>Ga0081538_10004553_pt1 | contig 12762 bp, 8 predicted proteins | sample TabmetS5T2R1_FD_71022 | JGI IMG/M metagenome (GOLD analysis project Ga0081538, IMG submission 71022) | Tabebuia heterophylla rhizosphere microbial communities from the University of Puerto Rico - S5T2R1 | ecosystem: Host-associated > Plants > Roots > Rhizosphere ...
AGACGAGGTAGGGGTCCTCGCCCATGGTCTCCTCGACGCGGCCCCAGCGGTAGTCCCGCACGACATCCAGCACCGGCGAGAGACCCTGATGCACGCCCAGGGCCGCCATGTCGTGCCCGATCGCGGCCGCCATCCGCTCGACCAGGTCGGGGTCGAACGTCGCCCCCCAGGCGATCGCCGCCGGGTAGACCGTGGCCCCGAAGGTCGTGAACCCGGTCAGGCACTCCTCGTGGACCAGGGCGGGGATGCGCAGGCGGGAGGCGTCGAGGACGACCCGCTGCTGCCGCACCAGCTCGGCGGCGCCGGCGACGGCGGTGACCGGGGCGCTGCCGAAGACCCGGGTGAGGTGGCCCAGCCCGTGCCGGCTCGCCTCTTCGAGCGACAGCGTCCCCCCGGCCGCGAACACCTCCTGCATCGGCGCCACGGTGCGGTCGGCGCCGTCGTCCGCGGCCGCCTGGCCGGAGCCGGGCTCGGCGTCCGGCAGGCCGCCCCCGACCCACCGGCTGCCGAGCTGGGCCACCTTCTCCTCGAGGGTCATCTGCTCCAGCAGCAGGTCGACCCGGTCGGCGGCCGGAAGCGCCGGGTCCTGCCACCGAGGCGTCACCTGGTCCGTCGCAGGGGTCGGGTCCGGGGTCGTCACGAGGGGCCTCCTTCGAAAAGGTCTCTCGGATGATTCGAAACTTTTCGATGCGGTCTGGAAAACCGGTTCAGTTGGCTTCAGCAAGCATCTTGACATGCCCCACCGACCTTTCTACCGTAAACCGCGCGGTCACGGTCGAAAGTGCCGATATCCCCGCACGAAACAAGCACGAGCGTGCTGGGGCCCCCGGCCGGTCGCAACCGCGTCAGCTGACCGACTGGCCGCGGGAGGCCGCGGCTCCGACGACGGGAGATCACCGTGGACTCCAGGAAGATGTCTCGGCGCAACTTCCTCGGCCTGACCGCGGGCACCGCTGCCGGCCTGGCGCTCGCCGGCTGCGGCAGCTCCGGGCCCACCGACACCGGCGGAGGCGGCGGCGGCGGCGGAGGTGGAGGCGGTCCGGCCAGCTACTGGTTCCTCACCGGCCCGCCCGGCGAGCAGATCCGCCAGGGTTCCGTCGACCGGTTCAACCAGGCCAACCCCGAGACCCAGATCAAGGCGACGACCTTCCAGAACGACGCCTACAAGACGAAGATCAAGACGGCCATCGGCGCCGGCCAGGCGCCCACGATCATCTGGGGCTGGGGCGGCGGCGGCCTGCGCAGCTATGTCGAGGCCAACCAGGTCGACGACCTCACCTCGTGGTTCGCCGAGAACGGCGCGGTCAAGGACCGCCTGTTCCCTTCGTCCTTCGGCGCCGCGACCATCGACGGCAAGATCTACGCGATGCCGGCGGAGACGGTCCAGCCGATCGTGCTCTTCTACAACAAGCAGGTCTTCGACAAGGTCGGCGCCCAGCCGCCCCAGTCCTGGGGCGACATCATGAGCCTGGTGCCGAGGTTCAACGACGCCGGTGTCGCGCCCATCTCCCTCGGCGGGCAGTCGCGCTGGACCAACATGATGTGGCTCGAGTTCCTCTTCGACCGCATCGGCGGGTCCGAGGTGTTCCAGGCGGTCTTCGACGGCGAGAAGGACGCCTGGTCCAACCCGGCGTCCATCGAGGGACTGACCAAGGCGCAGGAGCTCATCAAGGCCAACGGCTTCGTCAAGGGCTTCTCCTCCATCACCGCCGACTCCAACGCCGACCAGGCGCTGCTGTACACCGGCAAGGCCGCGATGATGCTCCACGGCACCTGGACCTACGGGAGCATGTCCCAGGACGGCGGCGACTTCGTCAGCGGCGGCAACCTCGGCTGGATGAACTTCCCGCCGGTCGAGGGCGGCAAGGGCGACCCCAGCGACACGGTCGGCAACCCGGGCCAGTACCTGTCGATCTCGTCGAAGGCCACGGACGCGGAGAAGGAGACGGCCAAGAAGTTCTTCTCCACCGCGGTGCTCTCCGACGCCGAGGTCAAGGAGTGGATCGACAACGGCGCGGTGCCGATCGTCAAGGGCACCGACAGCCAGCTCGGCACCTCGAAGGACGCCGAGTTCCTCAAGTTCGTCTACGACATCTCCAGCAACGCCAAGGTCTTCGCCCAGTCCTGGGACCAGGCCCTCAGCCCCACCGCCGCCGAGCGGCTGCTCGACAACATCGCCAAGCTCTTCCAGCTGTCGATCACACCGCAGCAGTTCGCCACCAGCATGAACCAGGTCATCGGGCAGTGACGACGGTCGCTCCGCCCGCCGCGCCGGGAACGCGGCGCAAAGCCTCGCGGGGCAGGCGGAGCGGCTCGCTCAACTGGATGGCGCTGCCGGCCCTGCTCGTCTTCGTCGCCTTCGCCGTCGTGCCGCTCGTCGGCGTCCTGTTCCTCAGCTTCACGTCGTGGGACGGCATCGGCGTGATCCGGCCCGCCGGCTTCGACACCTGGCGGTCGGTCCTCCGCGACCCGGGCCTGCCCCACGCGCTCTGGGTGACGTTCGTGGTCATCGCCCTCTCGTGGGCGGTCCAGACCCCGCTGAGCATCCTCCTCGGGGTGTTCCTCGCCGGGCGCCAGCGGTACCGCGAGTTCCTGGCGGTGCTGTTCATCGTCCCGCTGCTGCTGAGCTCGGCGGCCATCGCCATCACCTACAAGGCCCTGCTCGACCCCAACTTCGGCCTCGGCGCCGGGCTGAACATCCCCCTGCTGACCCAGGACTGGCTCGGGAAGCCCACCCTTGCCATGGGCGTGATCATCTTCGTGGTGTCGTGGCAGTACATCCCGTTCCACACGCTCATCTACCAGGGCGCCGTGCGCCAGATCCCGAGGTCGATGTACGAGGCGGCCCAGCTCGACGGCGCCGGACGCGTCCGCACGTTCTTCAGGATCACCCTGCCGCAGCTGAAGTACACGATCATCACCTCGTCGACCCTCATGGTCGTCGGGTCGCTGGTGTTCTTCGACCTCATCTTCGTGCTCACCGAGGGCGGACCCGGAGACGCCACCCGGGTGCTGGCCCTGGACATGTACAAGCGGGGCTTCCAGGCGAACCTCATGGGCCCGGCCAGCGCCATCGCGGTGATCCTGGTGCTCGTGGGGCTCGCCCTGGCACTGCTGCTGCGCCGGATCGGCGGCGGCGGCTCGAGCGCGAGCCAGCTGGAAGGGATGTGACGTGGCCACGACGGTGGGTGCCGGGACCCGTCAGGCCGCGGGGGGCCAGAAGCGCCGCTCGCGCGGCCGCGGCGCCCGCCGCCGCAACTGGCTCGGCGGGGCGGCGGGGTGGCTCTGGCTCCTGATCGTCATCGTGCCCGTCTACTGGATCGTGATCACCAGCTTCAAGACCCAGAGCAACTACTTCCTGACGAACCCGTTCGCGCCGCCCACCGAGCCGACCCTGGACAACTACCAGCTCGTCATCGAGTCGAACTTCGTCCGCTACTTCGTCAACAGCACCGTCGTCGCCGTGGGCGCGGTCGTGCCCACGGTCCTCGTCTCCTTCATGGCCGCCTACGCCATCGTGCGGGCCGGCGACGAGGGGCGGCTCCTGCGGTTGGTCAACTCGCTGTTCCTGATGGGGCTGGCCATCCCCCTCCAGGCGGCCATCATCCCCGTCTACCTCATCGTCATCCGCCTGCAGATGTACGACACCCTGCTGGCCATCATCCTGCCGTCGATCGCGTTCGCGATCCCGCTGTCGGTGCTGGTGCTCTCCAACTTCATCCGTGACGTCCCCAAGGAGCTGTTCGATTCGATGCGGGTGGACGGCGCCAGCGAGTGGAGCACGCTGTGGCACCTGGCCTTCCCGCTGACCCGGCCGGCCCTGGTCACCGTCAGCATCTACAACGGCCTGGCGATCTGGAACGGGTTCCTCCTGCCGCTGATCCTCACCCAGAGCCCGGACCAGCGCACCCTGCCGCTCGCGCTGTGGACGTTCCAGGGCCAGTACAGCGTCAACGTGCCCGCCGTCCTCGCGTCCGTCGTCCTCACGGCGCTTCCGATCCTCGCCCTCTACGTCCTCGGCCGCCGCCAGCTCCTCAGCGGGCTGACCGCCGGGTTCAGCAAGTGACGGCGGAGGTCCCCGGCGACGAGGCGACCCTGCGGGAACGGCTGGGATCGCTGTCGCTCGAGCAGAAGGTCAGGCTGCTCACCGGGGCCGACTTCTGGTCGCTGCATCCGGAGCCGGCCATCGGGCTGCGCCGGCTGGTGCTGTCGGACGGCCCGGCCGGGGTCCGCGGCGAGCGGTGGGACGAGCGGGACCCCTCGGCCAACGTCCCGTCCCCGACCGCGCTGGCGGCCAGCTGGGACGAGGCGGGCGTCGAGCGCCTGGGCCGGCTGCTGGCCGGCGAGGCGCGCCGCAAGGGGGTGGACGTGCTGCTGGCGCCCACCGTCAACCTGCACCGCTCGCCCTACGGCGGCCGGCACTTCGAGTGCTACAGCGAGGACCCGCTGCTGACCGCCCGCATCGGCGTCGCCTATGTCCGCGGCCTCCAGGCCGGCGGGGTCGCCGCCACGGTGAAGCACTTCGTGGCCAACGACTCGGAGACCGACCGGTTCAGCGTCGACGCCCGGGTGGACGAGCGGGCCCTGCGCGAGCGGTACCTGGCCCCGTTCGAGCCGATCGTCCGCGAGGCGGGGGTGTGGGCGGTGATGGCCGCCTACAACTCGGTCAACGGCGCCACCGCGACCGAGCACCCGATGCTCCAGGAGGTCCTCAAGGACGAGTGGGGCTTTGACGGTGTCGTCATGTCGGACTGGTACGCCGCCCGCTCCACCGAGCCGGCCGCCAACGCCGGGCTGGACCTGGTCATGCCCGGCCCCGGCGGCCCCTGGGGCGAGCGGCTGGTCGCCGCCGTGCGGGGCGGCCGCGTGCCCGAGGCCAAGGTCGACGACAAGCTGCTGCGGCTGCTGCGGCTGGCCGCCCGGGCCGGGGCCCTGGAGGGCGTCGACCCGGCGGCCCGGCCGGCGGCCCCATGGCCCGACCAGGCGGTCGCGGCCGCGCTGCGCGAGGCCGCGGCGGCCGGCTTCGTGCTGGTCCGCAACGCCGAGGTGGACGGCGCGCCCGCCCTGCCGCTGCACCGGCCGGGGCTGCGGCGGGTGGCCGTGCTCGGCCCCAACGCCGAGGTCGCCCGCACCCTCGGCGGGGGCAGCGCCACGGTGTTCCCGCCCTACACCGTCTCCCCGCTCCAGGGCCTGCGGGCCGCGCTCGGCCCGGACGTGCAGGTCGACCACGGCGGCGGGGTGCGCGGCGGCGACCGGCTCCCGGTGGCGCCGCTGGCCCTGCTCCGCCGTCCCGACGGCGGCGGGGAAGGGGTGGAGGTGCGGTTCCTGGCCGCCGACGGCACCGTCCGTGGCCGCGAGGACCGCACCACCGGCGCCTTCACCTGGATGAGCAGCTTCGGCCCGGAGCTGCCCCTGGCCGAGGCCGCCGCGGTCGAGGTCCACACCCACCTGTGCGTCCCCGAGCGCGCGACCTGGCTGCTGGGCGCCTCCGGGCTCGGGCGCCTCCGGCTGACCGTCGCCGGCCGGGTCGCCTTCGACACCGTCATCGAGCTCCCCGCCGGCGCCGACCCGGTGGAGGGGCTGATGCGCCCGCCGCAGCGGTGGGTGCCGGTCGAGCTCCCCGCCGGCGAGGAGGTCCCGGTCTCGCTCCGCTATCAGCCCACCGACACCGGCGGGTTCGGCGATGCCGAGGTCGCCGTCGTGACCTTCCAGCTCAACCTGACCAGGCAGGCCTCGGACGCCGAGGAGCTGGAGCAGGCGGTGGCCCTGGCCGCCGGGGCCGACGTGGCCGTGGTGGTGGTCGGGACCACCGAGGAGGTGGAGAGCGAGGGCTTCGACCGCGACCGCCTCGGCCTGCCCGGCCGCCAGGACGAGCTGGTCCGGCGGGTCGCCGCCGCCAACCCCCGCACCGTCGTGGTCGTCAACGCCGGTGCGCCGGTGCTGCTGCCCTGGGCCGACCAGGTCCCGGCCGTGCTGGTGGCCTGGTTCCCGGGCCAGGAGTTCGGCAACGCCCTGGCCGACGTGCTCTGCGGCGACCGCGAGCCGGGTGGCCGGCTGCCGACCGTCTGGCCGGCGGCCGAGCACCAGCACCTGCCCTCGACCCGGCCGGTCGACGGCCGCCTCGTCTACGCCGAGTCCATCCACGTGGGCAACTGCGGCTACGACCGCGCCCAGGCCCAGCCGGCGTTCTGCTTCGGCCACGGCCTGGGCTACACGACCTGGGAGTACCTGGACGTCACGGCGCCGCCGCGGGTCGAGCCCGGCGGCGCCGCGGTGCTGACCGTCCGGGTCCGCAACACCGGGACCCGGACGGGCCGCGAGGTCGTCCAGGTCTACGCCTCCCGGCCCGGGAGCACGGTCGAGCGCCCGACCCGCTGGCTGGCCGGGTTCGCCGCCGCCACCGCCGACCCCGGCCAGGAGGCCACCGTCGAGGTGACCATCCCGTCGCGCCAGTTCGCCCACTGGGACCTCCGGTCCCATGCCTGGACCATCGAGGAGGGGGTCTTCCACCTCGCCGTCGGCCGGTCCTGGGACGACCAGCGCCTGGCCGTCGATCTCCTCCTCGCGGGCGGGGCCAGCTAGGGCGCGACGCCGAGCAGGCTGGCGCAGAGCGGCCAGACGGCGTTGAGGAAGGCGCGGCGGCTGCGGTTGGCGTGCAGGGAGCGCAGCAGGAGCCCGTGGAGGCCGTCGAGCAGGAACGACGCGGTCGCCTCGGGGTCGTCGACGGTGAACTCGCCGGCCTCGGCGCCGCGGGTGACGAAGCGGACCAGGTCGGCCCGGACCCGCTCGAGCGGTTCGTCCTCGGAGACCTCGGCGGCGTGGAAGAGCAGGTGGTGGAGCCGCTGGTTGCCGGCGCAGAAGTCGTACATCTCACCAAGGAACGACCGCAGCTGCTGCCGGCGCCCGCCGCGGCCGGGGGGTGCGTCCAGGCGGCCGGACTGGGCCAGCAGCTGGCTGGTGTAGCGGGCCCGCAAGGCGGTCAGCAGCGCCGACCTGGAGTCGAAGTAGAGGTAGACGGTGCCCTTGGCCAGGCCGGCGGCCTCGGCCACGTCGGCGATGGTGGCCTGGGCCAGGCCGCGGTCCAGGAACACCTGCCCGGCCGCGTCCAGGAGCTGCTCGCGCCGCACCTCCGGCGGTTCCCGCCGCCTGGTCCGCACCGCCCCGGCCACGGCACCTCCCTTGTTACTGACTGACCGTCATTCTATGCCGGGCCCGCCCCGCTTGCTATGCTGCTGGCGCATGAGCAAGCCGACGATCCTGACGGTCGAGGACGACCCCCAGGTGTCCGCGGCCATCACCCGCGACCTGGCCGGCCACTACGGCGCCGACTACCGCGTCGTCGGCGCCACCTCGGGGCCGGAGGCGCTGTCGGTGCTGACCCGGCTCGCCCTCCGTGACGAGCCGGTGGCGCTGATCGCCGCCGACCAGCGGATGCCGCGGATGACCGGGATCGAGCTGCTCGGCCAGGCGCGGGCCCACGCCCCGGGGGCGAAGTTCCTGCTGCTCACGGCGTACGCCGACACCGACGTGGCCATCAGGGCGATCAACGACATCGGCCTCGACCACTACCTGCTCAAGCCGTGGGACCCTCCGGAGGACCGGCTCTACCCGGTGGTCGACGACCTGCTGGACGACTGGCGGCAGGCCCACCCCGACCACACCTCCGAGGTGCGGGTGGTGGGCCATCGCTGGTCGGAGCGGGGCCACGAGGTCAAGCTGTTCCTGGCCCGCAACCACGTGCCCTACCGCTGGTACGACGTCGAGCGCGACCCGGAGGCGCGGCGGCTGCTCGACCTCGCCCGGGCGGCGCCGGCCGACCTCCCGCTGGTCCTCGTCCCCGAGGGCGACACGCTGCGCTCGCCGTCGGCCCTCGAGCTGGCCGGCGCGCTCGGCCTGCGCACCTCCGCCCAGCAGCGCCTCTACGACGTCTGCATCGTCGGCGGCGGGCCGGCCGGCCTGGCCGCCGCCGTGTACGCGGCCTCCGAGGGCCTGAGCACCGTGGTCGTGGAGCGCGAGGCCCCCGGCGGGCAGGCGGGACAGAGCGCGGCCATCGAGAACTACCTGGGCTTCCCCAAGGGGCTGAGCGGGGCCGACCTCACCCGGCGGGCCATCGCCCAGGCGGCCCGGTTCGGCGCCGAGATGGTCCTGGCCCGCGACGTCGTCGGCTTCGAGGCCCGCGGGCCGGTGCGGGCCGTGCGCCTCGACGGCTCGGGCGAGATCGAGGCCCGCGCGCTCGTCGTGGCCACCGGCGTCTCCTACCGGCGGCTGGAGGCGGCAGGGCTCGACCAGCTCACCGGCCGCGGCGTCTACTACGGCGCCAACGCCGGCGAGGCCAGCCTGACCGAGGGCGACGACGTCTACGTCGTCGGGGCGGCCAACTCGGCCGGCCAGGCCGCGCTCCACCTGTCCCGCTTCGCCCGGAAGGTGGTCCTGGTCGTCCGGGCCGCGACCCTCGACGGCACCATGTCCAGGTACCTGGTGGAGCGGATCACCTCCACGCCCAACGTCGCCGTCAGGTACCGCAGCCAGGTCGTGTCGGGCCGGGGCGACGGCCACCTGGAGGCGCTGACCCTGGCCGACCGGGACACCGGCGTCACCGAGGAGGTGCCGTCGAGCTGGCTGTTCGTCTTCATCGGGGCCTCGCCCCGCACCCAGTGGCTCGGTCCCGACGTCGTCCGCGACGACAAGGGGTTCGTCGTCACCGGCCACGACCTGCTGGCTCCCGAATGGGCGCGGCGGTGGCCGCTCCCGCGGGCGCCGTTCGTGCTGGAGACGAGCGTGCCCGGCGTGTTCGCGGCCGGCGACGTCCGGCTCGACTCGATGAAGCGGGTGGCCTCGGCCGTCGGCGAGGGCGCCATGTCGGTCTACCTGGTGCACCGCTACCTGGCCACCGTCTGATGCGCGCCGACGAGCTCCGCCCCCTGCCCATCTTCGCCGGTCTGGGCGACGAGCAGCTCGCCGAGCTGGTCGCGGGCGGTGCCGAGGTCCGCATCGAGCCCGGGGTCGAGCTGTTCCGCGAGGGCGAGCACGCCGACTTCTGGTGGCTGCTGGTCGACGGCGCCATCGACCTCGTCCGCCGCGTCGGCCGCGAGGACACGGTGGTCGCCCGGATGGACGTGCCCGGCCGCTGGGCCGGCGGGTTCCGGGCCTGGGACGAGCACGGCGTGTACCTCGCCACCGGCCGGGGCGCGGCCGCCGGCCGGGTGCTGCGGGTGCCGGCCGAGGTGCTGCGCGAGCGCTCCGACGCCTGGTTCCCGTTCGGCGGGCACCTCATCCAGGGCCTCTACCACACGGCGCGCTCGATCGAGTCGACCGCCCGGCAGCGCGAGTCCCTGGTCACCCTCGGGACGCTGGCCGCCGGCCTGGCCCACGAGCTCAACAACCCGGCGTCGGCCGCCACCCGGGCGGTCGACGCTCTCCAGACGGCCGCTGACGGGCTGGTGGCGGCCATGGGCCGGCTGGCCGGCGAGGAGCTCCCGGCGGAGCGGCTGGCCGCGCTCGACGCCCTCCGCCTCGAGCTCGCCCCCCGGCCGCCGGACCCGGACCCGCTGGCCCGCGCCGACCGCGAGCAGGCCCTGGCGGCGTGGCTCACCCGCCACGGCGTCGAGCGTGCCTGGACGGTCGCCCCGCCGCTGGCCGCCGCCGGGGCCGACCCGGCCTGGTGCGCCCGGGCCGCGGCCGTCCTGGAGGGACCGGCCCTCCAGCCGGGCCTGGAGTGGGTGGCGAGCACGTTCTCGGTCGCCACCCTGCTCGAGGAGGTGCGGGAGTCGACCCGGCGCATCTCCGAGCTGGTCGCCGCCGTCCGCTCCTACTCGCAGCTCGACCGGGCCTCGCTGCAGCGGGTCGAGGTGAGCGAGGGGCTCGACAGCACCCTGGTCATGCTCGGGCACAAGCTCGGCGACGGCGTCACGGTGGTCCGCGACTACGGCGCCGGCGTCCCCCAGATCGAGGCCTACGCCGGCGAGCTCAACCGGGTCTGGACCAACCTGATCGACAACGCCGTCGACGCCATGGAGGGCACGGGCACGCTGCGGGTGGCCACCCGGGCCGACGGCGACGGGCTGGTCGTCGAGATCGCCGACACCGGCCCGGGGATGCCCCCGGAGGTCGCGGCCCGCGCCTTCGAGGCCTTCTACACCACCAAGGACGTCGGCAAGGGCACCGGCCTCGGCCTCGACATCGCCCGCCGCATCGTCGAGGACCGCCACGGCGGCACCATCACCATCGACTCCCGGCCCGGAGCGACCGTCCTGCGGGTCCGCCTCCCGGCTAGCCCACGGGCATCCGGTTCCTGAGCCGCCAAGGGGAGGCGGCGGCGGGCACGGGCCCAGGCCGGGTCAAGTCATGGTCGCCGGGTGCCGATCCGCACGGATATGAACGATCTCCGCGGCCGCGCGCCGGATCGGCAGGTCCGGCGCGGGATCGCCGTCGTGCTGTCGGCGCTGCTGGTGCCGCCGGGTACGCTGCTGCTGCTGCGGACGGTGCCAGCCCTCGACCTGGTGCTCCGGTCGGCGGTGGGGCACCTGCTGGTGGTGAGCGCGATCTCGGCCTGCGCCCTGGCGGTGGCCGTGGCCGCCGCGGCCGCGGCCGGGCGCAGCGGCGACGGGAGCCTGGTCCTGCTCGCGCTCGGCTGCCTGGGGGTCGGCTTCCTGATGCTCGCCCACGGGCTGGTGACCCCGGGGATCGGGGAGCGGCCGGTCAACCCGTGGGTCGGGCGGCTGCCGGTCCTGGCCATCACGGCGTTCGCCGCCTGCCTGGCCGCGGCCGCCTGGCCGCAGCGGCCGCCGGCGACCTGGGCCGGCCGCCGGCCGGCCGGGACGCTGGCGGCGAGCGGCCTGGCCCTCACCCTGGCCATGGTGGCGGTGTCGCTGTGGCCGGCCAGCGGCCCCGCCGGCCGGCCCCTGCCCGCCGAGGCGGGTGTCCGGCTGGTCCTGCTCGGTGGCGCGGCCCTGGCGCTGGTCGCGCTGGCCGCGGTGCACTGGCGCCGCTGGCGGCTCGGGCTCGACCGCATGCAGCTGGCGCTGGTGGTGGCCTGCCTGCTCAGCGCCGGGGCGCTGCTGTCGCTGGAGATCGGCCGGCCCTGGCACCTGGCCTGGTGGGACTACCACGCCTTCCTGCTGGCCGGCTTCGCCGCGGCCATCTACGCCGTCCTGACCGGCCACCGGCGCAGCCGCACCCTGCACGACGTGCTCGACGGGGTGTTCGCCAGCGACCCGATGGCCCACATCAGCCGCGGCTACTCCGAGACCCTGCGGGCCCTGATCGCCGCCGTGGAGGCCCGCGACGCCTACACCCACGGCCACTCGGCCCGGGTGGCCGAGCTGTCGGTCAGCATCGGCCTGCGCATGGGGCTGCGGCCGGCCGCCCTGCGCGCCCTGGCCGAAGGCGCCTACCTGCACGACGTCGGCAAGGTCGGCATCCCCGACCACGTCCTCAACAAGCCCGGCGCCCTCAGCGACGACGAGCGGGCCTGGATCCAGGAGCACCCGATCGTCGGCGCCGACATCGTCGGGCGGGCCCCGTCGCTGCGCGACGCCCTGACCGTGATCCGCCAGCACCACGAGCGCTACGACGGGCGCGGCTACCCCGACGGCCTCGCCGGGGAGGAGATCTCCCTGGCCGCCCGCATCGTGGCCGTGGCCGACGTCTGGGACGCGCTCACCTCCGACCGCGCCTACCGGCCGGCCTGGCCGCCCGACCGGGCCCTGCGGCACCTCGAGGCCGAGCGCGGGGCCCATTTCGACCCCCGCTGCCTGGACGCCTTCCTGGCCCTGATGGCCGAGCGCGGCCACCGCGCCGGCGGCCGCGTCGACCAGGCGGCCCCGGCCGACGCCTCCTGCCACTGATGGGGAACAATCCCCGGGCGGGAGAAGGGAGGCCGGGGTGTCGTACCGCGTCAGGGAGGTCGCCGAGCGGGCCGGCGTCCCGGAGGGCTTCGTCCGGCGGCTGATCGCGGCCGGGGCCCTCCCCGGAGCGGGCGAGGGGCTGGGCTCACGGGAGGTCCGCCGGGCGCGGCTGCTGCACGCCTGGGAGGCGGCCGGGCTGTCGGTCGAGACGATCCTCGCCCTGGTCGACCAGGGCGCCCTGTCGCTGGCGTTCCTGGACGCGCCGGTGATGGAGACGCCCGGGCGGCTGGACCGGTCCTACGGGCAGCTGGCCGCCGACCGCCAGGTACCGCTGGCCCTGGTCCAGGGGATCCACCAGGCGACCGGCTTCGCGCCCCCCGATCCCGGCGACCGGGCCGGCGAGGACGACCTCACCATGCTGGACGTGGCCGAGCTGTTCGCCAGCGCCGGGGTCGAGGTCGAGGCCACCCTGCGGCTGCTGGCCGTCTACGCCGACAGCGTGCGCCGGATCGCCAAGGCCGAGGCCGACTTCTACGAGGCCAGCATCGAGCGGCGGCTCCGGGCCAGCGGCCTCGACGAGCGCCAGCTGATCGAGTTCGGCACGCGGCTCGGCGACCGCGTCATCGGGTCGCTGGAGCGGGCCATCTTCCAGCTCTACCGGCGCCACCGCGAGCACGTCTGGACCGAGCACGCCATCAACCACGTGGAGGAGGCCCTGGAGGGGTCGGGGCTGCGCGAGCGGGTCCGGCGGCCGCCGGCGATCTGCTTCGTCGACCTGACCGGGTTCACCCGGCTGACCGAGGAACGTGGGGACGAGGTGGCCGCCCGGGTCGCCGGGGCCCTGGCCGCGCTGGTCGGCGAGATCTCGCGCGACCGGGGCGGCCGGCCCGTGCGCTGGCTCGGGGGCGGCGGGGGG
>Ga0081538_10004554_pt1 | contig 12762 bp, 16 predicted proteins | sample TabmetS5T2R1_FD_71022 | JGI IMG/M metagenome (GOLD analysis project Ga0081538, IMG submission 71022) | Tabebuia heterophylla rhizosphere microbial communities from the University of Puerto Rico - S5T2R1 | ecosystem: Host-associated > Plants > Roots > Rhizosphere ...
CGCGACCAGGACGAGAAACTCGCCGCAGGCCTCGAGATCGAGCTCGTCGCGCTCGGCCAGCCGCTCCAGGAAGGCGAGGACGATGCCTGCGACGTCCACCTCGGCCAGGTCCAGCTCGTCGCGGAGGACCAGGGCGAGGAGAAGGTCGAAGGGACCCTCGAACGCCTCGAGATCGAGCTCGAGCTCGCGGACCGGCACCGCCATCGGGGTCGGACGCTAGCGGGGAGGTCGGACGCGGCCCTTCGGGATCGCCATCGCCGGCGACCCCTTCGGCGCCGCTCGGTCCTTCTCCCGGCGCCGGCGCCGCGGCCTCCGTCCGCTCAGCAGCTGCCAGTAGATGAAGAACGCGGTGGCGAGGACGAAGACGAAGACGGACACCCAGGCGTTCAGGCGCCACGGCCCGAACTCGTGCGACGGGTCGATCCGCAGCATCTCCTCCCAGAAGCGTCCGAAGGTGTAGAGCATCACGTAGAGCGCGAAGAGCGCCGGCGGCCGGAAGCGGATGAAGCGGTCGAGGACCAGCAGCAGGACCGCCGCCAGCGTCACGTAGATGAACTCGTAGAGGAAGGTCGGGTGGAAAGTCTCGGACCCGGCGTACTCGAACGGCCGGTTCTCGGGGTCGATCTCGAGACCCCACGGGCGGTCGGTCGGCTCGCCGAAGAGCTCCTGGTTCCACCAGTTGCCGAACCGGCCGATGCCGTGGGCGAGGAGCAGGCCAGGCGCGGCGGCGTCCATCAGCACCAGCGGGCTCTTGCCTGCGCGCTTGCAGATGTAGGCGCCGACGATCGCCCCGAGCAGGATCCCGCCCCAGACGCCGAGCCCGCCTTTCCAGACCATGAAGACGCCCTGCCACTTCGGATCGGGCACCTCCGACCAGCTCGTGATCACGTGGTAGGCGCGGGCGCCGACGATCCCGGCGGCGACTGCCCAGACAGCGATGCGGAGCAGGAGGTCCCAGTCGCCTCCCTCCGGGTTCCGGGTCCAGCGCAGCCCGGTGACGACGATGCAGACGGCGATCGCCAGCAGCAGCATCAGGCCGTACATGTGGACGTCGAGCGGGCCGATCTCGAAGAAGCCGCTCGACGGCGAGGGGATGGACGCGATCACGGGCGGCATTCTGCCCGTCCGCGCCGGTCGTCTCGACGGTTACCCCTCTAGCGTTCCTGGGGCGGCGCTGGCAAAGGAGGCGAAGCCCTCGGCGCGCAGGACAGTGCATGAAGCACGGACAAGCGGCGAGGGCGAAGCATCCTGCAGTCCAGCGTCGTCAGGCGAGGCAGGGCCTGGCTCTGCCAGGGCGTGTCTCGCCGGCCAGGGGCGCTAGAGCAGGATCTTGACGGCTAGCTCGGGGGGACAGCCCATGTCGAGCAGCTGAACGGCGCGATGCAGATCGATGTCGTGGCGCGTCGCCAGCCGCCCGGCAGAGCGCGTCCCATACCCCGCACGCAGCAGTTCCTCGGCGCGCCAGCGCTCGATCTTCTCGAGCTCTGTGTCTTCGAGGACGTGGAGTTCGGTCTGGGCCATTTCCGCAGTGCCTCCGGGTGGTCGGTTACCCGCACATCGTCGGCTTTTGCGGCGCGGCCTTTCTCCCCCTTTGGGGGAGTTTGAGGGTCGTTTCGGTGTAGGACTCGCCGTCAGACTGCGATGGGTGGATGCCAGGCCCTAACGCAGGCAGCGTCCATATCGGTGAGATATGGACGCTGGTGAGGACGACGCCTGGCGCCGCCCAGCGCAGCCTGACGGCTCAGTTCCTATGCCGAGACGACCCTCCTAGGTGGGAATCTGGTGGGCGGCGGGGGCCGCCCACCAGAGGAGAGAGCTAGTGGGACGGCGCCGGAGCCCGCACCCGCACGCGCCTGGCGAGCAGGTAGAGCATCGCGATCACGGCGATCGCGAGCGCGCTGATCCCGATGATTGCGAGGATCGGCAGTCCGCCGCCTCCGCCACCGGCTCCGATCGAGACGGGGGCGAAGGTGTGTGTCTTGGCGCCGCCATACTGCGTGAACCCGTCGTACACCTCGTACGACCACTTGCCCTGGCTCGGGAACACAACCTCCGCGACGTAGACGCCGGTCTTGTCGGTCGGCTTCGCGGCGAAGGTCTTCTCCGCGCCGGTCGACGCGTTCCGGATCGTGACCGTCGGGCTGACGCCGGCGAGCGGCGTCATGCCGTGCTGGAGGATCGTCACCTGCGCATTCCAGGTGTCCCCCGCTCCGACGCTGCCCTCGGGCGGTGCCAGGCCCGCGGTCGCCCAGCCGCCGCCGAGCGCACTGGCCGGTGCGGCGAGGACGACGAGCGCGAGCGAGACGAGCATCTTCTTCATCGAGCAACCTCCTGATCGCTGACTGAACTACACCGGGCCGGTCCCACCGGTTCCGTCACGAGAGCGACCGAGCGATGCGGAGCGCCTCGTCCTTGGGTACCTCCGCCTCGATCCGCACGGTGACTCCGCTGGACGTTTCGAACACGAGCGCATTGCCGACGAGCCGGAACGGCTCCTCGTGCCCCGCGCCCGGATAGAAGATCGCGTGCTTCTCGCCGAAGAGCCAGACGCCGGCAGCTCCTTCCTTGACGTTGACCAGCTCCGTGTCCGTCGCGTTGAGATTCACGAGCTTCTCCAACGCACCGCCGAGGCCCGCCTGAGTGATGAGCAGCTTCGGCTTCTCCTCCGGGCCGTAGAGGAATGCGACCTGGTGGTCGGCCTCGCGGAAGAACACCTTCGGCGGATCGTCGAGGTCGTCGACCCGCGGGAGGAGCACGGTGAAGCCGGCCCGCTCACGCGCCTCGTCGAGGCTGACCCGCTCGCCCAGGCCGAGATCCGTCGTCGCCTTGTCGACCGAAGGCAGCTCCTCGACGTAGCGAATCGTCACGTTGCCGATCCCGAGCCAGTCCTTGATCGTGCTCCGTGCATCCGGGATTGCGAGGACGGCGCCCACGGCGACCGCCAGCACGGCGAGCGCGACGACCAGCGCCCGGCGGTCGAGCCACGGGCGGCGCGGCCGTTCGGCGAGCCGTCGGCGCACTCCGCCGGAGAGGTCCGGCGTGGCCGGGAAATCGAGGTTCTGGCCGATGGTGCGAAGTGCGTGCTCGAGCTCAGGCATCCAGCTGCTCCCTCAGTCGGTCGAGTCCCCGCGACAGGCGCGACTTCACGGTCCCCTTTTGGATCCCGAGCGCCTCGGCGGTCTCCTCCTCGCTCAGCTCGAGGAAGTACCGGCAGGCGACGACGTCGCGCTGCTCCTCCGGCAGCGCGTTGACGGCGGCCAGCAGCGCCTCCTGCTGCTCGCCCGCGAGGAGATTGGCCTCGGGGGACGGGGCCGCGCCCCCCGAGAGCGGGTCCGCCGCGGCGCGCAGCGCGAGATTCGTGCGCCGGCCGGCCGATCGGCGTTTGTTCCGGGCCTCGTTCGCGACGATCCGCAGAAGCCAGGGACGGAGCTCGGCGCCGCGCCGGAAGCGGCCGAGCGCGTAGAACGCCTTGACGAAGGCGTCCTGCGCAGCGTCCTCGGCGTCGGCTGCGCTGCCGGTCAGCAGGTAGGCAGTCCGGAAGGCGATCCCCTGATATGCGTGCACGAGCTCTCCGTAGGCGTCCTGGTCGCCGCGCTTTGCTCGTTCGACGAGCTCCGCTTCTGACAGTGGCCGGCCCACCACTGCAGCTTCTACACCGCTGGTGGTACCGCGGTTCCTAGAGCCGCTGCCCGAAGGCGAGGATGTAGCCGTTCGGGTCCTGCACGCGGATCTCGAGCATGTTCCAGGGCCGCTCGATCGGCGCGTGGAGGAGGTCGGCGCCGCGGCCCTCGAGCTCCTCGTGCAGCGCGTTCACGTCGTCCACCCGGATGTAGACGTCGAAGAGATCCGGCTGAACCACCTCGTGGTTCGGCCGCGGCTGCTCGCCGTGGTTGAAGTGGATGTTGCAGCCGTCCCGTTCCGCGTAGCCGTACTGGGCCGGATTCGGCTCCCACTCGCGCGTCTCGAACCCGAGCTTGTCGCGGTAGTAGCCCAGCGTCTCGACCACTTCGGGGACGACGAGCACCGGCGCGAGCGCTTCGAGGCGGGCCATCGGGGTCAGACGACGACGGACCGGCGCCCGCCGAGCACGTCCTCCAGGAGCGTGTACAGCGCCCAGTTCACGAGCCAGACGACGATCGTCGCGCCGACGTACGTCCAGAAGCCGTCGATCGAGAAGTCGGGCGCGATCCACTCGGCCAGGGCCAGCATCGCCACGTTCAGGAAGAAGTAGAAGAGCCCGAGCGTGAACACGATCAGCGGGAACGTCAGGATCGTCAGAACCGGCTTGAGCAGCGTGTTCGCCAGGCCGAGCACGGCGGCTCCGATCAGCACCGAGCCCCACCGGCCGATCGTCACGCTGTCGAAGAGCCAGTCGATCGTCAGCAGCGCGAGGATGTTGACGCCCCAGCCGATGAGCGCCCGAAAGACGAGCCCGCCCTCCATCGGGGCCGAGTATCTCAGGTGACGGCGGCTTCGCCGAGCAGCGCCTTCACCTCGCCGAAGAAGGCCGGCGTCGGGCTGACGCGGTAGCCGGAGCCGAGCTCCAGCACCTTCGGGCCGAGCGAGGTGTCGACGTTCATGATCACCGGCGCCTCGCCGGGGAAGTCCTTCATCAGCAGCCTCAGGTCCTTGAGCAGGCCCGCCGGCGCCTTGCGGGCGTCGACGTGCAGCCGCACCTCCGCGAAGGTCCGCGCGGCGGCGAACTCCGAGACCTCCATCGCGATCAGCTTGGTCTCGCCCGCCTGCTTGTGGTCGACCCGTCCCTTGACGACGAGGATCGCATCCGGCAGCAGCAGTTCCTGCGACGCGGCATAGACCGAGTTGAAGACGACGACCTCCGCGCTGCCCGTGATGTCGTCGAGCTGCACGAACACCATCGGGTCGCCCTTGCGCGTCGTCACCTGCTTGAGTGCGCCGACCATCCCGCCGACCGTCACGATCTCGCCGTCGCGCCGCATCGAGACCTCCGAGAGCCGGCAGTCCGTCTTGCGCGCCAGCTGCTCCTTCACGGCGGCGAGCGGATGCTCGGAGACGTAGAGACCGAGGGACTCCTTCTCCAGTGCCAGCAGCTCCGACTTCTCGAACTCGCCGGCCGGGATCTCCGGATGCACCTTCGGCGGCGCCGAGTCGTCGCCGCCCAGGTCGAAGATCGAGCCCTGGCCGAGCAGCCGGTCGGCCTGCTCGCGTCCGCCCCAGGCGAGCGCGTGGTCGATGACCTCGAGCATCCCGCGCCGAGACCCGCCCGTCGAGTCGAGCGCGCCGCACTTGATCAGCGCCTCGAGCGCCCGCTTGTTCACGACCGCGGGGTCGACGCGCTCCGTGAAATCCCAGAGGGAGGCAAACGAGCCCCCGCTCTCGCGCGCGGCGACAATCGCCGCCGCGGCTGCCTCCCCCACGTTCTTTACGGCATTGAGACCGAAGCGGATCTTTCCTTCCACGACGGCGAAGTCCCGTTGGGACGCGTTCACGTCGGGAGGCTCGACCGCGATCCCCATCTCCGCGCAGGCGTTCACGTAGAGCGGCACGCGGTCCTTCGTGTTCATGACGGACGAGATCAGCGCGGCCATGTACTCGTAGGGGTAGTTCGCCTTCAGCCAGGCGGTGCGGTACGCGATCAGCGCGTAGCAGGCTGCGTGCGACTTGTTGAACGAGTAGTCCTGCGACTGCTCCGTGTCCTTCCAGAGCTGCGTCGCGACGCCATGGGACACGCCGTTCGCGGCGCAGCCCTCGAGGAACTTGTCCTTGAGGGACGCCATCAGCGAGTGGATCTTCTTGCCGATCGCCTTGCGGAGGTCGTCGGCCTCGGCCGACGAGAACCCGGCGAGCTGCTTGGCGATCTCCATGTACTGCTCCTGGTAGATGCAGATGCCGTAGCTCGTCTCGGTGATCGGCTTCAGGCGCTCGTCGATGTACGTGACCGTCTCTTGGCCGTTCTTCCGCTTCGCGTAGGTCGGGATGTAGCCCATCGGCCCGGGCCGGTAGAGCGCGACGAGCGCGATCAGGTCCTCGAACTCCGTCGGACGGACCTGGCGCAGCGCCTCGCGCATGCCGGACGACTCGAATTGGAAGACGCCCATCGCGTCGCCCTTCGCGAGCATCTCGTACGTCTTCTTGTCGTCGAGCGGAATCTTCTCGTTCGAGAGCCCGCCGACCAGCTGGTACGTCTTCTCGATCACGTCCAGGTTGCGCAGGCCCAGGAAGTCCATCTTCAGGAGCCCGAGCGCCTCGACGTCCCACATCCCGAACTGTGTGACGACTTCCTGGTCGGCGCCCTTCTGCTGGAGCGGGACGTACTCGACGAGCGGCCGGTCGCCGATCACGACGCCGGCGGCGTGGATCGAGTCGTTGCGGACGAGGCCCTCGAGCGGCTTCGCGAGGTCGACGATCTCGCGCACCTGCGCGTCGGCGTCGTAGGCGGTCTTCAGCTCGGTGCCGGGCTTCAGGCACTCGTCGAGGTAGACCTTCGGGCCCTCCGGGATCATCTTCGCGATCCGGTCGACCTGGCCGTACGGGACCTCGAGCACCCGGCCGGCGTCCCTGACGGCGGCGCGGGCGAGCATCGTCCCGAAGGTGATGATCTGCGCGACCCGGTCGCGCCCGTACTTCTCCTTCACGTAGTTGATGACGCGGTCGCGGCCGGCGACGGCGAAGTCGATGTCCATGTCGGGCATGGACTTTCGGCCCGGGTTGAGGAAGCGCTCGAACAGGAGGTCGTGCCGAATGGGGTCGACGTCCGTGATCTCGAGCGCGTAGGCGGCGATGGATCCCGCGGCCGATCCTCGACCCGGGCCGACCTGGATGCCGTTCTGCTTGGCGAAGCGGACGAAGTCCCAGACGATCAGGAAGTAGTCCGCGAAGCCCATCTCCTTGATCGTCTTCAGCTCGAACTTCAGGCGATCCTGGAGCTCCGGCGTGACCGTCCCGTAGCGCTTCTGCATGCCCTTGTCGCAGAGCTCGACGAGGTAGTCGAACGCGTCGCGGTCGTCCGGCGTCGGGAACTTCGGCAGCCGGATCTCGCCGAGCTGCAGCTCGACGTTGAGCCGCTCGGCGATCTCGAGGCTGGTCCGGAGCGCGTGCGGGTAGTCCGCGAAGTCTGCGGCCATCTCGGCCGGGGTCTTGAAGTAGAACTGGTCGGTCTCGAAGCGCCAGCGGCCCGGGTTCTTGAGCGAGTCGCCGGACTGGATGCAGAGCAGCGCCTCGTGCGCCCGCGCATCCTCGTGGCGGAGGTAGTGGACGTCGCCGGTCGCCACGAGCGGCAGGCCGGTCTGCTCTGCGAGCTCGGCGAGCGCCGGGTTGATCCGCGCCTGCTCGTCGAGGCCGGCGTTCTGGATCTCGACGTAGACGTTGTCGCGGCCGAAGATCTGCGCGAGGCGGTCGAGGTCGGCCGCGGCGTCCTTGGGCCTACTCTCCTCGAGCGCCTTGGAGACGCGGCCCGAGAGGCAGCCGGAGAGCGCGATGATCCCGTTCGCGTGCGCCTCGAGGTGCCGCCAGTCGACGCGCGGCTTGTAGTAGTAGCCCTCGAGGTAGCCGGCTGACGCGAGCTTGATCAGGTTGCCGTAGCCCTCGTTCGACTCGGCCAAGAGGGTCAGGTGCGCGTAGCCCTTCTCTTGCCTGGACGCGTCGTCGGCGACGTAGACCTCGCACCCGATGAGCGGCTTGATGCCCTGCTTCTTCGCGTGCTGGTAGAGCTGGACTGCCCCTGCGAGCGAGCCGTGGTCCGTGAGCGCGACGGCGGGCATCTCGAGCTCCGCGGCGCGCTGTGCAAGGTCGGGGATCCGGCAGGCGCCGTCGAGGATCGAGAACTCGGAGTGGACGTGGAGGTGGACGAACTCAGCGGCCAAGGGAGAGCCATTCTGGCAGGGCGCCAAGACGTAGCCGCACCCGCCTAAGGTTCTCTCGTGCGGGTGATCCTGCTACCCGGGATCGTCCTTCCCGCGGAGGTCGCATACGGGGCGCTCATGCGTGCGCTCGACCCGTCGGTGGAGGCGGCTGCGAAGGACCTCGAGGTGTACGCGACACCGGAGCCGCCCGAGGACTACGGCCTCGACCTCGAGATCGACGGGCTCCTCCGCGAGGCCGACCGGCGCGGCTGGGAGAGCTTCCACCTCGTCGGCTACTCGGCCGGTGGTGCGGCCGCGCTCGGATTCGCCGCGGCCGCGCCCGAGCGGCTCGCGAGCCTCGCGCTCCTCGAACCGGCGTGGGCGGGGAACACCGGCCTGAGTGCCACGGAGCTGGCGGCCTGGCGACAGCAGCGCCGGATTGCGCAGCTCCCCGACGACGAGCGCATGCCTGCGTTCGTGGAATCCGCGCTCAAGCCGGACGTTCCGCCTCCACCGCCGCCGCCCGGTGATCCGCCGCCGTGGATGGCGAATCGCCCGGCCGGAATCCGGGCGATCAACCGGGCGTTCGAGCAAGGCGACATCGATCCCGAAGCGCTGCGCCGTTTCGACCGGCCGGTCTACCTCGCGCTCGGCGGTCTCAGCAACCCGGATCAGTACGGAGAGATCGCGAAGCGCCTCGGCGAGCTGTTCCCGGACTTCGAGCTGGAGGTGTTCGACGAGCGCCACCACTTCGAGCCGCCCCACCGGTTCGAGCCCGACCGCCTGGCGCGTTCACTCGAGAGTCATTGGCGCACGGCGGCGGAGTGACCCTCTAGCTCGGCGCCTGACTGCCGATACAGGCCTTCGTGGATCGCGAAGGCGCACTCCCTCTCCCCGGTGTCGTTCGGCGGCAGCGGTTCGCGGACGGGCCGCCCCGCTGGTACGCGCAGCGCGGGCCGGTCGTCGTCTCCGGTGCGTCGAAGGTCGAGGTGCTCGAGCAGCTGTGGGAGCAGGACGAGGCCGCGCTCGGCGCCTTCGTCTCACGCCTGGCCGAGCAGCCTCTCGAGGTTCTCGGTCGTCTCCCGTAGCGCGCGCTCGATGCCGCGGCGCACGAGTACGCGGTCGTAGCCGCCCCGCAGGCCCGATCTGGGCTCGTAGTCGACCACAAGGCGGTAGCGGAAGCCGCCGTCCGTCGGCGTGAAGTGGCGCTCGTGCCGCGCATCGGGCAGTCCAGCCTGACGGCTGTCGTACTCGACGAGGGTGTTCGGCTCGAACGTCCGCAGCGTCATGTGCAGCTCGACCTCACGACCCATGAGCCTCGTCACGACGCGGGCCTCGTCTCCCGGTTCGCTCCAGCGCGAGCCCGACTCGACCCGGACCAGCCCCGGCCAGTAGCGAGGCCAGTTCGCCACGTCGGTGACGAACGCGAAGCCCTCTTCGACCGAGACGCCGAATTCGTGCTCGTGCTCGACCCGCATCAGCGACCCGGCGGAAGTCCGAGGAAGTCGGCGGCGTCAAGGACAGCGCGGTCGTCCAGCGTCAGCACACGGACATCCTGAACCCGCAGCCGCCGGACCGCGCGGTCGAAGATCGTGTAGTTCGCCCAGAGGGACTCGTGGATCGACCACCAGCGAATGCCTGCGGCGCGTGTGTCTTCGTAGACGGCGAGCGCTTGCGGCTGGGTGATCTCGCGGCTGCGCGTGGCGACCTGGCTCGGCCGGAGACGGCGGCGCCTGAGCTCCGCGGGGTCGTCGAGGTCGATCACCTCCGCGGAGTCGGGCAGCTCGATCCGCGCGATCGCAAGCCGGTGGCCGCGGCGGACGAGCAGCGCGTCGATCAGACGCTGCGTCCGGAACCGGGCGAGCTGCTCGACGACGCCGGAAACCTCGCGGTCGGAGAGGTAGAGGCAGCCGTAGGCGTCCGGGTTGTCGTGCCGCCCATCGCCCTGAAACTCGCGCGGAAAGAACACCGGCGAGTCCGGCTGGTCGGGCCGGGCGCGCTCGTTCCAGGCGAAGCAGCGGTAGAGGATCAAGCGAACGAGTCCGCGCGCTCGGCGCGGATCGCCCGCATGAGTTCCTCGGCCCGCCCGGCGCGCACGAGGTCGATGGGCCGCCGGTCGCCGAGGTTCGGGTTCACGCCCCAGAGCCAGGCTCTCGCGGCTTCAGGTTCGTAGACGCGCAGCAGGTTCGACCAGACGAGCTCGAGCAGGTCGACCTTCTCGGCGTTGAGCGGATCGATCCCGGCGCCCTTCAGCCAGCGGGTGACGCGCGAGCGGCTGACGCCGAGGATCTCGGCAAGCGCCGCCTGGGAGCGGAAGTCGACGCTGAGCGCCTCGACCTTGGCTGCGGTTGCTACAGGCATGCTCCAAGCATAGCGCAACAGATTTTGTTGCGCGCGACCTCTCGTCGTACAATTTCCCGCCAGACAACCCAAGGAGGCCGTATGCCGTTGTATCTGGACGTCCACACGATCGACGGGGGCGTATCGGCAGCAGATGTTGCCGACGCGCACATGAAGGATCTGGAGGTGCAGGAGAAGTACGGCGTCGACTACAAGCGCTACTGGGTCGACGAGAAGGCGGGCAAGATCTTCTGCCTCGTCGAGGCTCCTGACGCCGAGGCCGCAAACCGCGTCCACCGGGAGGGGCACGGCCTCGTTGCACACGAGATCTACGAGGTGACCGAGGGCAGCTAAAGGCAACGCTCGAACGCCTCGAACGGGCCAATGCGCGCGTTTCCGGGTGCCGCCCGTACGGACCCGGCGTTGCGAATGCGGTGTCGGGCGAGCACGCTCGACTAGTCAGGAACGACGACATACCGGACCGGCACGCCCTCCACGCTGTTGCGCGGCGCGTTCTCGGTCGCGATCGCCTCGACGAGGCCCTGTTCCTCCTTCGGATGAACGGCAACCACGATCTCATCGGCCGGAAAGGTGGCAAGAGCATCGCGGATCGCGAGTCCGACGTCCGACTCGCCGGCCACAGCGTCAATCGTCTCGCCAGGAAGTCGCTCCGCCGTTCGTTCGGCGACCTGTGCCGCGTGACTGAACGCCTTCTCGTCGCCCGCGAGCCAATCGAGCAGGCTCTGCCCGGTGACGGGGACGACGACCTTGATCGCGTCTGCCTCCCCGATCTGGGCCCGCAAGGCGTCGTCGGGATCTTCGACCGTGCTGACTACCAAGACGTTCTTGTCCATTCTGGGCGTCCTCACTTTACGGCCGCTTCGGAGAGGCTGGCGCAAGTCCTTACGCGAGCCCCGCCTCCCCAATCTCGCGGCCCCGGCGCACATAGCCTGAGACGAGCCGAATCAGGAACAGACCAAACCTCGGGTTCTCGTAGTAGAGCTCAAGGACCTTGTCGCCGGTGATTGTCGCGAGCCGGCAGTCGTCCGCGCAGATCGCCGTGACCGTGCGTACCTGCTCCGGCACGAAGAGCCCGATCTCGCCGAAAACGTCCCCCGCCGAGAGACGCTTCCGAACTTCCGGCAAGTCGACGTGGCCGCTATGGATCACGTACAGCTTGTCGGGCGCGTCGCCAGCCCTGAAGAGCACGTCGCCCCTGGAATGCTCCTCGCCCTTCATGTACGGGACGAGCGCGTCGAGAGCGTCCGCGTCGCTGGCGCCCCGCACCGCGGCGATAAGCCTCCGGAGCTCGCGTAGCCGGAGAACGTTGAGCGGGAGAAGGCAGGAATGGAGAACCAGGATCGGGTAGAGCGTCCCGAAGACGCCGTAGCGCAGGCCGAGAAGCGCGTAGGTGATGAAGGCGAGGTTGCTCGCGATCGCAAGGATCCGCAGCGGGATCATCGTCTTCATGAAGAACGTGCAGAAGACGAGCGTCGCAGCGACCCAGGCGGCAACGACGATCCACATTTCGCACCTCGAGGGAGAGGGCCAGACGTTCGGGATTGTGACGGCTTCGGCGCTGGCGCCTCGCCTAGGCGCCCGGGCGAACCAGCGGCTTGTAGCTGATCCGGTGAGGCTCGAGAGCCTCGGCGCCGCGCGTCTCGCGGACCCAGGCCTCGTACTCCTCGAAGCTGCCCTCGAACCACGTCACCTGCGAGTCGCCCTCGAAGGCGAGGATGTGCGTCGCCACGCGATCCAGGAACCACCGGTCGTGCGAGATCACGGCGGCGCAGCCGGCGAAGTCCAGCAGCGCGTCCTCGAGCGCCCGCAGGGTGTCGACGTCGAGGTCGTTCGTCGGCTCGTCGAGCAGCAGCAGGTTCCCGCCCGACCGCAGCAGCTTCGCGAGGTGCACCCGGTTCCGCTCGCCGCCTGACAGATCGCCGACCCGCTTCTGCTGATCCGAGCCTTTGAAGTTGAACCACGACACGTACTGCCTCGAGTTCACCTCGCGTGACCCGAGCGCCAGCGTGTCGTGCCCGCCCGAGATCTCCTGCCACACGCTCTTCTCCGGCGCGAGCCCGGCGCGCGACTGGTCGACGTAGGCCGGCTCGACCGTCTCCCCCACGCGCAGCTCCCCGGCGTCCGGCTGCTCCTCGCCGGCGATCATCCGGAAGAGCGTCGTCTTGCCGGCGCCGTTCGGGCCGATGACGCCGACGATCCCGCCCGGCGGCAGCGAGAACGTCATGTCCTCCACCAAGAGCCGGTCGCCGAAGCCCTTCGAGACGCCGTCCGCCTCCACGACGACGTCGCCCAACCGAGGCCCTGCCGGGATGTGGATCTCGACCCGGTCGAGCTTCACGTTCCGCTCCTCCGCGAGCAGCTTCTCGTACGCGGCGACCCGCGCCTTCGACTTCGCGTGCCGCGCGACGGGCGAGGAGCGCACCCACTCGAGCTCCCGCGCCAAGGCGCGCCGCCGCGCCGACTCCTGCTTCTCCTCGACGGCGAGCCGCGCCTGCTTCTGCTCGAGCCAGCCGGAGTAGTTGCCCTCGTACGGGATCCCCTTGCCGCGGTCGAGCTCGAGGATCCAGCCGGCGACGTTGTC
>Ga0081538_10004555_pt1 | contig 12754 bp, 14 predicted proteins | sample TabmetS5T2R1_FD_71022 | JGI IMG/M metagenome (GOLD analysis project Ga0081538, IMG submission 71022) | Tabebuia heterophylla rhizosphere microbial communities from the University of Puerto Rico - S5T2R1 | ecosystem: Host-associated > Plants > Roots > Rhizosphere ...
AGATCACCGCCAACACGGCGCCGGCCGCGATCGCCTGCAGCGTCCCGACGAGCTCGTCGCTCGCGTCCGCAAGCAGGGTGCCGCCGATCGTGGTCGCGAGCGCGAGCGAGAGCCCGATCGCGCCGAGCAGCCCGAGCGCGAAGCGGCTCGAGCGGCCGGCGGCGAGGATCGGCTGCGCGGCGCCGTAGGCCTCGACGACGTTGCCGAGCAGGATGCCGGCGAGCAGCGCGATGCCGAGCTCGCCGTCGGCGATCGTGAGGCCCAGCGCGATCGACTCCGGGACGCCGTCGACGAAGATCCCGGCGGCGATCGACTCGCCGCGCGCCACCTCGGCGGGGTGGGACGAAGGCGGCGCGGCCGCCTGACCGGACACGGGCCGCGCGGCCGGGCCGGACCCGGGCCGTGCGCCCGGTCCGGACCCGATGGGCTCCGCCATGTCGGACATCGGCCGGCCCGCGGCGGCCGCGTGGCCCATCCTCCGCATCGCCCGCATCTCCGGGTCCTGGCTGAGCCGGGCGTCGGCGGCGACGTAGATCAGCGTCCCCGCCACCAGGCCGCCCGCCGTCAGCGCCGGCCCCGCTCCGGCGTCCGCCTCGGGCACCAGCTCGAGCGCGACCGCGGCGAAGAGGATGCCGCCGCCGAACGCGGTCGCGAGCGCCGCCAGGCGCTCGGGCAGCCGCAGCTGCACCGCTGCGATCCCGCCCGCCAGCAGGCTCGCCGCGACCACGAGCCCCCAGGCGGCCGCCTGCATCAGGCGACGCGGACGGAGAACGTCGCCGCGTACGGCGCCAGCTCGAACGCGCCGGTCGCGAGCGCGTTCGCCGGCGCCGTCATCGGCTCGAAGCAGACGACGTCGGAACCGGCCGGCGCGAACACCTGGGCGACGCCGTAGCCCTGCTCGAACGCGACCTCGATCCGCCGGCCGCCGCCCGCGACGGCGAACACGGCGGGCTGCTCGAGGCGGTCGAAACCGTCGTCATAGACGCGGTCGCCGAGCGGGCCCGAGTACGGCGCCACGCGCTCCGGCGGTCCGTCCGGTATCAGTCGCTCGTCGGTCGCGATCCGGCAGCGCACGGGCAGCTCGATCCGCCAGTCGGCGCGCGGCACGCCCGGCAGGGCGAAGTAGGGGTGGAACCCGAAGGCGACCGGCACCGGCACCCACGTCGTCGGCACCACGGTCGTCCGGATCCGCAGCGTCGCCGCGCCCAGCTCGGCCTCGATCCGGACCTTGTGCGGGAACGGGAACGCGGGGCTTGCGCCCACGGCCAGCTCGGCTGCGAGCCGCCAGTCGGACGCGACGACGCGCCAGGCGCGCGGCAGCGTTCCGTGGATCGGCAGCCCGTGCTCCTCTACGGGCACGATGTCGCGCGCCGCCTCCAGGTCGACGCTGACGCCGAGCGCGGTGTAGCTCCAGCCGTCGAGCCGGTTCGCCCACGGGTGCAGCAGCGGGATGCCCATCGTCGCGCCGGTCCGGGCGTACGCCTCGAGCCCGTCGTTCTGCGCCAGTAGCTCGTCGCCCTCGTGCCGCAGCGAGCAGCACACCATCCCGGCGCCCGGCGCGAACGTGGCGGACACGTTCGCGACCGGGTCGCGCAGCGTGACGGTGTCGAGCGCCTCGACGACGCTCATCGGGCGGCGCGGGCGCGCGCCTGGTCGATCTCCCAGGCGCTCGTGATCAGGCCGATGTGGCTGTAGGCCTGCGGGAAGTTGCCGAGCTGCTCGCCGTTGGCCGTGTCGATCTCCTCGCCGAGCAGGCCGAGGTCGTTCGCGCCGCCCTCGAGCCGGTCGTAGAGCTCCTGCGCCCGGTCGACCTCGCCGAGCCGCGCGAGGCAGCTGACGAGCCAGAACGAGCACAGCACGAACGTGCCCTCCTCGCCGGTCAGGCCGTCGGCGTTGAGCCCCTCGACGTTGCGGTAGCGCAGCACGAGCCCGTCCTCCGTCAGGTCGCGCGCGATCGCCTCGATCGTCGAGCGCATGCGCGGGTCGTCGGCCGGCAGGAAGCCGACCAGCGGCATCAGCAGCTGCGCGGCGTCGAGCTCGTCGGAATCGAACGCCTGCGCGTAGGCCTGGCGCTTCTCGCTCCAGCCGCGCTCGAGGATCGCCGCGCGGATCTCGTCGCGCGCCGCGGTCCACTCCGGCACCTTGGCGTGCTCGCCGAGCTGTGGCGCGAGGTCGATCGCGCGGTCCAACGCGGTCCAGCAGAGGACCTTGGAGGACAGGTGATGCTGCGGCTCGCCGCGCATCTCCCACATCCCGCGGTCGGGCTCGCGCCAGCGCCGCGCCGCGGTGTCCGCGAGGTCGGCGACGAACGCCTGGATCTCCATGTGCAGGTCGCCGAGCCGCTCGCGGTACGTGTGGATCGCGCTGACCAGCTCGCCGAAGACGTCGAGCTGGGTCTGGTTCCAGGCGCCGTTGCCGACGCGCACGGGCGCTGAGTCGCGCCAGCCGCGCAGGTGCGGCAGCTCGCGCTCGGAGAGGTCGTGCTCGCCGCCGATCCCGTACATGATCTGCAGCGAGTGGTCGGCGCCGCCGCCCGCGGAGGAGGTCATGAACGACACGAAGGCGTCGGCCTCTTCGGGGCACGCGCCGATGTACAGCGCCTCCATCGTGAGGCTGGCGTCGCGGATCCACGTGAAGCGGTAGTCCCAGTTGCGCTCGCCGCCGAGCGTCTCGGGCAGCGACGTCGTCGGTGCCGCGACGATCGCGCCGGTCGGCTGGTAGGTGAGGCCCTTGAGTACGCGCGTGGAGAGCCGCACCTGCTCGTGATGCGGGCCCTCGTAGATCGAGTGCTCGGCCTCCCACGAGCGCCATGCCTCGGCCGTGTCGGCGATCCGCGCCGCAACGCGGTCGGGCGCGGTCGGCTCGGGCTGCGCGCCCTCGACGGGCGCCCAGCGCAGCGAGAACCCGGCCTGCTCGCCGGCGGCGACTGTGAAGCGCGCGCGCATCGTCGCGTCCTCGACGGTCGTCTCGACGCCGGCGCGCACCGCGAGCCGGTTCGGGCCGCCGAACGTGCGCCCGCCGCCGGGCTCGGCGCGGAACAGCGGCCGCACGAGGCCGTACTCGCCGCGCGGCGCGAGCTCGAGCGCCAGCTCGACCTCACCCTCGACGCCCTCCACGAGCCGCAGCAGCTCGTGCGGCGCGTCGTGGCCGAGCGCGTGTCCGCGCTGCCCCTCGGGCACGGCGAGCGCGTCGGTCAGGCGCACGCTGCCGCGATCGGTCGTGAACGTCGTCTCGAGCACGAGCGTGCCGGGCAGGTAGCGCCGCTCCGTCTTGAACGGGGCGACCGGCGCGATCGACCAGTGGCCGGCGGCCGGGTCGAGCAGCCGCGAGAACACGCCCGGGCTGTCGAAGCGCGGCAGGCACAGCCAGTCGACCGAGCCGTCGCGGCTCACGAGCGCGGCGGAGCTGCAGTCCGACAGCAGCCCGTAGTCGGCGATCGGCACGAAGTCGTCGGCGCGCGCGGCGGTGGAGAGGGGCATAGCGCTTGTCATACCGCGCCAGTCGCGCAAAGGGTGCGCTCGTTACGCGAACGGCGCGGAGTACGGCCTAGAGGGGCCGCCGCGCGACGTTTCGCGTAACGCGGCCACGCTCCGTGCGACTGAGCGGCCATGAAACTCGCCCGTGCACTCGTCCTCAGCGTCGTCGCCGCCGCCGTCACCGCCGCAGGCGTGTACGTCGCCGGCGGCGTCATCAGCAACGACTTCGAGACATCGATGCCGCTGACTGCGGTCTGGTTCGGCACCGCGGCAGCACTAGGCCTCGCCTCCTTCAAAGCCGGCCGTTCAACCGGCATCCCGATCCTCACCGGCTACGCGATCCCCGCCCCCGCCATCGGCGGCTACCTGGCGGCGACGACCCTGGTCGACAAGACGGTGGACGAGGTCGTCGTCATGGCCGACCCCGTCCCGGCGGCGCACGCCGAGCAACCGGAGCGGCCGCGCAACGTGCTCGAGAGCCGCGGCGCCTTCGCCTCCGGCGAGCACACCACCCGCGGCACCGCGCGCGTGATCCGCCTCGCGGACGGCGGCCGCGTCCTCACGCTCACCGACTTCGAGACCGACGCCGGCCCCGACTTGCGCGTGCGGATCGTGCCGGGGACATCGACCGACGGCGGCGCCGATGGCGCCGTCGACCTTGGAGGACTGAAGGGCAACCGCGGCGACCAGCAGTACGAGCTGCCCGACGGGCTCCGCCCGCGAGACGATACGGTCGTCATCTGGTGCCGCGCGTTCAGCGCGCAGTTCGGCTCGGCGCAGCTCCGGAGGGCTTGACTCGATGCCCGCCTTCGACAACCTCCTCCTGGTCGCCGCCGTGGCGTTCGCGGCGCCGTTCCTGCTCGGCCTGCGGCCGAGCCTGCGACTGCCCTCGGTGGTGCTGGAGATCGTCGCCGGCATCGTCATCGGCCCGAGCGTCCTCGGCCTCGTCGAGGTCGACCAGACGCTCGAGGTAATCGCCCTGGTCGGCCTCGCCTTCGTCCTGTTCCTCGCCGGGCTCGAGATCGAGTTCGACAAGCTGCGTGGCCGCATCCTGCGACTGACGGCGTTCGGCTTCGCCGTGTCGTTCGCCATCGCGCTGCTCGTGGCGCTCGGACTCGAGGGCGCCGGGCTGATCGACACGCCGCTGCTCGTCGCGATCATCCTCTGCGCCACCTCGCTCGGCGTGCTGATCCCCGTGCTCAAGGACGCCGGCGAGATCGAGTCGACGTTCGGCCAGCTCGTCATCGCCGCAGCGTCGGTCGCCGACTTCGGCGCGATCATCCTGCTGTCGATCTTCTTCAGCGGTGAGGGCGGGACCGGCTCGACGCTGCTGCTGCTCGGCTCGCTGTTCGTGCTCGCCGCGGTCGTCTACGGAGCCGCCAAGGGCGCGGGCCACTCGATGCGGATTCGCGCCGACCTGCTCCGCCTGCAGGACACGACCGCGCAGATCCGCGTCCGCGCGGCGCTCGTCCTGTTCGTCGGCTTCGCCGCAGTCGCCGAGGAGCTCGGCCTCGAGGTCATCCTCGGCACGTTCATCGCCGGCGCCGTGCTCGGCCTCGTCGACCGCGACGAGGTGATGACGCATCCCGACTTCCGGCGCAAGCTCGAAGCGCTCGGCTTCGGCTTCTTCATCCCGGTCTTCTTCGTCACCACCGGAGTCCGTTTCGACCTCGACGCGCTGACCGCGTCCACCCAAGCCGCAGTGATGGTGCCCATCTTCCTGGCTGCGCTGTTCGCGGTACGAGGTCTCCCGGCGCTGATCTACAGACCTGTCCTCGACAACACGCACACAGCAGCCGCGGCCCTCATGCAGGCCACATCGCTGCCCTTCATCGTCGCCGCGTCGACGATCGGCGTCGAGCTGCAACTCATCGACCCGGCCGAGAGCGCCGCCCTGATCGGCGCCGGCCTCCTCTCGGTGCTGCTCTTCCCGCTCGCTGCACTGACGGCGCTGCGAAGCAGTAACGCCTCGTCACGAGAAGCGACTAGCACCCCATGACCGCACCACAAATTCTCAGCCGCCGCGACCCCATGCCCGGACTGCGCGGCAAGAACGTCCTCGTCACCGGCGGCAGCTCCGGCATCGGCCAGGCGATCGCCGTCCGCTTCGCCGAGCATGGCGCGAACGTCGCGATCAACTACCTCACCCAGCCCGAGGAGGCGCACGACACCGAGGAGCAGGTCCGCGCGTGCGTCGCCCGTGTCCAGCAGGAGGGCGTCCGCGACGTGCTGGTGCAGGGCGACGTGTCCAACGAGGACGACGTCGTGCGCATGGTCGGCGACGCCGTCGAGGGCCTGGGCGGCATTGACGTGCTGATCAACAACGCCGGCATCCAGATCTCGCGCCCGAGCGAGGAGCTATCGAGCCGCGACTTCGACCGCGTGCTCGCCGTCAACCTGCGCGGCGCGTTCCTGTGCGCGCGCGAGGCGCTGCGCCACTTCCTCGCGCACGACAAGCCGGGCTCGATCGTCAACGTCTCGAGCGTCCACCAGCTGATCCCGAAGCCCAACTACCTCGGCTACTCGACCAGCAAGGGCGGCATGCAGAACCTCACGCGCACGCTCGCGCTCGAGTACGCCGGCCGCGGTATCCGCGTCAACGGCATCGGCCCGGGCGCGACCGTGACGCCGATCAACCGTGCCTGGATCGACGACCCCGTGAAGCGCGCGCAGGTCGAGGAGCACATCCCGATGCGGCGCGCCGGCGACGCCGACGAGATGGCCGGCGTGGCGGCGTTCCTCGCCAGCGACCTCGCCGCCTACATCACCGGCCAGACGATCTTCGTCGATGGCGGCCTGACGCTCTTCCCGAGCTTCCTCACGCCATGGTCGTCGGAGTGACAGGCAGCGACATCGGGATGCTCGTCCACGTGGACGAGGCGAAGCGCCGCGAGGCGCTCGGCCTCGTCCGCGCGGGCCGGATGTTCGACCTCGGCCGCGTGCTCGACGAGTCCGTGCCGGTGTTCCCGGGCCGCTACTTCCGCCAGACGCTGGTGACCACCGCGCACCACGGCAACGGCGGCGGGCTGGGGGAGAACCGCGTCAACTGGATCACCGAGCAGGTCGCGGGCACGCAGCAGCTCGGCACGCACCTCGACGCGCTGAGCCACCTGCAGATCGGCGACCGCGGCTACAACGGCTACAGCGTCGCCGAGCTCGCCGGCACCGCTGGGGTCAACAAGCTCGGAGTCGAGACCGTGCCGCAGATCGTCACGCGCGGCTGGCTCGTCGACGTCGCTCCGCTGGGACCGGGCGACGTGATCTCCGTCGACGACCTCGGCGGGATCGAGCCGTCGCCCGGGGACGCCGTGCTGTTCCACACCGGCTGGGGAGCCCGGTGGAACGAGCCTGCGGCGTACCTGGGCGGCGAGCCCGGTCCGGGCTACGCGGTCGCCGAATGGCTGGTCGAGCGCGGCGTCGCGCTGACCGGCTGCGACACGTGGAGCTACGGCCCAGTGCCGGCCGAGGACGCCGAGCGCCCGTTCGAGGTGCCGCAGATCCTCAACGTGCGCCACGGCGTCTTCGTCGTCGAGAACCTCGACACCGCCGAGCTCGCCGCCGCGGGCGTGCGCGAGTTCGCGCTGATCCTCACCCACCCGAAGCTGCGCGGCGCCACCGGCGCCTGGACCTCGCCCATCGCCCTCGTCTGACCGGAGCGACCCATGGACCACTACGACGTGATCATCATCGGCACCGGCGCGGGCGGCGGCACGCTGGCGCACCGGCTCGCGCCGACCGGCAAGCGCATCCTGCTGCTCGAGCGCGGCGGCTACCTGCCGCGCGAGCCCGAGAACTGGGACAGCAGCGAGGTCTTCGGCAAGGAGCGCTACGTCACCGAGGAGCGCTGGTACGACAAGCACGGGCAGCCGTTCCGGCCGCACGCGCAGTACTACGTCGGCGGCAACACGAAGGTCTACGGCGCGATCCTGTTCCGGCTGCGCGAGCGCGACTTCGGCCGCGTGCAGCACTACGGCGGCGTGTCGCCGGAGTGGCCGATCTCCTACGCCGACCTCGAGCCCTATTACGCCGAGGCGGAGAAGCTCTACCTCGTCCACGGCGAGCGCGGGGAGGATCCGACCGAGCCGCCCGCGAGCGCTCCCTACCCGTATCCGGCGGTGTCGCACGAGCCGCGTATCCAGCAGCTCCACGACGACCTCGTCGCGGCCGGCCACCACCCGTTCCACCTGCCGGTCGGCGTCGACCTCGACGAGTCCGAGCCGGAGGGCGGCCGCTGCGTGCGCTGCGACCGCTTCGACGGCTTCCCGTGCCTGACCGACGGCAAGGCCGACGCGCACGTCCTGTGCGTGCGGCCCGCGTTGAAGCACCCGAACGTGACGCTGAAGACCCGCGCCAAGGTGGAGCGGCTGCTGAGCGACGGCCGCTCGATCACCGGCGTGCTGGAGGCGAGCGGCGAGACGCACTCGGCCGACGTGGTCGTCGTCTCGTGCGGGGCCGCGAACTCGGCCGCGCTGCTGTTGCGCTCCGAGGTCGCGAACTCGTCGGACCAGGTCGGGCGCAACTACATGGCCCACATCAACTCGGGCGTGATTGCGATCTCGCAGTCGCCGAACCCGACGAAGTTCCAGAAGACGCTCGGGATCAACGACTACTACTGGGGCGCGCCCGACTCCGAGCTGCCGCTGGGCCACATCCAGATGCTCGGCAAGTCCGACCGCAACATCCTGCGCGCGGGCGCGCCGTGGTTCGCGCCGGGGATGGCGCTCGACTACATGGCCAAGCACGCGATCGACTTCTGGCTGACGACCGAGGACCTGCCGCATCCCGACAACCGCGTCACGGTCGACCGCAACGGCGACATCCACCTCGCCAAGACGTACTACAACGTCGAGCCGCACAAGAAGCTGCTCGGCAAGCTCAAGGACCTGCTGGGTCCGATGAAGTGCCACGCGACGGTGATCCCGCGCTGGTCGGTGCTCGACCAGCAGATCCCGATCGCGGGCATCGCGCACAACTGCGGCACCGTGCGCTTCGGCACCGACCCCGCCGAGTCCGTACTCGACATCAACTGCAAGGCGCACGACCTCGACAATCTCTACGTCGTCGACACGAGCTTCTTCCCGTCGTCGAGCGCCGTGAACCCGGCGCTGACCGCGATGGCGAACGCGCTGCGCGTCGGCGATCACCTGATCGAGCGGCTCGGCGGCACCGTCAACGGCAAGCGGGAGCTGCAGCTCCAGGAGGCGTCATGAACCGTCTGAGCATCGTTTCCGCGAGCATCGGCAAGGGGCTGCTGGCCGGCTTCGCCGGCACGGCGGCGATGACCCTGTCGAGCACGATCGAGGCGCGGCTGCGGGGCCGCTCGGCGAGCAGCGCGCCGGCGCGCGCGACGGCCAAGGTGCTCGGGATCAAGGAGTTCGACGGACCGCTCGCGCAGGCCCGCTTCAACGACATCTCGCACTGGGGATACGGGACCGGCTGGGGCGTCGTGCGCGGACTGCTGGCGGCCGCGGGGCTGCGGCCCAGGACCGCCACGGCCGCGCACGGCGCCGCCATCTACGGCGCCGCGCAGGTCACGCTGCCGGCGCTCGAGATCGCGCCGCCGGTCGTGTTCTGGCCCAAGGAGGAGATCGCGATCGACGCGTTCCACCACGCCGTCTACGCGGCGGCGACGGGGCTCGCGTACGCGCTGATCGATCGCTGACGGCGGCGGCGCCCGTACGATCACGGCATGAGCGAAGGCGTCGCGATCGCGGGCAGCGTCGCGACGGTGGACAGCGTCGCCGTCGCCGGCAGCGCGGCGACCGCCGCCAGTGTCGCCGTCGCCGGCAGCGCCGCCACCGTGGTGAGCGCCGCCGTCGCGGGCAGCGCCGCGACGGCCGCGAGCGTCGCCGTCGCCGGCAGCGCGGCGACCGCGGCCAGCGCCGCGATCGCCGGCAGCGCCGCCACGCTGTTCGGCGTCGCGCTCGCCGCGTGCGCCGCGACGATCGGCTGCGTTCGCTGCCGCCGCTGCGCGGCCTGCATCGCGTGCGTCGACTGCGTCGACTGCGTGGGCTGCATCGGCTGCGTCGGGCTGCGCGGCGAGACCCGCCGCATCGGCGTGCGGCGGCGCTGACCGGCAGCGGCTACGCCGCTTCGAGTATCGAGCGCAGAACGCCCGGGAAGCGACCGTCGAGGTCGTCGCGGCGAAGCGTGTTCAGGCGCGCCGTCCCGACGGCGCGCTGATGGATGACGCCGGCCTCGCGCAGCACGCGGAAGTGATGCGTGCACGTCGACTTGGTCACCGGCAGCCCGAACGCGCCGCAGGCGCGCTCCTCGCCGTCGGCGAGCGCGACGACGATGCGCAAGCGCACGGGGTCGCTGAGCGCGTGCAGCACCGCCGCGAGCTCCAGCTCGTCTCGTCGCGGGTGGGGAATCGTCTCGGTCGCGCTCGGCATCTTTGTACGACAATCATCGTACATCTGATACGGTTCGACGCCCATCGTACAAGGAGGCGACATGGACGAGCGACGGGTGCAGACCGTTGCGGACGAGGAGCGGAGGCGCGGGCGCAAGCGGCGCGCCAAGCGCGGGCTGATCGCCGGCTACGTTCACGAGCTCTCGGCTCGCCACGGGACTGCCGGCGGCGAGGCGGAGCAGCGCCAGGTGGCGATCATGAACGTTCGCAGCAACTGACGCGTACGGTCACTCCGTTACCGCGCGGCGGCCGGGCCGCGCGAGCAGCCCGTCCTGTACGCGGTGCAGGGCGTGCACGAGCTCATGCCGCTCGTCGCTCCCCGTGTCGGGCTGGGGCAGCTCGAGCATCCGGCCCGCGATCTCGGCCGTCGCGTACCACAGCTCGAGCTCCTCGTCGGTCATCCCGAAGCGGGCGAGCCGTGCGCGCCGCTCGTCGGCGTCGGGCATGTCGTCAGGCGGCGAGCCCCAGCCCTGAGCGCGCATCCCGGGCCGCGACAGCAGCAGGTCCTCGATGCGGCGCAGCGCGTGCGCGGCCTCGTGCTCGGCCATCGGGTGCAGCTGCGGCAGCGCCGCGATCCGCGCGCCGGCGCGTTCGAGCGCCAGCCATGCCTCGATCTCGGGCTCGGTCATCCCGAGCTTGGTGAGCCGTGCCCTCGCGACGGGCATGGGCCGAAGCTACCACTCGTGCCGTCCGGGCCAGATGCGAACATGCGTTCGTGTCTGTTGAAGCCACGATCCTGCACGCCGACCTCGACTCGTTCTTCGCGTCGGTCGAGCAGCGCGACGACCCGCGCCTGCGCGGCCGGCCCGTGATCGTCGGCGGCGGCGTGGTGCTCGCGGCGAGCTACGAGGCCAAGGCGTACGGCGTGCGCGGCGCGATGGGCGGATCGGAGGCGCGGCGGCTCTGCCCGGAAGCGATCGTCGTGCCGGCGCGGATGTCGGCCTATTCCGACGCGAGCAAGGCGGTGTTCGAGGTGTTCGAGGACACGTGCCCGGTCGTCGAGGCGCTGTCGATCGACGAGGCGTTCCTCGATGTCCGCGGGATGCGGCGGATCGCCGGGTCGCCGGAAGCGATCGCGGCGCGGCTGCGGCGCGAGGTGCGCGAGCGCGTCGGGCTGCCGATCACGGTCGGCGTGGCGCGGACGAAGTTCCTCGCCAAGGTCGCGAGCGGCGTGGCCAAGCCGGACGGCCTGCTCGTGGTGCCGCCCGGGCGGGAGCTGGAGTTCCTGCACCCGCTCGAGGTCGAGCGGCTATGGGGCGTCGGGCCTGTGACGGCGCGCAAGCTGCGCGAGCGCGGCATCGCGGCGGTCGGCCAGGTCGCGGCGATGAGCGAGGCCGCGCTGGTCGACATGCTCGGCCGTGCGGCCGGGCGCCAGCTGCACGCGCTCTCGCACAACCGCGACCCGCGCCGGGGGCGCGTCGGCCGGCGGCGCGGGTCGATCGGCGGGCAACGCGCGCTCGGTCGCAGGCGGCGGTCGCCGGCGGAGCTCGACGCGGTGCTCGTCGGGCTGATCGAGCGCGTAACGCCGCGGCTGCGGCGCGGGCGACGCGTGTGCCGGACGGTCGTGATCAGGCTGCGCTTCGACGACTTCAGCCGGGCGACGCGCTCGCACACGCTGGCCGAGGCGACGGCGCAGACGCCGGTGATCCTCGCGGCGGCGCGGGATCTGCTGGCGGGCACGATGCCGTTGATCGAGCGCCGGGGGCTGACGCTGCTCGGCGTCGCGCTGTCGAACCTCGCGGACGCCGGCGCGGTCCAGCTCGCCCTGCCGTTCGACCCCCAGCACGCCGCCGCGCTCGACGTCGCGGTCGACGACGTGCGCGAGCGCTTCGGCTCCGAGGCGATCACGCGGGCGGTCCTGCTCGGCCGCGACGCGGGGATCTCGATGCCGGTGCTGCCGGATTGAGGCACAGCGCGGGCCGAGATCACATGGGGTGGAGGCCCCTAGTACATGCGTCCAGAAACGTCGATTTGTAGTTCGACGGTCTGAATCCGTCCGGCGCCGTTGCCGATGGAGGGAACCAAACTCGTCCGTCTCGGTCCAATAGGAGCGAATCCACATGAGCAAGAAGCGGGTCCTGTTGGGCCTTCTCGCAGGTGCAATGGCGTTCTCGATGGTGGTCGGCATGGCCGCCGGTCTCGGCGGGCTGAGCTCCGACAGCCTCGGCGCGGACGACGCCGTCGTCGCCGCGTGTGACACCAACGGCGTCACCAGCAGCTATACCACCGCTTACAGCGCGAGCGGCACCGCCGGCTACAAGGTCAACGACGTCGTCGTCGGCGGCATCGCCGATACCTGCGACGGCGACGACATCTCGGTCACGCTCACCGGCGCGGGCGGCGCCTCGCTCGGCAGCCAGACCGGCGTCGTGCCGACGGGCGCCGGCACCTCCGCCACGCTCTCGCTCGCCGGCTCCGGCGTCCTCGCGGAGTCCGTCACCGGCGTGCACGTCGTCATCGCCGACTAGGCAGCGCCTCCAAGGAGGCACGATCCCCGCCGCCGTTTCACCGCCGATCGCCCGCAGCCGCAAGCTGCGGGCGATCGCCGTTGTGGCCCTCGTCCTCGCCACGGCCGGCGCGGTGCTCTCCGCCTCGGCCGCCACGCTCGGCGGCCTCTCCGACGGCGGCATCGGAGCCGGCTCCGCGAACGTCGCCGGCTGCGACGCGAACGGCTTCAGCGTGAGCTACACGCTCGGCGGCGGCAACGTGACGAGCGCGACGGTGAGCGGGATCGCCGATCCCGGCTGCGAGGGCGGCGCGCTCTCGCTCACGGTCGCCAACGGCACGACCAGCATCGGCAGCGGCACGGCGACCGTGCCGACGGACGCCGGCACCGCGGACAACTCGGTCACCGTGCCGCTCA
>Ga0081538_10004556_pt1 | contig 12754 bp, 18 predicted proteins | sample TabmetS5T2R1_FD_71022 | JGI IMG/M metagenome (GOLD analysis project Ga0081538, IMG submission 71022) | Tabebuia heterophylla rhizosphere microbial communities from the University of Puerto Rico - S5T2R1 | ecosystem: Host-associated > Plants > Roots > Rhizosphere ...
AGGGGCCCCCCATGACCGACCTCTCTGATGCGTCTCCTGCGTCGCGCCGTCTCCGCCTCGCGCTGCTCAGTGGCGTCATCCTCCTGCGGGCCCTGTTGGCCGTCGGCCAGGCGCAGATCACGCTGGACGGCAGTCTGGGGCCGCGGGGATCGCTGGCCGGATCCCACGACCGCATCGGCGCCGAGCTGGGGCAGACCCGCGGCGGCAATCTCTTTCACAGTTTGGCCCAAACCCAACAAGGACACTGGTGGCGAATTCCTATGCTGCCTTCAGGGCGGCAAAAGGGGAGCCGCGCGTCTTCGCCCGTGGAGTCCCCGTCAACCACTCCCCCAGCCGCACAAAGTTCAGGGCCGCAGCCGTCGCCAGATGCTGGAAATGGGTCTTGGCAAGCCCAACATAGCGCGCTTGCCGGAGGCCACAGCGACGGATGCCCTGCGCGTGGGTACTCTCGATCCCAGCCCGAGGCCCATATTGCTGGTGGAACTCTTCCGTCGTCTGCCGTTGACGGGTCTCTTGCAGCACCTCGTACCGCTCACGTGCCTGGAGCCCTACGATGCGGGGCTCCTTCTTGGCCCTGGTGCATTGCGCCCGGTGCGGACACGGCGTGCAGTCCTTTCGGGCAAAGCGCACCTCCCATGTCATCCCATTCTTGGGGTAGGTGTAACGGCCCGCAAATAGTGAGCGATGGGCTCGCAAACAAGAGCGGTTTTGGGCTCACATTCCACGCCAACAAGCGGAGGCTCGGGCTCACAATCGCCGCCAATGAGCCCACATTGCACGCCAACAGCCCGCAAACAGCCTCCTGAGCTCACATTCCCTGCAAATACAAAGGACACGGTCCTCGCGCGGGGTACACGTCATCGCCAGGCCATGCCTTGGTCGCAACGCCCCCCCGTGTCCGGTGCAGGGCATCGGCTGGCCCTCAAGCGAGACTACTGCGCCCTGCGCGGCGCGCTTTGCAGCAGCTCGGCCAGCTCCTTTTTCCAGAATTTCGCTCGCGCGGTGGTGCCGTGGCCTGCGGTCTCGTCGCTACCGGGGATCAGCAGTACACGGCCCTTTTTCACGCGCGTGATCTCACGGTCGAGTACCCCGAGTTCCGGGGGGTAGCGCTCGTCGTCCGCCGAGTTGATCGCCAACAGCACCGCCTGGATGCGCTCCAGGCCCGGCGAGGCATTGTAATCGCGTGAGGATTCCCACTGGTACAGGTGGTCGTTGGCATCGCCGCGGAATGACGCATTCAGGCGCTGATCGAGCAGCGCATCAGCTTTCTCGCGCGTCGGCGCCGCCTTGTGGAGCGCCTGATTCCCGCCATTGGTGGCGATGCCGAAGAACACCGAGGCGAACTGCAGGCTGCGTGGCTGCGTGGTGTAGTTGCCGTTCATCCACGCCGGGTCGTTGCGGATGGCATCGATGATCAGGCGGCGCATCATCCAATTACGGCCGGACATCTCGGTCGGCCACGACGCCATCGGCACCGCCACGTCCATGACGTCCGGATACTTCTGGGCCCAGATCCAGGTCTGCATGCCGCCCATCGATTGCCCGAGCACCAGCCGCAGGTGGCGCACGCCCAAGTGCTCTGTCACCAGCCGGTATTGGGCCTCGACCATGTCGTCGTAGTTGTATTTCGGAAAGCTCGCGCGCAGGCCGTCCGACGGTTTGGACGATTTGCCGGTGCCGATGGCGTCCGGCAGGATGATGTAGTAACGGTTGGCGTCCAGCGGCTGCCCGGGGCCGAATAGCTCGCCAGCGAACGCGGGTGTGAGCATGCCGGTGCCCGATCCCGTCGTGCCATGGAGGATCAGCACCGGGTCGCCGCTCGGCGCCCCCACAGTGGTGTAATGGAGCCGCAGCTCGGGGAGCACCTCGCCGGTGTGAAAGCGAAAGTCGCGCACCACCCAAGTGCCTTCCGTGGGCGTGGGGTACTCGGCGGCGAGGCCTGGAAGAGTGGCCAGCGTGACGATGAGCAGCCCAATAACCCGGCCAAGAACCTTGATGGACTTCATGTCGGTCTCCTTCGGTAACTTGTGATGCGATCACTCGGTGGAGTGGCCTGCAAACAGCCGCTCACAACGGGAATCCGGCGGCGAGGAGCTCCTGCTGCAATTCCTGCGTCCGACTGGGTGGCAGCCGACCTGCCAGAAAGGCGCGGATGTCGGCGGGCCGCACCTGGAGCAGGTCGGCCAGGGCCTTGGCGTTGTAGCCATGGCGGGTCAAGCGAGGCTCCAAATCATCCAGATCCCGCGCCAGCACGCTCTCGATGAGTTCCGGGGTGAGCGGTTTTTGCCCGACCTTATGCCCTTCCTCAAACGCCCGGGTGAGGTAGTGCTCGATCTGGAGCGGGGTGGTCAGGCGGTCGGCGAGGAGCGTGAGCGCGGGGTCCGTCAGCATGTCCTCCCGGGCCTGTCCCGTGGCGCATTGTTCGAGCAGCCAGGTGATATAGGCACGCTGCTGCCCTTTGATGCCGTCCAGCAGGAAGACTGTAGCGCGGGAGCCGATTTCCTCCATCGCGGGACGGCGCAGGTCGTTCGTGAGCTTGGGATGCCCGGCGAGGACGACCGAGAGCGTCTCCCCGCTGGCGTGTACCAGTTCCATCAGGCGCTTCAAGCCCAGCAGGGTCCGGGGATGGAGGTCATGTGCTTCGTCAATAAACAGGGCGACTGTTTTCCGGCGTCGGTGAATGAGCTCGAGCAATTGGCGTTCCCGCTTCTCGGGCTGCGTCGGGATGGTCACATCCTGCTCGGGCGCCAGATCATAGAAGAGCGCCATCATCAGCGTGCCGAGGTGCACCCGGTCTTTATCCACCGCCAGTGATTTCGAGACCACGATGTCGGGCTCGCGCCCCAGCACCTCGTGGAGACGGTGCAAGGTCGTGGTTTTCCCGCAACCGACAATGCCGGAGAGCGCCACCAGCTGTCCCTGGGTGATCGCGGCTCTGAGGGCGGCGACGATCTGCTGGGACTGGTCCGTCTCGAAGTAGCCGACGTGCCGCAGGTCTCGCCTGAATCCGTAGTAGGCCATCACCTCATGCAGCATGCACGTCATCCTTGATAGATGGGTTTCAAATGGGTTTGGACATAGGCGAGCACCTCGGTCTTCCGCAGCGTCCGCGCGAGCAGCGCATTGAGGGCCTCTAGCTCTGCTGCGGTAAGCTTGGCGAGGGGGATGGCCAGCGTGTCTGCGACCGTTTGCTTCGCGGCGATCGCGGTGGGAAAGGTCAACTCCTGGAACGGGTCGGGATCCACAAAGGGAATCACCGTGGGTGCGGACCGGCCCGCGGGCCAGGAGAAGTGCTGAGTGGTGTCCTCAAGCGCAGCGCGTGGGAGGGCGAGCTGCGCCGCCAGGGCTTCCAAGCGATCCACCCGCTGCTGAAGCTTCGTAGTCTTGAAGCGCCGGTACCGGTGCAGGGGGATAGGCCCATCGATGGGCTGATACGGCCCATACCGCTGGTCGCCGTGTTCGACATAGAGCTCCTGGTCAAACAACCCCCACCACAGCAGCACGGTGTCGCCGGCGAGGTTGGGGTCGACCTCATAGGCCACCCCCTCCACTGTCACCCGGGCATCCACGCCCACCTTGCGGCGTTCGGGCTCCCGGGCAAAGGTGCAGAAGCGCTCCCAGCTGCACATGGCGCGCATCCCCGCCGGTGGCAGATGCCGCACCCAGTCGTCCATACGGCTATGGGTTTCCACGCGGTGTGGCATCGCATTGTAGCGCCGCAAAAATTGGAAGAGCCACGCGTTCGCTTCCTCTTCCGTCTCCGGGGTGTGGAAGTGGTAGAGCGTTTCGTGCATCTCTTTCACGGTGCGAAACGGCCGTTCGACTTTCCCCTTGGCCCGCGCGGTCACCCGCCGGCCGTCGTGGCCCTGGGGCAGATGCGTGCGGACCTCGACCCCCAGATAGCGCATGACCTGGTGGAACACCTGACTGCGCGCAATCGGGCCGTTGTCCATGTAGAGCATGGACGGGATGCCCTGAAAGGGCACGTCCTCAGCCGCCTTCGGGGCCATGGCCGCGAAGAGAAAGCGGAGCGCCGCTTCCACATCTTCCCCATAGACACCATGGTATTCCTGGTACGCCACCCCGCTGCGATCGTCGACCACACTGTAGAGCATCAAGAGAGGGTGTCCGCGATCCTCGCGCACCCACGCCGGGGCCGGGACCTGCTTGAGATCAGAGGGGCTGAGATCGAAGTGCCAACAATCGTTGCTATGCTGGGCTTGAAACCGGACGGCTGGCGGCTGCCGCGCCAAGGTGTGGGGGTCGTACCCCCAGTGCTTCAAATAGCGATTGACGGTGCTGCGTTTCAGGAGCCCCTTGGGCGCGCGGACGAACCCGTCTGGGGTCTCGACGCCATAGTCTTCCAGGAGCCGAATCGTCTCCGCCGTCGACAGGTGCCGTCCCTGCTTGTTCGCGGTCCGCAGCTTCATCGCGGCGATCAGCTCGCAGTAGCGCTCGAGCTGGTCCTGGGGCAGCACGCGTGGGGTGCCACGATCGCCGCGGTGCACCGCCTGCAGCGTGGTGCGCCGCTGCAGGGCCCGGTAGACGGTGGTTTCCGAGACGCCATAGGTCGCGGCCGTCTCGCGGATCATCTGGCGCCGCTCGGCGCGGCGCGAGGGGAGCGTGCTTAAGCGCTGGCGCAGCGCCTCGATGGCCCCGGCCGGCAGCGGTCTGGCAGGCATGGACTAGCTCCGCCTGGCGGGCATCGCACGAGGGGATCGCAGGTTCCGGCGTGCGAGCCAGTCGTAGAGCGTGGAGGGGGCACAGTCGACGAGCTTGGCAATGGAGCGCTTGCTAATGCCTTTGGCGAGATAGCTCCGGATCTCGCCCTCTTTGGCATCGAGCTTCCGCCGCGCCGCTGGCGTCCCTCGCGGCCGTCCCAAGGGCAGGCCGGCCGCTTTCCGCTTCGCCAGGGCCTCGGTGGTTCGCAACGAAATCATCTCCCGTTCGATCTCGGCCGCCAGGCCCAACACCGTGGCGGTGATGCGACTCTGGATCGACCCGTCGAGCACCAGCTGTTGCTTGGCGATATGCACACTGATCCCTTGCCGCATGCAGTGCTCCAGCATCTCCAACACCTGCAAGGTGGAGCGCGCCATGCGGCTGATCTCGGCGAAGAGCACCGCATCGCCGGCGTGCACCGTCTCCCTCAGCAAGCGCCCGACCGCTCGATCCCGCCAGGCCAGGCGCCCGGAGGCCGTATCCTCGACGAACTGGAGCGGTCCCAGCCCATGGATGTTGGCATACAGGAAGAGTCCGTAGCGCTGGTTGTCCACGTCCTGTTCATCGGTCGAGACGCGGAGATAGGCATAGGTGGTCATCATCACCTCGGGTGTCCGGCAGAAACCGCATGGCGGCGCCTATTGTACGCATATGGTGCAAGAAAAACTAGAAGATTCCGGGCACAAATGTTCGGGGAAAAGGACGGTTTCGCCGGACACCAGGGCAAACATGGCCACGACTCCCCTACATTGGTGGGGAATTCCGCCGACTCGCCTGAACCTCCCCTTAGGCCATTACCTGTGACGGGCCATGCTACTGAAATTCTGGACGTATAAGATCCGTATTTGGGCTATGATGCTGAAACATTTCCATATAAGCCGCCCCAATAGAGGATTAGATCGACATGGCGCGCAGGGCTGTTAGGCAGGTTATATGGAAATATTCCCATATAGGGGTAAGAAAAGGCTAGCTGCGATACGATGCCATAGCCGCACCATAAATTTCCGCTTTTGATTCTCACCCTGGCAATTTCCTGCTAGAATTGGCTACCCCGCCGCCTCGAGGAGGGGCATTCTGGCCGATCATGGCTGGTTCTTCCTATTTCCGGCAATACTGGTCGGGGCCCCTATCGGGATCTGGCCCTGGCTGACGTCTCGACCGCGTGCGAAGAGGCCAGGTCAGCCTTTCCCTGTCCCGAACGGGACAGGGGAACGCGATGGCATGGTATCGCCGCGCGCCTTTTCTTACCCCTTGTCAGGCCCACATGCGCGGCCCACAGCCGCAGCGAGGGACGAGCGGTGCCTATGACCACGGTGAACGGTGGCGCGACCCCATCAGCCAACCTTCAGGAGACCTCCATGATGAGACATATGTGTTGCGGGCTTCTTTGCGCACTGCTGCTCGCGCCTGGCGTGCCTGTCGAGGCGCAGCCGCCGAAGAAAATCTCGCGCGTGGGGTATCTCGCGGCCGTTTCAGCGGCCGCCGACGCGCCCCGTCTGGAGGCCTTTCGCCAAGGGCTGCGCGAGCTCGGCTACCTTGAGGGACAGAACGTGCTCATTGAGTACCGGCATGAGGCTGGCGATTTCGAGCGGCTTCCCGAGCATGCGGCCGAGCTGGTGGGGCACAAGCCCGACGTCCTGGTGACCGTGACCACGAACGCGGCTCAAGCCGCCAAACAAGCGACCACGAGGATCCCCATCGTGTTCATGGGCGTGACGGACCCGGTGACGGCTGGACTGGTGGAAAGCCTGGCGCAGCCTGGGGGCAATATGACGGGCATCACGAACATGGCGGCGATTTTGACCGGCAAACGCATGGAGTTACTCAAAGAAACTTTTCCCACGGTGTCCCGCCTGGCGGTCCTGTGGGACCCACAAGCTCCAGGCTCCGTGCCACAGTGGCACGACAGTCAACTGCCGGCGCGGGAACTCGGTCTGCACCTGTATTCGATGGAGGTCAGTCGTGTCGAGCACTATGAGGCGGCTTTCACAGACGCGGTGGAGGCGGGTAACACCGCGCTCTAGGTGACCCTGAACCCGCTGGCCAATACGAACCAAAAAAAGATTGCCGAGCTGGCCATCCAGCATGGGTTGCCCTCGATCTGCGCGCGCTCGGATTATGCAGAAAACGGGTGCATGATGGCCTACGGACCCGGGTACGGCACCGAGGGGAAGGACGGCGCCCGTTATGTGGACAAAATTTTAAAAGGGGCCAAGCCGGCCGACATTCCTGTGGAGCAGCCGATGAAGTTTGAATTGGTCATTAATCTGCACACCGCGAACACGCTTGGCCTGACCATTCCGCAGTGGGTGCTGTTCCAGGCGGACAAAATCATGCAGTGAAAGAGAGCAGAGGAGTCTGGCCATCGAGCGGGAGCTGGTGCTAGCGGATGTCTCAGCCGCGTACCAGCAGGCGATGAGGTCGTTCCCGGTTCGGTGAAGCGGAATCTTCTGGCATCGTATCGCAGCTAGCCTTTTCCTACCCCTAGATCCGGCCGAGTTGACGGGACGGCCGTTATGGGAAGTTGATCGAGATTTTCTTGTCTTTCTCAACTCTTCCGAGTTGACACCTGTGTTCTCAATGCCCCGCCGGCGCCGGCGTCCGGGAATTGTTGCCGATCGTGATCACCCTGGCGCAGGATTCGCGGCGGGCTGGGGTCGATAGCAGGGGGTCCCCGGCTGGTGGAGATGGCCACAGCGCTGATGGAGCCCATAGACCGGGTTGTGCATGATCCACTCGGTGGCGTCCAGGGCGTTGACCTTTTCTATTTCCAAGGCGCCCCTTTGGGTATTGTCTTGCGAAGTACGAAGTACTTCTTTAGAGTTAACGCTGGGTTAACCTTTTCCGGGGTACTTGTTGACCTTTTCCCTTTCGGCTTTTACCTTTTCCGGCGTTAAAAGGTAAAGCTTAGGTTTACCTTTTGGTTGATCATCGTTATCCTCCTCCCATCGCTTGGGAGGAACCTCATGGGCGATCGTCACCCGATAGCGGTTACTGTGCCCCCGGCCGTGTCCCCGTTGCACCTCCAGCTCACCGAGGGCTTCCAGGACCCCGATTAGTTTGATGACCGTCGGCTTGCTCAGGGTGGTTTCGCGCGCTAGGGTGTCCAGCGCGGGGAACCCATACGCGGCCTGAGGATGGATATGGGAGGCGATGGTCATGAGGAGGAATTTGGCGTAACCGGTGGACTTGCTGAAGCGGCGGACATCTGCTACGATGCGATCAGACATGGACGGATGTCTCCCTTCACCAGGTGGAACGTCTGTGTCGTGGGGGAGCCGGGTCTTGACCACCCGCTCCCCTTTTTTTATGTCGTCGATGCTTCGGCGAGAGGCCTCAGCACCTCCCTTCTACACCATCTCCTGGGCCTGTGGCTATCCTTTTCGCGTCATCCATTTCCGGCACAGCTGGCAGCGCAGGCGCTTGGGCGTCCGGCGCACCCACACCGTCACCTGGCAGAGCTCGCAGAACCAGGTCGACCCGCCGCTAGGGGCCATCGGTTTCGACCTGCTGGCGGAGGGCGGCCGTATAGCTGTCCATGAGCGTCTGATAGCGCTCGGTCGTGACGTGGGCCGCCAGGTGGCGGAGGGTGAGCTTCTCCTCCACCTCAAAGCCCAGGTCGTGACGGAGCCGGCGCTCGCCCTCGGCATAGCCGAAGGCCGTCTGGGCCAGGCGCTTCAGCTCCCGGGCCTGGTCGGGGGTGAGGCGAGTGGCCTCGGATGGCCGAGACACCCTTGGACCGTCAGTGGATTTCCCCTGAGGTGGCACCCGGTCCCCGTTCGGCTCGCCGACTCGGACATGGGGGATGGTCGCCAGCTCGGTCTCATCCAACCAGCCCAGGCCGGCCAGCGACAGCGTCACCCGCCGCTTCGCCTTGGTCTCCGCTTTCATTAAAGCGTTTGCCAACGCATCACCCTTGAGCGTGCCTAGCGCCACCGCCTCGGTGCTCTCGTCCTCGCGCCCGGGGCGATCCTTGGCGCGGGCCGTGACGATGTAGAGATCCTGCAGGCGCTCGCGGTTGACGATGGAGATGCTGATGCCGTGCAACCGGCGTAGCTGGTCGGCGCAGTCCTGGAGCGCATATAAGCGGAGCTTGCCGTTGAGGGTGAGGTATTCGAAGGGCTTGGTGAGGGGGTTGAGGCCCAGCGCCCGGCAGACGGCGCCGTAGTCGTCGGCGCGCTGCTGGCTGGTCAAGCCGGAGAGGTCGCCGCCGATGAGGACCTGCTCCAGGACCTCGGGCAGCACCGCGGGCGTGGAAGTGGTCAGGACCACCGCGGGGAGATCCTGCGGGTTCGTGGTGTCCATGGCCTAGTCCTCCAGGGCTTCGAGGGCATCATCGAGGCAGGTGTCGATGGCGGCGGGCACCAGCTGGCGGAACTGATCGTAGAATTGACCGCCGTCGACCGCGCGCTGCCGGTCCAGGAAAAAGCAGACCATGGTATAGAGGGGGTGCGCCTTGGGGTCGGACTCGGCCGCGATCCGGCCGTCGATGACGGCCAGCACGTCGCCGGGGTCGATGCGTTGCAAGGCCGCCTGGACGCGCTGGGCCTGGCAGGCCTCGTAGTAGTTGAGCTCATCGGGGGCGGGGACGTCAATGCCATAGGTTGACATGGGAGGACTCCTTGCCCATACTATGGGCGGTTCTTGAGCGTTGACGCGCGATGACGGAACCACAGGCCGGGCTCCCGGTGTTCGTGCACCGGGCCGGCCACCTCTCACACCTCTTCATCCCATCGACACCTCCTTGGTAAGTAAAGATTTTTCTTGCCTTTTACGGCCCTAACATGTCATACTTTTATATGATAAAAGTATACACTTTTCCACCGCGAAAGTAAACGGGTCCGGCGGAATTATTCGCTTGCCGGCGATGACATTTGTATAGTGGAGGTATGACAACCTTGCACGAGCTCTTCGCGAAGTACCATATCCATCGGCCGGTCGACCTGGCCAAGCGGGTCGGCCTCAGCCGGCAGTATGCCCACCTGTTGTGGACGGGCCACCGCCCCATCAGCCGGCGCATGGCTGAGCGGATCGCCGAGGCCACCAAGATCCCCTACACAGCATTGCTCACCGCGATCCCCCCGACGCCACCGCCGCGCAAGCCACGGAAGGCATTGGAGGGCCGGCCGTCGACTCCGCCCGAGGAGGATGCCCATGACCAGCCCGTCCTATGACACCGATTTCTACGCCTGGACCCAGGCCCAGGCTGCGGCGCTGCGGGCCAAGGATTGGCCGGCCCTCGATGTGGCGCACCTCGCAGAGGAGGTCGAAGACTTGGGGAGCAGCGTACAGCATGCGATCGAGAGCCATCTGGAGCGCTTGCTCCTCCACCTCCTCAAGTGGCGCTATGATCCAGCCCAGGAGCCGCGTCGTGGCTGGCGCCTAACCATTCGCCATGCGCGCCGCGAGATCACCAAATATCTGCGTCGCAATCCCGGTCTGCAGCACCACCCTGCGCACTATCTGGCCGAGGCGTATCACGAGATCCGCGAGGATGCCGCCATCGACACTGGCCTGCCGCTGGCGACGTTCCCGGAGGCCTGCCCGTGGACGGTCGCGCAGGTCCTGGAGGCGGACTTCTGGCCGGAGGAGGGACGATGATCGGAGCCATGAAGACCCACCAACGAGGGGCCTATTATCGGGAGCTACAGGCTGAAGCGGAGCGCGTCTGTACCGCGACCGAAGCGGGACAGCCGGCCCTCACCACGGGGCACTACGGGCCGTGGCCTGAGGAGCCCTCATGCTAACCACCCGCCACCCCGTTGACTTCGCGTATACCCGTCAGGAGCTCGACGCCCTCTTTCGCGATGCCAACGCGCACGATGTGGAGAAGGGCGGGCACTCCGACGCCCGCTCGGCCGCCATGAACGTGGGGAGCCACCACCGGGCCAACGGCGCGGCGCGGGAAGCGTCAGAGATCCTTGGGAGCTTCTCCTTCCAGTGGGAGCCGCCGGCATTGTGGGAGATCGAAACGGATGAGGGGTTCAGCCTCGCGAATCTGATGCGGGCGCTCGGGCGCCTGGGGCTGCAGGCGTTAGGCTATCCGAAGCAGGGGGATGTCGCCGTATGACGCACCTCGTGGCGTATCTCCATCGGAGGCTGCCGTGGCTCACCCTGGGGGGCGCTGTGCTCGGGCTCCTCGTGAGTAACGGCCTTGTCTGGTGGGCTGACGTCCCGAAGCAGCCGGGGGCACCGACAGTCCTCGAGGCAAAGCTCACCAACTCAGTCTGGACGCCCAAGCTTCTGGGGGCGGTGGCGGTGACGATTCCAGTGTTGGGGTGTGCCCTCTACGTCATTGTCGCACCCGTCTATGGGGAGGCGGAGAAGAAATGGGCGTACGGGGCCGTGGGGACGCTGCTAGGGTTCTGGCTGGGCGTCACGTAGCCCGGCAGCGGATGGGAGGTCTATAGATGGCGACGCTACAAGAGCAACAACTCGCGAAAGACATGGTCGTGGCCTGGCTGAGCATTTCTGCGTCGAGCAACAGCGTCATCTCAGATACCCTACGGAATCCTAATTTCCGGGCGGCCATCAGCGCCCAGGGATGATGCGATGGATCGCTTTATTGAGGGATCAGAAGCGATGACCACCATGACCGTGCAGATCCCGGAGCGGTTGAAGTATGCCCTGAAACAGGCAGCGCTGAATGAGCATACGACCGTCAAGGCGTTGCTGATCAACATCATTGAGGCGCACCTGGCGGCAAGCAAACAATAAAACTTTAAAGCTTTATAAGTTGATTGATGAGACAGGGCACGGAAAGGAGAACATATGCAGGCATCACCAGAGGTACAGCGCGCGTTGGCCACCATCCGGGCCGTCCTCGAAGACCTGGCGCCCGAGGCGCCGCTGGCGGTAGACCAGCCCTCCGTCTCGGAAGTGGAGGAGGCGCGGCGCGCACTGAACGTGCTGAGCAATTTTTTTGAGGCGGATGTCGAGCCATGAGCCCTGATCGGCCAGCCGCCACGCCCCCGCCGGGCGATCATCCCTGCCCCTGGTGCCCGTACACCGGCAGCCTGGCGCAGGTCGTCAACCACATGGCCTCAGCGCACCATTGCGCTTGGGAGGACCTGGCCCTGTCGCCGCGGGTGATAGGCACGTCAGCCTGAGGCGGGGGCTTCCAGTGCTGCCAGACCAGCGCCTCGTCCAAACATGGCCAAGACCTTCTTGACCTATTTGGGGCGTGAACCCGACTGATGGAGCCGTTGCACTGCCTCGATTGACATTCTCACCGGGCGTCTCTACACTCGCGCCGATGCCGGATCTGGCCTGTGCGTCGCCGGAAGACCTCGCGTCTGACCCCTTCGCTTCTATGCCTGTCGCCGAGGAGGACTCGTCATGGACCAGCTGCAGAGCCGTCTCGACGCCCTCGAACAGCAGATGCACACCGTCACGCGCCGGCTCCGCTGGTGGCGCGGCCTGGCCTTCGGCGCGGTCGTGCTGGCGGGGCTCACCTGGGCCCTGCCGGCAGGCACGGGGCAACAAGAGCCCCCGGGTGGCGGTGCGCAGGGCCTGGCCCAGCGGGTGGCCGCCCTGGAGCAGCTCCTGCAGCACTTCTCCCGCGAGAAGAACGAGATCTTCATCACCGGGGCCAACCTGCACATTGTCAATGGCCTGGGGCGAACAGACTGCGGATCGGAGGAAGAGCCGATTCCTGATTGCCCGAACGGGCTGGGTAACCTCATCGTGGGATATAATGAATTGCGTGACCTGTCCCTCTGCGACCCGGAGGACCCGCTTTGCAAAAATACGCGTACCGGCTCGCACAATGTAGTGGTGGGACGGCAGCACAATTTCTCCCGCTTCGGGGGGCTGGTGGTCGGCGACTTCAACACAATTAGCGGCGACTTCGCCGTGGTCAGCGGCGGGGAGAGTAACATCGCCAGCGGCTTCAACGCCGCGGTCAGCGGGGGGAGAAACAACACGGCCAGCGGCGAGTTCGGCTCATCGGTCAGCGGGGGGGTCTTCAACACGGCCAGTGGCATCGACACCTCCGTCAGCGGGGGCAGCGAGAACACGGCCAGCGGCTTCA
>Ga0081538_10004557_pt1 | contig 12754 bp, 14 predicted proteins | sample TabmetS5T2R1_FD_71022 | JGI IMG/M metagenome (GOLD analysis project Ga0081538, IMG submission 71022) | Tabebuia heterophylla rhizosphere microbial communities from the University of Puerto Rico - S5T2R1 | ecosystem: Host-associated > Plants > Roots > Rhizosphere ...
AGCAGGTTGACGACATCAACCCGTGGGGCGCCGAGCTGTTCCGGACGGTGCGTTCGGTCAATCCCCAGACTCCGACTCTCGACTGGTTGTAGCTCTCGAAGGCCAGGAAGACGACGAATCCGAGCAGGACTGAGAACCCTGTGGCGAGCACGCCGAACACACCAGAGGCTCGGTCGCCGTCGGCGAAGCGGCTGCCTTCGGGAGCGCGTCGGCGCACGAGCAGCATCGCGGCAACCGTCACGGCGGTCGTCGCCGCGATGATCAGAGCCGCCCAGACGAGGTTCACTCGCCGGCGGTCACTGCAGCGGCATGCGGGGCGCGATCTCGGCTCTGGAGGAGTTGCCGCCAGCTCCAGAGCACGGCGTGGACCTTCTCCGCACCGACGATCGGCTCGTCGGGCAGCGGCAGCTCGACCGGATGCAGGATGAACGGCTGTGTCTGCGGGCCACCGAGGCCGCCGTGGAACGAAATGAGCTCCTCGAAGGCGCAGCCCTCGTCGAGGCCGGGATCGTAGAAGCTGCCGATCATCAGGTCGGCGACGTGCTCGAACGAGTCGGTGCGCAGCAGGTGGAGCGGGGCAGTCGGCGAGAACTGCGCGAGCGGGAAATCGCCTTCCACTCTTCCCTCCGCGAGGAAGTGGACGCCGTCGGCGCCGAAGACGACCGGCCCGTCCGCTGCCGACCGGACGAGAATCCAGCCGATGTGCGCATGCGCGCGCAGAGCAGGGATCAGGCGCGGGTGACGCTCCTGGATCTCCTCGAGCGTCAGCCTGCGCTTCTCTTCCATCAGGTAGACGAGGCCGAGGTTCCCTGAGCCGAGGACGACCACCTGCTCGCCTGAGACATCACTTTTCGATCGTTTCTTCCGTTGCTTGCCGGTCGCTTCGCCGACGGCGTTGCCCACCATCGCGTGCTGCTCGTCGCCACCGGCGATCTGCTCCACTCTTCCGCTCGTGAGCGAGCGCTGAACGAGGTCGTCGAGCCCGTATCCGTTCCGTTGCTTGAAGGTCGCTCCCTGCGTCTGGCCGTGGTCGGAGAGCACAACGATCGAGTAAGGCCGAGGTGCGTACCGGCGGGCTCGGTCGATCCGCCCGAACTGCTCGTCGAGCTTCCGTAGCGCTTCGAGCGTGTCGGCCCGCTCGAGACCCGAGTGATGGGCGACCTCGTCGTAGCTCGAGAAGGTGGCGTAGACCGCGGGGCGACCACGCATCATGTCCGTGAGGACGCCGTAGACGATCAGGTCACGGACGACGACGCACATCGCGGCCCGCATGAACGGGTAGATGCCGCCGCGGTGGCCGCGAGGGCGAACATCGCGACGCTTCGCGCGCGCGGCAGCAACCCACTCGATAATCACTTCCCATCCGAAGAGGACGAGCGCACGCGTGACGTTGAAGCCGTTGGCAAAGAATGCACGGTACCCCGGGTTGGCCCGCTTCTCCGCCTCCATCCGGCTGACGGTGAGGATCACTTCGTCGGCCTCCCCTGACAACAGGTTCCCTCGACTCGAGCCGCCGTCGATGAGCAGGCCTCTCCCCGTGGCGTGTTCCCGCTCGATTCGGGCGCAGTCGGCGGGTGCCGAGCAGGCGACGACCGTGCCTGTCTCCTTTTCGACCCAGCGGAAAGCCGGGATGTTGTCGTTCGAGCCGAGCAGGATCCCCGCCTGGCTCGCTCCGGTTTGAGACGAGAGGTCGGGCTCCCATTCCGTCAGCCGATGGGTGCTCTCTTCGAGCCAGCGGGCCATCGTCGGCGCGTTGCCGTCGCGCATCGCGCGCTGGAGCACTGGAAGAGCGAGGCCGTCGATCTCGAGAAAGATGATCCCCGGCGTGTCGGTCCGCTCCGCGCCGCCCTGCCTGCGGGCAATTCGTTGGACGACGCGCAGCGAGTACGTGTCGTCGTCGTTCGTCCCAAACAGGACTTCGAGCATGACGCTCACCGCCGCGACGACCAGCGCTGCGAGGAGCGCCCAGCCGAAGTTGTCGACGAGGAACGCGGTCTCGAAGACATCGGAGACGAACTTGAGGATGAAGGCGTTCAGCAGGAGCACGAGGACGAAGCCGAGCGCAAGCATGAACGGGAGCCGCAGGGCCGCCAGGATCGGAGGTAGGAGTGCGTTGAGCGCCGCGATCAGCGCCGCAACGCCAAGCGCTGCCCACCACCCTTCGATGTCGACCCCAGGGAGGATCGCTGCGGCCACGCAAAGGGCCGCCGCGGTGAAGACCCACGAGACGAGCAGCCGGAGCGGTTTGAACTTCGGCCGCTCCGGATGCCAGGAGACCTGCTCGCCGTAGTGGGCCACTAGGCGGAGTCCTTCGCCGCCTTCTCGGCCGCCTTCTTGGCTGCTCGCTGCTCCTTCTGCTCAGCAACCTTTTCCTTCGCGTCCACGTACGACTGCGAGACGAGCAGCTTGCCGCCCGACCACCCGAACGCCCACACTACGAGGATCGTCGCGAAGACGATGTTGAAGCCCGTGATCGCGAGCTGCTGACCGAGCGAGTAGGCCGTCGCCGTCGCGGTGTCGACGTAGTCATCGAGTGCGATCGCATTGACGGCCTGGTTGACCCCGACGCCGCCCGGCGTCGCCGAGACCGTGTTCGCGAGCGAGTTGCCGCCGATCACGGACATGACCGAGTGGAACGTGACCGGGATCGCGTAGCCGGCCATGAAGATCGCCGTCACCCCGAGCTTCGCGAGCCAGGCGCCGAGCGACGGCAGGAACACCTTGAGGAAGTAGTCGCGCGGACGCGCGAGGATGGCGCCGCCCTTCTTCGCCTTCACCCAGAGGCCCTGCAGCTTGCGCCAGAAGATCCGGGCGAGAAGGAAGAGCACGAATGCGCCGCCGGCGACGATCAGGACGGTGAGCCCCGGATGGTTATCGAAGAAGCTCAGCTGGAGCTCGAACGACCCCGGCACCGAGAGGAAGAGGTAGAGGTAGACGAGAGTGCCGACCACGGTGAAGAAGATCTTCTGGACGACCATGCCGCCGAGCACGCCGGGGAAGTTCGCACCCGGGATCATGGCGACGAACATCAGGAGCATCACGAACGTGCCGATGTTCGCCGGCAGAAATCCGTTCAGCGCCACGCCGGCCGCGTAAGCGGCCAAGACCTGGAGGTACGAAACGGGCGCGTGCGGGAAGCCCGCGCGCAGGATGTAGTACCAGGCGACGGCGGTCAGGGTCGTCTGCACCGTCTGCACAGCCCACCCTGCGATCAGGTACTGCAGCGCGATGTCGTTCAGCGCATCCCACACGCTGCTCAGCCAGCCGCGCACATCGACACCGAGCAGGTACAGGATGACGACGACGAGGGCGACGCCGCCCAGCCAGGCGGCCACCTTGCCGAGGCGACGAGGCCGCGAGGGATCGCCGAACGGGAGGGTGCGAAAGCGACGAGGGGCAGGAGCCTCGGTCGCGGTGATGTCGGCGCTACTCAAGGTCTCGACCAGATTCGTCCAGACAGGTGGCCAAACGCATCATCCGAAGAGTGTGATTCATGCGGAGTGGGTGATGAAGCTGCGAAGGGAGCGCGGTTCGATGCGCCCAAAGGAGGGAGGCCATGGACGCAACCACGAAATTCTTCGAGGGCCTCGAAGCGCGCGGTCACGATCCTCGGCTGGCGAAGATGTCGGCCACGCTGCGCTTCGATCTCACGAACGGCAAGCGCACCGCCCGCTGGCTCGTATCAATCGACAAGGGAGACGTTTCGGTCTCGCACAAGAACGCGAAGGCCGACTGCGTCGTCCGCTCGGACAGCGCAGTTTTTGACGGGATCGCGAGCGGCGAGCTCAATGCGTTCGCGGCCGCGCTTCGAGGGAAGGTGGGAATCGAAGGCAACCCCGAGGTCCTTGTGATCTTTCAACGCGTCTTCCCCGAGCCTCCGAGGGGCAGGTCATGAACGACGGGCTCGTCAAGATCCTCGACGGCAATACCTTCGTCGTGAGCGACTCGCGCGGCGACATCGAGGCGTCGCTCACCGATCCGACCGGTCTCTTTTCGTACGACAGCCGCTTCCTCTCCACATGGATCCTGACCGTGGACGGCGAGAGACTCAATCCCCTGTCCGTCGACGACCTGCAGTACTTCGAGACGCGCTTTTTCCTGGTCCCGGGCACGGGGACGGTCTACGTTGACGCCAAGCTGTCCGTTATCCGCCAGCGTGCTGTCGGCGACGGCTTCCACGAGGAGCTCACGATCCTGAACCACGACGCCAACCCCGTGAACCTCACGGTCCGGATCGAGGCCGGCAGCGACTTCGCCGATCTCTTCGAGGTCAAGGACGCGCTCGAGAAAAAGGGGCGCTATTTCACCAAGGTCGAAAACGGACGCCTGCTCCTCGGCTACGAGCGGGAGTCGTTCGGGCGTCAGACCGCGATCTCCGCCTCCGCGCCGCACAAGGTCGACAAGCAGGGACTGACTTTTTCGGCCCGTGTCGAGCCGCAAGGCGAGTGGACGACCGATCTCGACGTCGCTGTCGCAACCCGGGCCGGCGGAACCTACGTCCGCCCGAAGTACGTGCGTGGCGAGCGGCGCGCACAACCGAACATGGGACGCAGCTTGGAGCGCTGGCTGGCGGACGCGCCGCGGCTCGAAAGCGACTCCGATTCGCTCAAGGTGACGTACAGGCGCAGCCTCGTCGATCTCGCCGCGCTGCGCTTTGCCCCGCCTGTCTCCGGAGGGAGGAGCCTGCCCGCGGCGGGTCTCCCCTGGTTCATGACCATGTTCGGCCGCGACAGCATCTTCACCAGCCTCCAGGCTTTGCCGTTTCAGCCCGAGCTGGCGGCGACGACCCTGCGGGCACTCGGAAGCTGGCAGGGAAGCCGGGTCGACGACTTTCGCGACGAGGATCCAGGCCGGATCCTCCACGAGATGCGCTACGGCGAGATGACGGCGTTCGAGGAACGACCGCACTCGCCCTACTACGGCAACGCGGACGCGACGGCGCTGTACGTCGTGCTGCTCGACGAGTACGAGAGGTGGACCGGCGACCGGAAGCTCGTCCGCGACCTCGAGAGCGAGGCTCGCGCCGCCCTCCGGTGGATCGACGAGTACGCGGACCTGATGGGAACCGGCTACGTCTGGTACCAGCGCCGCAACGAGGAAACGGGCCTCGAGAACCAGTGCTGGAAGGACTCGTGGGACTCGATCTCCTACCACGACGGCCGGCTCCCCGGATTCCCGCGGGCGACCTGCGAGCTCCAGGGTTACGCGTACGACGCCAAGATGCGCGGCGCGCGCCTGGCCCGACTCGTCTGGAAGGATCCAGCGCTCGCCGAGGCTTTGGAACAGCAGGCGGCCGACCTCAAGAGGCGTTTCAACCGCGATTTCTGGGTGAAGGACGGTGAGTTCTTCGCCCTCGCCCTCGACACCGAGGGGAACCATGTGGACTCTCTGTCGTCGAACAACGGCCATCTGCTCTGGAGCGGCATCGTCGACAAGTCCAAGGCAAAAGCCGTGGTCGGTCACTTGATGGGGCCGAGGCTCTTCTCCGGCTGGGGCGTCCGCACGCTCGCCGAGGGCGAGGGGCGATACAACCCGATCGGCTACCACGTCGGGACCGTCTGGCCCTTCGATTGCTCGTTCATTGCGTGGGGGCTGCGGAACTACGGGTTCAAGGAGGAGGCAGCACAGCTTGCGGCCGGAATCCTCGACGCCGCGGAGTTCTTCGACGGCCGCCTGCCGGAGGCGTTCGGCGGCTACGAGCGGGGAGTGACCAAGTACCCGGTGCAGTACCCGACCGCGTGCAGCCCGCAGGCCTGGTCGACCGGCACCCCGCTGCTCTTGCTGCGCACGATGCTGGGTCTCGAGCCCGTCGGCGAGAACCTGATCGTCGATCCGGCGCTCCCGTCGAGCATCGGTCTCCTCGCGCTCCTCGACATCCCCGGGCGCTGGGGACGGGTCGACGCCTTCGCGAGAGGCCGGGACCTGCTCGAGGCGCTCCAGCCCAGGCGGCGGACCCTGGCGCGCACCTGAACGACCCGTCATGGCGGAAGGCCTCTCGGCGAGCGAGGTCGGCAAGGAGATCGGCGTGCACGCGAAGCGCGCCGCGCACGAACGGCGCGACCGCCTGCTCTCGATCGCCGAGGCCGTCCTCCTCTCGGTCGTCGCACTCCTGGCTGCGTGGTCCGGCTACGCGGCGGCGAAGTGGAGCACCGAGTCACGTCTCACCGTTGCCGAAGCCTCGACCGCGAGGGCGAAGGCCAACCGCGCGAACCTCGACGCCATGGAGCTCCGCAACTTCGACTCGTCGACGTTCGAAGCCTGGTTCGCCGCGTACACCGCCGGGAACGAGCGGGCGATGGCGATTGCCGAGCGTCGCTTCCGCCCTGAGTTTCGTGTCGCGTTCGAGGCCTGGCGCGCCACGAGGCCGGAGACCAACCCCCGAGCGCCCCGCGGGCCGACGTCCATGCCTCAGTATCGGCAGCCGGGGCTCGAGCAGGCGACGGCGCTCGACGAGCAGGCCGACGAGAAATTCGCCGAGGGCGCATCCGCCGGCGAGACCGCCGATGACTACGTCCGGACAACGGTCTTTCTCGCCGTCGTGCTCTTCCTCGTGGGAATCAGCGCCCACTTTCCACTCCGTTCAGTCCGATACGGGCTGATCTCGCTCGGGGCGGTCCTGCTCTGCGTCTCGCTCGTTCAGCTCGCCGGGCTCCCCCGGCCGCCCGCCTGACCGAATCATTCGATCCGGGTGATGCCCTCCGCCGCCTAGAGCGCTTCGATGACGCAAAACGAAAGGAGAGCGCAATGCTCATGCGACGACGACCGCTCGCCCGGGCCGCCATGGTCGGGGGCGCGGCGTACTACGCCGGAAAGCGCCGGCAGGACACCATGTACCGCGAGGACGAGCAAGAAGCCCGTCTCCAGCAGCTCGAGGCCCAGCAGGCGCCGGCCCCAGCGGCGGCGCCGGCGGCCCCAGCGGGAGGCGACGCGATCGAGCGGCTGAAGGAGCTCGCCCAGCTGAAGGAGTCCGGTGTGCTCAGCGACGCCGAGTTCGAAGTCCAGAAGCAGAAGATCCTGCAGGGGATGTGAGGTGACGAGATGACGATCGGACCAGTCCAAATGCTCGTGGTCGGCTTCGAAGGGCCGAAGTTCAAGGGCGAGATCCTCGAGGAGCTGAAGCGTCTCAAGGATGAGGACATCATCCGCCTGATCGACCTCCTCGTGATCAAGAAGAACGACGACGGCACGGTCGAGACGCTGCACCAGAGCGACCTCAGCGGGGACGAGGCGATGGAGTTCGGTGCCGTCGCCGGAGCGCTGGTCGGTCTCGGCGCTGCAGGCGAGGAAGGGGCCAAAGCAGGCGCGCGCGCCGGCGCGGAGGCGATGGAGGACGGCCATGCCTTCGACGAGGAGAAGGTCTGGTATGCCGCGGACGCGATCCCCAACGGCACGGCCGCCGGCATTGCGTTGATCGAGCACCGGTGGGCGATTCCGCTCCGCGATGCGATCGTGCGGGCCGGCGGGATCCCGCTGATCGACGAGTGGATCCACGCGACCGACCTGGTCGCGGCCGGGCTCAAGATGGAGGAGGCCGCGGCTCAGACGCGCTGAGGGCGCGGCGGCGCCAGTTCCACGACCTCGTCCATGAGCTCGACCCCCTCGAGCCGACGGGTGATCAGCAGGACGGTCCGCGCGGGCGACGCCCCAAGGATGTCGTGTGGCGGGCGAGCGTGCCGCCGCCCGCACCCGTTCCGAGGATGATCACGTCGTAGGGATCCATCGTTTAGTACTCCTCCAGCATCTCGGGCAGGATGATTCGCGCCGCAGCGTCGAGGAGAGCGAGGTGAGAGAACGCCTGGGGGAAGTTGCCCAGGTGCCGACCGGTTCCTGAGTCGAACTCCTCCGCGTACAACCCGAGCGGAGAGGCGATCCGCAGCAGACGTTCCATCAGATCGCGGGCGCGTTGCAGCTCTCCGACAATCGCGAGCGCCGAGACGAGCCAGAACGAGCAGATGAGGAACGTGCCCTCTTTCCCTGAGAGGCCGTCATCGGTCTCGTCGGTGCGGTAACGCAGGACAAACCCGTCTTCGGTCAGCTCCTCGGCGATCGCATCCACGGTCGCACGGAGCCGCTGGTCGTCGCCGGGAAGGAACTCGAAGATGGACGCCAGCAGGGCTGAGGCGTCGAGCGCGTCCGTCTCGTAGTGCTGCCGTAGGACGCCGCGGTCGTCGACCCCGTGCTCGAGGATGTCGGCCTTGATCTCCTCAGCGGTCGCGTTCCAGGTCGCCTGCGACTCGGGGTCGCCTCGGATCTCCGCCAGCTGAGCGGCTCGGTCGAGCGCGACCCAGCACATGAGCTTCGAGGACACGTAGTGCTTCGGGGCGCCGCGAGCCTCCCAGATGCCCTGGTCGGGCTCACGCCAGACCTCGGTGGCGCACTCGGCCTGCTTCTGGATCATCGGCCAAAGCCTCCGCGGGAGCCGCTGACCGTGGCGGGTGTGAAGGAGGATCGAGTCCAGCGCCGCGCCATAGACGTCATTCTGGCGCTGGTTGAAGGCGCCGTTTCCGATCCGGACGGGGCGGGCCCCGGCATAGCCGGAGAGGTCCTCCCGCGTCGATTCCGTCAGGTCCCTCCTGCCGTCGATCCCGTACATGATCTGGAGAGAGCCGTCGTCGGTCGGCTCGACATCCGCAATGAACTGCATGTACTCGTCGGCCTCCCAGCCCAGGGCAAGCCAGTGGAGCGCCTGCAGGGTGAACGTCGTATCCCGGATCCATGTGTAGCGGTAGTCCCAGTTGCGCTCGCCGCCGGGGGTCTCGGGGAGCGACGTCGTCAGTGCCGCAACCGTCGCCCCGGTCGGCATGTAGGTCAGGCCTTTGATCGCGAGCGCGGATCGCTGAATCGGCTGGTGCCAGCGGTGATCGGGGATGCGAGCCTCATCCAGCCAGGAGCGCCAGAAGCGGATCGTCGCGGCGAGCTTCGACTCGGCTTGCTCCACGTCCGTCGGCGCCGCCAGCTCCTCGGCCCAGGAAAGTGCGCAGTAGGCGCGATCGCCCGGTTGGAGCGCACGCCGCGCACGAACGCGGTTGCCCTCGACGCCGAGCGGAAGATCTGAGGTCAAACGGACGGTAAGCCCCTCCGCACTGGCATCGGCAGCGTGGCGGCCGTCGACCAGTGTCCACTCGGTCGGCGTCCGCCCGTAGTCGAACGCGGGCTCGCAGATCAACTCCACCTCGACGCTGCCCTCGAGGCACTCGACCATGCGGACGAGCAGGTGGTCGGCATCGTCGTCCGCCGGAGGACGCGTGTGCGGCGTGATCTCGTCCTCGTGATCCCAGGGGCCCATCGTCAATGCGTCGCGAACGACGATCCAGCCGTTGGGCGTCCTCCAGGTCGTCTCGAGAACGTTCGTCCCGGGGATGTACGCACGGGTTGTCGGGTGGTTGAACCCGAACGGCGCGAGCTTGAAGAACCCCGCCTGGCGGTCGAGCAGGCTGCCAAACACGCTCGGGGCGTCGAAGCGGGGGACGCAGAGCCAGTCGATCGCGCCGTCGGGGGCGACGAGCGCTCCCGTATGGCAGTTGGAGAGAAACGCGTACTCGGCGATCGGTGGAAACGGCGAGGGCGCGGCGGCGCTCTGGGCAGCCTGGGTCTCGGTCGTGGGCGCGGCGGTCATTTCGCCACCCACGGGCCGTGCCAGCCACCGTGTGCGGCAACCAGCTTGTCGGCCGCCTCGGGCCCCCACGATCCCGGCGCGTAGGGCTGAACCGCCGAGCGAGCCTCGAGGAGCGGCTGCATGATCCTATCGATAGTCGCGGCCCCGACCGGGCCGCCTTCCCCTGCCACAGTCCACCTCCCGAATCGGTGGCCCGACCCTAGTTCGGTCCTTATCGGCCCACGTCATCCAGCCTGGGTGATTTCCGGCGCACGCGATCCGAGGCGTCCCCCCTCCCCCGCATCACCCGGAACGGATGGTGCGCACCGACCGGACGCTAGGACTGGGAACCGATGTCCGCGAGCTGGTCGCCGAGCGTGTTGCAGTCTTCGGAGTTCTCGAACGCGTCCTGCAGCTCGCCCGCGGGGTCGAGCCCCTTCAGGTTCTCGTATGTCGTGTTGACCGCATTCGCCGCAGCGGAAACGGCAGTGCTCACCGTCGCGGCGATCGCTGTCAGGCCCTGGCCCGAGTCGAGCGCCTGCTGAATGAGGTCGAGCTGCTGCCGAAGCTGCGTCGCAAGGGCGTCGAGCTGTTCCTTCGCCGCCTGGCCGTCCTCGGTCTCGGGGGCCCCGGCCTGCTCGAGGTCATTCACCAACGCATCTGTCGCGTCCTTCGTTTGGTCGAAGGCGCTCTGGATGTCCTCGCGGCTGGTCGAGAGCCCGGATTCCTGGAGCGACTGAATCGTCGCCTGAACGTCGGTGACCCACGCGCTCAGGCTCGAGCAGACGCTGTTCGCATACTCCTCAGAGGCACTCGGCTCGTCGCCGCCGCAGCTCGCCAGCAACAGCGCGGTCGCGAGAACGAGGGCCCACGCGCGAGCCATGGGCGCAACGCTACGACTCGACACGCCCGTTTACGTCATCCGGCCTGGGTGAATTCATCTCATCGGGAGGAGGCGGCCCAGCCGCGACCCTCCTACCGTTGCGGCTATGGGATTTCTCCGCAGAGGTAACGACGTCCCGAACGGGCGACGGTTTCAGATGAGACAGAAGCTCGCGTCGATCGGCGACGACTTCTGGATCGAGGACGAGGAGGGCAACCGCGCCTACCGGGTCGACGGCAAGGCGCTGCGGATCCGCGACACTTTCATCCTCGAAGATGCATCCGGACGCGAGGTCGCGAAGATCCAGGAACGGAAGCTGAGCATCCGCGACAAGGTTGCAATCGAGCGCGACGGCCGGACGGTCGCCACGGTGCACAAGGCCCTGGTCGGGATCCGGGACCGGTTCATGATCGGGATCGAGGGTGGTGGGCCCGAGCTCAAGGCGCACGGAAACATCGTCGACCACGAGTACGAGATCGAGCGAGACGGCGACACAATCGCCCGGATCTCGAAGAAGTGGTTCCGGGTCCGGGACACCTACGGCGTCGAGATCGATCCGCGGGAAGACGAGGCGCTCCTCCTCGCGGCGGTTGTCGCCGTCGAGTCGCTGACCGACTAGACCGTCCCCTTCGCAGGATGCTTCCGGGGGCAGACGGCAGTGAAATGATCGCGTGAGCTTATGCAGGGATTCCTGACGGTCCTCCCCATGGCCGTCGTGATGAGCGCCGGCCCCCAGATCGTCACCGCGATCTTCCTGGCGACAAGCCGCAACCCAAAGCGCAACTCGCTCGCATTCCTCGTCGGGGTCACGGCAGCGACGACGATCGGCGTGAGCGTCTTCTACTTCCTGGGGTTCGAGCTCGGCGGAGACGACGGCGGCGGAAAGAGCTGGCTCGACTGGGTGATCATCGCGCTGCTCGCGCTGCTCGCGATCCGGATCATCCTCAAGCGGAAGGAAACCGAGCCGCCGAAGTGGATGGCCAGGCTCGAGCGCGCGAGCCCGCGCTTCGCCGCGGCGATGGGCTTTCTCCTCTACAGCTACATGCCGACCGACGCAATCGCCATGGCGACGGTTGCTGCATACCTTGTGAACCAGGGGGAGCCGTGGTGGCACAGCTTGGGCTTCGTGGCGCTCACCGTGGCGATCGCAGGCCTCCCGTTCACGGTGTTGCTCCTGATGGGCGACCGGGCCGAGGAGCTACTGCCGAGACTCAGGAGATGGATGACGGACAACTCGTGGATCGTCAACTTGGCCGTGATCCTCTTCTTCCTCGCGATGGCGCTGTTCGGCTAGGGAGATCGGGCATCCGCCGCAGATCCGGGCTGAACGGAGGGGATGCGCTGGGTAAAGAACAGGGCGACCAACGTGAGCGCGGCAAGGATCGCAAGTGCCGTGCCAAGCCCGTCGATGCGGGCATCGCCGTAGGCCTCGAGCGCCTCGTCTGTGGTCGCGGGGGTGACGTTCGCCTCGTCGAGCGCCGCATCGAGGTCCGCGTCCGAGACGAACGCGACGCCGCCGGCGAGCTCGATCTGGGCCTGTGACTTCGCCTCGGGTGGGATCGCCGGGTTCTGCTGGATGTTGGCGAGGAAGGAGGTCGAGACGGCGGCGATCATGATCGAGCCGGCGAGCGCTGCGCCCATCGAGGCTCCGAGGTTCGTCATCGTGTTCTGGACGCCGCCGACCTCGGGGCTCTCCTCGTCGGGGACGGCGGAGACGGTCACGTTCCCGAGCTGAGAGGCGAGTGCGCCGATCCCGAGCCCGATCAGGAGCATCGGCACGAAGACGACTTCCGGTCCTGAGTCTGCGTCCAGGGCGGCGAGCAGGACGACGGTACCGGCAAGTAGTGCGAAGAGCCCGACGCGGACGACAAGTCGAGGCGAGACCTCCGGGAAGAACCGTGGGATGCCGATCGCGGCGACGAGCAGCGTGATCGAGAGCGGCAGCAAGCGGGCGCCGGTCCCGAGGGCCGAGAGGCCAAGGCAGACCGAGAGGAAGAGCGGCACGACGAAGAAGAGGCCCCGCCTGTACCAGGTACTGGAAGAAAAACATGATCAGGCCGCCGCTCAATTGCTTGTTGCGGAGCAGCCCCGGGCGAACGAGCGGCTCGTCGCCCCGCGTCGTCCGCCGGACTTCCCAGCGGGAGAAGACCCAGATCACGAACAGGCCGGCCAGGATGAGCCAGACGGTCGGCGAGAGGCCCGCCCACGACGGTCCGTCGGCGTTCGGGTGGATCCAACCCCATTCGCTCCGCGATCGCCCCGGCGGCCGCGACGAG
>Ga0081538_10004558_pt1 | contig 12754 bp, 16 predicted proteins | sample TabmetS5T2R1_FD_71022 | JGI IMG/M metagenome (GOLD analysis project Ga0081538, IMG submission 71022) | Tabebuia heterophylla rhizosphere microbial communities from the University of Puerto Rico - S5T2R1 | ecosystem: Host-associated > Plants > Roots > Rhizosphere ...
ATTGACCGGGGGACCACCGGGGTGGTCCCCCGGACCCCCCCGCCCGGGTCGCCGCCTCCCACACCTTGCCGACCAGCAGCACATCCCCCAGCCCGGGCGCGGCCGCGGTGATGAACCGGTTGAGGTGCGCCCAGGTCAGCAGCCGGGCCAGCGGCGCGAACCCGTACCTGGCCAGGTACTCCCGCAACGCCTCGTCGGGGTCGACCGCCAGCGCGTAGACACCGTCGGCCACCTGCGCCTCCCGGTGGTCGAGCGCCCTCCGCCCAAACAGCCCGGCAAGGCCCTGCCGCCCCTCGACCTCGGCGACCAGCACCCGCCGCCCCCGCCCCGCCGCGGCAACCCCGAGCGCGGCCGCAACCGTCGTCTTCCCGGTCCCGCCCTTCCCCGTGACGACCAGCAGCCGAGCCTTGTCCAGCAGATCCAGCATGGTCGCGCCATCCTAGCCGCCCCCGGCCGCAAGGGCCGCCGGAGGCCGCCGGGTGATGGATAGCCGCATAGGGGGAGCCACCGGGGGGGGGCCGCCGGGACGGAGCCGCCGGGAGGGAGCCACCGGGGGGGAGCCGCCCCCCGGGGGAGGGAGAGAGGAGGGAGGTGTGGACAGCCGCGCCCCCACCTCGCCCCGGTCGGCTACCCTCCCGACCGGGGGCCCATCCCCGGTGGACGGGGCGATCCGGCGCGCCCTTTGCGGTCGGGCGCCCTTGGTGGTCCGGCGCCCTTGGTGGTCCGGCGCCCTTGGTGGTCCGGCGCCCTTGGTGGTCCGGCGTGCCCTTGGTGGTCCGCGCCCCTTGTTCGTGGTGCTGCACTCTAGCGCGTGGCGCTTGCCGGGGTGGGCGGGAACAATGGGGCGATGCGACGAGCCGCCTCCCTTCTCTGTCTCGTTGGTGCGTTGCTTGGCACCCTGGGGCTCCTGCCCGCGCGGGCGCAGGCCAGCGGGCCGGTAGTGGAGGTGTTCGAGGCCTCGGGGGTGCTGGACGACAGCGTCCTCGGGGCGCTCCGGGGTGATCTGCAGGGGGCCCAGCGGCGGGGCGCGGGGGTCTTCCTGGTCCAGCTGGACAGCTTCGGGGGGCTGGGGGTCGACCCGGACGAGGTCCGGCGGACGGTCGCCGACGCCGCGGTGCCGGTGGCGGTGTGGGTCGGGCCGCGGTCGGCTGAGGCCGCCGGAGCGGCGGCGTTCCTGCTCGCCGGGGCCGACGTGGTCGGGGTGGCCCGGGACGCCCGGGTCGGGCCGGCGCTCCCCGCCGAGCTGGGCCGGGGACGCGACCCGGCGGCCGAGACGGCCCTGCTCGCCAGCTCCGGGCTGCCGGCGGCGGCCGGGCGGTCACGGCTCTCCGGGGCGGCCGCCGAGGCGGCCGAGCTGGCCGACTACCAGGCCGAGTCCCTGCCCGACGCGGTCAGGCGGCTCGACGGCCAGGTGGCCGACGGCCGGCCGCTCGAGGTGAGCGGCTTCCAGGTCCGGTTCCTGTCCCGCTCGCTGCTCGACCGGGTCCGCCACGGCCTGGCCAACCCGACCCTGGCCTACCTGCTGCTGCTGGCCGCCGCGGCCTGCCTGTCCTTCGAGTGGTTCCAGCCCGGCTTCGGGGTCGCCGGGGCGGCCGGGCTGGCCTGCGCCCTGCTGGCCGTGGTCTCCCTGATCGTCCTGCCCACCAACTGGCTCACCTTCGCCCTCCTGCTGGCCGGCCAGGCGCTGTTCACGGTGGACGCCGCCCTCGGCGGGCTCGGCCTTGCCACGGCCGGGGCGGCCGGGCTGACCGCCGCCGGGTCCTGGTGGCTGTTCGCCAGCCCGTCGCCGCTGCTGCGGGTCGACGGCCGCCTGGCCGTCCTCGGGGTGCTGTGGTCGCTGGCCTGGTTCGTGGTCATCCTGACGGTGATCCTCCGCTCCCAGCGCCAGGTCCCGATGGGCACCGAGGCCCTGGTCGGCTCCCGCGGGGTGGTGCGGAGCATGCTGAACCCCGGCGGCATCGTGGTCGTCGACGGGGCCATGTGGCGGGCCCGGCTGGCCACCGGCGAGGGCAGCCTCGGCACCGGCCAGCGCATCCGGGTCAGCTCGGTGGTCGAGGGCATCCTCCAGGTCGAGCCCGAGGACCCCTCGGCCGTGCGGCCGTCACGCCGCCGCGGCCGCCGGACCACCCCCGTCGCCGAGCCGGCCAGCCGGGAGTAGCCGGGCATGAGCAGGCAGGAGGACATCCGGGAGGAGCCCCAGGGGGATGCGCGGGCCGGCCGGGCCGGCACCCCCGACCGCCGGCTGGTGGCCCTCCAGCTGGTCACCGGGCTGGCCATCATCGCCTTCGGCTGGGGGGTGAGCCTGGCCGAGGTCGACCCCTTCCGCGGCTACTGGTTCGACCTGGTCTGGACCGGGTTCATCCTGGCCGCCGACGCGGTCGTGTGGGCGCGGGCCGGCCACTCCCTCGTCCACGGCGGCGGCTGGCGGCTGGCGGCAATGTTCGCCCTCAGCGCGCCGTTCTGGTGGGCCTTCGAGATCGCCAACTGGCACCTGGAGAACTGGAAGTACGTCGGCACGGCGGTCTACGGCGGGCAGGCCCACGTCGTCCTCAAGACGATCTCGTTCCTGTTCGTGCTCCCGGCCCTGGCCGAGTCGCGCGACCTGCTGCGGTCCTTCGTGCGGTTCCCGCACCCGCCGGCCATCCCCCTGCCGTCCTGGACCGCGACCGCCCTGATCGTGGCCGGCCTGGCCTGCGTGCCCATGCTGTACCTGTTCCCCGACCAGACGTTCCCGCTGGTCTGGCTGGCCCCCCTGGCCGTCCTCGACGCGATCGCCGAGCTGCGCGGCCGGCCCAGCATCATCGGGCTGGTCCGCCAGGGCCGGGCCGGGCCGGTGCTGCTGCTGGCCGTGGCCGGCCTCGGCACCGGGATCCTGTGGGAGATGTGGAACTGGGGCGCCGTGCCCTTCTGGCAGTACCGGATCCCGTACGTCGGCTTCCTGCCGTTGTTCGAGATGCCGATCCTCGGCTACCTCGGCTACCTGCCGTTCATCCTCGCCGCGGACGCCTTCTGGCGCCTGTTCACCGGCGGGTGGGGCGGCCTCACCGAGGGGCCGGTGACCGATCTCGGCCCTTATGATGGCCCAGCCGCCGGCAACGTGACAGACTAGGCACAGCGTTCCGGAATCGGACGACGTGGACGGGAGGGACGGCCCATGGAGACCTGGGTGGTCGTCCTGATCGTGATCGCGGTGATCGCCCTGATCGTGTGGGGTGTCGTGTCCATGGTCCACGTGCTGCAGGAGTACGAGCGCGGGGTCGTGTTCCGGCTCGGCCGGGTCCAGCGCAAGGCCAAGGGACCCGGCCTGATCATCCTGCTGCCGTTCGGGATCGACCGGATGCGGACGGTCACCATCCAGACGGTGGCCATGAACGTCCCGCCCCAGGACGTCATCACCAAGGACAATGTCACCATGCGGGTCGACGCGGTCGTCTACGCCCGGGTGGTGGAGCCGGTCCCCGCGGTGGTGAGGGTCCAGAACTACCTGTTCGCGGTCAGCCAGTCCGCCCAGACGAACCTCCGGGCCATGCTCGGCAAGTACGACCTGGACACGCTGCTCGCCGAGCGGGAGGTGATCAACCGGGAGCTGCACGGGGTCATCGCCCGGGTGACCCACGACTGGGGGGTCGAGGTGCTGTCGGTCGAGGTCAAGGACGTCGACCTGCCCGACGAACTGCGCCGGGCCATGGCCCGCGAGGCCGAGGCCGACCGGGACGCCAGGGCCCTGGTGATCTCGGCCGACGCCGAGCGGAAGGCCTCCCGGGTACTCGCCGACGCGGCCGCCATCCTGAGCGCGAACCCCCAGGCCATGCAGATCCGCTTCCTCCAGACGGTCACGGCCGTGGCCACCGAGCAGAACTCGACCCTGGTCATGCCGATCCCGGTCGAGCTGCTGAACCTGTTCGCGGCCGGCCGCCCGGCCGGCGACCCCGGCAACGGCCGCGCCGTCGAGCCCCCGCGACCGGGCCCGGAGGACGAGCGACCGCCAGAGCAGGGCAACGGCCGCCCCGGCTAGCACCTTTACGCCGGGTTGAAGCTGGTCGTGGGATACCTGGGCCGCAACAAAAGCGTTACTGCCTGGTGATTGAGGCCGCGGGCGCCCTGGGGGTACGCTGCGATCCGGCAGGGCAAGGAAGGAACATTCGGCATGGCCACCTCATCGGGCCCCGCGGCTGGCGGCGGTCTGACATCCACGGATCTCCAGATCGGCTGGCAGTACCGTGCCGCCTGCAAGGGCCCCGTCTCCAACCTCTTCTTCGCCCCCAACCATCTGGAGCGCAAGGAGGAGCGGCTGGCCCGCGAGGCCGCCGCCAAGGCCATCTGCCGCACCTGCCCCGTGCTGACCGAGTGCCGCGAGTACGCCCTGCTCGTCCGCGAGCCCCACGGCATCTGGGGCGGTCTCAACGAGTACGAGCGCCGCCAGCTCCTGGCTCGCCGCGCCGGCTGACCGGTAGCCTCCGCGCCGTACCGACGCGCCGGCCGAGGGGAGTGCCATGACCGCCTGGGAGTACGCGACCGTCCCGCTGCTGCCCCACAACACCAAGCAGATCCTCGACAACTGGGGTGACGACGGCTGGGAGCTGGTCGCCGTCCACACCGCCGAGGTCGGCGGCACGATCGCCTTCTTCAAGCGTCCCAAGGGCAGCTAGCAGGCCCTGTGGACGGAGCGGCCGCGATGTCGTGGTCGCCCGTTAGGTTCGCGCCATGGACCTCGAGGCCGCCTTCGACGCGCTGCCCGGGCTGACCGAGCGGTCGGCCCAGCGGCGGATGGCCGCCGCCGTGGCCGAGGCCCTCGAGGCCCAGGCCCCGCTGCTGGTCCACGCCCCCACAGGGGTCGGCAAGTCGTTGGGGTACCTGGTCCCAATCGTGGCCGCCGGGCGGCGGGCGATCGTGGCCACCGCCACCAAGGCGCTCCAGTCTCAGCTGATCGAGCGGGACCTGCCCCGCCTGGCCGACGCCTTCGGCACCACCTCGGCGCTGGCCATGGGCCGGGCCAACTACGCCTGCTTCGCCCGCATCGAGGCCCTGGTGGGCGCGACCCAGCTGGCCGCGACGGCGAACGAGGAGGCGGCCCTCGAGGTGGCCGCCTGGGCGGTCGACTCCGAGACCGGGAGCCGCCTGGACGCCCCGCCCGGGGTCCGCGACGACGTCTGGGACCTGATCTCGACCAGCGGGGAGGACTGCCCCGGGCAGAAGGGCTGCCCCTTCCACCAGCGCTGCTTCGCCGAGCGGGCCCGGGAGCAGGCCCGCGACGTCGACGTGGTCGTGACCAACCACCACCTGCTCCTGCTCGAGCTGGAGCTCCGGTCGATGTCGGACGCGCCCGGGGTGATGCTCCCCGAGGCCGACGTGATCGTGGTCGACGAGGCCCACCGGCTGGCCGACCACGCCGCCGACCTCTACGGGGTCACCGTCACCGCGGCCCGCATGGGCCGGGCCGGGGCGGCCGCCGACGCCGCCGCCAAGGCGGCCGGGATGCGCACCGACTGGTCCCGCCGCCTCCGCGGCCGGTTCCAGGAGCTGGCCGGCGACCTCCACCCCGGCCCCGTCCTCCCCGGCGGCCGGGCCCACGCCACCCTGGTCGCCGCCTTCACCCCGCTGGCCAACGACCTCCAGACCATGCTGGGCACCCTGACCACCCTCAAGGACCGGGGCGACCCCGACGACGAGGCCACCGCCCTCCTGGCCGCCCGCCGCCGCCTCCGAGCCCTCGCCCGCGACCTGGAACGGCTGGTCACCACACCGACCCGGTCCGGCGGCGCCGGGACGCCGCCGGCGCCGCCCGGCAACGGCGGGTCACCGCCCTCCCGCCCGGAGGCCGATCTCGCCGTGTGGGTCGAGGAGGGCCGGGGTGGGGCCCGGGTGGTCCGGTCCGCCCTGGTCGAGCCGGGGCCGGTGCTGGACGGCGTGCTGTGGAGCCGGGTGCCGGCGACGGTCGCCTGCTCGGCCACCCTGGCCGTCGCCGGGAGCCTGGCCGTGGCCGCCAGAACCCTAGGGGTGGCGCGCCCGGCGACCGTGGTCGCCGCCTCGCCGTTCGACTTCCGCCGCAACGCCCTGCTGTACGTGCCCAGGGGCGTGCCCCAGCCCTCCTCGGACGGGTTCCAGGCCGCCGCCGAGCGCGAGCTGGTCTCCCTGGTCGAGGCCTCCCAGGGCCGGGCCCTGGTGCTGTGCACCTCCTGGCGGGCGGTCGAGTCGTTCGCCGCCGCCCTGGCCCACCTGCCGTACGAGGTGCTGGTCCAGGGCGACGACGTCCCGGCCCGGCTGGCCGCCCGCTTCCGGGACGAGGTGGCCAGCGTGCTGGTCGCCACCCGGACCTTCTTCGAGGGCTTCGACGTGCCCGGGGAGAGCCTGTCGCTGCTGGTCCTGGACCGGCTGCCCTTCCCCCGGCCCGACGACCCCCTGCTGGCCGAGCGTGGCCGGCGGGTCGAGGCGGCCGGCGCCTCCCGGTTCGCCGAGGTCTGGCTGCCGGCGGCCGCCGTCTCCCTGCAGCAGGCGCTCGGCCGCCTCGTCCGCTCCGAGACCGACCGTGGGGTCATGGCCGTGCTCGACCGGCGCCTGGCCGACGCCGGCTACCGGGGCGAGCTGCTGGCCAGCCTGCCCCCGGCCCGCCTGACCCGGTCCATGGAGGACGTGCGGAGATTCTTCGCCGTATAGGCTTGGCCAGCCCGAACCCGGAGCAAGGAGGCTCACATGCAGACCCCCGAGGAGCGCCTCCAGGAGCTCGGCGTCAGCCTCCCGGCGCCGGCCGTCCCGGTGGCCGCCTACGTGCCCTGCGTCCGGACCGGCAACCTGGTCTACGTCTCGGGGCAGGTGCCGGTGGCCGAGGGCAAGCCGACCCACGTCGGCCACCTGGGCGCCGACGTCGACCTCGAGGCCGGCCGGGCCGCCGCCCGGACCTGCGCCGTCAACGTGCTCGCCGCCCTCAAGGCCGAGCTGGGCGAGCTCTCCCGCGTCCGCCGGGTGGTCAAGGTGACCGGGTTCGTGGCCTGCACCGCCGACTTCACCGACCACCCCAAGGTCGTCAACGCCGCCAGCGAGCTGTTCGGCGACACCTTCGGCGAGGCCGGCCGCCACGCCCGCGCGGCCGTCGGCGTCCCTGCCCTCCCCCTCGGCGTCCCCGTCGAGGTGGAGGCCATCGTCGAGGTCGCCTAGAACAGCGGGCATGGATCCGGCGCCGCACGCAGCGCCAGGCCGTCCGTGCCGCCAGAGACCGTTGCGCTGCCCCGGCGGCCACGCAAGTCGGTCAGATCCGGATGCTTGACCGGTGTTCTAGGCGTCGCCGCTGGTCCGGCGGCGGCTGCGGTAGGTGCGGGTCTTGGTGCGGTTGCCGCAGGTCTGCATCGAGCACCAGCGGCCGGAGCGGTTCTTGGAGCGGTCGTAGAAGGCCCACTGGCAGGACTCGGCCGAGCAGGCCTTGAGCCGCTCCCAGGTGCCCTGAGCGCTGGCCTGGGCGACCCCGGCCAGGAGCGCGGCCAGGGCACCCCGGCAGCCGGCCGAGCCGGGCCCGAGCACAGGCTGGCCCTCGGCGTCGAAGCCGACCTGGAGCGGCAGCGCGGCCGCGGCCCGGTTGACGACCTCGAGCGCGGCCGGGTCGAGGGGCTCCCCGTGGTTGACCCGCAGCATGGCCCGCAGCGCCTCGCGCAGCTCCACAGCCAGGGCCAGGTCGGCCGGGCCGACCGGCTCGGCCGGGCCCAGCAGCCCGTGGCCGGTCAGGAACCGCCGGAGCGCCTCCGGGCTGTCGAGCTGGTCGTCGTTGCTCTCGAGGTCGACGGTGTTGACCAGCGCCTGGACGGCCACGAGCTCGCTCGGGACCGTCTCGTCGCCCGTCGTCGTCTCCATCTGACGTCCTCCTCGTGCACCGGATTGAACACCGGTGATCACAGTTTAGCGGTTGCACAAAGCGCAACACCAGTGTAGACTTTTCACTGGTGTTGAGGAGACGAGGAGGACGCCATGGGCTGGGACGACATCAACCGGGAGCTCAGCTACCAGCGCATCGCCGAGCTGCACGCCGACGCCGAGCGGTACCGCCAGGTACACGCATCCAAGCGGAGGCGCCAGTCGCGCGGCCGCCGCTGGCGCCTTGGACGGCTGCTGTGGCCGCGGGACGTGGCCACGCGGGCCAACGACGTGCTCGGGCAGATCTTCAGCCCGCCCTGGCCGTCGCGACGCGACACCATGGGCCCGACGCGGCTGTACCGCCCGAGCCTGGGCCGCTGAGCACCCCTGGCACGGGCGGGTCACCGCGTGCGACGCTAGGCGGCGCTTCCCCGAGCGCCTGACCCTGGAGTCCGCTGTGCCCCGTCCGCCCCACCACTCCCTTCCCTACCTGCCCCCGCGCCGCCACGTGGTCGCCTCGCTGACCGTGGCGGCGCTGCTGTTGCTGAGCGCCTGCGGAGGCGGCGAGGACTCCGGCGAAGCCGCCCCGGCGCCCACCACGACCCGGGCCGCCGAGGCGACGCCCACCACCGCCCGGCCCACCACCACCGCGGCCAAGCGTCCCGACGACCCCCGGGAGCCGACCGGTGAGCCGGTCACCCTGGCCTTCGGCGGCGACGTCCACTTCGAGGGCGCGATCGAGTCCCGGCTGTCGGCCAACCCGGCCACCACCTTCGGCCCGATCGCCAACGTGCTCCGCAAGGCCGACCTGGCCGTGGTCAACCTCGAGACCGCCATCACCGAGCGCGGCATCCCGGCTCCCAAGGACTTCACCTTCCGGGCCCCGCCGCCGGCCATCACCGCCATGAAGGAGGCCGGCGTCGACGTCGCCACCATGGCCAACAACCACGGCCTGGACTTCGGCGTGGTCGGCCTGCGCGACTCCCTGGCCGCGGCCAAGGCGGCCAGGTTCCCGGTCGTCGGGGTCGGCCGCAACGCCGACGAGGCCTACCGGGCCCACCAGGTCACGGTCAAGGGCCAGCGCATCGCCGTGATCGGCGCCACCCAGGTCCTGGACAGCAGCCTGGCCGGCGCCTGGACCGCCGGCGACGGCAAGCCCGGCATGGCCTCGGCCTACGAGGAGACCCGTCTGCTGGCCGCGGTCAGGAAGGCCAGGGCGAGCGCCGACACCGTGGTCGTCGACCTCCACTGGGGCCGGGAGCTGGTCAACTGCCCCATCGACCGCCAGCGCGCCCTCGCCCCCAAGCTGGTCGCGGCCGGCGCCGACGTGGTCGTCGGCTCCCACGCCCACGTCCTCCTCGGCGGCGGCTACCTGCGCGGCGCCTACGTCCACTACGGCCTCGGCAACTTCGTCTTCTACTCCCGCGGCGGCGTCACCGCCCAGTCCGGCGTCCTCCTCCTCACCACCCGGGGCCGCGCCATCACCAGGTCCCGCTGGGTCCCGGCCACCATCTCCGGCGGCATCCCCATCCCCCTCACCGGCGACGCCGCCACCCGCGCCGTCGCCTCCTGGGAGTCCCTCCGCCGCTGCACCGGCCTCTCGGCCAAGCCGTGACCGCTATCCACAGATCTCGTCCGGTTCCGATCGAGTGCTCCGAGATGAGTGATACTCCCGGGCATGCCGACCGACCGCCCGACCACGGTGGACGCGCTGCATCTGGACGCCGTCCTCACGCTCGACGTCGACCGCGGCGTCGCCGTGATCGACCTCGCCAACGTGGGCTTCGTCGACGCCTACGCCCTCACCGGGCTCGCGTGCTTCGTCGCCTCTGCTGACCGGGACGGCCTGCGGGCGCGGCTGGTGCTCCCCGAGCATCCCGACGTTCGCAGCTGGCTCTCCCGGATGCACCTGGGCGATGTCATCGACAGCTTCGCGGTCGATGTGCAAGGAGGCCTTCCGAGGGTCGCCGAACGTGACCGCCGGGACACCCTGATTGAGCTGCAACGCTTCGACGACTCGCACGGCAGCCATCGCCTGGCCACGTTCATCTGGGAGCGGCTGGAGGGCGGCGCCGACGGCGAGGTCGTGAACCAGCTCTTCGAGGCCACCGGGGAGCTGGGCCAGAACGTCGTCGAGCATGCCGGTTCGCCCGCTGGCGGGTTCGTCGCCGCCCAGCGCTACAAGGCCGGAGCGCCCGAGGAGCGGATCATCGTCGCCGTGGGGGATGTGGGTGTCGGCATCCGGGAGTCGCTTCGTCCCCGCTACGGCGACATGACCGACGGCGAGGCCATCGGCCAGGCGATCCGCTGGAACGTCTCCCGCGTCCGGGAAGAGGGCCGAGGCCAGGGCCTCCCCGGGGTGGTCGAAGGGGTGAAGGGGCTCGACGGCGCCCTCTGGATCCGCAGCGGTTCGGCCTGGAGGACGATCACTCGGCAGCGGGCGACCACGGTGGGCGTGTCCCGACTGCAGGGTACGATTGTCGGTGCTCGGTTGCCCTGCCGGCCAGGCAGGTGACCTGACAGGAGGCGAGGTCCGGCGATATCGACACTCAACGCCCCAAGGCTGGTGTCCAGCCGCGACCAGGCACGCGAGCTGACAGGGGGCCTCGCACTCGATCTCTCCGGCACCGCCGTGATGGTGGACTGCACGGCGCTCCAGGCGAGCACCCCGTCCTTCGTCGACGAGCTGGTCAAGGCCGTGCTTGTGGACCGGCAGGCCGATCGCCTGACCATCAAGGGCGCGCCCGAGCGGACGGTCGAGCTGGCCCGCCGGGCGGCGCAGAACCGGGGAGTGAGCGACCGCCTCGAGACCGGCTAGCCGTGAAGCTCCCGGTCAGGACTGGAGTGCGTCCAGAAGCTGTTCCTCCAGCCAGCCCAGGTAGCTGAGCAGGCGGAAGGCGGGGGCGCGGGGGTCGGTGTCGTCGACGGCGCCGTCGTAGTCCTCGGTGATGTCGAGGCGGACGCCGAGGGCGAGGCGGAGGTCGTTGAGGACGCCGAGCCAGGCGGTGGCCTCCTCCTCGGTCAGCTCGACGGTCCAGCGGCGGACGGAGGTGGAGCCGCGGGCCAGGGTGTCGGTGACCAGGTCGAGGTTGGCCAGCTTCTCCTTGACGAGGTCGTCGTGCATCAGGCGGTGGTACTCGGTGTCGTGCTCGATGTCGGCCACGTCGAGATAGGCCGGGGGGAAGAGGCGGCGGTTGACCGGCTCGTCCTCGCCCTCGCCGAGGACGGTGCGGAGCTGGTCGGGGAGGCCGCGGAGGACGGCGACCTCGTCGTTGCCCAGCCGGACCCGGACCCGGTCGTTGCCGACTCGCTTGAAGGAGGCGGCCAACGCCTAGCGGTCCTTCTGCATGGTCGCCCAGAGGCCGTGACCGTGGAGGCGGTAGACGTCGAACTCGGCCTTCTCCCGAGGGCCGCTGGACACCACCGCCTTGCCCTTGTGGTGGACGTCCAGCATCAGCCGGGTGGCCTTCTCCCGGTCGTACCCGAACAGCTTCTGCAGGACGAAGACCACGTACGACATCAGGTTCACCGGGTCGTTCCAGACGATCACCACCCAGGGGACGTCCGGCTCGGTGACGTCGTCGTGCTGCTCGGTGCGCTCGCGGGTCGGGGCGGTGGTGCTCATGCGGGATATGGTGGCGCATCTGGCTACCATTCGGCCATGTCCGAGCCGACCTACCGGCCGGTGACCGGCGCCGACCGCGAGGCGCTGGCCCGGTTCCTGAGCGAGCACCCCTGGCCATTCCATACCAGGGCCCGTCTGAGCCCCGCCGAGGCGGCCGAGCTGGTCGCCGGTTGGGACCTTGACGGCCCGGGCGAACGTGCCTGGTGGCTGGAGCGTGGCGGCCAGGTGGTCGGCCTCCTGCGCGTCGAGGACCTGGACGGCGGCTGGGACCCGAGCTGGGACCTGCGCATCGCCGAGGGCCACCGGGGCGCCGGAGTCGGCACCGCGGCCGTCCACTGGCTGGCCGGCCAGCTCTTCGGAGGCTGGCCGGGAGTCCGCCGCATCGAGGCCCAGACCCGGCGCGACAACCTGGCCATGCGGACCGTCCTGCGCCGCTGCGGCTACGTGAAGGAGGCCCACTACCGGCGGGGCTGGCCGGCCCAGGACGGCGTCATCCACGACGGCATCGGGTACGCCCTGCTGCGGGAGGACTGGGAGCGGGGGACAACCACCCCGGTCGACTGGGACGGCGACTAGCCCGCCGGGCGGAGCGGCCGGCCGGTCAGGCGGCGGAGGTCGCCCTGGCGGACGGTGACGCCGGTGCGGTCGAGGTGCTCGAGCAGCGGGATGGCGGTGCGCCGGGTGGTGCCGAGGGCCTCCTTGGCCTCGGTGGCCGCGAACGGCCGGCCGTCGGGGAAGCTGCGCCGCAGGGTCTCGACCGCCCCCTCGAGGGCCGAGCGCCCGAGGTAGCCGCCTGGGGCGACGCGTACCAGTACGCCAATCCGGACCAGCAGGGCGGTCGCCTTACGGTCGGCCCCGAGCTCGGCCAGGGCGGCCTCGCCGAGCAGCCCGACCCCGACCGCGCCGGCGGCGCGCTCGACCCGGTCGACCAGCGCCTGCTGGGCCGGGTCGAGCCGCTCGGCGTGCCCGGGCAGGCGGACGGCGGGCCCGTCGGCCACCAGCCGCCCCTCGGCCACCAGCACCTCGACCACCTCGCTCCCAACGACGGCAGGGACGGCGACTCCCTGGGCTGCGACGGGTCGGGCTGCGGCGGATCGGGCTGCGGCGGCACGGGACGTGGGGGGTCGGGCTGCAGCGGCACGGGACGTGGCGGGTAGGGACGCGGCGGGAAGGGCTGTGGACAACCGTGGGCGCCCGATTTCGCGTTCGGCTACGCTCCCCCTCCGGAGGGCTGAGCCCGGTGCCGGGTCGGTGGCGGCCGCCCGCGGGTTGGTGGGGGGCGTCCGCGGG
>Ga0081538_10004559_pt1 | contig 12752 bp, 8 predicted proteins | sample TabmetS5T2R1_FD_71022 | JGI IMG/M metagenome (GOLD analysis project Ga0081538, IMG submission 71022) | Tabebuia heterophylla rhizosphere microbial communities from the University of Puerto Rico - S5T2R1 | ecosystem: Host-associated > Plants > Roots > Rhizosphere ...
GCCGTGCGCGCCCAGGTGTCACGGCGCGACCAGGTCGGCTCGGAGCTGGTGCGGTCGCTCGGCTACGGGACCGGCGAGGTGGCCGTCGGCGTCGTGCTGGTGGCCGTAGCGGGTGCGTTCCGGGGCGGCGACCTCAGCGTTGGCGACCTCGGGCTGTTCGCCGCCTACGCCACGGTGATCGCCGAGCTGCCCAAGTGGGTCGGCCGGTACCTCGTCTACCAGCGCCAGGCGGACGTCTCGGTCGACCGGCTGGCCGAGCTGCTGCCGCTGCCCGACCGTGGCGCCGTGGTGGCCCCCACGCGCACGCACCTGCGCCACGGACCCCCGCCGTTCGCGGCCGCCGGGCACGGAAGCGAAACCGGCGCGGGCGACGCGGACCCGTTCGAGGAGCTAACGGTCGAGGGCCTCACGGTCCGCCACCCCGTCTCGGGACGGGGGGTGCGCGGCGTCGACCTGGTGGTGCGCCGCGGCGAGCTGGTGGTGGTCACCGGTTCCGTGGGATCGGGCAAGTCGACGCTGCTCCGGGCCCTGCTCGGCCTGGTGCGGGCCGATACCGGGACCATCCACTGGAACGGCCGACCCGTGCACGAGCCGTCCACGCTGCTGGTGCCGCCCCGTGCCGCCTACCTGCCCCAGGTCCCTCGGCTGTTCAGCGAGCCGCTGGAGAGCACGATCCTGCTCGGGGCGCCCGGCGACGGGCTCGAGCGCGCGCTGTGGCTCACGTGCCTCGACGAGGACCTGGCCCGCATGCCCGACGGCACGAGCACCGTGATCGGGCCGCGGGGCCTGCGGCTGTCGGGTGGCCAGATCCAGCGAGCCGGTGCCGCACGCGCCCTCGTCCGCTCCCCGCAGCTGCTGGTCGTGGACGACCTGTCGAGCGCGCTCGACGTCGAGACCGAGGCACGCCTCTGGGAGCGCGTCGGGGACGGCGGCTTCGCCACCGCGCTGCTGGTCAGCCACCGCACCCAGGTCCTCGAGCGCGCCGACAGGGTGGTGGTGCTCGACTCCGGCCGGGTCGTCGAGGTCGCCTAACCCGCCCCCGCGCTACTGCTGGAAGTCGCGGAAGTTGATCGTCACGATGTTCTGTGACGTCGCCCAGTTCGGGATGCTGACCACCTCCTCGTCGCCGTCTCCGGCGCGCGCCACCATCTCGACCCTGACCGTGTCGTCCGGCGGGATGGTCGCGGGCACCACGAGGTCGACCGCCGAGATGAACGGCAGCGAGAACCACGGCTGCACCGGAGCGCTGAGGTCGGTCACGCCGTCCAGGTTGTCGTCGCCGACGAACATCGCGTTGACCCGCTTGGTCCGCGGGGCGGTCGCCGCGTTGAGGACGGACACCCCGTCGACCAGGAGGATGTCGTTGTTGGCGCCCTGGTCGCCCCACATCTCCTTGTAGCGGATGACGCCGAAGCCGGCGGATGTGTCGCTGGGCTCCCTCAGCAGGTCGAGGCCCTCGCCCGGCCGGGATGTCAGCAGGCGGACCAGGTGATTGCTGCGCAGGAACGGCTGGAAGTACACGTGGTGGACCGAGCCGTCGGTGCGGGTCAGCGCGAACTCGTAGCGCTCGCCGGCGTGCGCCTTGAACGGGCCCCAGGCGCCGTCCGCGCCGATCTCGAAGGTGGCGTCCGGGCGCCGGTGCTCGCGCCCGCCGGTGCGGCGGTCGATCTCGAAGATCTGGAGCGTGAAGCCGTCCGCCCCCTGGTTCTGGGGAAACACGTTGGCCTCGCCGGACAACCGGATCCGTCCCCGCTGGGGGACGACGTCGGTCGTCTCGGGCCGGTGGCCGGTGAAGAACCTGTAGATCTGGGCGAACGTCTCGGCGGACGTCGCCACCTGGACGTGCGACTGGTCGGGCGCGTAGTAGTTCCGCGCGCCGACGATCTCGCGTGACTGGTCGCCCTCACCCCACACTGCGAGCGTGTCGACGCCTCCCGGTGGGGACGCTGCGGTCCGGCCGTCGATGTTGACGTAGTGCGCCACGCTGGCGGCGCGCGCGGGCGAGCTCGTGAGGTAACCCTGCGACACTGTGGTCCCCAGCGAGTGCCCCAGCAGGTCGACCCCGTCGGCGCCGGTCTCGCGCAACAGATTCGCGATGAGCTCGTCGAGCCCGGCCCAGACCTCCTCCATGGTGTTGGTGCCGAAGGTCGAGTCGTACTCGTGGACGGCGATCCGGTCGGCGGGATAGCCATTGCTCATCAGCCGCAGCGCCTGGGTCTCGAACTGGGCCCCCGATCCCGACCCGCCGTGGACGAAGACGACCGGCCGCGGCGCACGCCCCTTCCCGTCTGCCTCGGCGGCCCCGGAGCCGGCCAGGCCGGCAACCAGCACCGCTATGACAACGCTCACCGCCCCCAGCAGCTTGCGGCTCATCGATCTCCCCCTCGGACGTTCAGTACACCGGTGTACTGTTCGAGGCTAGCCGGCCGGCGCCACCTCCACCGGGATTCCGTTGAGCACCGCGTTGCCGGACACCGGGTCGACCAGATCCTCGTCCGCCAGGAGGTTGCTGTTGACACCGGCGTAGCGCCGGGCCACCGACAGCTCTACCCCGGGCAGGTCGTGGCCCCATCCGTGGGGGATGCTGACCACGCCCGGCCGGATGGCGTCGGTCACCTCGGCGGGGATCGTGACCGCGCCAGCTCGCGACGTGACCGACGCCGGCTCGCCGTCGACCAACCCCAGCCGGGAGGCGTCGTCGGGATGGACGTGGAGCGTGCAGCGGGGGCGCCCCTTCACGAGGACCTCGACGTTGTGCATCCACGAGTTGTTGGACCGCAGGTCACGCCGACCGATGAGCCGCATGCCACCGACGGGCTCGTCCATGGCCGCCCGCAGGCGGCCGACGTCCGCGGTCAGCGGTTCGGGCGCGAGCTCCACCATGCCCGAGGGCGTGCGGAGCACGTCCGGGAGGCGCGGCTCGAGCGGACCGAGATCGACGCCGTGGGGGTGGTCCAGGAGCACGTCGAGGCTGAGCCCACCCGGTCGCGCACCGAAGCCCTCGCCGTATGGCCCCGTGCGGAGCATGAAGTCGATGATGCGGCTCGGGCCGGTCCTTTCCCCCAGGAGGGCGACGATCTCGTCGACCTCGCGCCCGGCCACGGGGCTGGTCTCGTCGGCCACGGCGCCCTCGACCAGCGTCCGCAACACCAGGTCGTCCACCAGCGCCGGATCGGCGTCGGCGCCGAAGCCCTGCACCACCAGGGCGAGCCGCGCCAGCACTTGCCACTCGTCGGGCTGACCTTCGTCCAAGGGCAGGACCGCCGGGCTGTAGTTGGCCACGTTCCGCACCGCCAGCTGCAGCAGGGCCAGGTCGTAGTGGGGCCGCTGCAACGCCGATGGCACGGGCAGGATCACGTCGGCATGGCGGGTGGTCTCGTTGACGTAGGGATCGACCGCCACCATGAACTCGAGCCCCGCGAGGGCCGCGTCCAGGCGCCCCGCGTTCGGGGTGGAGAGCACCGGGTTGCCGCCCACGACCACCATGGCGCGGATCTGACCCTCGCCGGGCGTGTCGATCTCCTCGGCCATGCAGGCGGCCGGCAGTTCGCCCATAGTCTCGCCGAGGCCGCGGACCCGGCTGTGGCGCCGACCCAGCTTGATCCCCCGGCCGTGGCGCGGCTTGCCGCGGGTGTTGGCGGCGCCGGCCGCGGCGGTGGCGAACATGGCCCCGCCGGGACGGTCGAGGTTGCCCGTCAGCACGTTGAGCACGTCCACCAACCAGGACGTCAGCGTGCCGAACCGGGCCGTGGTGGTGCCGATGCGTCCGTACACGCACGCCGACGGCGCTGCCGCCAGGTCGTGCGCCAGCGTGCGGATCTCCTCGGCATCCAGGCCCGTCGCCGGCGCCACCGCCTCGGGGGTGAACGGCCCGGCCAGCCGGACCACCTCGTCGACCCCGACGACGTAGGGCTCGAGGCGACCGAGATCGATCAGCCCGTCGGCGGCCAGCACGTTGACCAGCGCCATGAGCAGCAGGGGATCGGTGCCGGGTCGGATGGCGAGGTGCCGGCTCGCGACCTCCGCCGTCTGCGTCCGGCGGGGATCGACGACCACCAGCCGCCCACCCCGTCCGAGCAGCGCCTCGATGCGCCCGGGCCAGTCGGGGGCGGTCGCCAGGCTGCCGTTGGAGGCGTAGGGGTTGGCACCCAGCATCAGCAGGAAGTCGGTGCGGTCGACGTCGGGCACCGGCACCGTGAGCGCGCCGCCGAACATGAGGCCCGCGGAGACCTCCTTGGGCCGCTGGTCGACGGTGCTCGCCGAGAAGACGTTGGTGGTGCCGAGGGCCCGGATGAGCGGGCGCAGGAAGATCAGCGCCGCCAGGGAGTGGGCGTTGGGGTTGCCGAGGTAGATGCCGACGGCGTCGCGGCCGCGCTGCTCGACGATCGGCAACAGCCGGCGCTCGACTTCGGCGAACGCCTCGTCCCAGCTCGCGGGCTCGAACCTGCCGTCCCGCTTGACCAGGGGCCCGCGCAGCCAGTCCGGATCCTCGTGGAGCTGCCGCAGCGTCGAGCCCTTCGGGCAGATGAAGCCGTGACTGAACACGTCGTCACGATCACCTCGGATGCGACCGACCCGCTCTGATCCATTGGTGCGGTGCAGGGTGATCTCCAGGCCGCAGCCCGCCTCGCACAGTGGACAGGTCCGGTACGCGATGCGGGTCTCGCTGCTCATAGCCCCAGGTTATGTGCCGTCGGCGCGGCTAAGAGGATGCGCGGATCGGCACGTTGCCTTAGCTCACCGTGGTCAGTGCCCCCGGGAGGCCGAGCTGTGGGGCCTGGGCTCACGCTGCAAATCCCGTACTGTTCGGTTCCCACGTGCGGGCCTATCCGCTCGGCCTCTAACCCGAGAGGGTCCGCTTCATGTCGTCGAGAACCGGCACCGGGCCCGGGTCGATGCCCTCCTGGGCGGCCATGTGCAGCGAAACGAAGTCGCCGACCAGCGTGAGGTCGAAGAGCTGGGCCAGCGGTCCCTCCCCCCCTGCTCGGACCTCGACGACGTCGTGGACGACCTCGGCCATGATGTCGCGCACCATCTCGAAGCGGCGCAGCTCCTGGGGATGCTCCTCGTCGTGGCGCAGCTCCACGAGCGTGAACACCTGGCGAGTCATGTCGCCGTGCTGACCCCAGCCGCAGATCTCGTTGTGGCACAGCTCGGGGAGCGTGGCTGCGAAGGCCGGTGCCTTGGCGTTCTCGTTGACCTGGGCCTTCCACCTCCAGGCCGCGACGCTGCCCAGGGGGCCGGCACCGAAGATGAGGGGCACTGTCCGCCCGATGGTCCGGGCGATGCTCGGCGCCAGGTCGCCGGAGACCAGCGCGTCGCGGCGGACGCGCAGGCGAGCCACGGCCGCGTCGATCCACGAGGTGGCACCCGGGAACAGCCCGACCTGCTCGAGCACCAGCAGCATCGGGACGGCCAGGGCGCCCAGCCCCGCCCGGGGCATCGGGATGTCGCCGGGCAGCGGGATGTGGGGCGCCTGCCACGCCGGGGCCAGCTCGGCCAGCCGCCCGCCCACCGAGACGACGACCATCCGGGCCCCGGCAGCGGCGGCGGCCTGCGCCGCCTCGATCGTTTCCTCGGTCTCACCGGAGAACGACGCGGCGAAGCACAGGGTGCCGGGGCCGACGAACGACGGGGGCGCATAGCCCTTGGAGACCAGCATCGGCACCGGCACGAAGGGCCCGCCGATGGCGGTCACGACGTCGCCGGCGATGCCGCTGCCACCCATGCCCAGCACGATCACGTTGTCGATCTCGTCGCCGGGGGGCAGCCCGGCCGCCGAGGCCGCGGCATCCACGCTGGCGGCCACCTGCTCCGGGAACGCCCGGGCCAGGCCGAACATGTCGAGCGAGTCGAGGACGTCGTCGTCCAACAAGCCCACTGGTCGTTGCTCCCCGCTCTTGTCGCCTTCGGCGACGGGCCGCTCGGGCCCCGCTCGCTCCATGCGCTCGCTCAGGCCTCGAACGTCGGCTTGATGCCCTCGGCGTCCGCCTTGGCCATCAGCCGCTCGTGCTCGCTGTCGTCGACGGTCTCGGCCTCGTCGATCAGCATGATCGGGATGTCCTCCCGTATGGCGTAGCGGCGCTTCAGGCGGGGGTTGTAGAGCGAGTCCTCGTCGGCGAAGTAGAGCAGTGGGCCCTTGTCCTCGGGACAGGCGAGGATCTCGAGGAGCTGAGGATCGAGTGCCATCGGGTCATCCTTCTGTGATCAGCGCTCGGACCTCGGCGACGTGGGTGTCGACGGCCGAGCGGGTGGGAGCTTCGAGGTTGAGCCGCAGCAGCGGCTCGGTGTTCGACGGCCGCAGGTTGAACCACCAGTCCCCCAGGTCGACGGTGAGGCCGTCCATGCGGTCCTGGGCGGCACCCGGATAGGCGGCCGCCACCCGATCGATGACCGCCGCAGGGTCGTCGACGGACGTGTTGATCTCGCCGGATGCCGCGTAGCGGTCGAACGGCCGGCGCAGCTGGGACAGGGGGACGCCCGCCTTGCAGATCCGCTCGAGCACGACCAGCGCGGCGATGCTCCCGGAATCGGCACGGAAGTTGTCCCGGAAGTAGTAGTGCGCGGAATGCTCGCCGCCGAAGGCGGCGCCGGTCTCGGCCATGACCTGCTTGATGAACGAGTGGCCGACGCGTGTCCGCACCGGCTTGCCGCCGTGCTCGCGTATGACCTCCGGCACGGCCTTGGAGCAGATGAGGTTGTACAGGATGGTGGCACCCGGCTCCCGTTCGAGGACGCCGGTGGCGACGATCGACGTCGTGGTCGACCCCGACAGCGGCTCGGCCTGATCGTCGACCAGGAACACCCGGTCGGCGTCGCCATCGAACGCGAGGCCCACGTCGGCGCCGGTGGCCCGCACGCGGGCCTGGAGGTCGCGCAGGTTCTCGGGCTGGATGGGATCGGCGGGGTGGTGCGGGAACGTGCCGTCGAGCTCGGGGTAGAGCAGCTCGAGCCTGAACGGCAGGCCCTCGAACACCGCAGGGACCACGAGCCCCCCCATCCCGTTGGCGGTGTCGGCGACGACCTTCAGGGGGCGGAGCGCGCTCACGTCGACGAACGACCGCACGTGCCGTGCGAAGTCGTCGAGGAGGTCGAGCGCCTCGATGCGTCCCGGCTCCGTGGGCGCCGCCGCCACCCCGGAGGCCACCAGCCGCTTGATCTCGGCCAGGCCGGTGTCCTGGCCGATCGGCCGGGCGCCGGCGAGGCACAGCTTGATGCCGTTGTACTGGGGCGGGTTGTGCGACGCGGTGAACATCGCCGCGGGGGCATCGAGCGACCCGGCGGCGAAGTAGACGAGATCGGTCGATGCCAGCCCCAGGTCGACCACGCTGAGCCCCTGGTGCTGCACTCCCTCCGCGAACGCCCCCGCCAGCTCGACGCCACTCGTCCGCATGTCCCGGGCCACGAGGACCCGGCTCGGCTCGGGGCCATCGACCTGGTCGAGCACGAACCGGCCGAACGCGGCGCCGATCTGTCCGCAGAGTGCGGCGTCGATCTGGTCGGGGACGACGCCCCGGACGTCGTACGCCTTGAAGATGCTGTCCAGATCGGCCATGCGGTGAGCCAAGCTAGTGCCTCGTCAGGCAGCGCTTGCGGAGCCACTAGCCGGACGGGACGGCGGGCCTGGGCTCCCCCTCCGGCGCCTCGAGCGTCGGCGGTTCGTCGCCGCGCGACTCGTACTCCCCCTCGGCCGACCACCGGCGGATGCGCGTCAGGTCGACCAGGAGGCGAGCGGCGTCGCGGCCCTCACGCACCGTCGAACGACGAGTGTTGGCGACCTCCACCGGGACCTCCAGCAGCGACAGTTGGTGGCGCTCGACGAGGTGCAACACCTCGATGTCGAAGGCGAACCCGTCGACGCGGACGCGGCGGAACACGAAGCGGGCGACGTCGGAGCGGAAGGCCTTCAGCCCGCTCTGCGTGTCGCGGTAGCTGCCGAGCAGCACCACGTAGCCGAGCCAGTTGATGACCCTGCTGCCCAGCGCCCGCAACCGCGAGGGTGGTGTCAGGATGCGGCTGTCGGCATGCCGCCGGTCGCCGATGGCGACGTCCCACCCGTCCTCGACGGCGGCGAGGACGCGACGGAGCTGATCGGGGGCGTACGCGAGGTCGGCGTCCGTGAAGGCGACGGTCCGGCCCCGGGCCGCCAGCACGCCGGTCCTCACCGCCGAGCCCTTGCCGCGGTTGTGGGGCTGGACCACGACCTGGTCGGCGCCGGCCGCCAGTGCGGCGTCGGCGGTGGCGTCCGCCGACCCGTCGTCGACGACGATCACCTCGTATCCCCCCGACTCCCGGATGTCGTCCAGCGCCTCGTTCAGCCGGCGGACGGTCTCCCCGATGCGGTCGGCCTCGTCGTAGGCCGGCACCACCACGCTGAGGCGAAGGTCGCCGGGCGGCTCGGGCCTCGGCCAGCGGACCTGCCGAGCGGACGTCAGCTCGGCGATCAGGACCCAGCGGTACCCGACGAGCCGCACGGCCCCGGCGACCACCAGCGCCACGACCTTGGCCTCGACCAGCGCCGCCGTCGACGAGAAGCCGGTGCCGGCGAACAGTGCGCGCAGCACCGCCACGTCGACGAGGGCGGCGAGGGCCGCAACGCCGACGAATGCGGCCGGCACCTCGACCCAGCGGACATAGGGATCGCTCCGGAAGGTGACGACCCGGTGCAGCACGTACGACAGGGCGCTCGCCACTGCGATGGCGGCCAGGTCGGCCACCACCAGGATCCAGCCCAGCGCCTGCCGGAACAGCACGAGCAAGCCGACGTCCACCAGCGTGGGCACCAGCGCCACCAGGAAGAAGCGCCGGATCCTCCCGGTCACGGTCCCGATTCTGGCTCCGGCTCGCGCTTCGGTGAGTGGAACCTGTAGGCACCCGCTCGCACCAGCAGCACCAGACCCATGACGCCGAGAAGGGTCAGGGCGTACGACAGCCACTCGACGCTGGTCCGCCCGTAGGTCAGCTCGACGTGGGTGTCGGTCGGGACCACGACCATGAAGTTGGGCGCCACCCGGTAGGGACCTTCGGCGCCCGACGCCTTCCAGTTGGGGAAGTACGACATCTTCACGAGGACCGGCTCACCCACCCGATCGACGTCGAACGAGATGCTGTCGTCGTCGATGACCGGGTTCGACACCTCCACCGGATCGAGCGGCCGCGCCTCCGGGTGCTCGCCAACTGCCACCCGCTGCCAGTCGTCGGGGCCGCTCCGTGCCAGCGGGACGTCCCACCACGTGGGGTCGGTGAACCACTGGATGGCCGGCCCGTAGAAGCGGCCCGACCCGTCACGGGGCTCCTCCATCCATTCCCGCTGGGTGTCATCGACCCCCGTAACGACGGCCGGCTGATTCCCGAGGGGCTCGATCACCTGGCTGTCGGCCACCTCGAAGATGGCCCACGGCCCGGATTCCGCGATCTCGGTGAGCTCGGGGCTCGACCGCGCCTGGCTGATGGCGTTCTCCGAGGTGGCCATGTAATAGCGCACGCCCATCATCTGCAGGTGGTCGACGCCCTTGGTGATGTCGAAGCTGCCGTACGGCAGGTCGCGCTGGGCGGCGCTGGGGGCCGTCGACAGCTCGGTCTGCACCAGGAAGTGGTACGGCGTCGTCGCCGAGGCCTCGAAGTAGAGGCCCTCCATCGAGCCGATGCAGCCGTCGGTCCAGTGCGGCAGCAGCATGAGCGCCATGGGAGTTCCGTAGCGATCGAGCTCCCGTTCGTACTCCCAGAAGGCGCGGCCGCAGCCCTCGTCCTGCCCCACCTGCTGCATGGTGCGGACCACGTCGTAGTACTCCCGGTACGAGTCCTTCAGCTCGTAGCCCGTGTAGTTCCACTTGGCCCAGGACGTCACGAAGCTCTCCGGCGTGCCCGCCGTCTTCCACGGGCTGAAGCTCGGCCAGCGATGGCCGGCGGTGGTCACCCCGTCGCTGGCGACCACGCGCTCGCTGAACGGCAACGCCCCCAGCGGTAGGCCCACGACGACCAGGACCACGGCCATGGACCCGAGCGCGGTGAGCGCGCCCGCCCCGGGGGGTTCCCGCCGGTAGCCCCGCACCAGCTGCATCACGATGCGCAGCGTCTCCGCGACCGCGATGGCCGCCAGCAGCATGGCGGTCAGGTAGTAGAAGGGCAGCAGGCGTCCGTTCCAGAGCCGACCCTCGGGGATCACGACGAAGGCCACACCCACCGCCAGGGTGAGGATCAGCAGGAAGATGCCGACCCGCAGGCGCAACGCCAGGCTCAGCACCGCGCCCACGAGGGCCAGGGCGAACACCCAGCGGAGGTCGACGTCGGGCGTGCGGTAGGGGAACAGGTGCTGCAACCACTCCCGGAAGCGCGAGAGCTCGGGGTCCGCGTAGGGCAGCTTCTCCCAGCCCATGTCGTTGAGGTAGGCGCGCCGGAGGTAGAAGGGCGCCACCCAGAACGCCGACAGGAGCCCGCCGACCACCAGCGTCGGCGCCAGCCAGCGCACGCTCTCGGACAACAGCCAGAGGCCGGCGAGCGCGACCAGCGCGCCGAGACCGGTGACGAGCAGCGGGCCCGTCTCGGCGGGGGCCCCGAGCGCGAGCCCGACGAGGGCGACGACGGCACCTCCGCCGATCATCCAGAGTCCGGGCGCGAGGGGGGCCGTGGAGCGGCGGAAGCGCACCAGGACTGCGACTGCCGTGGCCGCCAGCACCCAGAAGGCCGGGATGAGGTGGCAAAGCCCGGTGAGCGCGAGCAGGATCGCGGCGAGGGCCCGGTGCTCGCCGGTGCGTAGCCCGCGGAGCATCACGCCCACGTAGAGGATCCCGAGGGTCAGCGACATCGAGAAGGCGAACTCGCCGGCCAGGGTCGAGGCGACGTTGCCGCCGTAGATCGTGAAGCCCCGGTAGAACAGGAAGGGCAGCGTCGCCACCGCCATCACCACCGGGGTCGGGAAGCGTGCGCCGGCCAGGCGGCCGAAGGCGTAGACGGCCAATGGAAGCGTGACCACGCCGCTGACGGTCACGAGCTTGAAGGCGACCCCGTAGGGCAACCCGACCAGCACGAAGGCCAGCACCGCCATCGCGATGGCGAGGTTGCGCCGGCGGGGGGCGTGGCGTTGCCACACCGCCAAGGCGATGAAGGCGACCCCGGCGAGGGCCGGCAGCCAGGCCGCCGCCCCGTGGATCCCGGCGTCGAGCACCACGATCAGCAGCGACGGCAACACCATGTAGAACTGGAACGCGGGGAAGCCCGCGTACCAGTCGGGTGTCCATCCGGTGAGCTGCAGGTCCGGCAGCAGGTGGTCCCGCAGGTAGGCGGGCGCCCAGACATGAGCACCCATGTCGCCACCGGCGGGGGTCGTGTTCCGGATCAGCAGGCCGGGCTGAAGCTGCAGGACGATGAACACGACGCACGCCGCCAGCACGACGAGGTCGACGCCCCACCGGATCATCCGCCGCCGCCGGGCCTCAGCCTCCTCGTCGTACCCCTCGTGGGCGCGGTCCTCGTCGTCGCGCTCTCGGGCGCCCTCGCGACCCTCGACGCGGTCCGTGTCGGCGGCGTCGACCCCGACGGCGGTCCCGTCCGTCACGTCGGCGAGGTCGATGTCGTCGGCATTGGGGTCGACGCGCACGTCAGCTCCCGACCAAGAAGAGCACGGTGGTCATGTTGAACACGATGTGAGCAGCGATCGGTGCCGCCAGACGCCCCGTCCGCTGAGCGAGCAGCCCGAGCACGACTCCGAACAACACCAGGGCCGGAAGCTGCAGCAGCTGGAAGTGGGATACCCCGAAAAGCAGGGCAGAGCCCAGAATCCCGGGCCACACGCCGAAGCGCCGCTCCAGGGATCGCTGCAGCAGGCCGCGGTAGAAGATCTCCTCGACGATGGGTGCGCCGATGCCCACGATGATGACGAGCATGGCGATCCCGAGGGAATCGGTGGCGCGGTCCGTGAGCCCCCGGGCCGGGTCCTCGAGATCGCTGGAGTCGAGGTCGGTGAGCCAGAAGATGGGCCCATAGAGCAGGGGGATCAGGAGCAGTTGCGTCACGACCCCGGCGGCGAAGCCCAGCGGCGCGTCCCACCCCTCCGACCGGAGGCCGTAGTCCCGCACCGGGCCGTTGCCCTTGAGCTTCGAAGCCAGCAGGGGCACGCCCAGCATCCCGAACCACAGGCCGAGCTGGGCCACCGCCACCCAGGCGAGCGACAGGTCCTCGAGGTCGGTCGTGTCGTCGTTGATGGCCAACACGATCGCGGCCGCGACCGCGCCGCCGATCTGGGCCAGCACCCAGCCCAGCGCGGCGTCGCCCAGGCCCCAGCGAACGTCTGTGCTCCGTTCGGGCACGGTCATGGTCGGCTCGGGCTCGGGCACCGGAACAGGCTACGGCGCCGCCGGGAGCCCGCCATCGCGCGGTCAGTGCGCGAGCGACGCGCCATACGGCGTGGGGTCGCGGCGATCCTCGAGGCGCCACCCACGCGGCACGGACAACGCGTCCGCATGGAGCTTGCACAGGTCGTACGACATGGGATGCGCCTCGCTCGCCAGGCGGTCCAGCCAGGTGGTCCGCGCGCGGTAGTCGTAGGTGAAGGTCGCGGCGGCGTTCTCGCCACACCCCGGCCGAGCGCAGGCCCGATTCAACGTCTCGCGCTCCTGCTGCCGCGCATCGGGCCGGGCTCGTTCGACCCCGCTGGCCCCGCTCGCTCCCTCGCCCTTGCGGGACGCTCGCACAATGTTTCCCGCTCCAGCTGCTGCGCAGCGGGCCGCTCGGGCCCCGCCCCCCCCCTCGCCCCT
>Ga0081538_10004560_pt1 | contig 12749 bp, 12 predicted proteins | sample TabmetS5T2R1_FD_71022 | JGI IMG/M metagenome (GOLD analysis project Ga0081538, IMG submission 71022) | Tabebuia heterophylla rhizosphere microbial communities from the University of Puerto Rico - S5T2R1 | ecosystem: Host-associated > Plants > Roots > Rhizosphere ...
GACCATTGGCAAGTGATCATCGTCTCGCCGGCTTTCGAGGGTAAGGGATTGCTCGAACAGCACCGGATGGTGAACGAAGCGCTCAAAGAGGCGATGGAGGATCAACGGATCCACGCCCTGGCACTGAAAACTTTTTCACCCACGCAGTGGGAAAAACTTGGTTCCTAAAGGTTGGTAAGAAGGAGAACTCAGATGGCCGATGAAGTTTTGACGCAGATTGATGAGAAAGTGAAGAACAATAAAGTCATGCTCTACATGAAGGGCACACCGGATTTCCCCCAGTGCGGTTTTTCCGCCCATACCGTCGAGATTTTGAAATCCTATGGTGTTCCGTTCGCGAGCGAAGACGTTCTAGCGGATCCCGCGGTCCGAGACGGGATCAAGCGCTACTCGAAGTGGCCGACTATCCCACAGGTTTACATCGGCGGGAAATTCGTTGGCGGCTGCGATATCCTGCATGAGCTCCACGAACGCGGCGAACTCGAGCCGATGCTGAAGGCCGCCTTCGGCAAGTAAGTTCCGCTGCCGTGCTAGGCGGTTAATTCCCGAGGGAGGCCATCAAGCGGCCGAACCCGCTCACTGGCTCTTTGACCCGTGCTAGCCGCAAGCCGTGCCAGATATAGGCTTGGCAGCTAGTCACGACGGGCTTGCCGATCTCCCGTTCCAGCAGATCCACATCGGTAATCGTCGGCCAGCGGGAGCAGGGGACAAAGATCCCGTCGGCTTGCGGTGCCTGCTCATAGAGCCTTTTAGCGATCTTGTAAGCGGCGTGAATATCCATGTCGGTAAGGTCGGCATTCTTCCGAACACCGTATCCTTCAATTTTTAGCACCTCAAACCCGGAAGCCTCAAGAAAGGCTTTCATTCTTTGATTCAAAGTGTCTTCGTGAGGCGTGGCTACGACCACTTTTTTGATGTTGAGCGACTTGAGCGCTGCGACTTCGCCGCTAATCCCCGGTGAGATTGGCACACCGTATTTGGCCGATAGCTTTTTTCCCATTTCGATGTCGCTGCCGTAACCTAGCTTGGTGAAAAGTGGTGAGCCGCCGATGATGATGGCGTCGCACTTGTTGTCGACGAGATCTTGCGCCGCCTCTTCGATGCGTTGCAGTTGGCGCTCGAAATCCGCATCGACTAATTGGCGGATCGTCCCGGTGCTGTTCAACAACATGAACCCTTCCGGCAGCATCCGATAAAATTCATAAACCAAAGTGTCGCCCCGAGACGGAGCCACGTGACCCATCTTTGCCCGCCATCCGTACATCTATGCATCCTCCTTGGATTTGTGTTCGCAATTGCCGCGTTAGTGGACTCAAGCGAGGAACGGTAACAGCTCGTCCAGATCTTGAATTCTTTGGACCCCGGGGTGCGAGAATGTTTGGTTATAGGGTCGGTGGGGCATGAGTACGACGGCATTTGTGTTCTCAGCCACGTCTCGGCAATTCTCATGCCGATCGTCGACGAACAGCCCGACCTTTAGTTTTCCGATGAGCTCTGACTTACAGCCCTGCGTGAAATAAACGACCGGGTCGCTGACGCCATGTTTTCTAAGCCAATCACAAGTGACTCGATGGATGCTGTAGTTATCGCATTCATAACGGTGTGTGATGAAGATCAATTTGCTTTGGCGGCTCAAATCATCCAAGACCTTCCATTGTGTGGCGGAGGGCAATGGATGGAGCTGTGCCCAGAACTTGGGATCGTTGGAAACCTTCAGGATGCATTCGGTGACGATCTCTCTCGACAATTCGGGATGATCCGAAAAATACAGATCGACATAGGTTTGCGGGTCTATGCACCCGGCTCCCGTTCGTTCTTCCAAAACCCGTAGAAAAGGGGAAACGAAATCCGCCAGCACCCCGTCGATATCTAATCCCACCATCATGGAGGCTCAATCTAAGCAAATTGGTGCTTACCGTCAACCGGTTCCTTGTCAGTACCAAAGCGAATATGCTAGAGGAAAAATTTAAACTGTTGGATTCTCGTCGAGGAGAGAGAGGAGAGAGGATGGAACTGCAAGTGCTGGAGCAAGTGGATCGACATCGAATCGTTGAGCTCGCGCGCAATCTGGCTGATATCGTCAGCATGACGGGCGAGGAGAAAAAAGTGGCGGTGTATCTCGGCAGCGAGCTCGAAAAATTGGGGATGCAGGTTGAATACCAGGACGTCGAAGAGGAGAGACCCAACGTCATCGGGACATTGAAAGGTACCGGAGGCGGAGCGACGTTGATGTTCTGCGCCCATATGGACCACTTTGATAATCCGCAGGAGACTGTGGTCGAAGACGATCGCATCTACGGCCGGGGGCTGGTCAATATGAAGGCGGCTTTTCCCTGCTATATTGAAGCGGTCTCAGCCATTCAAAAAGCGGGGGTTCAGCTCAAGGGCGATGTCATCATATCCGGTGTCGTCGGCGAGATTGAAAAAGCGCAGATCGGGAGGTTCCAGGGAAAGACTTATCGAGGCGCGGGGGTCGGGGCGCGGTACATGATGGACCATGGCGTGATGGCTGATATGTGCATCATCGGCGAGCCGACCGGCTTGCAGCTCCAAATCGGCAACGCCGGCCTGGTTTGGGCGCGCGTGAGTGTGGACGGGAAGGCAACGAGGTTCGTGCTAGCGGCAGCCAAAGTCGCCCAGGCGATCCAGGATTGGGAAAAAGAGTATCAGAGAAAATATCAGCACAAATTCATGCTGCCGACAGTGCAAATCGGCGCCATTGAAGGCGGCAATCCGTTCAAGCCGGGAACCCGGCCGACCACCGATATTTTCGTAATCGTAAAAACCTTGCCAGGAACGGCGCCCTTGGCGATCAAACGCGAGCTCGAGGCGGTCTGCAAGAAGGTCGGAAAAAGAGAAAGCGACATTCTCGATATACGGGTTGATCTTTACTTGTCCACCGACGGCTATGAGATCACTAAAAGCGAGTATGTTGTGAAGGCGATGGAGAGGGCACACAAGACAGTGTTTGGTAAGCCGGTGCCCTATGCCAAACCAATCCGCTACGGGATCACCAGCGACGGATCACGCATCGCTGCTTACGGAGTTCCCAGCATCACCTATGGCCCCGGTTTCGGCACTCACCTGGTTGATCCGACGGAAACTCGGGCGCCGGCGGAGTGGGATACTCCGAGTGGAATTCGGCGCGGGGTTGGCATTGAAAACATGGTGAACTGTACCAAGGTCTACGCGTTAGCCGCGTTGGATATCTGCAATCGGCGCAGAGAAGACGTGGCCCAGTCTTGAGGGATAAAATGGAACTGACATTCGCGCACTATCGCAACCGATTCTGCATGTTTCGCACCTACTATGCTCTGGCGACCGGGAAAGTGAAACCGGATGGATTTGAGCTGAAAGTGATCGAGCTGCCCGACCCACCCAGCCGTGAGCAGGAAGAGGCATTAATCCGCGGCGAGGTCCAGGTAGCGAATGTCTACTTGCCGAATTTTCTTCAGCGAAAACTTCAGGGTGCGCCGATCATCGGCCTTTCGACGGAATGGAAATCGACGACCAAGGGTAATGGAATTTTCGTCCTTGCCGACGGTCCCGTGCAGAAGCCCCAGGATCTGTCTGGACGTCTGATCGCGACCCACCAGGGCGCTCACGCAATTCATCGTTATCTCTTGCGCCACGTCTACGGCGTGGACGATAACACTCTGCGTTGGGAGTCCCACCCGCAGGAAAAACTCCTCGACGTTCTACGGAACGGGAAGGCCGACGCGATCGTCTTGCTCGACCATTTTTTCTTCCGCGGCGAAGTCGCCGAGGGCGTGCGTTGCCTGTACACCGACGGTGAAGCCTGGCGACGGCTTCACGGCTTCGACCAGATCATCAAGCACATGATTGCAGCGCGGGAAGATCTCCTGGAGCGCCACCCGCGGATCAAGGAAAGCTTGCTTGCGGCTTTTCGCCAGTCCTTTGCGTACAGCGAAGCCCATTTGGAAGAAATTGGCCGGGAATTTATCGCGCGCTACGGCGGCGACCGAGAGGCGCTCCTCGCTTCGGCTCGTTACCCCAAGATCGAGTTTACCTTCACCGAAGCGGAGCAAAGACTCGCGGCCGCGGAGATGGAGATGTTGGTCGAAGTGGGAGCAATTCCGCGGCGCGCTCCGATCGCTTCCTTGTTTGCTCTCTGAGGGGTTAGGGTTCTGGCAAAAAATGGTTCAACCACGGTGGGTGGCGAGAAACGTGGGGGTTGGTTGGTTAAACTCGGCGCCGCTGGGTTTTTCATTGCGGGTCTTTCTGCTTGCACCGTGGCACAAGTAGATCACGTAGAGCCTTTAAAGCAAAACGCGCGTCTTGTCGCAGAAGTCAAAGCCTTCGGCAAGACTCTGGGCATAGAGCCCACGGAAGCGCTTCGCCGCACCGCGGAGGAGCGGCCGCCGCTCTCGATGCTTTGGCTGTGGATGCAGCGGGTTGGCACCCTGGCGCTGGACGCGCCCATCGACATCCGCATGGCCATCGGTTTTTCTGTTGTCAAAGAACAATTGAAGTTAGAGCAGGTCTACAGCGTCGACGGATATAGCGTCTACTATCGGCAGGGCAATGAGTTTGCCGATTCGCGCGCGGTAACCACGGCAGGCTTCGCGAGCGAGGAAATTGCCCAGCGCGTAAAGGTGATCCTGCACGAGGACCTTCATGACGATAAAAATTTTGATTTGCCCTGGGAGGTTGAAGAGGCGATTGTTACGCCTCTGGGTTGCCTGGCGGCAATGGAATTTTTTAGACGCACCGGGGATCAAGAGTCGTTCCAGCGCGCGCTGGCGACGGTGGAAGAGGAGAGGCAATCTGCGAAGGAATTGAACGCTCTGGTAGAGGAGGCGCAGACGCTTTTCAAGTCCCTCGCGGTGGAAAAGGCCCAAGCTGAGATCCTGAGCCGTATCCCTAATTATCCCGCTTATCAGCGGCAGTTCGAACGGCAGATTGAGGGTCAGCACACGGCCACCGTGCTTGAAGCCAAATTGAGCCACGATCTAGCGTACTATCGGTATTTCGATCAAATAATAGCTTTGTCCGACAAAGCTTCTGATCTTAAAAGATTAATCGATGACCTAAAAAAGCTTCCCCGGGACACGCGCCAGAACGAAATTCAGGCCTATCTCCAGGAACTCAAGAATCGCTACACCCGGTCCACGAACTAATGAGTTTTCGTCGCGATTAAGACCGAGTCGGGATCAAACGGCAGCGGGCTCGATCGCAGCGGGCCCCTGATGCGTGAGAAACCAGTTTGTCGCAGCCACCCGCGTATCTCGTCGAGCGCATAACAGCGCCCTTGAGGCGTGTGCAAAAGCAGCAAGACGGAAAATAGAGCGCCCCACTCGGGAGCCGTGCGTTGGGGGCTCATGAATACATCGCGGACGATCAATTGGCCGCGAGGGTTCAAACAGCGCTGGAGCTTCCGCAACAGGGCATGGTTTTCGGCGGCGCTATGGGCGTGGAGAACATTAGACAGAAGTACAGTGTCGAATCCCTGCGGCAGCGCGTCGCGTGAAAAATCCGCGCCGACGACCTGTACGCGTCTTGCCATACCGGCTTCTATGACAGCTCGACGTGTCAAAGGAAGAACGCGAGGATGCTCGACGACGGTGGCCCGCAAGCGTGGGTAATGACGACAAAATGCAAGGGAAAAAGCTCCCAGTCCCCCGCCTACATCGAGAAGTGTTCTGGAGTGACGTAGCGGCCACTGCTCGATCAGATACGGCACGATCTGTCGCGCATCGAGATCCAGACTGCGCAGCAAGCGTTCCGCCTTCGGGCGGTCGGAAACGAAGGGTTTTTGTATCGCCGGTCGCTTGCCGGTGATCAGCGCGGATGCGAGTCTGCCCCAAGCGTTCCAGGCGTCATAAGCGGGTAGCAGGGAGGTCGCGCCGCCACGGGTGAGACAACGGGCGGCGAACGCTCCATTGGTATACTGGTCGCCGCTCTTGCGCAGTAGGCCCATGCCACAGAGCGCATTGAGAAAAATCTCCCATCCGGCAGCACTGCCGCCAAAATGAGCCGCTAGCTCCCTGGAGCTTTTTTTCCGCCGGCCGATCCAATCGAACAGATCAAGATGGCCTGCCGCCGTCAGTATACAGGATCGCCAATAACTGCTTTCGCTCCGTAGCCGCTCACGGTTCCAGCCTCTACCGGGCATGGCGACGCTGTGACTCACCCTTGCGGTTCCAGCGACCGCGAGCCGCCTTTCGATAGAGTTCCTCGTAACCGTCAATCATCTGCTCCACGGAAAAACGCTGCTGAACCCAGTTGCGACATCGAGCGCGATTCAAGGTCGCGATCCGTTGAGTCATCTCAACCATCTCGTCCTCATTTTCCGCCAGATAGCCGGTCTCGGCATTTTTGATCAGTTCAGGCATCGAGCCACGCCCGTATGCCAACACCGGCGTTCCCGCCGCCATAGCTTCGATCACCACCATTCCGAAGGGCTCATCCCATTGCAGGGGAAAGAGAAAACCTCTGGCCTTGCCCATCAGTTGCAAGATGTCGTGATAGGCCAGGCGCTCAATATAACGGATGCGATCGCCGTCAATATGCGGCTTGATCTCTTTGAGAAAATACTCCTCGCTCCAGGGCAAGTGTTTAGTCACGTGACCGACAATGAGCAGCGTCAGTTTGGCCTTTTTGGCAATGCGGATAGCTTCGGCAATGCCTTTACCAGGTGTCATACGGCCGACGATCATGAAGAAATCCTCCGGCCGGTCATTAAAAGGAATCTCGTCTAGATCGACAGCGTTATAGACGACCGGTATCGAATCGTCTCCCAGCATGGTGGCTTGGGCACGGCTGACGCAGACCGGCAGGCAGTGCGGAAAATGCTTCTGGTAATATTGATGGAGCTCCTTCTCAATGTAAGCGTAGGTTACGAGAGTGGGCGTTGTCGTAAATGCAGAAAAATAGGGAGCTAGGGTTGTCCAGTGAGCATGGATGACGTCGAAGCGCCCGGCCTGACGATAAAGGTTGTAGGTGTTGCGCGCCTCATACTCCTTTTCCAAATAGAAGGTCGACTGCGGGTCATCTTGGCTGGCGATGGGCAAGACCGCCTGCAAAGCACAGTTAACGTGCGAATCTCCAGAAGCAAAAAGCTCCACGTGGTGCCCGCGCCGATCCAACCGCTGGCAGAGATGATAGACGATCCGCTCCGTTCCTCCGTGTGTCTTCGGCGGAACCGAGATATAAACGCTGGTGATCTGAGCGATCTTCATGGGGAGTCAAAGCCATTCTATATTCTATACCCGTTAGATCGCACGGCAAGTGCTCACAGCCGGTGCTCGAGACGCACAGCTCATTTGAAGGGGTAGTGGACCAAATGGTATCTTGGCCAGAACTGACTATGAATTTTTGGCAAAATATAGCTAAGCCCATTATTGGCCTTTCACCCATGGACGGCGTCACCGATGCTCCTTTTCGTTTTATCACCGCCAAGTATGGCGGTCCGGACGTTGTCTTTACCGAGTTCGTCAATGTCGAGACCGCTTTTTTTGCGCCACACACTTTGATCAGAGATCTCACCTATTCCGAAATCGAGCGGCCGGTAGTTGCCCAGGTCTATGGCCATACGCCGGAGCTCTTCTATCAACTTGCCCACGTTGTTTGCGAGCTTGGCTTCGATGGCTTGGATATCAATATGGGTTGTCCGGTGAAAAAGGTGGCGGCCAAGGGTAGCGGTGCGGCGCTGATCCGCACGCCAGAGTTGGCCAGATCGATTATCCAAAGTGCGCGGCAGGGCATCGAAGATTGGTATGCTGGGCAGTCTCTTGCGGACCTCGGTATTGCATCGGAGTTCAGGGTAATGATCGACCGTGCCAATCGGCTAAGGGACGGTGGAGAGACGGCAGCGCAGCGGCGCCTGATCCCTCTGTCGGTGAAGACGCGCATCGGCTACGACTGCATCGTCGTGGAGGAGTGGGTGCAAACGCTGCTGGCGGAGAATCCAGCCGTCATCTCCCTTCATGGCCGCACTCTCAAGCAGGGCTACAAAGGCCACGCGGATTGGGCCGCGATCGGGCGTGCTGTCGAGATCGCAAAGAACTCGGCAACTCTGATTCTCGGCAATGGCGACTTAAAAGACATGGAGGCGGCGTACTGCCGCGTGTGTGAAACAGGTGTCGACGGTGTCCTCCTCGGCCGCGCCGCCCAGGGAAATCCGTGGATCTTTAGAGCCAAGGATCAGGTGAAGCGGGCGTTGCGCTCCGCCGCAGAGCTAACGATGCTGCATTCTCCATCCGTGGATCTGGAGGAGCGCTTTCGCGTTTTGTTGGAGCATACCCGTTACTTTGAAAAGACCAACAGGATTCGGAATTTTGTCGCAATGCGAAAACATCTCGCCTGGTACTGCTGCGACTCGCCGGGTGCGGCAGAGCTGCGCGCGCAGATGGTCCGCGTGAACCGCAGCGAAGAAGTTATCCAGTGCCTCAAAACCTACGTTGAGCGGCTCGGCTCTCCGTTTGAGCTCAGCGGGCCCGTGCCTCAGCAAAGCGATTCAAGCATCACGGAGACCGCTTTTCGTTTTTATGAGACTGATTCTTGCCTCCACGTCGCCTCGTCGTCGTGAGATTCTAGCGTTGCTCGGCTTGCCTTTCGAAGTCATCGCTCCAGAGTTTGACGAACAGCCATCGCTCGACTGCCCCGTCGAACACGAGGTTCTCAACTTCGCCATCGGCAAGGCCCAGTCGGTTGCCAGACGGCATCCCGGCAGTACTGTTGTCGGAAGTGACACCATGATTTTGATCAACTCAACCAAGATCGGCAAGCCGGAGGGAATCGCCGATGCGAAACGAATTCTGCGCCTGCTCGCAGGCGAAACCCATCAGATCTTCACCAGCGTGGCGATCCTCGATGGTTTAGGCGGTCCGGGCCTCAGGATCGTCGAGGAGGTCATGGTCATCATGCGCGACTACTCGGAGAAAGAGATCGAGCGCTACCTGTTATGTAACGAATCGCTCGATAAAGCCGGTGGCTATTCGATCCAAGGAGCGGGAAGGTCTCTGATTGAATCTATTCGCGGCGATTACCTCGCGGCCGTGGGGCTACCTCTCAAACCGATCGCGGACTATTTGCGAAGCCGCGGTGTCCAAGGGCTGACAAATGTCGACAAACTCTACGCCGATAAGTCATATCTCAATTGGAAGACTTTCGATTAGCAAATATTTCTCTCGACCGGCGCCGCTAACGCTCGCCTACGCTGTCTTGCTTGTCCTTGACATAGGACGTTCAAAATTCGGCGCCGACTAACGGTTTTCGTCCAGTCATCGCCGTTGACGTTTGACAAACTAGCTGAAAAGTCGCAGCAGCGTGCATGGCATAGTGATTGCTCAGGCTTGCAGCGGGATTGAAATGAAACCCTCGGACTTTGATCCAAACACTGATCACAACTGGGCTTGGCCCGAAAAGACCTGGTTTCGCGAGCGACTGAATGCGCTGCGGGCGCGCGAGCACGAAACGCAGCGAAAGCCAGCAAAGAAAGAACCCGTAGCTGTTGAAGCGAAACCGAACGGTGCTCCCGGAACAGAAAAAACCTAGCAGCCACCGCCGTAGCGTGCAGCTCGCCAGTTCGGCCGTCGCTTCCCTTACTTGCCCCCAGACAATAATTCTGAACCACAGACCGTTTCGCGTTGGCGTTTCCAGTCGAAACCAATTCCTTCTTCCTCAGCTTATTTCGCACTCAATCGGTCAAAGTTTCCAATTCTCTCGCCATGAAGGCGGTCGTGAATTTTTCTAACGGCCCCGTGTGAGATTGATGGGCACCTACGATATAGTCTTGCTGGCGACCTTCTGGTACATGCTGAAATCCCTACCTGGACTCGTGCCATTCGTTGGTTACTTCTTTGGCTTTGTCCTAGCATCATGGGTATTGGACGAGTACTTCGGACTCAAGTGAAGTAAATAGGAAACAACCCCGCCTGATTTCCCATCGCCGACTATTCGGCGCGACGCGCTTCGACCATGGTTCGGCTGTTTTTGCACCCCGCTCGGGCCGTGTTGTCTTCGCTATTCAATTTTTCTGTGGGGCAGCGATATTTTTGTAGTCTTTCATCGTTTTACATGATCGCTTTTGGCCGGTGTTGACGAAGAGCCAGAAAGGGCTTGACTCTGTTCATGCACTTGTATGATACCCAGGGGTAAAGGTAATGATGCGGAGCGCGATAGTGGGGACGCCGGGTTTTTACCAGAGGTGGCAAACAAATCAAGAAGTGATGTTGGCGACAACTGTGGGCGAATATTGAGGAGAGATAATGAGTCGAATCACGGGAGCTGATCTGGTCTGCAAAGCCCTGAAGCTTGAAGGGGTAACCAATATTTTTGCTCTGGCCGGGGATCACATCCTGCCGGCGTTGGATGTTATGGCGGATCAGGATTTTCGTATTATTGATACCCGTCATGAGCAGGCGGCAGTCCATATGGCGGATGGGTGGGCCCGGATTACAGAACAGCCGGGTGTTTGTATGTACACGACTCCGGGCTTTGCCAACGCAATTCCTGGCCTGACCAACGCCATGCACAGCGAAAGCCCCGTTATCTCGATTGCCGGCTGCGGCGATTCCCACGATTTGGGCCGAGGGGCGCAGCAGGAAATCGACCAGGTGCATATGGCTGTGCCGATCACCAAAGGGTCTTTTCTTGTTAACGATGCGCGCAGGATTCCCGAGTTTATTTCTCGAGCGATGCGGCTAGCCTTCAGCGGCCGGCGCGGGCCGGTTCACTTGACGATCCCCATCGACCTGCAAGAGGGCAGTGTGGACGAAGAACAAGTCGTGTGGTTCGACCCGGCTGAATACCGCGCCAGGGATTCTGCTCACGGGGACCCCAGCCTCGTGCGCCAGGGCATTGCGCTTTTACGGCAGGGGGAAAAGCCGCTGGTGATTGCCAGCAGCGCCGCCGGCTACACGCTTTCTGGCGAGGCGCTTCAACGTTTCATCGAAACCACTCGCCTACCGCTCTTTACAGAAGAACAAGCGCGGGGTTTAGTGTCTGACGATCATCCCTATGTCTTCGGGTTTTTTGAGCGCGGTTTGAATCGAGCCGCCGCCAAGCTTCGCGAGGCCGATGTTGTCTTGCTGCTGGGACGCAAACAAGACTTCACGATCGGTTTTTGCCGTCCGCCCCACGTGGCGGCGAGCGCCAAGATTATCCAGGTCGACCCCTCGGCCGCGGAAATCGGCCGCAATCGCGGGATTGCCGTAGGTATACTTGGTGATGTCACGAGCGTTCTAGGTCAGATGACTCAGGAAGCCGCGGGCTTCACATGGAAAGAGCTCCCGTGGCTGGATGAATTGCGGGGCGCTCGCGCTGCCCAGGTTGCCTGGGCGGAAGATCTGGCACGGCCCGACAAACCGATGCATGCCTTGGTCGTTCACAAGACGATCAAGTCTATCTTGAGTGACGACGACTGTCTTGTTTTTGACGGCGGCGACTTTTGTCACTTCGGGCGGTCCTATCTAACCGCGCTCAAGCCCAAGCGTTGGTTTTATGTTTCCAGTCTGGGAATGTTGGGATCGTCGCTACCTACAGCGCTAGCCGCCAAACTCGCCTACCCCGATTCACGGGTGATCATGCTTACCGGCGATGGGGCGTTCGGTTTCAACGCTATGGAGTTCGATACTGCGGTGCGGCACCGACTCAACGTCGTGGCGATATTGGGTAATGATTCTGCCTGGGGAATCGACCGCCAAATTCAGATCGGCTTATACGGCCGCGCCGTTGCCACGGAGTTGTTGCAGACCCGTTACGAACAGGTCGTTCAAGGTCTGGGCGGTTTCGGTGAATTTGTCGAGCGCGCCGAAGATCTGGAACCTGCGTTGCGGCGCGCTTTTGCTTCCGGGCGGCCGGCCTTGCTTAACGTTGCCGTCCAGCGAGCGATCAGCCCCCGGGCCGAAGCCGCGATCGGGCGGCGTAAGGCTACCGCCGTCAAGTAACACAACGGAGCAGATTTTGGCTGCGGCAAGGTTCACTGCTACTGCATCGAGTGAATCATTTTAGATACAGACGCGTATCATAAATTGATCGTCTCGTTTTTCCTAAAACCCCGCATAAGTCCCCCGGTAAGAAAATTTCATCTATAAATCGTTGGTTTTCCGTCCATTCCACTATCGACTCCGGCTGGCACGCACGTTGCCAATTAGTTTTTATCCAGAAAAGAGCCGGAGGGATTTATGACGCACAGGCTGCTGGTTTCAATGACGATTGCGGGGCTTGTCTGCGGCTACGTGGCGATGCTCTACGCGGTCATGCGCATCGTTGTTCTTATCGACCATTCTTACTTCCGAAGTCTCGCGATGTAGAAGGACTTTTGGGTGATTAAAATTCGCCTGGGTCTCGGCAAAATATGGCGCCCAGGTTGTCCCCAATTATCTTGGATTCATAAGCCGGAGCGATTTCTGATATCGCTGCATAGCCGCTTTAGTTTTAGGCCCTAGAATTCCGTCAATAGGCCCTGGATCAAAACCGGCATCTCTCAAGCGCAATTGCTCCTGCCGAATTTTTTCATTGCCCGGACTTTGGTTTCCGGCAGCGGCGCTGCTGGCGATCTCGATTCCGATCGACTGTGCTGTCGCCGGATGGGTTTTTCCCGCCGATCGGTGTGTTGGCTTATCCGAAGCTCCAAGTTCCTGGTTCCAGGTAGCGGGCAGATTTTTGAGCGTCGTGCAGCCAGCTTGAAAGCGTAAAAACGCCGCTCTCGTCTTTGCACCCACTCGCCCGTCGATTGGTCCGGGTTCGAAACCGGCATCTTTCAGCCGAACTTGGATCAGCCG
>Ga0081538_10004561_pt1 | contig 12749 bp, 12 predicted proteins | sample TabmetS5T2R1_FD_71022 | JGI IMG/M metagenome (GOLD analysis project Ga0081538, IMG submission 71022) | Tabebuia heterophylla rhizosphere microbial communities from the University of Puerto Rico - S5T2R1 | ecosystem: Host-associated > Plants > Roots > Rhizosphere ...
ACCGCGTCGGCTCGGATTATCCGCAGCCCAGGGTATACTTCGGGCAAGGAGAAGCAGGGTGGGTCGCGGCCCATCGGCAGCCCCTGCATCTCCCGGATGTGCTCGCCCAAGAACATGTGCAGTTACTGGCCCCCCACTGGTTTGTGATGCACAATCTGAAGAGCCTGCTCTCCGTCCCGATGGTCCATCAAGACACTCTGTTGGGTGTGTTATCCCTGCACGGCGGACAACCCTTCCACCTCGGACCGGAGGACCAAGCCCTTTTGGACAGCTTCGTCGCGCAAGTGGCTGCCGCTATCCGCAATGCTCATCTCTTCGCCGAGAGCGAAGAGCGTCGCCGCACCGCGGAGGCCCTCGCGGAGGAAACCGCGCATCGCCAACGCGAAGCAGAGATTGTGGCCGAGCTAGCCAAGGACATCAACGCCTCCCTGGATCTTGACACTGTCCTCCAGCGCGTCGTGGAAGGGGCCAAAGAGCTGTGTCGGAGCGATTCGGCCCGCATCACGCTGTGCGATCCGGAAACGGGCGCCATGCGCTTTCGATACTGGGCTGGCGCTAAGTATCAAGGCTATGGCGACGCCACCATCCAGCCGGGGAAGGGCATCGGTGGGCAGGTACTGCTCACCAAGCGCCCATTTCGGACGGATAATTATCTGGCGGATCCGCGCTTCAGTAAAGATTACGCCTCCTGGGCCCACGCCAACGGCACGATCGCCTCGATGGTGGTGCCCATCCTCATCGGCGACGAGGTCGCTGGGTTGTTGATCGTGACCAATGCGTGCCCTCGGGCATTCACCGACGCCGACGAGGGCATCCTGCTCCGCCTGGCCGGCCATGCGGCCGTGGCCATTCGCAACGCCCAGCTGTACGAAAATCAGGAGATACGTGCCAGGCGTCTCTACACGCTCACCCGTTTGAACCAACTCATCTCTTCCTGTCTCGATATGGATGCCGTCCTGCAGGAGATCGCACAAGCCGCCGCTACGTTGATGGATGTGCCATTCGTGCGCATTTGGGGTGCCGATGAAGCGACGCAAACCTTGAGCGTGCGTGCTTCCTCTGCAGCTCAACTGGCCGCCGATTACCTCGTCCGGGAGCGGCCTTTCGGCGAGGGAGTTGTCGGGTGGGTGGCGGTCCACCGACAGCCCTTAGATGTCCGTGATGTGCTCACCGACGACCGGGTCAGGAGCCCGGAGTGGTTCCGGACCCATCATCTTAGCAGCCTTCTTGCGGTCCCCATCATCCACCAAGATGTCTTGCTGGGCGTCCTGGCACTGAGCGGGCGAAAGCCGTTCCGCCTCGATCCCGATGAGCAAAGCCTCCTAGACAGCTTCGTCAGCCAGGCCACCGTTGCCATCCAGAATGCCTCATCATATGCCGCCCAGGCCACGGCGCGCGATGCCGCGGAGGCGGCCACCCGGGCAAAGAGCGAATTCCTGGCAAATATGAGCCACGAGATTCGCACGCCGATGAATGGCATCCTCGGCATGACAGAGCTGGCACTGGAGACGGAGCTGACCGCTGACCAACGGGAGTATTTGACCATCGTCAAGGCCTGCGCCGATTCTCTGTTCGGCATTGTCAACAATATCCTGGATTTCTCAAAGATCGAAGCTGGCAAGCTCAGCCTTGCACCCGTCCACTTTCATCTGCGCCCTCTCCTGGGCACCGCCTTCAAGGGGCTGGCCCTCCAGGCGCACCAGCAAGGTATTGGATTGATGCAGCAGGTGGCGCCTGAGGTCCCCGATGCGTTGATAGGCGACCCCGGGCGTCTACAGCAGCTCCTCGTCAACTTGGTGGGCAATGCCATCAAGTTCACCGAACAGGGAGAGGTCGTGGTCCGGGTCGAGACCGAGCGCCTGGCCCATCAAGAGGTCTGGTTGCATGTGGCTGTCGCCGACACGGGCATTGGCATTCCCGCTGCACAACAGCGCCGCGTCCTAGAGCCATTCACGCAAGCCGATGGGTCCTCCACCCGCAGATACGGAGGCACCGGGCTCGGCCTGACGATCGCCAAGCAATTGGTCGAGTTGATGGACGGTCGACTCTGGATTGACAGTGAGGTAGGCCGCGGTAGCACCTTCCACTTCACGGCACGGTTCGGCGTTCAACCAGGGCAGACAGTGCAGGCGGAGCTGCCGGTTGATCTGACCGCCCTCATGGGCTCCGTCGATGGCGATAGGGCCCTTATGCTAGAGTTAGGCCAGATTTTTCTCCAGGATTACCCTGTTCAGATGACCGAACTCCGCCACGCCATCAAAAACACTGATGCTTGTCAACTTGAGCGGGCAGCCCACAGTCTCAAGAGTGCCCTAGGCGCCATCGGGGCCAAAAGCGCCTGGACCCTGGCTTACGAGCTCGAAACCATGGGCCGCACCACCCGCCTTGATGCGGCCGCTAGCATCCTGCAACACCTAGCTGCCGAGCTAGAGCGGTTGACAGCATTCCTCGCCGACCCGAGTTGGGTCGACTGTGTGTGAACGACCACTCCACACCCCACATCCCCCAGGTTCCCTCTCCAGGCACTTATTGGTAGTGTCCTAAAAGTGCGTTGCTGGGATGGAAAGTTTTGGTCATCTCGAAGTTGAAGTGTCTGAGGTATAATATAAAGTGGGGTAGCTGGAAAGTGAGGAAAGCCAAGAAGATCGCGAGGACCAAGACTCAAGCGCTGACCTTTCCAGCCATCCCCGAGACATTCCATCCCAGCAACGCACTTTTAGGACACTACCAAAGAAGGCCGGCGCTTGACACAACGGTGTATCATCTTGTAAGGTAAGCGCGGATAATGCCTGGTGAATCGTTCTAGGTCGTCTCAAGAGGGAATGCTCCTATGGAAGGCAAGATTATCAAGGCCGCGGCGCTCCTAGCCTGTCACTGATCCCTTGTGTTCTCCCGGAGGGAGCAGGTACAGGGGCTGTACCTGAAACCGGTGAGCCGGGAAGGAAAGGGCACATTGGAACAGCAAGCGGTGAGGGGTGCCTCGGGTTGGCCCAGGTTGGGTCCGCCCTCGCGTCGGCTGCGTGGTGCAGGGACGCGAACTATCCTGACCCTGTCTTCCACACGTCCCTAGCCTTTCGTCCTTCCCCGGATCTCCGCCTAGTATAGACAATCAAACAAACGTGTGCGGGATATCTCGTGGCCCTGTCGGTCCGCTCAGTGCGCCCCGGGTCATGCGACTCCTGCCAAAACGCTCTCTAGGGCCTCAACGGCAGATGGGATGACGCCCATCTGTGGTTTTTCCATTATTCAGTACCGACCTGACGGAGGTGTGACAGCCATGGCCCAGATCAAGATGTATACCACGAGTTGGTGCGGTGATTGCCGCATGACCAAGATGTTCATGGCGGAAAAAGGCATCAGCTACGAAGAGATCGATATCGAGGAGACGCCCGGGGCGGCGGAAATCGTCATGAAGGCGAACGGTGGCAAGCGCAAGGTGCCGACGTTGGATATCGATGGTCGCTTCGTCGCCGTCAGCCCGTTCAATCGACACCAACTCGAAGAGGCCCTCGGTTTGGCGTGATCCGGGGCATGGGGATGATCGGCTGAGCTGGATGAGCGTGACAGGGAAGCGGGTGACACCATGAGGCGGGGCCATATCCAGTGGTGGCTGCGGGGCCGCAAAGAGGATGCTCCCCGGGGTGACGCCTCTGCGTTGAAGAGATGCCTACGCCACTGGAGGGCATGGAGCTGAAGCTGGAAGGTTGAGGAGAGCAGCATGCGGCGATGGTTAGCGATGATAGCGATGATAGGGTTGCTGATAATGCTTGGTGCCCAGGAGGCCGTGGCGGGAGAGATCCCCGCTACTTTGCGGATGTCGGCAATTCCCGACGAGAACCCCACGGAATTGATGCGGATTTATACCCCCTTCGCGCAATTTCTGCAGCGTGAAATCGGCATTCCGGTGCAATTCACCCCGGTGGTGGACTATGCCGCCACCGTGGAAGGTATGGCCGCGAACAAGCTTGACCTGGTGTGGTTTGGCGGCCTCACCCACGTGCAGGCGCGCATCCGTACCAATAACACCGCCTACGCCATCGCCATGCGTGAGGAAGATCTCCAGTTCAAGAGCGTCTTCATCACCAATCCGCAAGCCAACATCAAGTCGCTCCAGGAGCTGAAAGGCAAAACCTTCGCCTTCGGCAGTGCCGGCTCGACCTCGGGCCATACGATGCCACGCTATTTTCTCCTCAAAGCCGGCATCGTCCCGGAGCAAGACTTCAGCAAATTCAGCTTTAGCGGCGCCCATGATGCCACCGCCCTCTGGGTGCAGTCGGGCCGAGTGGATGCGGGCGCGCTGAATTTCTCTGTCTGGGAGAAATTAGTCGACACCAAGAAGGTCGATATCAAGCAGGTCTTCGTCTTCTGGACCACGCCACCCTACGTGGATTATAACTGGACGGTGCGCGGTGACCTGGACACTGGCCTCGTCGACAAGATCAAACAGGCCTTCCTCAAGCTTGACCGCTCGAACCCCGAGCACGCCAAGTTACTCGATCTGCACCGGGCGACGCGCTACATCGCGGTGGAATCCGAGGAGATCTTCCAGCCCATCGAAGAAGCCGCGCGGCAGGGCGGGTTAATCAAATAGATGGTGCCTTCCATGTACCGACTGAGGCATGTCCGCAAGGCGTTTCCTGATGGCACGGTGGCGGTTGAGGATGTCACCTTGGAGATACTGCCGGGCGAGCGCGTGGCGGTGATCGGGCCCAGCGGAGCCGGCAAAACCACCCTATTTCGCTTGTTGAATGCGACGCTGCGCCCGACCTCCGGGAGCCTCTGGTTCGACGCGGCGGACCTGGAGAGCCTCTCCGGTCGACGCTTGCGACACCTTCGGCGGCGGATCGGCACGGTCTACCAGCAACACAACCTGGTCCCTCAGCTGCGCGTCATCCATAACGTCCTGGCCGGACGGCTCGGACGCTGGTCCTTGCCAAAGGCGTTGTTTTCGCTCATATCGCCACAGGAGCGTGTCATCGCCCTGGCGGCGCTGGAGCAGGTGGGGATCCCTGAAAAGCTCTACGCACGGACGGCCCACCTGTCCGGCGGCCAGCAGCAGCGTGTGGCCATCGCCCGCGTGCTGGTCCAGGATCCGGATGTCATCCTGGCGGATGAGCCAGTGTCGTCGGTCGATCCCACCCTGGGGCGGACGATCATGGAGTTGCTGGTGCAGCTCGCAGAGAGGCATCGCAAGACGTTGGTGGCGAACCTGCATGCCGTCTCCTTTGCGTTAGATTTCTTTCCGCGGGTGGTCGGCTTTCGTCAAGGGCGGATCGCATTCGATCTCCCCTCAGCGGCCGTGACTGATCAAGTGCTGGCGGATTTATATGCGGGGATGGAATCATCGCCGATACTGTCTGGGTACCCATAACCATGCGCAGCTCCAACGTCCAAACCTGGAGTGCCTGGCCCACCCTGGAAACGCCGCGCTGGAACCTGGCTACTCTCATGGCCATTCTGGTCGCCGGCGGAGCGCTGGCCGCGAGCTGGCATATCGCCCAAATCGAGCCCGGTCTGCTCCTCGGCGCACAGGGGCGACGACACATCTGGGCCTTTCTCGCCGGCCTGTATCCGCCGGACCTGTCCGCGGCGTTTCTGCGACTGCTCGTCGTGCCGACGATCGAAACGATTCAGATTTCGGTCACGGGAACCGCGTTGGCCATCATGCTGGGGTTTCCGCTGGCGCTCCTGGCCACGGATCGCTTGTGTTTCGCCGGCATCGTCCACGAGATGGATGGGGACGGCTCCCGCTGGCGCCGTATGACCCGCCGCAGCCTCTACTTGGCGGCCCGCATGCTGTTAAATCTCTGTCGATCGATTCCCGACGTCGTCTGGGCATTGATGTTCGTGCGCGTCGTCGGTCTCGGCCCTTTCCCCGGGGTGCTGGCCATTGGGGTGTCCTACGGTGGCATGCTCGGCAAAATCTACGCCGAGATCCTCGAGAGCAGTCCCGAGGGGCCCATTGAGGCGCTGCACGCGGCGGGCGCTGGCAAATCTGCTCTGCTGGTCTACGGTTTTCTGCCCCAGGTCTTCGCACACATGGTTTCCTACAGCCTGTATCGTTGGGAGTGCGCCATCCGGTCGGCAGCGATCCTCGGGTTGGTCGGCGCGGGGGGGCTCGGGCAGCAAATCGAGCTGTCGATGCGCATGTTTGAGTATCACGAGACCGGTACCATCCTGCTCATCGTGTTCCTGCTGGTGACAGCCGTCGATCACCTCAGCACCATGATTCGCAAAGCCTTATGAGGCAGGATCGTGGTGGGATGGGCACCTGAGCCTTGTTCATGAAGCGGCGCTGCCGCCGGGCGAGAATCGATCGCGGGCGAATCGATAAGAAGGTAGCCAGACATGGATCAGAATCTCCAGAGAATAAGCTTAGAGCAGAGCAATGCGGATGACGACCTCATCTCTCGAGCCTTGGGGGAGCCCGAGAGAACGCTCCCGGATAGCGAGTGGGATGCTGGTGATATGGGCTGTGGCGAGCTGGTGTTCCAATTGCGTCTACGGCTCAACCCCATGCGTCCTGGGCAGCTCCTGAAGTTGACGGCCCGCGATCCGGGCGTACCCGAAGATCTCCCAGCCTGGTGCCGGTTGACCGGGCATCACCTGACGTATGCTGACCACCCGATCTATTTGATTCGGCGAAAGGAGGGCTAGCTCATGGCCGGAAAATTTTGCGTCAGCTTGACCAGCGCTAAGGATAACACCGATAAAGCCACGGTGGCGTTCGTTGTCGCCAACGCGGCGGTGGCCTCGGATAAGGAGACCATGGTGTTTCTGAGCACCGAGGGGGTGCGACTCTCTCAGAAAGGCTACGCCGATGACATCCATGAGGAGGGGTTCTCGCCACTGCGGGAGTTGATCGAGAATTTTGCCAAGGCCGGGGGCCAGATTTACGTGTGCTCCCCCTGCTTCAGGCGCCGCAAACTCGATGAGAACAACCTTGTGCCGGGAGCGGTGATCGTCGGTGGCGCCAAGCTCGTCGAGTTTCTCAGCGATGGGAGCCCGAGCGTCAGCTATTGAGCGCACAGGTCACGGTCATACCGTCTGCGGGAATGGCGTCGCCGCTCGGCATGCCGCCGGAGGCCATGCTGAGGGGCCGAGCGGCGAAGCCATCCATGCCACGGCATGTGTTCAGCGAAATGGTCTCAGAGGTTCGGTCATGAATGCCGAGGGGAAACTACGTCCTGACGCCACATGCGATGGTGGAGACCTGGATTGCGGCAGTGGGCTGTTGTTGATCATCAGAAACGCCATGCAGCCGCTGTCCCCGGGGGGGATCCTGGAGGTTCGGAGCCGCGAGATCAGCGTCAAGGAAGACCTTCCAGCCTGGTGCCGGCTGGTCGGCCATACGCTGGTAGCGGTACAGCCTGGTGAAGGCACCTACACGCATTACTACGTGCGCAAGCAGCAGGTCGACGAGGCGCTGAAGGCCGATGTCGACAAGGCCCGGTCGTTTGTCTGGTCGGCGCGCGTCCGTTGGACCGAAGGCATGCAGGCCAAGGCGTTTATTCGCAACCACTCCTTCAACGTGGGCCAACCGGCGAGCTTCGACACGCAAGATCTGGCACCTAGCGCCGTCGAATATCTTCTCGCCGCCATCGGGGGATGTCTGGCCGTGGGGTTCCAGTGGCGCGCCTCCCAGCGTGGCATGAAGGTCCGTAATCTGGAAGTCTCACTGCAGGCCCAAGCGCATAATATTCTCGTGTTCCTGGGCCTGGAGGAAGAGGGCCATCCAGGTCTGAAGCACATTCAGGGGCGGCTCTATGTCGATGCCGACGGCGACGAGGACACGCTCCAGGAACTTTGGCAGGAGACGCTTAGGCGCTCCCCACTGACGCAGTCGCTCTTACACGAGGTGCCCGTACAACTCGAGCTCCGGAGGGTATGATGGCTCGCTGGCCGCTCTTTCCTGTCACGGTCGTGGGCAGTTGGCCACGGCCGACGTGGTTATTGGAGGCGATGAAACGGGGGCGTGGTGACCTGCGCACCCTGCAGGACGAGGCGACGCTCCTGGCCATCAAGTATCAGGAAGATGCCGGCGTCGATATCGTCTCGGACGGCGAACAGCGACGCGATAATTTTTACTCGTTCATCTGTCACCGCCTGGACGGCATCCGCCTGATGACCATGGCCGACCTCCTGGAATATGTCGAGGACAAGGCGGCCTTCGAGACGCTGCTGAATGCGTTGGATGTGCCGGCCTTTGCCATCAAGAACCCGACGGTGGTGGGCAAGCTGACCCTGAAGGAGCCGCTGGTCCTGGAGGATTTCAAATTTGTGCGAGAGCATACGCGCAAGCCGGTGAAGGTGACGCTGCCGGGGCCGTATCTCCTCAGCCGTTCTACTTGGGTGAAAAGCCTCTCTGATGCGGCATACCCGACCCGTGAGGTTCTGGCCGACGACATCGTGCAAATCCTCCGGGATGAGCTCCAGGCCCTGGCGGCGGCCGGCGCCGATATCGTCCAGTTCGATGAGCCCGTGCTCACCGAGCTGGTCTTCGCCGGGAAGTCCGCCACCCGCACCTTCATGTGCGCCGCCCTGGCCGCCAGTGCGAGCCCGGAGGGGGAGCTGGAGCTGGCCGTCGATTTGATCAATCGCGTCGTCGAGGGGATCAACGGTCCGATCGTGGCCTTGCATATCTGCCGTGGCAATTGGAGCCAGAAGGAGGAGGTTTTGCTTGAGGGATCGTACGATCCACTCATCCCCTATTTGGCTCGCATGAAGGTCCAACAGCTCGTCCTGGAGTATGCGACGCCACGGGCGGGATCGTTGCAGGCCTTGCAAGCCCTGCCAACAGACATGCAGCTCGGTTTCGGCGCCGTCAATCCGCGCACCGCGGCATTGGAGGCCCCAGAAGAGGTCGCCTCCCGTGTCACCCAGCTCGCCGAGCTCATCGCTCCCGAGCGCATCTACCTCAATCCGGATTGCGGCTTCGGGACGTTTGCGGACCGCCCCGTGGGGACCCCAGACGTGGCATTCAAGAAGCTGTGTGTCTTGTCACAGGCGGCGGCGCTCTTGCGTGCGGCAACGTGAGTCATGAACCTCGACGTCCCAACCTGTGGTCCGACTAAGTATCGTGCGCCGCCATTTCACCCCCACCCGAACCCTCCCCCCTCGAGGGGGAGGGCTGGGTGGGAAGCCCGCCGGACCTATTCCTGGGTGGTGGTGGCCGGGATCATCGCTCTGATCATCTGGAGCGCCATTGGGACCGGAGCCGATCTGCGCGTGTTCTTCTACCGCGACGCGTGGTTCCAGATGGCCACTTTCGTCATGGGCCTATTCCCGCCTGACCTCTCGGCAAAATTCCTCCGCAGCACACTCTGGAGCGGCGTGGAAACCATCGCGCTATCCCTCATGGGGACGGTGCTGGCGGTGCTCATTGCCCTGCCTCTGGGCATCGCCTCCAGCCGCACCGTCCTCGGCGGTATCCACGGCGATGCGGACAGGCGGCTCCAGCGCGGCGCACGCCTGTGGCGAGCGATCCCATATTGGGGCGGCACATTGGGACTCAATCTGCTGCGCTCCATTCCGGAACTCTTCTGGGCGCTGATCTTCATTCTGGCCGTCGGTCTTGGGCCGTTTGCGGGGGTGCTGGCGCTGGGGTTCCACACGGGGGGCGTGCTCGGCAAACTCTTTTCAGAGGTGATCGAGGACGTCAATCCGCAGCCTATTGAGGCGCTGCAGGCGACCGGCGCCTCAACAGCCGCTGTGTTGGCCTATGGGATCTTCCCCCTGGCCCTGCCGCAGTTAGTCTCCTACACCCTGTACCGCTGGGAGGTGAATATTCGCGCTGCCGCCATCATCGGCGTCGTGGGCGCCGGCGGGATCGGCCGTGATATCTACGTGGCCATCAGCCTCTTTCATTACCAACAACTCCTGACCCTCCTGCTGATGACGCTGATCATCGTCACGTTGGTGGATTATTTCAGCGCCTGGGTAAGGGCGTTGCAGCGGGTGTGAGACGGCCGTTGGCGCTGGAGATATGGCTCTGCCGAGCTTTGCGAGGGCCGTATCGACCAGACGCTCATAATAGGCTTTGCGCAGGTCGGGATCCCGAATCAAGTGGCGGATGCGTTGGCGCTCTCTGCCAAGCTTCTCCGACAGTTCGGCGTATTCGGGTCCATACCACTCTTCCAGTTGCATGCGAATCCGTTTCGCCAGTGTCGGGCTGTGTCCCCCGGTCGAAATGGCGACTTGCAGGGCGCCGCGACGGACCACCGCCGGGGCGATGAAGTCGCAGGCCTCTGGCGTATCGACGATGTTCACCCAGACCTGGTGTTCCCGTGCCGCCTGGCACACGGCCATATTCGCCTCGGGTCGATCGGTGGCGCCGATGACCAGCGCACAGCCCAAGACGTCGTCGGGGCGAAATGGTCGAGGCTGGTACGCAATGACACCTTCCGCCGCGAGGCCAGCCAGTGCTTCGCAGATTTTGGGGCTGACCACACAGACCAGCGCTTCAGCCTCGAGCAGCCCGTACACTTTACGAGCGGCGATTTCTCCGCCGCCGACCACGAGGCAGCGTTTCCCCTGTAAATCGACAAAAACCGGATAATAGCTTGGCATATGCCCCTCACCCGAACCCTCTCCCGGAGGGAGAGGGAACATCGTCTGGCCGCTGAACCCGGTGCCTATATCCCCAGGGAGAGGAAACCATGAGCGTAGGTTGCGCTGGAGCTCCTCCCCCCCATCAATGCTCTCTAGCGCGTGGGTACACGCTGTTGGAGTGCGTCAGCCCCAAGGCGATAACAAAAGTCGCTGAAGCTTTCGCCCGCTAGCCGTTCGCGTCGATAGAGGCCGAATAAGGTTTTAATGGTAGGGGCGACGTGATCATCACGCACGCGCTGACGGAACGCTAAGGCCAGACGTGGTGCCGTCCCATCCATGGCACCACCGATGCGGATGTCAAAATACTCATGGCCGTCCGGCTGGCGCTTGAGGGCCCCCCACAGCCCGATGCCGCCGATCGCAGAGAACGCGCAAGAGTTGGGGCACCCCGTGATGTTAATCGGGACGGCAAGATCGCCATAGCCAGCGTCTTCAAGCTCCTGCAAAAGTTGGGGCAGAAAGAGCTTTGCCTCGGTGAAGGAGAGCGGACAATAGCGCGCCACCTCTCCCGGGAAATCAAGCGATGCGGTGTGATAGACGCCGACGCAGGCATGGGCATGCGCGCGTAAGGGAGAGACTTCTTCCTCTGTCGGGATGCCATGGTCCTGGAGGCGTTGACTGATCTCGGGAATGTCACTCGCCGGGATGTCCGTAAGGATCAGATCCTGATTCACGCTAAAGCGGACGCCGAGACGATAGTCCCTGACCAGGTTCCGGAAAAACACCAGGTTGCTGCCACCAAGGGCTTTGTCATGTTTGCCGGTCACCTGCCCATCCTCGCTGATCTCGCCATTGGCGATCGGCAGACCCCAGTAAAATCGGCCCGGCTGGCGTTGTGCATGCAAACCCAAATGGGTGGCGACATGATAGTGAGATATGGGGCGTGGTGACTCCAGGGCAATCCCCAGACCTTGTCGAGCTAGCCGCTCATACACTCCAGCGCGGAAGCGTTCGATCCCCCAGCGCTCCACCAGATATTTGAGCCGCGCCTGTTTACGGTCCTGACGATTGCCATGATCGCGTTGCACCTCGACAATAGCTTGCACCACCGGCAGGACGTGCTCGTCGGCAACCATACCAAGTGGCTGGGCCAGAGCCGGATGGGTCGCCGGTTTCATCGGCGTACTGCCGAGCCCTCCCCCCACCAGCACGTTAAACCCTTCGATGCCAGAAGGAGCGGCCGGGTTGACCACGGCGATCAGCCCGATGTCGTTGGTGTGGGGGAACGTGCAGTTATCCGTGGAGAGCGCCACGCCAATCTTGAACTTCCTGGGCAAGAGCGCCTCGCCATAAATGGGGTTGACGGCGGGCAGGTCTGGAGGCATCAACTTCTCAGGGACGAAAATCTCGAAATAGGCGGGCGCATTCAGCAGGAAAGCGTCTGAGAGTGTTCTGGTGATGGGCTGCGTGTCGTAGGGAGAATCGTGGTCGAGATCACTGACCGGGCAGGTCGTGACGTTGCGCACGACATCGCCACAGGCCCCTTGCGTTGTGCTCCAGAGACTATCCAGGAGGCGGATAATGTCGCGCAGATGCTGTGGACGGACGGCGTGGAATTGCACATCCTGACGTGTCGTGATCATGAACTGACGGTTTGCATAGCGCAGGGCGATCTCACTCACCGCCAGGTATTGTTCCGTCGTGAACCGACCGCCGGGAATTTTTAGGCGCACCATGTTGCCTTCTTGCTGCTGGTAGATCCCAAAGTGCTTGAGACGTTGCGCATCATCCTTGCCGAACCGTGCCTCGTTCCGGTCCAGCGTCCCTGCGATCCCGCCCGCCAATCCCTGCTGCTTGAGGACTTCCACCGATGCCATAGGTGTCCCCCCTGTCAGAGATAAAAAAAGGCTAAGGGCAACCGTCCCTTAGCCTCCAGTTGTCTGGTCAGCTGTGTTTCCCGCCTGACCCGTGTGTTCACACCAGGCGGATTCTCTCAACCTTGTCGATCTGCACCACCTTCGAATCTTGTATGACGATCTGCACCGATCCGTAGCGAATTTCGCGGATGGCGCGGAGGATTAAGCGAATCACTTGGGCTTCCTCGGGCTGCAGCTCTTGCGCAGGTGGATTACTCATCGTCTACCCTGCTCTCGTGGGGTTTTAAATAAACAATAGCCTTTTGAAGGATTGCAATTGAG
>Ga0081538_10004562_pt1 | contig 12749 bp, 12 predicted proteins | sample TabmetS5T2R1_FD_71022 | JGI IMG/M metagenome (GOLD analysis project Ga0081538, IMG submission 71022) | Tabebuia heterophylla rhizosphere microbial communities from the University of Puerto Rico - S5T2R1 | ecosystem: Host-associated > Plants > Roots > Rhizosphere ...
CCCGCTGGGCTTCGCGGCCGCCTGGCTCGGCACCATGCTGTCCCGCGAGCCGGCCTCGGAGGAGATGTACGAGGAGCTGCGCGTGCGGGCCCTCACCGGCCTCGGGGCCGAGGAGGCCGAGGTGGCGCCGGCGTCGGCGCCGAAGTCCGAGTCCGCCGCTACTCGTCCGTCAGGCTGATCGGGATCAGGCGAGGGCTGCCGCCGCTCCGGTCGACGATGTAGACCCGGAGCTGGCGGTGGCCGTCGCCGGCCTTCCACAGGAAGTCCGGGGTGATGACGGCGAACTTGCCCGCCTCCTCGTCCGGGCGGGCCGGGAACAGTGGGGACTCGCCGCCGATCTTGTCGTTGACGGTCACCAGGACGGTGCTGCCACCGGGGGGCAGCGGGGAGGTGAGCTGACCCGAGACCAGCGCCGGGACCTTGCCCGAGTCCGGCTTGATCTGGTTGTACTGCTTGAAGTCGTCCAGGGTCGCGGTGGCCTCCTGGTCGGAGGTGACCGGTCCGACCGAGGCCGGTTCGCGGTAGATGAGGTCGGCGGCGGCGCCGTAGCGGTACAGCCCGCGCACCCCTTCCGACGCCCGGACCAGGCTGTCGGTCTCGCCGGCCAGGACCACCTTCCAGTTGGCGGGCCCGTCGCGGGTCTCGCGGTGGCCGGGGATGTCGAACCACCACTTGTCGGTGCGGGTGCGGGTCACCTCGCCGGTCTGGTCGACGCCCTCCATCTTCCAGGGCACCTTGATGTTGACCAGGTTGGCGATGGTCGGGAGCAGGTCGACCTGCTCCCAGTTGCGGTCATCGGTGACGCCGTTGTCCTGGTTCGGGGCCTTGATGAACTGCGGCACCCACATCAGGTCGGGGGCGTTGGTCTTGCCCAGGCTGCGGGGCTTCTCGCCCGGGACCCAGCCCTCGCCGTGGTCGGCCCCCATCATGACCACCGACTTGTCCCACATGCCCTCGGCCTTGAGCTTGTCGACGACCTGGCCGATCAGCCCGTCCAGGTAGGCGGTCTGGAGCAGGTGGCGCTGGTGGGCCAGGTCGACGATCGGGGCCGGCAGCTGGTCGCTCTTGAAGGCGCGCCCGAAGGTCTTGAAGTTGTACTCGCTGCCGGACGGCTGGTAGCGCCAGGGGGCGTGGGGCAGCAGCAGGTGCAGGAAGTGCATGGTCGGCCGGTCGCTGTCCTTGAGGCCGGCCAGGAAGTCGTTGAAGCGCGACGGCTGGTTGAGCCGGAGCTGGTTGAAGCGGAACTGCGGGTCGAGCGGCTTGCCGTCGTCCTTGGCCGCGCTCTCCTCGGCGGCCGTCCGGTCGACGAAGGAGCCCGGGTCGACGGCGGCGTCGTACGGCGAGACGATCTCCTTGAACACCCGGGCCGAGTCGCCGAGGACGGCCCGCAGCCCGGCCCGGTCGAGGCTGCCGGCGGTGGAGCGGCACTGGCTGGGCGGGCAGAGCTGGCTGATGGTCTCGTACACCTTGAGGTCGTAGTGCTTGCCGAACAGGGTCAGCATGTTGTCGGGGTACTCGGTGTAGGAGGGGGCCTTGACCTTGGCCGGGTAGTTGCCGGTGAGCATGGCCGGCATGGCCCAGGGCGTGAACCCGGACACGCCGGTGGCGTTGCGGTACCAGGTCGACTGGTCGGCGAGCTCGGCGAAGTTGGGGTAGATGCGGCGGTCGATCTGGCCCTTGCTGTCGAGCAGGGAGCTGAGCGGGAACTCGTCGAACATGATCATGACCAGTGGGGGCTGCTTGCCGGTGGCCGCCGCCGGGGCCTGGGCGGCCGAGGCCTCGGCCTGCGCCGGCAGCACCAGCTTGGCGGTCGGCGACATCAGCAGGAAGACCAGGGCGAACACGACCGGGGCGGGAGCCAGGTAGCGCAGCCACAGCCGCACCCACGACTGTCTGGCGTACAGCAGGACGGCGCCGGCGCCGGCGGCCACGGCGATGGCCACCAGCAGCGGCCCGCGCAGGTCGGTGAGCTTCTTGGCCACCTGGATGGCCAGCAGGGCGAACAGCCCGAACACGGCGGCCAGGTGCAGGAAGCGCCGCACCTGCTCGCTGACCAGTCCGACGACGACCTCGGCGGCCCAGATGGCCACGGCCGGCAGGAGGATGACGCCGAGGACGAGGACCAGGATGTCGAGGCGGTCGGCCCGGCGGAACAGGAAGAAGTCGGGGCTCTTGCCGGTGACGTCGAGCAGCGGCTGGGCGATGGCGAAGCCGCTGAGCACGAACAGCTCGACCAGCGCCCACAGGTGCAACCGGTCCCCCCACCGGCCCGCAGCCGGCCGACGCGCTGCCGGCTGGGCCGTTGTCTCGTCGATGTCGCTCGCCACCCGCGTCCTCTCTAGCTCACGGTGAGCGGTCGCAGCCGCACCCGGCCGCCCGAGTCCTCGATCACGAACAGCTCCAGCCGGTTGTCGCCCTTCTTGAACAAGGTGTCCAGGGCCATGGCGGAGAACTTGTCCGGCGGCCCCTTGGGCTGGCTGCCCTGGGCGTCCCGCACCTCCCGGAACGTCTCCGACACCCCGGCGATCACGCCGTTGAGGGCCACCGCCACCGCCGGCCGGTCGGGCACGCCCGCGGCCAGGTCGACCTGCCCGCTGACCTGGGCCGGGACCAGGCCGCCGTCCGGGTCGACCTTGCCGTACTCGGCCAGCTTCTCGACCTTGGCGCTGCCCGCGCTCGCCTGGTCGACCCCGACCTGGCTGGTGCGCCGGCCGACCAGGTCGCCGTGGGGGCCGAACTGGAACCAGCCCTCGTAGCCGTTGCCGGCCTCGACCATCTCGTCGGTGACGCCCCGGAGCGCCTTGGCCATGTTCTCCGGGCCGGGGAACGTCTGGCGCTCGCCCGGTTTGGAGAAGAACCACTTCTCGGTGCGGGTCCGCGGCTCCTCGGGGCCGGCCTGGGAGACGCCGTCCATCTCCCACGGCACCTTGATGCCGAGCAGGTCGGCGACGGTCGGGACCAGGTCGACGTGCTCCCAGTTGCGCTCGTTGGCCTGCCCTTCGGCCTGGCCGGGCGACCTGATGAACAGCGGCACCCACAGGACCTGGTCGACGTTGCCGTCGGTGGCCACCCGCCGGCCGTATTCGTTCGGCTTGAAGCTCATGCCGTGGTCGGCGGTGACCACGAACAGGGTGTCGTCGTACATACCCTGCTCCTGCAGCCGCCGCATGACCTGGCCGATCAGCCGGTCGGTCTCGCCGGTCTGCATCAGGTGGCGCTGGCGCGACAGCTGGGGCGGCCAGGGCTCGGAGGTCCAGCCGTTGGCGTTGCGGCCGTCGCCCCGGTCGGTGTACTTGGTCCCGTCGGCCAGGTAGTGCCAGGGCTGGTGGGGCAGCAGCAGGTGGAGGAAGTAGAAGGTCGGCCTGTCGGAGGCCTCGATCGACTGCACGAAGTTGTAGTACTGGCGCGGCTCGTTGCCGTCGGCGATCTCCTTCAGGATCGGCGACTGGGCGCCGTTGCCCGGGTCCGCGGCCGGCTTGCGCTCGGCCTCCGGGTCGGCGGTGAGCCAGGCCCCGGTCGGGTTCTCGTCGACGTCGCGCGGCCACACGATCCGCTTGAACACCCGGGCCGAGTCGCGCAGGGTCGTCTTCAGGCCGGCCCCGGACGGGGCCGAGTCCCTGGTCGCCTTGCACACCTCGGCCGGGCAGAGCTGGGTGACGACCTGGAACTGCTCGACGTCATAGGACTTGCCGAGCAGGGTGAACAGGTTGTCGGGGTACTGGGCGGCCGTCGGCGAGGCCTCCTCCTGGTCCTTGGTCGGGTAGCGCCCCGTCAGCATCGAGGGCACGGCCCAGTTGGTCAGCCCCGACACCCCGGTGGCGTTGCGGTACCAGGTGGACTGGCCGGCCAGCTTGGCGAAGTTCGGGTAGAGGCGGGCGTCGATCTGCCCCTTGGAGTCCAGCAGCGAGGTGGTCGGGAACTCGTCCAGCAGGATCATCACCACCGGGTGCTCCGGGTTGATCCGCACGCCGGGGGAGTTGGCGTCCACGGCGCCCTCGGGCTGGGGCAGCACCAGCTTGGACACCGGCGAGACGAGCAGGAACAGCAGGGCGAAGGCCAGCGGGGCCGGGGCCAGGTAGCGCAGCCACAGCTTGAAGCCGTCCCAGTTGGCGTACAGCAGCCCGCCGGCCACCCCACCGGCCACGCCGATGGCGACCAGCCCGGGCCCGCGGACCGAGGTCAGGTTCTTGCCGACCTCCAGGGCGAGCACGGCCAGCAGCCCGCCGACCATCAGCACGTGCACGGTGCGGCGGGCCCGCTCCCCGGCCAGCCCGGCGACCTGCTCGGCCAGCCACAGGCCGAGGGCCGGGAGCAGGGTCACGGCCAGGACCAGGATCAGGATCTCGGCCCGGCCGGCCCGCCGGAAGATGAAGAAGTCCGGCGCCTTGCCGAGCACGTCCAGGGTCGGCTGGGCGACCACGAACCCGACCAGCGCGAACAGCTCGAAGAAGGCCCAGAGCCGCTCGCGGCGGGCGACGGGCCGCCCTTCCTCCTCCATGGGGTGCGGCTAGGCCTTGTCGCTCTGGCGGTTGCGGAACGGGCCGGACAGCCGGCGCCAGCCGAGCTTGAAGAACACCGCCGCTCCGGCGGCGCCGGCCACGATCGCCTGCACGATCAGGCTGCCCGAGGCGGCATCGAGGTAGGCCAGGTCCATCGCGTTCGAACTCCTTGCGCAAGCGGGCGCATCCCAGGCGGGAGCGGCACGGTCGGGGGATTCCGTGGACCCACTGACGGGATGTCACGGTCAAGCAGAGGACGATATCACGAGAAAACCAGGTGTGCGCCGGGCTCGTTTCCAGTACAACGGTGCGATGGACATCGACATCCGCCCCATCACGCCCGAGCGGGGCGACGAGTTCAGCGCCGTCATGGCCGCGGCCTTCGGGGAGACGTTCACCGAGGAGGAGCTGGCCGACCACGACCGCTGGTTCGAGTACGAGCGCAGCATCGCCGCCTTCGACGGCGACCGGATGGTCGGCACCGGGGGCGCCTACTCGATGGACCTGACCCTGCCCGGGCTCGCCACCATCCCGATCGGCGGCCTCACCGCCATCTCGGTGCTGCCGACCCACCGCCGGCGGGGCATCCTGCGGTCGATGATCGCCTACCACTTCCAGGAGGTCGAAGGCCGCGGTGAGATGGTCTCGGCCCTCGGGGCATCCGAGTCGCTGCTCTACGGCCGCTACGGCTACGGCATGGCCACCACCTTCGCCGACTACGAGATCGACCCCCGGCGCGGCCAGTTCCTGCGCCCCTTCGCCGGCCGGGGGCGGCTGCGCCTGCTCGAGCCGGAGGAGACGGCCAAGATCGTGCCGCCCTTCTACGACCGCTACCGGCGGGGCCAGCCGGGCGAGCTGTCCCGCCCCCAGCTGTGGTGGGACGTCTACGCCCGCGACCCCGAGTGGACCCGGCACGGGGCCAGCCGCCACTACGACGTGGTCTACGAGTCGGAGCCGGGCCGGGTCGACGGCTGGGTCGGCTACCGGGTCGAGAGCCGCTGGCCCGGCGGCCTGGCCGCCAACATCATCAAGGTGCGCAACCTGATCGGGCTCACCCCGGAGGCCGAGGCCGGCCTGTGGCGCTACGTCCTCGACCTCGACCTGGCCGGGACCATCAAGCTCGTCGACCGGCCGGTCGACGACCCGGTCCGCTGGCGGCTGGCCGACCCCCGGCGGCTGCGCGTCACCGAGGTCGGCGACCAGCTCTGGGTGCGGCTGCTCGACCTCCCGGGCGCGCTCGCCGCCCGCCGCTACGCGGTCGAGGGATCGCTCGTGCTCGAGGTCACCGACGCCCTGCGTCCCCGCAACCAGGGCCGCTTCCGGCTGGAGGGCGGCCCCGACGGCGCCACCTGCGCCCCGGTCCCGGACGACCCCGACCTGGCCCTTGACGTCACCGACCTCGGCGCCGCCTACCTCGGCGGGGTCAGCCTGGCCTCCCTGGCCCGGGCCGAACGGGTGGCCGAGCTCACCCCCGGCGCCCTGCTCCGCGCCGACCGCATGTTCGCGGCACACCCTCCCCCGATCTGCACCACGCACTTCTAGGCGGCGTCGTACCATCGGGCGGTCCACCCCTCCGTAGGCAGGTGGTGCCCGTCAGCCAGGTCGAATCGCCGGCGTCTCCTCCGCCCCCGGTCCGGGGTCGGGCGGCGCGGCTGCTCGACGCTCGGCTGCTGCTCCTGCTGGTGCTGGTGGCCTTCGGCAGCCGCGGCCTGCTGGCCGAGCTGCTGGACGGGCCGGCGGTGGCCACCTGGTCGACGATCTTCGTGTCCATCACCGTCCAGGCGCTGCCCTTCCTCGTCCTCGGGGTGCTGCTGAGCGGGGCCCTGGCCGCCCTGGTCCGGCCCGGCTGGCTGGCCCGGGCGCTGCCGGCCAACGACGTGCTGGCCGTGCCCGCGGCCAGCCTGGCCGGGGTGGCCCTGCCCGGCTGCGAGTGCGCCTCGGTGCCGATCGCGGCCCGCCTGCGCGCCGGCGGCGTCCGCTCGGCCGCGGCCATGGCGTTCATGCTGGCCGCACCGGCCATCAACCCGGTCGTGCTGGTGTCGACCGCGGTGGCCTTCCCGGGCCGGCCGCAGATGGTGGCCGCCCGGTTCCTGGCCTCGCTGCTCACCGCGGTGGTGGTCGGGCTGGTCTGGAGCCGGCTCGGCCGCGAGGCCTGGATCGACCGGGTCCGGCCGCGGCCGGCCGAGGGCGACAGCCGCTGGACGGCGTTCGCCGCCACCGCCCGGGTGGACTTCCTCCAGGCCGGCGGCTGGCTGGTCGTCGGCGCCGCCGCCGCGGCCTCCCTCCAGACCCTGGTCCCGCGCAGCCTGCTGGACAGCGTCGCCGGAAACCACCTTCTGGCGGTCCTCGGCCTCGGCCTGCTCGCGGTCGCCCTGGCCGTCTGCTCGGAGGCCGACGCGTTCGTCGCGGCCAGCCTGCGCCAGTTCCCGCTGGACGCGCGGCTGGTGTTCCTGGTCGTCGGCCCGGCCGTCGACGTCAAGCTGATCGCCATGCAGGTCGGGGTGTTCGGCCGCCGGTTCGCGGCCCGGTTCGCTCCACTGACGTTCGGGGTCGCGGTCGTCTCGGCGGTGCTGGTGGGGCGGTGGCTGCTGTGAACGACCGCCGCACCCAGGGGGCAATGCTGGCCCTGGTCGGGGCGACGGCGCTGTGGCTGGGGCTCACCGACGCCGCCCTGTCCTATGTCCGCGGCACCCTGCGCCCGCCGCTGGTCGCCAGCGGGGTCGTCCTGCTGGTGCTGGCCGCCGTGGCCCTGCGCCGCCGGGACCCCGGCCCCGACGCCCATGGTCACGGGCACGGCGCCCCCCGCAGCGGCTGGCTGCTGGCCCTCCCGGCGCTGGTGCTCCTGCTGGTCGCGCCCCCTGCTCTCGGCTCCTACGCGGCCGGCCGGCAGGCGGGCTCGGTCGTCCAGGCGGGCGACGACCCGGGTGGGGCGTTCCCGCCCCTGCCCGAGCCGGTGGCCGGCGCGGTCCCGCTCCCGGTGAGTGAGTTCGTGACCAGGGCCCTCTACGACGAGGAGCGGTCCTTGGCGGGCGAGCGGGTGCGGCTGCTCGGCTTCGCCGCGCCGGAGCGGGGCGGCGGCTACCTCCTGACGCGGTTCAACCTGTTCTGCTGCGCCGCCGACGGCCAGGCCTACCAGGTGGAGGTGCGCGGCGACCGGGTGCCGCGCCGGGCCGACCAGTGGCTGGTCGTGGAGGGCCGCTGGCGGCCCGGAACGGTCTACGACGGGATCGCGCCGTCGGGCGTGCTGCCGGTGCTCGTCGCCGACTCGGTCACCGAGGCCAGTCCCCCGGCCGACCGCTACGAGCACAACCTCTACGGCCTGTAGACGACGGCTGGCCGATGGCTGCAACGGCTTGCAACTGCATTGCTAGACTGCAGCCATGGGAAGCAGCGGCAACGGCACCGGGGACGCGGTCGAGCTCCTGCGCGGGCAGGGCATGCGGATGACGCCGCAGCGGCTGGCCATCGTGGACGAGATCATGTCGACCTCTGGCTACGTCATCCCGGTGGCGGTCATCGAGCGGGTGCAGGCCAGGGTCCCGGGAGTCAGCCCCTCGACCGTGTACCGGACCCTGGAGCGGCTGGAGCAGGTCGGCGTCCTCACCCACGTCCACCTCGAGACCGGGGTCGGCTACCACCGCCTCGAGGAGGTCCAGCACGCCCACCTGACCTGCTCGCGGTGCGGCGCGGATCTCGAACTGCCCCGCTCCTCGCTGCGCAGCCTGGAGCGGCTGATCGAGCGGGACCACGGGTTCCGGCCCGACTTCACCCACCACGCCATCGCCGGGGTCTGCGCCGCCTGTCACCGGGCGGACGGGCCGTCGCGCTGAGCCGGGCCGCCGTCAGCAGCGGGCCTGGCACTCGGGGACCTCGCGGCCGGCCTCCGCCCTGGCCGCCTCGACCGCCCGGACGGGGGAGAGGTTCCCCCCGGCCCGCCAGGAGTCGAGGTAGCGGGCGGGCGGGACCATCCCCCGGCGCACCCACCAGATCCCCTGCCGGGTCGGCCACGAGATCCCGAAGTGGAGGTGCACGGCGGTGGGCCTGGCCGACCCGGAGTTGCCGATGCGGCCGAGTGGCTGGCCGGCCCGCACCCGGACCCCGGGGGCGATCCCGGGGGCGACCGCCTCCAGGTGGGAGCCGTAGTAGCGGACGCCGTCGACGCCGACCAGCGAGACCGAGCGTCCGCCGCGGGCGGCGCCCCGGTCGTTGGCCTGGCTCCAGGTGTCGGCCCGGGTCACCTCGTCGACCCGGCCGTCGACGGGGGCGACGAAGGCGCAGCCCCGCTCCGTGAAGATGTCGGCCGCCGGGTAGTCGTGGTGGAGGTTGCCGTAGCTGGCCTGGCAGCCGGCCACCGGGAACCGGTAGCGGGCGGCCGCCGCCCGGGTGGTCGTGGTCGGCTCGGCCGGCTCCGAGGCCGGCGGGGCGGTGGTCGTCGGGTCCGCGGTCGATGCGACCGACGGGGCGGTGGTGGTGGCGCCGGCCGCCGGCGGGTCGCCCCCGTCCGAGCACCCACCCGCGACCAGGACGGCCAGCAGGACCCCGACGATGGTGACGGTCGTGCCGCTGCGGTTCATGGCGTCCCCCTGTCGCGGCGATGCTACCGGCAGGGACGGCTCCGGTCAGTGGTGGTGCGGCGCCGGGCGGGCCCTCGGCCGCCGCCGCGGGACCAGCCTGGCTCCGGACGGCCCGTCCCGGGCCAGCACCTCCTGGAGGCGGTCGAGCTCGTCGCCGTCCAGGCGGTAGGTGGTCCGGGGCAGGTCGTCGAACCCGTCGGCCGTCTCGGCCACCGGCTCCGGGTCGTCCTTGACCCAGACCCTGGTCGCGGTCGAGAAGGCCCCGAAGCGCCGCAGCAGCTCGAGCTGGCCCGGGTCGGCCGGGTCGAGACGGACGGTGCCCGCCTCGAGGGCGCGCCGGTACCACGAGGCCGCCCGCTCCCGGCGGGCGCTGGCGGCCAGCCGCCGGAGCTGCGCCGCCGCCTCGCGGGCCTCCCACGGCAGCGCTTCCGGAGTGACCGAGCCACCGGTCGCGACCCCCACCTCCGCGCCCGACAGCGCGGGCTCGTGCAGGTCGAGGACGTGGCCGAACAGCGCGGCCGCGTCGCCGGGTCCCAGCCCCCGGGCGGCCGCGTACGGGACCCGGGCGGAGCCGGCGGACGCGGCCGGGTCCCGGACCGTCGCCGGCTCCTCAAGGGCGAGGCCGGCCGCCAGCAGCGTGGTCAGGGGCACGGCCGCGATCAGGCCCACCGAGCCGCACAGCGTCCGCACGATCTCGACGGCCACGGCCTCGGAGGTGGCCACGGTGCCCAGCGCGTCCCCGCCGCTGACGAACAGGACGAGCAGGGGCAGGGAGGCGCCGGCATAGGCCAGGAACAAGGTGTTCACGGTGGCCGCGATGTGGTCCCGGCCCACGGCCAGCGCGCCCCTGACCAGCTCGGCGAAGCCAGCCGCCGGGTCGGCCCGGCGCAGCTCGTAGACCACCGAGGCCTGCGACACGGTCACGTCGTCGAGCACCCCGAGGCCGCCGAGGATGATCCCGGCCAGCAGCAGCCCCTGGAGCGAGATGCCGCCCACCTGGAAGCTGGCGTCGCGGGCCTGCTCGCTGGCCAGGCCCGTCAGCGCGGCCAGGTCGACGAAGCCGGCCGTCAGGGCGACGGTCAGGCCGAGAGCCAGCGCGGTGCCGACGGCCGCGGCGGTCGTCTTGGGCCCGAACCCGTGGGCCAGATACAGCGACGCCAGCATGATCGCCATCGCCCCGACCAGGGCCACCGCCACCGGGCTGCGCCCGTGCAGGATGGCCGGGACGATGAAGCCGACGATCACGGCGAACGAGCAGGCCAGGCCGATCAGCGAGCGCACGCCCTGCCAGCGGCCGAAGGCGACGACGGCCAGCATGAACAGCGCCGCCAGGGCGAGCATGGGGCGGCCCCGCTCCAGGTCGCGGAGGTTGTAGAAGGTCGGCTGGCCGGCCTGCTCCAGGATCGACAGCCGGACCCGCTGCCCGGTCCGGAAGGTGTCGCCGGTCGGGTCGGTGGTCTCGAACTCGACCTCGTCGCCCCCGTCGGGCCGGGCGCGCACCTTGATGCAGGTCGACCCGGGCAGGCTGCGGTCGGCCTCCTCGCACGGCACCGTCCGGACGCTGGTCAGGGTGGCGGGGACCAGCCGGGTGGGGTCGCCCTGGTCGCCCGCCACGGGTCCGGCCAGCGGGCCCGACGGCCGCAGCAGGAACCCGCCGGCCAGGACGGCCAGCGCCAGCACGCCGACGACGGCCACCAGCAGCCGGTGACGGCTCCCGCTCGAGTGCACGGACGAACGCTATGCCCACACTGGTCGCCGCCGCCAACCGCATTGCGCTTGTCGGGGCCACCTCGTACAGTTGCAAACTGGCTATAGATGCAACCCGGTCGCAACTGGTGTTCCGGGTCGGATGAGGAGGCCACGTGCACATACCCGACGGCTTCATCAACGCCCCCACGTCGCTGGCCACCGGGGCGGTGGCCGTCGGCGGGGTCGGGGTCAGCCTGCGCCGGGCCGCCCAGACGCTCCAGGAGCGGCAGGCCCCGCTGGCCGGGCTGGTCGCCGCCTACATCTTCGCCGTGCAGATGATCAACTTCCCGGTGGCCGCCGGGACCAGCGGCCACCTGCTCGGCGGCGTCCTGGCCGCCGTGCTGGTCGGGCCGTGGGCCGGCTGCATCTGCGTGGCCGTGGTCCTGGTCGTCCAGAGCCTGTTCGCCGACGGCGGCCTGACCGCGCTCGGGCTCAACATCACCAACATGGCCGTCGTCGGCGTGTTCGGCGGCTGGGCCATCTTCAAGCTGCTGCGCCGGGCCCTGCCCGCGACCAATGCCTCGGTGGTGGCCGCCTCCGGGATCGCCGCCGGCATCTCGGTGGTGCTGGCCGCCACCGCCTTCGCGCTCGAGTACGCCGTCGGCGGCAACGGCGGCGCCCCGGTGGGAACGGTGTTCGCGGCCATGGTCGGCGTCCACACCCTGATCGGCATCGGCGAGGGCATCATCACCGCCCTCACCGTCGGCGTGATCCTCGGCGTCCGGCCCGACCTCGTCTACGGGGCCCAGGACCTCCAGGCCCCGCTGACCCTGAGGACCAAGTCCGAGCCGGCGGCGGGGGAGGTGGGCTGACCGTGCGCTCCTCGAACCTGCGCCTGTTCGTGATCGCCGGGCTGCTGGTGACCATCGGGCTCGCCCTGGTCGTCAGCGGCTTCGCCTCCAGCTCGCCCGACGGGCTGGAGAAGGTGGCCGAGGACAAGGGCTTCCTGGAGACGGCCCAGGACCACCTGTTCGCCGACGGCCCGCTGGCCGACTACGCCGTCAGCGGCGTCGACAACGAGCGGCTCAGCACCGGCCTGTCCGGGCTGATCGGGGTGCTGATCACCTTCGGGGTCGGCCTCGGGCTGTTCGCGCTGCTCAGGACCATGCGGTCGGGCTCCGGGAGCAACGCCGGCGGCGCCGGCCCCGGCGACGACGCCGGGCCCACCCGGGCGCCCTGACCGTGGGGGCCGCAGCCGGCCACGCGCTCTACCTTCCCGGGACGAGCCCGCTGCACCGCGCCCGGCCCCAGTGCAAGCTGGCCGCCACGTTCCTGTTCGTCCTGGCCGTGGTGGCCACACCCCGCGAGGCCTTCTGGGCCTTCGGGGTCTATGCCCTGACGCTGGCCGTCCTGGCCAGGGTGGCCGGGCTGCCCCTGGCCACCCTGGTCCGGCGCCTCGTCATCGAGCTGCCGTTCCTGCTCTTCGCCGTGTTCCTGCCCCTGGTCGGGCAGGGTGAGCGGGTCGAGGTGCTGGGGGTGGCGCTGTCGGTCGAGGGGCTCTGGGCGGCCTGGAACATCGTGGTCAAGGGCACCCTCGGGGTGGCCAGCTCGGTCATCCTGGCCGCCACCACGCCCGTGCCCGAGCTGCTGCGCGGGCTGGAGCGGCTGCGCCTGCCGACGGTCTTCACCAGCATCGCCGGGTTCATGGTCCGCTACGGCGACGTGATCGCCGACGATCTCCGGCGCATGCGCATCGCCCGCATCTCCCGTGGCCACGACCCGCGCTGGATCTGGCAGGCCAGGGCCGTGGCCGCCTCGGCCGGGACGCTGTTCATCCGCTCCTACGAGCGCGGCGAGCGGGTCTACCTGGCGATGGTGTCGCGCGGCTACGCCGGTTCGATGCCGGTGCTGGAGGACCTGGGCGCGACCCGGGCCCAGTGGCTGGCCGCCCTGGCCCTGCCGGCCGCCGCCGCCCTGGTCGCCGCCA
>Ga0081538_10004563_pt1 | contig 12747 bp, 12 predicted proteins | sample TabmetS5T2R1_FD_71022 | JGI IMG/M metagenome (GOLD analysis project Ga0081538, IMG submission 71022) | Tabebuia heterophylla rhizosphere microbial communities from the University of Puerto Rico - S5T2R1 | ecosystem: Host-associated > Plants > Roots > Rhizosphere ...
CGATCGTGTACGGCGTCGGCTACTCCGGCAACGGCGTCGCCCCCTGCCTTACCGCGGGAAGGATCCTCGCCTCGAGCGCGCTCGGTCGCGACGACGAGTGGTCGGGCTGCGGCCTCAACCGGGGCGTCATCGGCCGTTTCCCGCCCGAGCCGATCCGCTACGTCGGCGGCTTCGTCGTGCGCGCGGCGGTCAGGCGCAAGGAGAGCCGCGAGGACGAAGGCCGCTCCGTCGACCCGCTCACGCGCCGGGTCGCCGGCCTCGCCCCACAGGGGTTCTTCCGCGTGAAGCGCTAGTCCATCTCGAGCCCCAGGCTCGGAAGGCGCTTGTGGACGAGGCGGTTGAAGACCTCCTCGTACTCCTCGGCGGCCTCGTCGTCCAGCGTGCGCGCGTACGCGTAGCGGTACGCGAGCAGCGCGTCCCGCGCCGCGTCGACCTGGTCGACGTAGTCGCCGTAGCGCTCCTCCGCCTCGTCGGCCGACGCTGCGTTGTACGCATCGAGCGCCGCCCGGACGTCCATCAGGAGGCCGGAGTGCTCGGACTCGAACAGCTCCAGCTGACGCTCGACGAGGTCGACGAAGCGGCCTCGCACGCTCTTTACACTAGTCCGCCCATGAAACTGCTCGTGCGCAGCTGGAACCTGTACCACGGGAGGACCCATCCGCAGTCCGACACGCTTCGCCTGGAGCAGATGGTGCGCCTCGTGACCGCCGACGCGCCGGATGTTGTCGCCCTTCAGGAGGTGCCGCTCTGGGCGGTCAGGCGCCTGGACGACTGGAGCGGCATGAGCGCCTCCTGGGCGATGACCATGCCCGCCTTCCTCGGCCCGCTCGCCCGCCGGATCACGGACACCGATCCGAAGCGCTTCCGCTCGAGCCTGACCGGCCAGGCGAACGCGCTGCTCGTCAACCCCCATTTCGAGCTCGGCAGGCACCGGCGCGTCGTGCTCAATCCCGGTCTCTCCCGCAAGGACTGGCTCCTGCGCGGCGGCCAGCGCAGAGTGTGCCAGTCGGTCGAGGTGGAGGCGCGCGGTGAGCGCATCGTGCTGGCGAACCTGCACGCCTCGAACAACCCGGACCGCAAGCTGGTCGCGGCGGAGATCGAGCGCGCCGCGGCCTTCCTGGCCGAGGCGCCCCGGTGCCTCCTCTTCGGCGACTTCAACGTCGACCGGTACCCCGTACCCGGCTTCACGGAGCCGATCGCGGGGATCGACCAGATCCTCGCCCGCGGCCTGGAGCTCGAGCGCGGTCCCGAGGCCTGGCCGGAGGAGCGGCGGCGCGTGAACGGGTCGGTGCTCTCCGACCACGCTCCCGTCGAGGCGGTGGTCGCATCGACCTCGTAGCGGTCCGCCGGGCGCTGCCGGTGCTCGAGCGCTACGCCTATCTCAACACCGGCACGTTCGGGCCGCTCCCGAGCGCGACCGTCGACGCCATGCAGGCCGTCGAGCGCCGCGAGCTCGAGGAGGGACGCTCGAGCCACGCCTACTTCGAGTGGGCGATGGCCGCCCGCGAGGAGCTGCGGGAGGAGTTCGCCCGCCTGCTCGGGACGTCCACTGAGCGGGTGGCGCTCACGACGTCGACGACGGAGGGGTGCAACATCGTCCTCTCCGGGCTGGGAATCGGGACCGGGGACGAGGTCGTGACGACCGACTCCGAGCATCCGGGCCTGATGGGCGGCCTCGTGGCGTCGGGCGCCGCCCTGCGCCTCGCGGAGGTCCGCGACCTCCCGGCCGCCGAGGTCCTCGGTGCCATCCAGGCCCGGATCACGCCGAGGACGCGCCTCATCGCGCTCTCGCACGTCTCCTGGCTCACCGGCGCGCTCTTCCCCGTCCGCGAGCTCGCCGGGCACGGCGTCCCCGTGCTGGTGGACGGAGCGCAGGGCGCCGGCGCGATCCCGGTCGACGCGGAGGAGCTCGGCGTCGACTTCTATACCGTCTCCGCGCAGAAGTGGCTCCTCGGCCCCGCGGGGACGGGCGCCCTCTACATCAGGCCGGAGCACGTCCAGGCCTGCCGCGTGGCGTTTCCCTCCTACTTCTCCTGGAAGCTCCCGGACTACGAGCTCAAGGACGGGGCGGGACGCTTCGAGGGCTCGTGGACGCCGCCCGCCTCCGTCGCCGGCCTGCTCGCCTCCTTCGCCTTCGCGGCCGAGGTGGGGGAGGAGCGCTTCGCCCGCGGCCTCGCGATGGCCGAGCGCTGCCGGGCGCTGCTCGCGGAGCGCGGCGCCGACGTGGTGACGGAGCCTGGCCAGGGGACGCTCGTCTCCTGGCGGGCCGAGGAGCCCGAGACGGTGGTCGAGCGGCTGGCCGAGCAGGGCGTCGTCATTCGCGATCTCCCGGGCACCGGTCTCCTGCGCGCCTCCTGCGGCTTCTGGACGAGCGAGGACGACCTGGAACGCCTCGTTCGGGGGATGTAAGCCCGCCGCGAGCGGGCCGAAGCGACTTCCATGCCGCGATTCGTGCGGGGCCTGGTCCTCGCCGGCGCCTTCGTGCTGGCTGGGTGCAGCGTGGGCGGGGAGGACTCCCGCCCGGTGGCCGGCCAGCCCGAGATCAGCAGGCCGCAGCTGGCGGCGATGGTGCTGCCGGCAGAGGTCCTTGGCGCCTCGATCAAGGGCCTGGAGCGGGACGAAGACAGCGGTGTGAACGGCAACGCCGACGCGGCCGACGACTCCATCGACCCTGACGACACCGCCACGTCGTTGAAAGGCGCCGGGCGCGTCACGGGCTATGACCTCGAGTACGTCCATCCCCGGCTGATCTCGGCGAGGGGCGGGAAGGGCACCCTCGACGTGAGAACCGCGGTCGAGTTGTTCGAGGATCCCGTCTTCGCCACCCAGTACCTCCAAGCGCGCCTGGGCGACTACGTGCGCTTCCGGAAGGCGGTGCCCGGAGTGAGGCTCTCCGCCTACTCCGAGTTCGAGGCGGTGGCGATCGGCGACGAAGCCGGCGGCCGCCGGGTGAAGGCCACCTTTCCCGGCGTCCTCACCGGGTACGTGACGGACGTCGTCTTCCGTCGGGGCCGAATCGTGGCGACGGTCGAGGTCGTCCGGGCGGACAGGAGCGACGCGCGCCAAGAAGCATTGAGGCTGGCGGTCGAGCTCGATCGCCGCATCCAGGCCGTCCTCGCGGGGGAAATCGCACCAACGAAGCCGTCGAGGCGAGAGAAGTCGAGCAAGCTCACGGCGGCGCAGCGGAAGAGGCTGCCCGCGCGGACCCTGGCGCCCGAGGATCTCGGCCCGGGCGTGACGGCGGCGGGCGAAGGCGCGTTTGCCGACCCCGACTACGCCGGCTACCAGCGGACGTTCGAGGACGTTGTCGTGGGAGGGTCGCACCTGATTCGGTTGCAGGCGCGCACGCTCCTGTACGAGGATCCGGAGGCGGCGAGGCTCGCCTACAGGATCGTGGGCCGGGCGGGCGGCCGCGAGGCTTTCGTCGGTGGGGTCGTGCGGGCGTTCGCGAAGGAGACCGGCGTGGCGCCTACGCACATCCGTGCCCGAGCGCTCCCGAATCCCGGACGTGACAGGACCGGGATCGTGGTCACGTTCGAGCTGGTCGGCGCGAGGTTCGAGATGGTGTCGGTCTTCATGCGCTCAGGCCGCCTCGTGCAGTCGGTCACCGGTATCTGCCGTCCCCACGCCCTCGACCCGGGCGACCTCAAGGCCGTCGCCGAGCTGGCGCAGCGGCGCCTCGCCGCCTAGCTACTACTCGCCGGCCCGGAGCCCGAGCTCGGGCGCGATCGGGCGCATCGCCGCGACGACGTTGCGGATGTGGTGGTCGAGCTCGAGCCCGAGCAGCTCTGCGCCGGCGTACACCTCGTCGCGGTGCACCCCGGCGGCGAAAGAGGGCTGCTTCAGCTTCTTCTTCACGGACTTCGGCTCGAGGGTCTCGATGCCGTCGGGCCTGACGAGCCCGCAGGCGTGCACGAACCCCGCGAGCTCGTCGCAGGCGAAGAGCGTCTTCTTCAGCGGCGTGTCCCGCGGCAGCCCCAGGTGCTCGGCGTGCGAGAGCACGGCGTCGATGACCTCGTCGGGCCAACCCTCCTCGCGGAGGATCGGCGCGCCGTTCTGGGGGTGCTCGTCGAGCGTGGGATGGATCTCGTAGTCGAAGTCGTGCAGGAGGGCGACCGCGCGCCAGAGCTCCTCGTCCTCGCCAGACTCGCGGGCGTAGAAGCCGACGCAGGCCTCGACGGCGAGCGCATGGCGGCGGAGCGCCTCGCTCTGCGTGTAGCGGGTCAGCGTCTCCCAGGCGCGGTCGCGGGTCACGTCCATCGGGGCGTTTAGGATAGCCTCGTGGGGCGCTTCGGCCATGCGCGCCGCGAACGAGACTCTGTGCCCCGGACCCTTGTCGCAGACACCCTGATGGAGTCCTTCGTCATCGAGGGCGGCCGTCCGCTGCACGGGACCATCCGCGCTGCGGGGAACAAGAACGCGGCCCTGCCGATCATCGCCGCGGCGCTGCTCACCGAGGAGCCCGTGACGCTCACGAACGTCCCTGCGATCCGCGATGTCGAGTCGATGCTCGAGCTCGTCGCGGATCTCGGCGTCGAGGTCGAGACGCCGGGCGGCGGCGTCGTGCGCATCCTCGCCGAGGACGTCCGCAAGCACGAGCTCGACGCGGAGCTCTGCACGCGCATCCGCGCCTCGATCCTCCTCGCCGGGCCGCTCCTGGCCCGTTGGGGCGAGGCGATCGTGCCGCCGCCCGGCGGCGACGTCATCGGCCGGCGCCGCCTTGACACCCACATCCATGCCTTCGCGCGCCTCGGCGCCGAGATCGACGCCGACAGGCGGCTGCAGATGAGGGCCGACCGGCTCGTGGGCACGCAGGTCTTCCTCGACGAGGCGTCGGTGACCGGCACGGAGAACGCGGTCATGGCCGCGGTGCTCGCGGACGGGGAGACGACGATCGTGAACGCGGCCTGCGAGCCCCACGTGCAGGATCTCTGCCGCTTCCTCGTCTCGCTCGGGGCGCACATCGAAGGCATCGGCTCCAACGTGCTCACCATCCGAGGGGTCGACCGGCTCGGCGGCGGCGAGTGGCGCGTCTGCCCCGACCACATCGAGGTGGCGAGCTTCATCGGCCTCGGCGCGGTGACCGAGGGCGAGCTCGTGATCGAGGACGTAGTCCCGGACCACATGGTCGGCGTCTGGCACGGGTTCGAGCGCCTGGGCATCGAGTGCCACGCCGCCGGAGGCTCCCTGCGCGTGCCCGGCGAGCAGAAGCTCGTGATCCAGGACGACCTCGGCGCGCAGATCCCGAAGGTCGAGGACGGCCCCTGGCCCGCGTTCCCTGCCGACCTGACCTCGATCGCGCTGGCCGTGGCCACGCAGGCCACCGGGACGGTGCTCATCTTCGAGAAGATGTTCGAGAACCGGCTCTTCTTCGTGGACAAGCTGGTCACCATGGGCGCGCGGATCATCCTGTGCGACCCGCATCGCGCGGTCGTCAACGGGCCGACCCGGCTCTACGGCGAGCGGATGGAGAGCCCGGACATCCGCGCCGGCATGGCGATGCTGATCGCGAGCCTGTGCGCGGAGGGGCGCTCGACGATCGGAAACATCGGGCAGATCGACCGCGGCTACGAACGAATCGACGAGCGCCTCCGCGCGGTGGGCGCGAGCATCGAAAGGACGGACGGATGACGCATCACAAGCACGCGGTGAGGACCGAGGCGGCGCCGGCGCCCTTCGAAGGAGCCCCGTACTCCCAGGGGATCGTCGCCGGGGACCTGATCTTCGTCTCGGGCCAGCTGGGCATCGACCCGGAGCAAGGCCACGTCGTCCAGGGCGGCATCGTCGAGCAGACCGAGCAGGTGATGAAAAACCTCTCGGCCATCCTCGCCGAGGCCGGAGCGAGCCTCGACGACATCGTGATGACGTCCATCTTCCTGATCGACCTCCAGGACTTCCAGGCGATGAACGAGGTGTACGCCCGCCATCTCTCCGAGCCCTACCCGGCCCGGGCGACGGTCGAGATCGGCTCGCTGCCGTCAGGGGCGCGGATCGAGATCGCCGTCGTCGCGCGCCGGAGCTAGACGCTCCTAGAAGCGCCGCACCGACTGCTTGTACGTCGTCGCGATGTAGCCCGTCTTCGTCACGCGGTAGCTCACCGTGCCCGGGTACCGGCGAGCCCGGATCCGGAAGGTCACCTTGCCGTTCGAGTTCGTGCGCTTCGTGACCGCCCTGACACGGGCGCCGGAGACGCGGACGTACGCGCCGGCGACCGGCGCCCTCGTGGAGAGGTTCTTGACCGTGAGCGTCACGGACTTGTACCGGCGGTACGACGGATAGCCCGTGGACGTGACCCGGAAGCGGGAGTCGGCCCCGCCGCCCGTTCCGCCGCCGGCGGCTTGGCGCTTGAAGGTCCCGGTCGCGGACCAGGAGAGCCCGACGAAGCTGGAGGTCTGGGACTCGTCCTCGGCCTCCGCCTGGACGCGCCAGTAGAGCGTCGTGCCGGTCGGGTAGCTCGTGCTGCTCGTGTAGGCCGTCGAGTCGGTGACCGCGCCGCTCGAGAGGGCCGACTGCTCCGAGAGGACGTTCACGAAGGTGGGGTCCTGGGAGACCTGCAGCCGGTAGCGGCGCGCGCCGTAGACGGGCGTCCAGTGGAAGACCGTCGCGGCCGTCGAGAGGACGGCTCCGCTCGTGGGGCCGAGGAGGCTCGGCGGCGTCGACTGCTTCGTGAAGGGCTGCGGGCTGCTCGAGAGCGGGTCGGTGGAGACACCGTGCCCGTCAGGGTCGGTCGCCGGGAGCACGGCCCAGTAGTAGTCGGACGTCTCGTCCGCATAGCCCTTCGTGAGATTGCCTGCGCGCGGGGCGTACGCGGTCACGCGCGTGTACGCGTAGTCCGTGATGTTCGTGAACGACGCGTCGCGCGCGACGACGACGAAGTAGCTCTGCGCGCCGGCCACGGGAGTCCACGTGAAAACCGGCATCTCGCCCACGGTGGCGTCGGAGACGGGGCGGAGATAGTTGCCCGGACCCGCCTGGCAGGGCGTGCACGGGCCGACTGCGGGTGGGCCGGACCACGTGAACGCGGGGACATTGTTGGCCGGGAGGTAGGAGAAGTCGCCGAAGATCTCCGGCCCGCCATTCGACTTCGAGGAGCGGTCGATCGGCCGGACGCGGACACAGTAGGACGCGCCCGTGTCGAGGTGTGTAATCAGGTCGTCCGAGGGAGCCTTCCCGATCCCGAGGGGATCGGCGTTCGTCCCGCGGGCCCAGCCCAGCGGCGTCCATCCGGTCGTGGTCGTGTCCTTCTCCCAGCGCGTGGCGGTCGTGGACGACCAGTCGCAGGCGCCGGCGTCGAAGCGGGTGACGATCACCTGGTAGCCGGACGCGCCGGGCACGGGGTCCCAGAGGACGACGGGTGCGGCCACGGTCGAGCCGGCCGCGATCTCCTCGAGGTTCTCGTTGACGAGCCGGAGATTCTCAATGCTCGGGATCGGATCGCCGCCCTCGGCGTTCGAGAAGTACTTCTGGAACGACGGCCCGCCGGCCCACGGCCCGGCTGCGCCCGCGGCGTCGATCGCGCGGACGCGCCAGTAGTACACGTTGTTGGCCAGGACGACCGGGGGCGAGTAGAACGTCCCGAACGTCGTCATCTGGACCGTGAAGCTGATGTTGTCGCAGCAGACCTTGGCGCCTGGGGTGAAGTTGCTCGTCGAGTTGACCTCGACCTCGTAGCCGCGCGCTCCGCTGACCGCGGCCCAGGTGAACTGCGGGTCGAAGACTCCCGGATCGGCGACGAGGTCGACGACCGCGAGCGACGTCGGCGCGGCCGGCGCAGCCTGTGCAGGCGCGGAGCACGCGAGCGCGAGTGCGATCGTGGCCAGGACTAGATACGGCTTTCGGGACACTGGTGGCGACTGACCCCCTTCTGGGTCGCAGCGTGTGTCCGCGGCAGGTGGCGCGCATGCTCCGAAAGGGGGATCGCAGGCCTCGAGCGAGACGGGTCTAACCTTCAACCGTGGACGTCATCGTCTCCCACACGAACACGGATTTCGACGCGCTTGCGGCCATGCTCGCGGCGCGGCGTCTTTACCCCGGTGCGGCGATCGCGCTCTCCGGCTCCCTCAACCGCAACGTGAGGGAGTTCTACCGCCTGCACGCGGACGAGCTTGAGCTCCTGGAGGGGAGCCGCGTCGACCTGGATGCGATCACGCGGCTGGTCGTCGTCGAGACCGTCCACCCGGAGCGGCTAGGCGACTTCGAGCGCGTGGCCCGCGACCCAGACGTGGACGTGGTCGTCTTCGACCACCACGCGGGCGAGACGCCTGACTGGGTGAAGCCGGAGAACCTGATCCTCTCCGAGGACGGCGCGCTCACGACGATGATGGTCGGAATCCTGGCGGAGCGCGAGCTCGTGGTGACGCCGCTCGAGGCGACCGTCTTCGCGCTCGGGATCCACGAGGACACCGGCTCGCTCGGCTACGCGGGCGTCGGCGTGCGGGACGCCGAGGCGCTCGCCTGGTGCCTGCGCCACGGCGCCAGTCAGGACATGGTCTCGCAGTACCTGCGCTCCCCGCTCGCCGACGAGGAACGCGCGCTCCTCGAGGCGCTGGTCTCGGCGCTGGAGACGCATGCGGTGGCGGGGCTCGAGGTGCTGGTGGCCGCCGTTTCCTGGCCGGAGTACGTCGACGGGGTCTCCAACCTCGCGCACAAGATCGTCGATCTCACGGACGCGCAGGCGCTCGTCTGCCTCGTGGAGATGGACGGGCGGGTGTTCTGCGTCGTGCGGACGCGCGTTCCCGAGCTGGACGCCGCGGAGATCGCGGCCGCACTCGGGGGCGGGGGGCATCCCCAGGCTGCGTCCGCCGTGCACCGCGGGACGCTGGACGAGGCGCGGGAGCGCGTGCTCGCGGCGCTCCCGCAGGCCGCCCGCCCGGTCCGGACCGCCGCAGAGATCATGTCGCGCCCGGCGCGCTTCGTCGGGCCGGACGATACGGTCGCCCAGGCGATGGTGCTGTGCCAGCGCCACCGCCAGAGCGGGATCCTCGTCGCCGACGACGGCGGCCTCGTCGGCCATGTCACGCGCGAGCACCTCGACCAGGCGATCGCGCACGGTCTCTCGCACGCGCCCGTGAAGAGCGTCATGAGCTCGGAGGCGGTCACCTGCGCAGAGGACACGCCGCTGCCCGAGCTGACCCGCATCCTCCGCGGCTCCGACGCCGGCCGCGTGGCGGTCCTGCGCGGGGAAGAGGTCGTCGGCGTCGTGGCGCGGAGCGATCTGCTCGACGCGCTCGGGGAGCCGCATGGGGAGGTGGAGGCGCCGCCGGGCGTCGATCTCAGCGACCGGCTGCTGGGCGTCCCCGGCCTCGAGGAGGTCTTCGAGGCCGTCCAGGCGGTGGGGGAGGGGTTCGAGGGCGTCTACCTCGTCGGCGGCGCCGTCCGTGACCTGCTCATGGACGAGCCCAGCTTCGACGTGGACGTCGCCGTCGAGGGGGACGGCATCGCCTTCGGCCGGGCGCTGGCGAAAGCCCTGGGCGGACGGGCCGTCCCGCACGACAAGTTCGGCACCGCGGTCGTCGTCTACGACGGGGGGCGGGTCGACGTCGCCACGGCGCGGACAGAGTTCTACGACTACCCCGGCGCGCTGCCCGCGGTCGAGCAGGCCACGATCCGCCAGGATCTGTACCGCCGCGACTTCACGATCAACGCGCTCGCCGTGTCGCTGAAGGGCGAGGACTTCGGCCGGCTCGTCGACTTCTTCGGCGGCCTGCCCGACCTCGAGGCGGGCGTGCTCCGGGTGCTGCACAACCTCTCCTTCATCGACGACCCGACCCGCCTCTTCCGCGCGATCCGCTACGAGAACCGCTACGGCTTCCACATGGAGGCGCACACGCTCGCGCTGGCCCGCGCGTGCGTGGAGATGGAGCTCGTCGGCGAGGTCTCGACCGCCAGGCTCCGGGACGAGCTGGAGGCGCTCCTCTCAGAGGAGGACGTCGCCGGGACGCTCCGGCGGCTGGCCGAGCTCAGGCTCGACCGGGCGATCCACCCGCATCTCGCCGCCGGAGAGGACGCGGTCGAGTTCGTGGCCGAGCTGGACGAACTGCGGGCGCGGTTCGCGCCTGAGACGCCGCTCTGGCGGCCGCGGCTGGCCGCGCTCGCCCGGCGGCTCACGCCCGACGAGCTCTACGACTGGTTCGAGCGTCTGCGCCTGCGCCGGCGCGACGCGGACCGGGTCGCCGACGCGGTCGCCGTGGCGCCGAAGCTGCGCGAGCTCGTCGAGGCGACGGACGAGCCCGCGGCGCTCCGGGCGCTGGTCCGGCCGCACGACCCCGACGGCATCCTCATGGCCATGGCCGGAGCGAACGACGAGGTGCGCGCGCGGCTCGAGCGCTACTTCCGCGAGCTCCGAGACGTCGAGCTCGAGATCTCGGGCGCCGACCTGGCGGAGCTGGGGCTCGCGGAGTCGCCGCAGGTCGGCGCCGTGCTCGAAGAGGTCCTCCGCCGCAAGCTGAACGGCGAGCTCGACGGGCGCGAGGCCGAGCTCGCGGCCGCGCGCGAGCTGATCGGCACACCCGCCTAAGGGCTCCATGAGCCTCGAGACGTTTCTCTACCTGCTCCCGTTCCTGCTCGTGAGCCTGGTGCTCCACGAGCTCGCGCACGCCTACGTGGCGACGTGGCTCGGCGATCCGTCGCCGCGGGCGGACGGCCGGCTCAGCCTCAACCCGATCGTCCACCTCGACCCGCTCGGGACGGCCATGTTCGCGATCACGGCGCTCGCGTCGAGCTTCATCTTCGGCTGGGCGAAGCCCGTGCTGATCAACCCGCGCTTCTTCCGCAGGCCGCAGGTCGACATGGCGCTCGTGGCCGCCGCGGGGCCGGCGACGAACCTCCTGCTCGCGCTCGCATGCCTGGCGGTGCTCGTCCACGGCGACCTGGGCGCAGAGGCGTTCGACGTCGTCGCCTACGCGTTCCAGGTGAACGTCGTCCTCGGCGTCTTCAACCTGATCCCGATCCCGCCGCTCGACGGCTCGCGGATCGTGGCGGCGGTGATGCCGCGCGCCCTGCACGCGCGCTGGTCCCAGCTCGACCAGGTGGGGATGCTCGCCCTCTTCGCGGTCATCTTCGTCTTCAACGACCAGTTCTGGGACGTGTTCGAGGAGGTCCTGTTCGAGACCAGGGACGTGATGCTCACTATCGTGCGGGCATGACGCTCTTCGACTGGGACGCCCCCGGCCCGTACCGGGTCGCCTTTACCACGCGGGTCGGCGGCGTCAGCGAGGGCGCGTTCGAGTCGCTGAACCTCGGCGTCTACACCGACGACCGGGCCGAGAACGTGTACGAGAACCGGCGGCTCCTCTGCGCTCGGCTCGGCGTCGAGCCCGAGACCGCGACGATGCCCTGGCAGTACCACAGCGCCGTGGTCACGAAGGCCGACGGCCGGGGAATCGTCACGCCGGGCCGGGAGTTCGAGCGCTGCGACGGCCTCTGGACGGACGAGCCCGGGCGGGCGCTGGTCACGCTCGCCGCCGACTGTCTCCCGATCGCCCTCGCGCGCGTGAACGGGACGCCGGCGGTGGCCGCGCTCCACGTCGGCTGGCGCGGGCTCCTCGCCGGGATCGTCGAAGCTGGAGCCGCTGCCCTTGGCGGAGGGAAGCTGGCCGCGGCGATCGGCCCTGGGATCGGCGCCTGCTGCTACGAGGTGGGCGACGAGGTGGCGGCGCCCTTCCGCGACCGCTTCGGCGAGGAGGTCGTGCTCGGCCGGAACCTCGACCTGGCCGAGGCGGCCGAGCTCGCGCTCCGCGCCGCGGGCTGCGAGACCGTCGAGCGCGTCGGTCTCTGCACCTCGTGCGAGGAGGAGCTCTTCTTCTCCCACCGCCGCGACCGGGGCCGGACCGGCCGCCAGGGGATCGTTGCCGCTCTCCGCTAGCGCCGTTCGGTCGAACTACGAGCGGATCCGCGAGGAGGTAGGGCCGGAGGTTACGGTCGTCGCCGCCACGAAATACGTCTCCCTCGAGGAGCTGGAAGTCCTCGCCGAGGCCGGCGTCGAGGTGGTGGGGGAGAACCGGCTTCAGGACCTCGCCGACAAGCACGACCGCTACGGCGATGCCTTCCGCTGGCACTTCATCGGCCACCTGCAGTCGCGCAAGGCGCGCGACGTCTCCGGCCTCTGCGAGCTCTGCCACTCCCTCTCGAGCCCCTCGGCAGCCCGCCGGCTCACGATTCCCGCCCTCGCCGAGGTAAACCTCTCGGGCGAGGAGACAAAGTCGGGCGTCGCGCCGGAAGCGCTGCCCGCCTTCCTCGCCGAGGTGCGAGAGCTGGGCGTCGAGGTGCGCGGCCTGATGACGATGCCGCCGCTCGCGGACGACCCGGAGGCCTCGCGGCCGTACTTCCAGCGACTGCGGGAGCTGGCCGCCGAGCACGGGCTCGAGCAGCTGTCCATGGGAACGTCCCAGGACTACCGCGTCGCCGCCGAGGAGGGAGCAACCCTGGTCCGGGTGGGCTCCGTTCTCTACGGTCGCTAGCGGTTCGGCCGGGAACTCACGTGCTCGCGGGGACGGTTGCGACCAAGCCGGGCGCCGCGATTGCCCGCAGTCGCGTACGGGCGGTACGCGCAAGGGTGAGCGCGACGATCCGGCGCCGTGTCGCAGCCGCCATCCGTGAGTGCGGGGGGTTCCGGTCGAGCCGCTAGACTCGGGTGGCGTCATGGGACTCGGAGACGTCTGGAGCCGCGCGCTCGTCTACTTCGGCATCGTCGAGGAGGACGAGTACTGGGACGAGGAGGCGTACGCCGCCGAGGAGGAGCTCGAGCGC
>Ga0081538_10004564_pt1 | contig 12747 bp, 12 predicted proteins | sample TabmetS5T2R1_FD_71022 | JGI IMG/M metagenome (GOLD analysis project Ga0081538, IMG submission 71022) | Tabebuia heterophylla rhizosphere microbial communities from the University of Puerto Rico - S5T2R1 | ecosystem: Host-associated > Plants > Roots > Rhizosphere ...
CAACCACAACAACGCGCCGGCCCTCGGCCCCGTCATCAGAGCGTCCGGCAAGGTGACGGCGAATACCTGGTACGAGTTCGACGTGTCGCCGCAGGTCACCGGCAACGGACCGGTCAGCTTTGCGCTCACGAGCACGAGCGCGACCGCGACTTCGTACAGCAGCCGAGAGGGAGCGAACCCGCCACAGCTGATCGCGCCGGCCTCCCCGCCTTCGCCGCCCGCATCCCGGTTCGACGTCACCCGCAGCGGCACGACTACTTACACGGCGCAGAGTCCGAGCGGAGGCGGCTACACGGGCACGCTCAAGCAGGTCGTGGAGAGCGCCGTCGCCGCGCTGGCGTCAGGCGAGGGCGGGACCATCAACTTCGGCGCCGGTGACTTCGATCTCGGAACCACCTGGTGGGAGTTCCACAACCTGCGGGGCATCACCTTCCAGGGGCAAGGGATGGACGCGACAACTATCCGCAACTCGACGAGTGCGACGACCGACACCGAGCCGTTCGACGTGTCGACAGCGAACGACGTGGTCATCCGAGACCTGACGGTCGATGCCGGAGGAGGCTTCCGATCGACGAGCGACGCGATCGACTTCGACGGCGGCAACAACATCCTCATCGAGCGCGTGAAGGTCACGGGGGCCCGCGGGCGCGGCATCGTCTTCGACGGCAAGGACATCGTCGGCGGTGTGCTGCGTAGCGCCGAGCGGAACACGATCAGGAACTGCGTGGTCACCGGCGTGCCGACGGACGGGATCGAGCTCCTCGCGGCATGGCGCAACCGCATCGAGGGCTGCACGGTCACGGACGTTGGCGGCCACGGCATTCAGCTGACGAAGTCCTCGGCGAGTGCCGCTCAGCCGAACAAGCCTTCGACCGACAACACTCTGGCGAGCAATCTGGTCCGCAACTCTGGCCAGGACGGGATCAACCTGAACGCCGCCAGCCGCAACCAACTGCTCGGCAACACGGTTCTCAACAGCTCGGACGATGTCTCCAGCAAGGACGGGATCCGCATCGGGACAGCCGACCTGCGTCCGTGCGACGACAACGTGGTGTCGAACAACACGAGCTCCGACAACCAGGCGGTCCACACCCAGCGCTACGGCCTCCATATCTCGAGCGCCCTCTGCAACCGGACCGTCGTGAGTGGCAACACGTTCAGCGGCAACCTGCTCGCGCCGATCAGGGACGTCGGGACGAACACGCAGTATCCGTAGGCCGGGACCGGGTGGTTCGAGGTGGGGGCGGTCGGTGGTCGCCTCGACGTAGATCTAATCTCTGGGCGCCATTCAAGGCCAACGAGATCGAGCACCCGATGGCGATCGTCATCCTGGGCGGCCTCGTGACCGCCGCGCTGCTCAACCTGTTCGTCCTGCCCTCGCTGTACCTGCGGTTCGGGAAGGGTCGCGCCGATGCTTCCGGAGGATCCGGTGCGCCAGCTCGCCCGTGAGCTCGTGGATGTAGTCGGACACAGTCGCGTCCGGACCGGCGTCGGCAAGAGACTCGTCGAACGCCTGCCACACCTCGGCGTCGGTTAGGCCGAAGCGCCTAGCGCCGTCGAAGACCGCCTCCAGCCGCGGCATCGGATGGTCGCCGTTATCCATCGTCCCTCCCTACCCGGGTCGTACCCACACGTCGGCCCGGGGGAAACGCTTGCGCTGGTGATCGGCCTGTGGGGCGACGCACAGCGCCGCCCCCAGGCCACCCACCGAAAGGGCGTGAGCCGAACCACGGAACGAGAGCAATCAGTCTTCGTCACGGGCCTCGTTCTCGTTGTCGCCCTCACCGCCGTCGTCCTCGGTCTCCGTCCCGACCTGCTTGAGTTCGGCGTCCAGGGTCACCTCGACCTCGCTGCCGTCGGGCCGGACGACCTCGACCTCCCAAGCGGCGCCGCCGTCGTCGCCTCGCTCGACTCCGGACGCGCGCCCGCCGCCGACCGCCTGCACGGCCGCCTGCCGCGCGCGGTCGGCCTGCGGGCCGGTCACCTGCTCCTCGGAATCACCGCTCACTGCTTGCGCGATCCCCACTCCGCCGGCGGCGAGCACCACCGCCGCCGCTCCTGCGATCAGAAGCTTTTGACCCCCGGTCATCCGGCGCAGTCTCCCAGCGGCACCTGAGATGAAGCTGAGAACATGCCCGTCGCGTGTACGTCATCGACCAGGACCGGCTCCCCTTCAGCGTGATCGCTCGCGAGTTCGTGGGCGACGACAACGGCGGCGTGGGCGTTTCGCTGCTCTTCGTCGACGCGCCCCCCGGCCGCGGACCCGGCCGGCACAGGCACGCGTACGAGGAGATCTTCATCTTGCAGGAGGGGCAAGGGCGCTTCACCGCGGGCGACGAACAGCGGGAAGCGCGGGCGGGCGAGATAGTCGTGGTTCCTCCGGATACGCCGCACCGATTCGTCAACACGGGCGACGGGCCGCTCCGTCTGATCGCCATTCACGCCAGCCCGCGCTTCGTCACCGAATGGCTTGAGGATTAGGCCGATTCCGTTCACGACCCGCCCCGAGCTCGTCGGCACCTTCGGGATGGTCAGCTCGACGCACTGGCTGGCCTCCGCCGCCGGGATGAGATTGCTCGAGCACGGGGGGAACGCCTTCGATGCTGCCGTTGCCGCGGGACTGACGCTGCAGGTGGTGGAGCCGCACATGAACGGGCCGGGTGGGGACCTTCCGGTTCTGTTTTGGAGCGAGCGTCTGGGCGAGGCGCGCGTGCTCTGTGCCCAGGGTCCCGTCCCGGCGGCCGCCACGATCACGCGCTACAAGGAGCTGGGCTTCGAGCTGATGCCGGGCACGGGCCCTCTGGCCGCGTGCGTGCCGGGCGCGTTCGACGGCTGGATGCTCCTGCTGCGGGACTTCGGAACGGCACGGCTCGCAGACGTGATGGCGCCGGCGATCGGCTACGCCGAACGCGGCTACCCGCTCGTGCCCGACATCACGGCTGCAATCGCAGAGGTCGAGCCTCTATTTCGCGAGGAGTGGACGAGCTCGGCCGACCTCTACCTGGCGGATGGGGTTCCGCGCCCCGGGGCTCTTTTCCGCAACCCCGTGCTCGCCGCGACGTACGGACGGATCGTGCGGGAGGCCGAGCGCGCGAGCCAGAGCCGCGAGGGGCAAATCGACGCCGCTCGCGATGCGTTCTACCGCGGCTTCGTCGCCGAGGCGATCGTGGAGCACGGCGGGCTGATGTCGGGCGCCGACCTGGCGTCGTGGGAGGCCGGCTTCGAGCCGCCCGTGACCTTCGACTACCACGGCCTGACCATCTGCAAGACCGGACCCTGGGGACAGGGACCGGTCTTCCTCCAGCAGCTCGCCCTCCTGGCCGGCTTCGACCTGGTGGCGATGGGACTCGGTTCCGCCGAGTACCTGCACACCGTCGTGGAGTGCGCGAAGCTCGCGTTTGCCGACAGGGAGGCCTGGTACGGGGATCCGAGCCTCGTCGACGTGCCCATCGGGGAGCTCCTCTCGGAGCCGTACTCGGCACAACGTCGCGGGCTCATTACCGACGAGGCCTCGTACGAGCTGCGCCCCGGCGCTCCGGCCGGTCGCCCACCGCGGTTGCCCGCGTTCCGGCCGGCGGCGGCGGCGCTCGGCGCGGGGGAGCCAACACTGCGCACGGGCGACACGTGCCACATCGACGTGGCCGACCGCTTCGGCAACCTCGTCGCCGCGACGCCGAGCGGCGGCTGGCTGCACAGCTCGCCGGTGATCGCTTCGCTCGGGTTTCCGCTCGGCACGCGAGCGCAGATGTTCACGCTGGAGGAGGGTCACCCGAACTCGCTGGCGCCGGGGAAGCGCCCGCGAACGACACTCAGCCCATCGCTGGCGCTCCGCGACGGCGAGCCCCACATGGCGTTCGGCACACCCGGGGGCGACCAGCAGGACCAGTGGTCGCTGGTGTTCCTCCTCGCCCACGTCCACTTCGGGTTGAACCTCCAGGCCGCGATCGAGGCGCCGGCCTTCCACACGACCCATTTCCCGAGCTCCTTCCATCCCCGCGAGTCCTTCCCCGCCCGCGTCCACGTCGAGGGGCGCTGCCCGCCGCAGGTGGTCGACGAGCTGCGCCGGCGCGGCCACGACGTCCAGGTCGAGGACGACTGGGCCCTGGGCCGCATGTCGGCGGTGGCGCGCGGACCGGACGGCACGTTGCGGGGCGCGGCGGGGCCGCGGCGCATGCAGGGCTACGCGGTCGGCCGCTGAGCTGAGCCTAGAGCTGGTCGATCTTCGCCGCCAAGACGAAGTCGTTGCGTGTGAGGCCGGACGCGGCGTGCGTCGTGAGCTCGAGCGCTGCCCGGCCCCAGCCCAACTCGATATCGGGATGGTGGCCCTCCGCCTCCGCGATCAGCGCCACGCGCGCGACGAAGCCGAAGGCGTCGCGGAAGTTGGGGAAGTCGAACTCACGGCGAAGCGCACGGGTGCCGTCGCGCTCCCATTCCGGCACGTCCGAGGACAGCTCGGCGGCCTCGGACTCGGGAAGCGGCGGCGTGCCCGGCGCGCAGACCTCGCAGTGGGCCGCGGCAAGCTCGCTCATCCCCGGCAGCCTTGCACTTGCGGCTCGGAGTGACAAGCTGTCCGGGAGGACAATGCCGGCCGCAGCCCGTTTCTTCGACGACGAGCGCTACCTGCGCACCGTCGTCGCCGAGAAGCCCCCCGCCCAGTCGGCGGCGCAGGCCAACGACGCCGCCCGCCTGGCCGGTTGCGGGTCGGGCGCGCTGGTGCTCGATGCCGGGTGCGGCAACGGACGTCACGCGCTGCCCCTCGCCCGCGACGGATACCGGGTGGTCGGGGTCGACAGCTCCGGCGTCCTCCTCGCCGCGGGGCGTCGGGCGGCCCGCGGCGGCCCGTGGCCGCACTTCGTCCGCGGCTCCTACGCTGCGCTCCCGTTCGCCCCGGGCGCGTTCGATGCCGTGCTGTGCCTCGGCACCGCACTCGGCTACCTCGGTGAGCAGGGTGACCGCGCGGCGCTGCGTGAGTTCCGGCGTGTGCTCGCGCCGGGCGGGCGTCTCGTCATCGAGACCCTGCACCGGGACGAGCTCGGCGCGCGCCTGTGTGAGCAGGAGGAGCGGCCGCTGGCGCGCGGCCACACCCTGCGTTTCGAGCGGCGGTTCGATCGGGCCCGCGGTTTGATGCGCGAAGCGCAGCGGCTCGAGGACGGCGCCGGGAACGGGCCGTCCCGAAGCTACGAGCTGCGCGTCTACGGCGCCGATGAGCTCCGGCGCATGCTGGAGGACGCGGGTTTCGCGGTCGTCGGACGCCACGCGTCCCTCGCGGGCAGGGGAGAGCCGTCGCCCGGCACCCCGCTCGTCCTGGTGGGCGAGAGCCGATGAGCACGACGTGGACGGCCGCTGAGATCCCTGACCAAACGGGTCGCGTCGCGATCGTGACGGGGGCCAACAGCGGGCTCGGTCTGGCCACGGCCAGGGAGCTCGCCCGCGCCGGTGCCCGGGTGGTGCTTGCCTGCCGCAACACGGCGAAGGGAGATGTGGCCCGCGGAGAGATAGAGGCCGCGGTGCCCGGGGCCGCGGTCGAGGTCGGGTCGCTGGACCTTGCCGGCCTGGGATTCATCAGAGCCTTCGCCGAGGGCTTCCGTTCCGAGCACGACGGCCTCGACCTGCTCATCAACAACGCAGGCCTGATGGCGCCGCCTCACGGCGAGACCGCCGACGGCTTCGAGCTCCAACTCGGCACCAACCACCTCGGCCACTTCGCGCTCACCGGCCTCGTCATCGGAGCGATGGAGGGCCGCCCGGACGCCCGCGTCGTGACGCTCAGCAGCGGCATGCACCACGCGGGGCGAATCGACTTTGACGACCTCCAGTCCCGGCGGCGCTACCGGCGGTGGCGCGCCTACAGTCAGTCGAAGCTCGCGAACCTGCTGTTCGCCTTCGAGCTAGAGCGCCGACTGCGTGCCGCGGGCTCGACGATCCGCAGCCTCGCCGCCCACCCCGGCTGGGCTGCCACAAATCTCCAGTCGGCCGCGCCGCCGGCGATCGACCGCGTTTTCCTGGCGGTCGCCAATCGCGTGTTCGCCCAGAGCGCCGACATGGGGGCCCTGCCTACCCTCTACGCCGCGACCTACCCGGGACTCGAGGGCGGTACCTTCGTCGGGCCGGACGGCGTAGGCGAGCAGCGCGGCAACCCCAAGTCCGTCCGGTCGAGCAGGGCTTCCCGAGACGAGGCCGCGGCGAGGCGGCTTTGGACCGTGTCCGAGGAACTGACCGGCGTGCACTACGAGCTCGGCGCGCCGGCCGCGGCCTGACTCACCCAGCGAGTGCCGCCGCCCGGCTGAGCGGCCGCTTGCCCCAGCGGGTGCGCGTGGCGAAGTCGAGCAGTCGCTCCAGGTAGTCGGCCAGCGGTGTGACGCGGATCCCGGCCGGCTCGAGCCGCGCCCGTGCGCGGGTGTCGTCGAAGATCGTGCTGATCGCGAAGTAGGGGAACAGCACGTTGCTCTCCTCCAGCGCGGAGCGGCGCACGCCGGTTGCCTTCGCGGCGAAGCTGGCGAACTCTGCGGGCGCCAACACCCTCGGCGGCGGCCGATGGAAGTAGCGGCTAGCCAGTTCGCTCAGCTCGGCGATGCTGCTCGCGTGCGCGCCCGCCGTCAGGTGATAGGTCTCGCCGAGGCCCCCGGGGCTCGTGGCGAGCTCGTAGATGGCGTCGGCCACGTAGTCGATCGACACCACGTCGACTGGCGCCGAGGGAATAGCGGGGACGGCCGGATAGAGCCCGCGCGCGAACGCGCGCAGAGGCCAGTAGAGAACGTTGAACGCCGCCGTCCAGCCGCTGCGCCGATCGCCGACGACGATGCTGGGCCGCATGATGGTGGTGGGCAGCCCGTGGTGCCCGCGGACGATCTGCTCGGCCTCGAACTTCGACTGCTCGTAGGTGTTCCGGAACTCCTGGCCGACGTCGAGCTCGTGCTCTCGGAAGCGGCCGGAATGCGTGCCCGACACGTACGCGGTCGACACGTGGCAGTAGCGCTCGAGTCCGCCGCGCTCGCGGGCGAGCTCGGCCAGCTCCAGCATCCTTTTCGTTCCCTCGACATTGATGGCGCGCGCCTCGTCAAGTGACAGCGAGAAGGACACCGACGCCGCAGAGTGGATGATCTGGTCGACCCGCTCGGCGAGCTGCCCGAGGCGGGCCCGCGAGAGTCCGAGGTCGGGCGCGGTGAGATCCGCCGCCACGGCCTCGATGCGGTCGCGGTAGCGCCCGGCGGCGGCTCCGAAAAGCCCCCGAAGCACGCCGTCGACGCGCTCGGCGGCGGCGCCGTCGTCGGCGGCCCGCACGGGCGCGATGACGGCCCGCTCGCTGCGCTCGAGATAGCGCGCCAGCAACTCCATGCCGACGAAACCGGTCGACCCCGTGATGAGAACACCCCGCGCGCTCACGGGGGGCATGATGGCAGGAGCACGACCCCCCGGACGGGGGGTTATACGCCAGTCCAGTTTGGCGGCCGCTTCTCCAGGAACGCGCAGATCCCCTCCTGAGCGTCAGCGGCCATCGAGTTCATCGCCATCACCGACTTCGTCAGGTCGTACGCGCGGTGCTCGTCCAGCTCGATCTGCTCGTAGAAGGCCTCCTTGCCGATTGCGACCGTGAGCGGGCTCGAGCGGGAGATCGCCGTCACCAACTCGTCCACGACGGCGTCCAGCTCGGCGGCGGGCACCACGCGGTTCACAAGCCCCCACTCGAGCGCGGTGGGGGCGGAGATCGGCGCGCCCGTCAGCAACATCTCGAGCGCGCGCTTACGTCCTATTGCGCGGGACAGCGGCACCATCGGGGTGGAGCAGAAGAGCCCGATCGTGACACCAGGGGTGGCGAACCGCGCGTCGTCGGCCGCGACCGCAAGGTCGCACGCGGCGACAAGCTGACAGCCGGCGGCCGTCGCGATGCCGTGGACCTTCGCGACCACCGGCTGCGGCACCCGGTGGATCGTCTCCATCAGCTCGGTGCAGCTGTCGAACAGGCGCTGGTAGAAGGGGAGATCGCGCCCCACCATCTCGCTCAGGTCGTGTCCGGCCGAGAAGGCGACACCGGCGCCGTCGATCACGATCGCCCGGATGTCCGAACGCTCTCCAAACGCCCGCAGCACCGTCGTGAGCTCATCCATCAGGTCGAGCGAAAGCGCGTTTCGCTTCTCGGGCCGGTCGAGCGTCACGCGTGCGGCGCCGTCGGCGTCGCGGACGGTCAGCGCGGTTGCAACGGTTGCCACCACGGCCTAGCGTAGCGGTGCATGCAGCCCGCTGTGCACCTGACGCGGCTGACGCCGCTGGCCTTCCTGGAGCGGAGCGCCGCCGCCTTCCCGGAGCGCACGGCCGTCGTCGACGGTCCTCTGAGGCTGACCTGGGCGGGCCTACGCGAGCGGGTCCGCCGCCTCGCGGTCGCGCTCCAGGACGGTGGGATCGAGAAGGGCGACCGGGTGGCGTTCCTGGCCCCGAACGTCACGGAACTACTCGAGGCGCACTTCGGCGTGCCGGCGGCCGGTGCCGTGCTGGTCGCGATCAACACACGACTCAACGCCGACGAGGTCCATTACATCCTCGAGCACTCGGGCAGCCGGATGCTCGTCGTCGATCCCTCCCTCGCCCCGCTCGCCGACCATGCTCCCGTCGAGCGGGTGCTCGCTACAGGAGCCGGGGGAGACTACGAGGCCTTCCTGGACAGCGCGGCCGACGGTCCGCCCGAGGATCGCCTGGAGTCCGAGGACGACACGATCAGCATCAACTACACGAGCGGCACGACGGGCCGCCCCAAGGGTGTCATGTACACGCACCGAGGCGCGTACCTGAACGCCCTGGCCGAGGTGGTCCACGCGGGGCTGGGGTCCAGGTCGGTCTACCTCTGGACGCTCCCGATGTTCCACTGCAACGGCTGGTGCTTCACCTGGGGCGTCACGGCCGTGGGCGCCACCCACGTGTGCCTGCCCAAGCTCGAGCCGGCCGAGGTCTGGCGGCTGATCGAGGCGGAGGAGGTCACACATCTGAACGGCGCCCCGACGGTGCTCGTCATGCTGATCTCGGACCCGGCCGCACACCGCATCGAGCGTCCGGTCCTCGTCACGACGGCGGCCGCGCCGCCTCCCCCGGCGGTGCTCGAGCGGACCGCCGCGCTGGGGTTCGACATACACCACGTCTACGGGCTCACCGAAACCTACGGCCCGATCACCATCTGCGAGTGGAACCCGGACTGGGACGGGCTCGGATCCGAGGCGCGCGCCCGACTCAAGGCGCGGCAGGGGATCAACATGGTCACCGCCGACCCGGTCCGGGTCGTCGACGACGACATGCGCGACGTGCCCCCCGACGCGGAGACGATGGGCGAGGTGGTGATGCGCGGCAACAACGTCATGAAGGGCTACTACCGCGACGAGAAGGCGACCGCCGCCGCCTTCAAGGGCGGCTGGTTCCACTCGGGCGACCTGGGCGTGATGCACCCCGACGGCTACATCGAGCTGCGCGACCGCGCGAAGGACATCATCATCTCCGGCGGCGAGAACATCTCCACGATCGAGGTGGAGCGCGCGCTCGTGCGCCACCCGGACGTGCTCGAGGCGGCGGTGGTGGCGATGCCGGACGAGAAGTGGGGCGAGCGGCCGAAAGGGTTCGTCACGCTCAGACGGGGCGCGAACCTCACCGAGGCGGAGCTGATCGCCTTCTCGCGCGAGACGCTTCCCGGCTTCAAGGCGCCGAGCGCGATCGACTTCGGCGAGCTCCCGAAGACGTCCACCGGCAAGGTGAAGAAGTTCGAGCTGCGCGAGCGCACTCGAGAGAACTAGGACTCAGGCGCGGCCCCAGACGGCCTCGGCCGTCCGCACGATCACCTCGAGCTTGCGCCGCTCGTCGTCCACGCTGATCGCGTTCCCCACCACGGAGGTCGAGAACCCGCACTGGGTGCCGAGCGCGAGGCGCTCCAGGTCGACTCTGTCGGCCGCCTCCCGGATGCGCGCCTCGAGCTCATCCTCGGTCTCCCGGCGGGGCGACTTGGTGGTCACGAGGCCGAGCACCACGAGCTTGTCGTCCGGAACCAGCCGCAGCGGGTCGAAGCCGCCCGAGCGCTCGTCGTCGTACTCCAGCAGGAGCCGCTGGGCGTGGATGCCGCCGAAGATCGGCGCGGCGATCTCGTCGTAGCCGCCGGCGACCAGCCAGCGGCTGTCCTGGTTGCCGCGGCACAGGTGGAAGCCGAAGGTCACGCCGGGAGCGGCGTCGATGACCGCGTTGTCGAGCTCGATTCCGTAGGAGAGCCAGCGCTCGAGGCTCCAGCCGCGCGCCTCGTAGAAGGCGCGCCACTTCGGGTCGATCAGGAGCGGGTAGTGGGGGGCGTCGAGCTGCACGTAGCGGCAGCCCAGACGCCGCAGCTCCCGCACCTCGTCGCGGAGGACGTCGACCACGTCGGCCATGAAGTCGTCGAAGCTCGTGTACGCCTCGCGGGAGCGCTCCGGCGACCAGAGATTCGCGAACAGGGTCGGGCTCGGCAGCGTGACCTTCGCCACCCGTTCGGTGATCGCGCGAAGGAAGGTGAACTCCTCAGCCGCCATGCTGCGGAGGCGCCGGAGCGGCCGGACGACCGCCATCTCCTCCGGGCGCTCGACGGTCTTGTCCCCGAGCTCGTCCGAGTGCCACTCCCCCCACAGCCACGAGTCCAGGCCCACCCCATCGAAGCCGTCCGTGGCTGCGGCGAGCTCGGACTGAAACGACTCGCGCCGGAGCTCGCCGTCGGTGACCACCGGACAACCGGCGGCCTCCTGGAGCGCGACCACTTCCCGCACCGCGTCGTCCTCGACCGCCTTGAAGCGGGCGTCATCAATGCTGCCCGCAGCAAAGGCCTTGCGAGCCTCGAGAAGCTCGGGCGGCCGCAGGAGGCTCCCGACGTGTTCGGCGCGCGCGTCGATTACCGAACCGTAGTGCGCAGCCGCCGGACCACGAAGGTTCCCGGCCCGATCCGCCTGCCGTAGTCGGCCTTGGAGCGCCGACCGAAGCCCGGCCAGACGAGCCATCGGTACTTGCCCGGGACCAGCCGGCGGACCTTACCCCTGTACGTCCAGCGCCGTTTCAGCTGGTACTGCGACCGCGCCGGCCACACCGTCAGGATCTTGCGGCCATTGCGGAAGAGCTGGACGTTGTAGTACTCCGCACCGCGGACGGGCGTCCAGCGCAGGAGCGGCGGGTGGCCGAGCCTGACGACAGCTCCATTCGAGGGTGCCAGCAGACGCCTCCCGCCGCGGCCGCCGGTGGGGCTCCCGGGACCGGCACCTCCGCCCCCGCCGCCACCACCACCCGCGCTCGAGCCCGTCGGGACGGCGCTGACAGTGTCACTGCCTGCATTTCCCGCGGCGTCTCGCACACGCACCTCATAGGCATAGCGCACCCCGTTGTTGACCCGGCCGTCCACGAACCTCGCTCCGGGGCCGCGGAAGACGACGGTGGCCCCATCCCCTCCGACCCCTGGAGTCCGAGCGACCTCGACCGACTCGGCATCGGCGCTGGCCCGCCAGCTCAACGCGACGCTTCCATCGCCCGCCCTCGCATCCAGATCCGCTACGGCGGGCGGGGTGGCGTCGTACTTGAGCCCGAATACCCGGCTCGAGGCGTTTCCCGCCCAGTCGCGGCAGGCTGCGGTGAACAAGGCGGTCGCGGAGTCCGGACCGCCGTATGTCACCGCCGGGCAGTCCGCGATGCCCGAGGTCGCATCGGTGGCCTGGATGTCGAAGCGGACTGGACGGTTGAACCAGCCGCCGGTGTTGGGCGGGCGCTCGGGTGTCGCTCCACTGAGGTTTGGCGGGGTAGCGTCGTATTTAAGTCCGTATCCGACTGGGGCACTTACATTGCCGGCGCGGTCAGTGCATCTACCCTGTAGGGACGCAGCGACACTGTCCGGGCCACCGTAGGTGGTGTTCGTACACGCGGCGATGCCCGAGGTCCGATCGCTGCCGCTGAACGTGACCCCCACCGGCCGGGTGTACCAGCCGTTCACATCCGCTCCGCGAGCCGGTCGGCCGCCCGTGACCACGGGCGCCGTCTTGTCCAGCCTGATCGTCACCTCAACTGTCACGCTGCTCGAGCCGTCGGTGGCGCGGCAGAACTCGTTGCTTCCGGCCGTGTCGGCGCTGAAGGTCTTGTCCTGGCAGCCGGCGACGGCGGCGCCGGATGGGAGCACCGTCCAGTCGAGCCTGACGTTCGACCGGTACCAGCCCGAGCAGTCCTGGGGCGCCGGCGAACAGCTGAACGTCACACTCGGAACCGCCTCCGCCCTCGCCACCCCAACGAGCATCACAACCCCGACTGCCGCCACGATCGCTGCCAGGCGCACCGTCGTGCCGGGTCCTACACCTGAGTGCGCGCCCTCGCCGATCTGGCACCTACCTCGGCTGCGAGACCAATACACGAAGAAGGTAACGCGCCGTTCCATGCGGGTCAACGACCCTGGAAGCTTCCTGGTGCTTCAGGCTCCACAGCCGTGCATCGACCGGAGGGGAGAGTGGAAATGGGCGAGATGACAGACCGCGTGGTGCTCATCACCGGCGCCGCCGGCGGCATCGGATCGGCGACGGCTCGCGCCCTCGCGGGGGCGGGGGCCTACGTAATGCTGCACGACCTCGACGCCGCCGGCCCGGTTCGTGATCTGGGCGACGAGCTCGACGACCGCGCCCTCAGCCTCGGCGCCGATCTCGCGGACCCGCGGAGCACGCCCGGCCTCTGGCGCGAGGCGGTGGAGTGGAAGGGACGGGTCGACGTGCTGGTGAACAACGCGGGCGT
>Ga0081538_10004565_pt1 | contig 12747 bp, 11 predicted proteins | sample TabmetS5T2R1_FD_71022 | JGI IMG/M metagenome (GOLD analysis project Ga0081538, IMG submission 71022) | Tabebuia heterophylla rhizosphere microbial communities from the University of Puerto Rico - S5T2R1 | ecosystem: Host-associated > Plants > Roots > Rhizosphere ...
GGGGTGGATGCGGCGGAGCACGGCCAGCATCAGCCCGAAGGTGAGCTCGGGCACCGACGCCGAGGCCATCCGGGCCCGGCGGCTGAGGGCGACCACGATCCCCCGCCCGGTGGCCGCCTCCTGGTCGACGTGGTAGGCGTGGCCGCCCGTCTGGAGGACCAGCTCGAGCTCGGGCAGCCGGTCGAGCAGGGCGGCGTCGATCCGGGTCCGCTCGCGGATGGCCAGCAGCACCTTCACGCCGGCCAGGAGGTCGGTGTCGGCGTCGCCGAGGGGCCGGTCGAGCACGGTCACCGCGGCCAGCTCCCGCAGCCGGGCCATGGCCGGGGCGCCGGCGATCCGGCCCTCGTAGTCGTCGAGCACCAGCAGCCGCGGCGCCATCAGGTCCCCTTCTCGAAGTTGTAGACGTCCTGGTCGAAGGCGGCGTAGTCGGCGTAGCCGAGCAGCTCGTACAGCCGGGCCCGGGTCTGCATGCGGTCGACCAGGCCGGCCTGGGTGCCGTCGTCGCGCAGCCGCCGCAGCCCCTCCTCGACCGCGCCCATGGCCAGGCGCAGGCCGGTCACCGGGTAGATGACCAGGTTGACCCCGAGGTCGGCCAGGGTGCGGGCGTCCAGCAGCTTGGACCTGCCGAACTCGGTCATGTTGGCCAGCAGGGGCACGTCGACGGCCCGCCGGACGGCCTCGAACTCGCGCTCGTCGGCCAGCGCCTCGGGGAACAGCATCTCGGCCCCGGCGTCGACGTAGGCGCGGGCCCGGTTCAACATCTGGTCCAGGCCCTCGACCGCCCGGGCGTCGCTGCGGGCGACGATCAGGAAGCCCGGGTCGCGGCGGGCGGCCACGGCCGCCTGGAGGCGGCGGACCATGTCGGCCGCCGGCACGACCTCCTTGCCGTCCAGGTGGCCGCAGCGCTTGGGGTTGACCTGGTCCTCCAGGTGGCAGCCGGCCAGGCCGAGGTCGTCCAGCTCGGCCACGGTCCGGGCCGCGTTCAGGGGCTCGCCGAAGCCGGTGTCGGCGTCGGCCAGCACCGGCAGGCTGGTCGCGGAGGCGATCTGGCGGGCCCGCTGGCCGACCTCGGTCATGGTCGTGAGCCCGACGTCGGGCAGGCCGAGGTCGGCCGCGACCACCGCCCCGGACACGTACGCCCCGTCGAAGCCGAGCTCCTCGACCAGCCGCGCCACCAGCGGCGAGAACGCGCCGGGCATTCGCAGCAGCCGCCCCGAGGCCAGCCCGGCCCGCAGCGCGGCCCGCTTCTCGGCCGCCGGGACCGGGGCCATGGCCGGGAAGGCCATCAGAAGATCCCCTGATCGACCGGGCCGGCGCCGTCCAGGTGCCCGGCGGCCACGGTGAGGCCGGCCAGCTCGTCCGGGGACAGGTCGCCCAGCCGCTCGACCAGGCCCGTGAACCGGGCCAGCTCGGCCGCGGCGACGATCCCGTCGGCCAGGGTGGCCAGCTTGCCCAGGTAGTCGGGGCGGGCGAACGGGGCCGCCCCGAGGGGGTGGGCGTCGGCCACGGCCAGCTCGGCGGTGACCACCTCGCCGCCGGCCAGATGGACCTCGGCCCGGCCGCCGAAGGCGCGCCGGGCCGGGTCGGGGTCGTGGTAGCGGGCCGTCCAGGCCGGGTCCTCGACCGTGGCCACCCGCCGCCAGAGCCGCACCGTGTCCGGCCGGGCGGCCCGCGCGGGGGTGTAGCTGTCCCGGTGGTGCCAGCGGCCGTCCTGGAGGGCGACGGCGAAGATGTACATGACCGAGTGGTCGAGGGTCTCGCGGCTGGCCGCCGGGTCGAGCTTCTCCGGGTCGCCGGCGCCGCTGCCGATCACGTGGTGGGTGTGGTCGCTGGTGTGGAGCACCACCCGCTCGACCCGGCCGCTGTCGCCGACCCGCTCCCGCAGCCGGAAGGCCAGGTCGATGAAGGCCTGGGCCTGGTACTCGGCCGAGTGGGCCTTGGTGTAGGTGTCCAGGATGGCCCGGCGGGGCTCGCCCGGCTCGGGCAGCGGCACCCGGTAGCAGGCGCCGGGGCCGTCCAGCAGCCAGGCCACCACCCCGTCCTCGCCCTCCCAGATCGGCGCCGGCGCGCCCTGGCCGCGCATGGCCCGGTCGACCGCCTCGGTGGCCAGCTTGCCGGCGTGGGCCGGGGCGAACGCCTTCCAGCTCGAGATGGCCCCCTTGCGCGACTGGCGGGTGGCCGTGGTCACGTGCAGGGCCTGGTTGACGGCCTGGTAGGTGACCTCGACGGGCAGCCCCAGCAGGGCGCCGAGCCCGGCGGCGACGCTGGGGCCGAGGTGGGCCACGTGGTCGATCTTGTGCGAGTGCAGGTCGATGGCGGTGGTCAGGGCGACCTGGACCTCGTAGGCGGTGACGATGCCCCGCAGCAGGTCGGCCCCGGAGCGGCGGCGCTGCTGGGCGACGGCGACCAGCGGCGGGATGTTGTCCCCGGGATGGGCGAAGTCCGCCGCCAGGAAGGTGTCGTGGAAGTCGAGCTCGCGCACGGCCGTGCCGTTGGCCCAGGCGGCCCACTCGGCCGCCACCCGGGTCCTCGGGTCCAGCCCGAGCACGGTCGCCCCGCCCTCGCGGGGGTGGGCCAGGGCCTGGGCCCGGGCCGCGGCCGGTGGGTCGCGGTCGAGGGCGGCCACGGCCACGGCCACGTCGTCCAGCACCCGGTTGGCGGCCATCTCGGCCACCTCGGGCTCGACCGGCACCGGGTCGGCGGCCACCTCGGCCAGCCGCCAGGCCAGCTCCCGCTCGCGCGGGAACCGCTCGCCCGGACCCTGCACCCGCACCTCGTGGTCGCGCATTGGCTTACCGTACCCAGTCATGGAGCTCGCCGACCGCATGGCCCGACTCGGCACCGAGTCGGCGTTCGAGGTGCTGGCCAAGGCCAGGGCCCTGGAGGCCGCCGGGGTGGACGTGGTCCACCTGGAGATCGGCGAGCCCGACGCCGCCACCCCGCACCATGTCGTCGCCGCCGCCCAGGAGGCGCTGGACCGGGGCCTGACCCACTACGTGCCCGCTCCCGGGACCCTGGAGCTGCGCACGGCCGTGGCCGCCTTCCTGGAGCGCACCGGGCGGCTGCGGGTCGGCCCCGACCGGGTGGTGGTCACCCCGGGGGCCAAGCCGATCATGTTCTTCACCATCCTCGCCCTGTGCCAGGCCGGCGACGAGGTCCTCTACCCCGACCCGGGGTTCCCGATGTACGAGTCGATCGCCGCCTTCGCCGGGGCCCGCCCGGTCCCGGTGCCGCTGCGCGAGGCCAACCGGTTCCGCATGGACCCCGAGGAGCTGGCCTCGCTGGTGACCGACCGGACCCGGCTGGTGATCCTCAACTCGCCCCACAACCCCTGTGGCAGCGGCCTCACCACCGACGACGTGGAGGCGATCGCCCGGGTGGCCATGGAGCGCGACCTGGTGGTGCTGAGCGACGAGGTGTACTGGGCGATCCGCTACGGCGGCGGCCACCCGAGCGTGCTCGAGGTCGACGGCATGGCCGAGCGGACGGTGCTGCTGGACGGCTGGTCCAAGACCTTCGCCATGACCGGCTGGCGGCTCGGCTTCGGGGTCCTGCCCGAGCCGCTGGTCGAGCCCGTGACCCGGCTGGTCGTCAACTCCGTCTCCTGCACGGCCGCCTTCAGCCAGCACGCCGCCGTCGCCGCCCTGGAGGGCCCGTGGGCGCCGGTGGAGGCGATGGTGGCGTCCCTGCGGGAGCGCCGCGACCTGGTCGTGGCCGGCCTCAACGCCGTCGACGGCATCACCTGCCAGGAGCCGGCCGGCGCCTTCTACGCCTTCCCCCGGGTCGCCGACCTGGGCCTGCCCGCGGCCGAGCTGGCCGACCGGCTGCTGGCCGACGCCGGCGTGGCCCTGCTCCCCGGCACCGCCTTCGGCGCCCACGGCGAGGGCTACCTGCGCCTGTCGTACGCAACCGCCGCCGATCGGCTGCAGGAGGGCCTGGACCGGATCGGGCGGGTCGCGGCCGAGCTGCGGTAGCCGGCTCACTCGGTCAGGGTCGCAGGTGGGGGCGTGCCGTGGCGCCGTCGGTCTTGGGCCAGCAGGCGGCGGATGGCCGCCTGCATGTGGGCCGCCATCGCGGTCCGGGCCGCCTCCGGGTCGCCGGCCGCGATGGCCCGGCAGATAGGGACATGGTCACGGTAGGCGATCTGGGTGGTGCCCGCGGCCATGATGTTGCGTTCCACCCAGCCGCGGATCACGGTCCGGATGCTGGCCAGCATGTCCTCAAGCACGACGTTCCCGGCCATGGCGGCGATACCGGCGTGGAAGGCCAGGTCGGCGTCCGGAAAGCGGTCCTGGTCGCTGGTCCGCATGTCCTCCAGCAACGCCTCCAGGTTGGCCACATCGTCCTGGCTGCGCCGTTCGGCGGCTCGGCCGCAGGCGATGATCTCCAGGTCCGCGCGGGTCTCGAGCAGGTCCCTGGCCTTGCCGTCGCCGAACAGCAGGGTCCACTCGAACAGCCGGAACAGCAGCTCCTGGTCGAGGCCGCGGAAATAGGTCCCGCTGCCCTGCCGGACCTCGAGCAGCCCCAGGAACCCCAGGGCCCTGATCGCCTCGCGCACGGCCGGCCGGTTCACCCCGAGAGCGTCGGCGAGCTGGCGCTCGGACGGAATTCTGTCGCCCGGGGACACCGCTCCGGACAGGAGGTAGTTGAGCAGCCGCCGGGCGATCTCGGAGCCCAGTGGCTCGCGAGGGGCCAGCTCGATCCTGCTCAGTCGGGGAGGCATCGGGAGCACTTCCTGGCCACGGTCGGGGCGGCTACTCGACGGGCAGCGTACCGGCCACGTGAGAATCGGTCTACCGGCCGACCAATATGGCCACAACGCCGCGGCCGCTTGACCGATCGGGGGCCAACTGGTAGACCGGTAGACCAATTATTGTCCAAGGAGAGAGACAGATGAGCATGGGGATGCAGGGGCGGCGGTATCGACTGGGGGTGCTGGAGGGGGACGGCATCGGCCCGGAGATCGTCCCCGCCGCCACCGGCGTCGTGGACGCCGCGCTGGCCAGGACGGCCAGTATGGTGGAATGGGTGCCGCTGCCGATCGGCTGGACGGCCATCCGCGAGCACGGCGAGCACACGCCGCAGTCCACCATCGAGGCGCTCGCCGAGCTCGACGGCTGGCTGCTCGGCCCGCATGACAGCGCGGCCTATCCGGAGCCGCACCGATCCCGGCTGAACCCGAGCGGTGCGCTCCGCAAGCACTTCGACCTGTTCGCCAACATCCGGCCGGCAACGGGCGTCCCCGGCTCGAAGGCCGTGGCCCCCGACGCCGACCTGGTCATCGTGCGTGAGAACACCGAAGGCTTCTACGCCGACCGCAACACCTGGGCGGGAACCGGCGAGTTCATGCCCTCGCCGGACGTGGCCATCGCCATGGGCGTGTTCACCCGTCCGCGCATCCAGCGGATCGCCCGCGTCGCCTTCGACCTCGCCCGGCAGCGGCGCCGGCGGGTGACGATCGTGCACAAGGCCAACGTGCTCCAGCTGTCCAGCGGCCTGTTCCGAGACGTCTGCCGCGAGGTCGCCACCGACTACCCCGACGTCGAGGTCGACGACCACCACATCGACGCGATGACCGTTCATCTGGTGCGCCGGGCGGCCGACTTCGACGTGATCGTCACCGAGAACATGTTCGGCGACATCCTGTCCGACCTGGCCGGCGAGCTCGCCGGGTCGCTGGGCGTGGCCGCGTCCCTCAACGCCTCTGACCGCAGAGCCATGGCGCAGGCGGCACACGGATCGGCGCCGGACATCGCCGGCCAGGAGATCGCCAATCCGGTGTCGATGATGCTCTCCTCCGCGCTGCTGCTGCACTGGCTGGGAAACCGGCACGCCGACCCGGAGGCCGCCGCCGCGGCGCAGCTGATCGAGCAGGCCGTCGCCGACGCCATCGCCGCGGGGGTTCGGACCCGTGATCTGGGAGGGACCGAGGGCACCTCCGGCTACGCGGCCGCCGTGGTCGACCGGATCGGTCGGATGGAGCCACCAAGACCAGAGCGGGCGAGCGGGCGAGGAAGGATCGGTCATGGCCGAGGCTGAGGCGAGTGCGCCGCTGGTGCTGCGACCGGCAGAGATCGAGCCGTTCGACCGGGGAACGGGCGTGCGGACGCTGCCCTATGTCGGCAAGTGGAACTCCGAAGGGAACAAGGTCACCACCGGGGTCACGGAGTTCCCGGCTGGCGCCGGGATCCCGCTGCACACCCACAACGTCGAGGAGTCGGTGCTGATCCTGGAGGGGCAGGCGACGGCGGTCATCGGCGAGGACAGCTTCGAACTGGAGCCGGGGGACGCCACCTGGGCGCCCGCCGGCGTCCCGCACCGCTTCGCCAACCGGGGGCAGGGGCCGATGCGCATCTACTGGGTGTACGGGGGGCGCGAGGTCACCCGCACCATCTGCGCGACCGGGGAGACCTTCGAGCACCTCTCCCAGCAGGACCGCGGGGCGGAGGTGACGCCGTGACCGGGATCCTACGCTCGGTCGACCCCGCGACCGGGGACGAGGTCGCCAGCTATCCGACCTTCACGACCGCCGAAATCGAGGCGGCGGTGGCGGCCGCCCACAAAGCCCAGCAGACCTGGCGAGGCACTTCCTTGGACGTGCGGGCCCGGCTGCTGACCGAGGCCGCCCGGCTGCTGCGGGAGCGGCAGGAGCAGTACGCGACCCTGATCACCCGGGAGATGGGCAAGCCGATCGTCGAGGCCAGCGCCGAGCTCGACAAGTGCGCCTGGACATGCGACTTCTACGCCGAGAAGGCAGCCGGGTTCCTGGCCCCCGAGACCGTGGAGACCGCCGCCGACGGCAGCTTCGTCACCTACGAGCCGCTGGGCGTGGTCCTGGCGATCATGCCCTGGAACTTTCCCTTCTGGCAGGTCACCCGGTTCGCCGCCCCTGCCTTGATGGCCGGCGACGGTGGGCTGCTCAAGCACGCCCCCAACGTGTCCGGCTGCGCGCTGGCGTTCGAGGCGGTGCTGGCCGACGCCGGCTTCCCCCACGGCCTGTTCCGCACCCTGCTGGTGGACGAGGCCACCGTCGGCGAGACCACCGCGAGCCTGCTGGCCGACGCCAGGATCGCCGCGGTGACGATCACCGGCAGCGACCGGGCCGGGGCCCACGTCGCCGCCGCGGCCGGCCGGGCGCTGAAGAAGAGCGTGCTGGAGCTGGGCGGCTCCGACCCGTTCCTGGTGCTCGCCGACGCCGAGCTGCCCGCGGTGGCGGTGCAGGCGGCGCGGTCGCGGTTCCTCAACAGCGGCCAGAGCTGCCTGGCCGCCAAGCGGTTCGTGGTCGAGGAAGCGGTCGCCGACGAGTTCGAGGGCCGCTTGGTCGACGCGGTCGAGGCCCTGGCGGTCGGGAACCCCCTGGATCCGGCGACCCGGGTGGGTCCGCTGGCCCGCGCCGACCTCGTCGACGGTGTCGACCGGCAGGTCCGCGAGTCGGTGGCGCGGGGCGCCCGGGTCCTCACCGGCGGCCGGCGGATCGGCGACCGCGGCTGCTTCTACGCACCGACCGTGCTGACCGACGTGCGGCCCGGCATGCCGGCCTACGACGAGGAGACCTTCGGGCCGGTCGCCGCGGTGATCCGGGTCACCGACGAGACACAAGCCATCGGTGTGGCCAACGACACCGCCTACGGCCTGGGCGCCTCGGTCTGGACGACCGACGTCGAGCGGGGCCTGCGGGTGGCCCGGCAGATCCAGTCCGGCGCCGTCTTCGTCAACGCCGTGGTCGCCTCCGACCCGCGGCTGCCCTTCGGCGGGATCAAACGCAGCGGCTACGGACGCGAGCTGTCCGCCGCCGGGATCCGGGAGTTCACCAACCTGCGCACCTATTGGGTCAGCGGCTCCGCCACCCCCGCGCCGGGCGCCGCCCTGACGGAATGAGGATGCAATGCACCAGGACTACCCCCAGGCCGCCGCCCCGGTCAGCGCGCAGCGGCTGGCCGGGCTCGCCGCCGCCGTGCTCGCCGCCGTCGGCGTGCCCGACGCCGATGCCAGGCTGGTCGCCGACAGCCTGGTGACCGCCGACCTCTGGGGCCACCAGTCCCACGGCGTGCTGCGGCTGAGCTGGTACGTGGACCGGATCCGGGCCGGCGTCATGCGGGCCGTGACCGCCCCAGAGACCGTGTCCGACACCGGGGCGCTGGTGGTGGTGGATGGCCACGACGGCGTCGGCCAGGTGCTGGCCGCGCTCGCCGCCCGGGAGGCCACAGGCCGCGCCCGTGCGCACGGCGTCGGGGTCGTGGCCGTGCGCAACTCCAACCACTTCGGCACCGCCGCCTACTTCACCCGCATGGCCGCCCGCGACGGCTGCGTGGCCATCCTCACCACCAACGCCAGCCCGGCCATGGCCCCTTGGGGCGGACGGCGCAAGACCGTCGGCACCAACCCGTGGTCGATCGCGGCCCCGGCCGGCAAGCACGACGTCGTGGTCATGGACGTCGCCAACACCGCCGTCGCCCGCGGCAAGGTGTACCTGGCCAAGCAGCGCGGGGAGCGGATCCCGGCCGGCTGGGCAATCGACGCCGACGGCGCGCCCACCACCGACCCCGCGGCCGCGATCGCCGGGGTGATCCTGCCCATGGCCGGGCACAAGGGCTATGCGATCTCGCTGATGATGGACGTCCTCTCCGGCGTGCTGACCGGCAGCGCCTTTGGCGCCTCGGTGAGCGGCCCTTACCAGACCGAGCACCGCAGCGGCTGCGGGCACCTGTTCATCGCGCTGGACATCGCCGCCTTCGGCGATCCGGACGGCTTCACCCAACGGATGGAGCAGCTCGTCGACGAGGTCAAGTCCGTGCCTCTCGCCCGGGGCTTCGACGAGGTCTTCTACCCGGGTGAGCTCGAGGCCCAGGCCACCCGCGAGCATCTCCAACAGGGGCTGTCCCTACCCCAGCAGACCCTCGACGACCTGCGCCGACTCGCCGTTTCCACGGGCGTGCCGGCGCTGTAGACGCCCATGCTCGTCCTGGTCGTATCCCTTCGGGTCAAACTGGGCAGGACCAGCAGTTCCTGGCTGCCATCGAGGCGAACGCAGCGGCATCCCGCCACGTCGCTGCGCTTCTCGGGCGACGTCGGCCGTCGGGCGGGCGTAGGGCCGCTGGAAGTCCATTCGGTCAAGTGCGTGCGATCGACAGTTCCAGCAGGCGGCGGGCGCGTTGTGCCACCGGCAGGTCGACGAACTCCCCGCCGGGCAGCTGGAGGGCCGACCCTCCGGCGGCCTCGAAGGCGGCCACGACCTCCCGCGCCCAGCCGAGCTCCCGCTCGGAGGGGGTGAACACCTCATGGAGGATCGGGAGCTGCCGAGGATGGATCGCGGACTTGCCGAAGAACCCGAGCGAGCGGGCGAACTCGGCCTGCTCGCGCAGCCCGGCCTCGTCGTCGAGTCTGGGCCAGACGCTGTCGATGGGCGGCTCCAGGCCGGCCGCCCGGGACACCACCACGAGGTGCGAGCGGACGTACAGGGTCTGGAGGTTCCCGTTGCCGGCGTTGAGGTCGTTCTGGAGGTCCACCCCGCCCATTGCCAGGTGCCGCACCCCGGGCGCCGCGGCGATCCCGGCGGCGGCGAGCACCCCGCGCGCGCTCTCGATGGCGCAGATGATCGGCTTGCCCGGGGCACGCTCGGCCACCCAGTGGACGTCGCCGGCCGACTCGGCCTTGGGGATCCGGATGCCGAAGGCCCGCTCGCCGACGGCCGCCAGGTCGGCCTCGCACAGCTCGGTGCGGGCTGCGTTGACCCGGACCCACGCCGGGTGGTCGGCCAGGGCCTCGGCGACCATCGCCCGGGCCGTGGCCTTGGCGTCCGGGGGGACCGCGTCCTCCAGGTCGAGCATGACCGCGTCAGCGCCGGCCTCGAATACCCGCCCGAGCAGCTTGGCGTTGTGGCCGGGCGCGAACAGGTAGCTGCGGTCCATCAGACGACGCCCTGCTCCCGGAGCCGCGCCAGCTCCCCGGCGTCCAGCCCGACCTCGGCGTAGACCTCGTCGTTGTCCTGGCCGAGGCGGCGGCCGCCGAAGCGGATCCGGCCCGGGGTCCGCTGCATGCGGAAGAACAGGTTCTGCATCTTCAGCGGGCCCAGATCCTCGTCCTGGATGGTGGTGACCGACTCGCGAGCCCGGATCTGCGGGTCCTCCAGGAGCTGCTCGATGTCGTAGATGGGGGCGAGCGCCGCCCCGGCCTCCTGGAAGGCCTCGACCACCTCGTCGAACTTGCGCTGGTGGATCCACTTGGCCACCGCCCGGTCGATCAGCTCGCCGCGCACCACCCGCTCGCCGGCCGACGAGAACCAGGGCTTCTCGGCGATGTCGGGCCGGCCGACCAGACGCATCACCCGCTCGGCGACCGAGGTGGCGCTGGCCGAGATGGCCACCCAGCGGTCGTCGGCCGTCAGGTAGGCATTGCGGGGAGCGTTGTTGGGCGAGCGGTTGCCATGCCGGCCGGCGATGATCCCGAGCTGGTCGTAGACGCTCGGGCCGGGACCGAGGATGCCCAGCAGCGGCTCGATCAGCGACAGGTCGATGACCTGACCGTTCTCCCCGGTCGTGTCGCGGTGGTACAGGGCCATCGTCACCGCCAGGGCGCCGCTGACGCCGGCCACCCCGTCGGCCAGCCCGAACGGGGGTAGGGTTGGCGGGCCGTCCTCGTGGCCGGTCTGGTGCGCGAAGCCGCTCATCGCCTCGGCCAGCGTCCCGAAGGCGCGGCGCTCGGCGTACGGGCCGGTCTGCCCGAACCCGGTGACCCGCAGCATGACCAGCCGCGGGTTGAGCTCGTGGAGCCGCTCCGGCCCCAGGTTCCATCGCTCCATCACGCCTGGCCGGAAGTTCTCGATCAGCACGTCGGCGTCGCGCACGAACCGGCACAGGACCTCCTGGCCCTCGGGCCTGCCGAGGTTGAGGGTGACGCAGCGCTTGTTGCGGGAGATGACCTTCCACCACAGGCCGTGCCCGTCCATGTTCCAGCCGTGGGTGCGGGCCGGATCGCCGCGGGGATGCTCCACCTTGATGACGTCGGCGCCGAAGTCGCCGAGCAGCATCGCGGTGATCGGGGCGGCGTACACCGTGCCGCAGTCGAGCACCCGCACGCCGGCCAGCAGCTGCCGTGGGGTCTCCGGGCCCACGGCTAGCCACCTCCTCGCGGTACGACCAGGACCGGGACCGACGCCTGGCGGACCAGCGCCGCCGAGACCGTGCCGAGCAGGACGCGGCGCACCGGGCCATAGCCGCGGGATCCGCAGATCAGCAGGTCGGCACCTTGCTCGCCAACCATCGAGAGCTCGTCCACGACCTCGCCGTAGAGCAGCTGACCGGTCGCCCGCACGCCGTCGGGGAGCCCGGCCAGCGCCCGGTCCAGCGCCTCCTGGGCGTCCTTGCGCACCTCCACGGGGATTGTCTCCTCCTCGGGCCGGACGGCCTCGGGCACGAACCAGTTGGCATGGACGGCGACGACCGAGAACAGGGTGAGGGGCAGGCCCGACCGTTCCGCCAGGTCGGCGGCGTGACGGACCGCCTCGTGGCCATCGGGCGTGTCGGCGAAGGCCACCCCGACCCGCCGCAGCTTGTCCGTGGCCCGTTTCCGGTAGCCCCGGGGGGCGACCGCGACCGGGCAGCCCGAGCCGTGGAGGAGGCGCTCGGCCGTCCCCCCGGAGGCGACGCGCCCGAAGGCGCCGCCGCGGTGGGACCCGGCCACGAGCATGGCCGCCCCCTCCTCCTCGGCTAGCTCGGCTAGCCCCCGGGCGGGCGAGCTGGACGGCACCGTCCGGTATTCGGCGCCTGCCTCGCCGGCCAGCTCGCTGGCCGCCTCCAGGGCCTTCGCGGCCGGCCCGTGCGCCGCCGCGGCAGCGTCGAGGCTGGAGTTCCGGCCCTCGGGGTAGACGCAGGCGACGATCAGCGGGTCGCCGGTGAGCTGGGCCAGGCGGACCGCCAGGGCGACCGCGTCCAGGCCCGAACCGGTCCCGTCGACCCCGGCCACGATCGGCGCGGTCATGGCCGCGCCCCCGGGTCGCGGCGGTCGTCGTCGGGGGGCGGCTCCGCCTCCGGGACCCGCGAGCGCGGCTCGGCCTCGGCGGCCGGCTGGTCCGGCCCGGGCCGTCCGTCGTCGGCGGGGTGCTCCAGCGGCACGCCGGCCTCGGCGGCCGCCTCGGCCAGCGGGTGGCGCCCGCGGAGCAGGAACCGGCTGACCAGCGGCCACAACAGGACGATGGCGATGACCAGGTAGATGACCTTGGCCAGCGGCGTGCTCCACAGCCCGCTGAGCTCGCCGTTGCTGAGCTGGAGGGCGCGTCGCAGCTGCTGCTCGGCCCGGGGGCCGAGGATGACGGCGATGATGGCCGGCACCACCGGCAGGCCGTAGCGGCGCATGGCGAAGCCGAGCAGGCCGATGACGAGCAGGATCATCAGGTCGATGGTGCTGGCGTTGACCGCGTAGGCGCCGAGCGAGGCGAAGAACAGGATGCCGGCATAGAGGTAGGGGCGCGGGGTCTTTAGCAGCCTGGCCCAGAGCGGGGCCAGGGGCAGGTTGAGGATCAGCAGCAGGGTGTTGCCGATGAACAGGCTGGCGATCAGCGCCCAGACGAGGTCGCCCTCGCGCTCGAACAGCAGCGGCCCTGGCTGGATGCCATACCCGGTGAAGGCGGCCAGCATCACCGCCGCGGTCGCGTTGGTGGGCAGCCCGAGGGTCAGCATCGGCACCAGGGTCCCCGCGGCCGAGGCGTTGTTGCTGGCCTCGGGCCCGGCGACGCCCTCGATGGCGCCGTGG
>Ga0081538_10004566_pt1 | contig 12744 bp, 10 predicted proteins | sample TabmetS5T2R1_FD_71022 | JGI IMG/M metagenome (GOLD analysis project Ga0081538, IMG submission 71022) | Tabebuia heterophylla rhizosphere microbial communities from the University of Puerto Rico - S5T2R1 | ecosystem: Host-associated > Plants > Roots > Rhizosphere ...
GCGCTGCTCAGCCGCGCCGCTCCCCCGGAGGAGCTCGAGCAGGCGCCCCAGTCGGGCGCCCGGACGGTGCGGGCGGGGGCGATTCTGCGCGCCGAGGGCGTGCCCGCCGCCGAGGCGCGGCGCGCGCTCGATCCGCCGGCGCTCCGGGTCGAGACGCTCGATGCCGACCCGGACGACAGCGAGCGCGCGGGCGTCGCGTTTGCCGCGGCCCTGATCCTGTACGGGCTGCTGATCGTGTACGGGCTGGCGGTCGCGACCGCGGTGGTGGAGGAGAAGGCGTCGCGGGTAGTGGAGGTGCTGCTGGCGACCATCTCACCCCGGCCGCTCCTGGCCGGAAAGGTCATCGGCATCGGCCTGCTCGGCCTGGTCCAGCTGTCGCTGGCGGCGGTCGTCGGGCTGGCGGCGGCCGCGGCTAGCGGGGCGATCGAGCTGGACGGGGACAGCGCCGCGACGCTCGGGGTGACCGTGATCTGGTTCCTGTTCGGGTACGCCCTCTACGCCTGCCTCTACGCCATGGCCGGCGTGGTGGTCTCGCGCCAGGAGGACCTGCAGAACTCGTCGACCGTGCTGACGATCGTGCTGGTGATCTCGTACCTGCTCGCCTTCCCGGCGATCGACGATCCCTCGGGCACGCTGGCGGTGGTCGCCTCGCTAGTGCCGCTCAGCTCGCCGATGATCATGCCGGTGCGAGTGGCGCTGGGAGAAGCCGGCGCGGTCGAGATCGCGGCCTCGCTCGGCCTGCTGGCGGCGAGCGTGCTGCTGCTGGTCCCGTTCGGTGCGCGCATCTACGAGGGAGCCGTCCTGCGGATGGGCAAGCCGCTCAGGCTCGTGGAAGCGCTTCGCGCCGCCCGGACTGGGTAGAACTACGCCGCAACAGTTGCCAAGGAGGTAATTCGTGCTTCGCTCAGCAGCAAGCACTCGGCTCGGCCGAGTGCGCGCTGATCAAGTGCCGGCAAGCGGTGAGTTCCGCCGGCTGCACGCGGTTCGCAGGCTCGGGCCCGTGGTGCTGTCCGTGGTCGCGCTGTTGGTGGCCGCCGCCCCGGCAGCCGCCGACCGCTTCACCCCGGGAGCGGCGGGCGCCGGCGACCCGTTCTTCCCGAACGCCGGGAACGGTGGTTACGACGTGCGCCACTACTCGCTGAACCTGGACTACGAGCAGCCGACGAACCAGCTCGAGGGCCGCGTGATCATCCTCGCGCGCGCGACCCAAGGGCTGTCGCGGTTCAACGTCGACCTGCGGGACTTCCTCACGGTGTCGCGCGTGTCGGTGAACGGTCGGCGCGCGTCCTTCACGCACGCCGGTCAGGAGCTCTCGATCACGCCGCGCCGCGGCCTCAGGAAGGGCCACCGCTTCGTCGTCGCCGTCCGGTATGGCGGCCAGCCCCAGCGGATCATCGATCCCGACGGCTCAGCGGAGGGCTGGCTCACCGAGCCGGAGGACAACCCGGACGGGGCGTTCGTCGTCAACGAGCCTCAGGGCTCGCCCGGCTGGTATCCGGTGAACGACACGCCGCGGGACAAGGCCACCTATGACTTCCGAGTGACGGTGCTCGAGGGGCACACCGTGATCGCCAACGGCAAGCTGCTCTGGCAGCGCACCCGCGGCGGGCGGACCACCTGGCGTTGGTTCGAGGACTCGCCGATGGCCCCGTACCTCGCCACGGCCACGAACGGCCCGTTCGAGACGCGCTTCTACGAGGCCAACGGCCTGCCGATGTACGACGCCGTGGACCCGGACACGCGCCAGTCGGCGGCGGCCGATCCGGAGGATCCCCAAGGACCGGATCCCGAGGTTGCTTGGGAGCGGCTCGCGTTGCAGCCCGAGATCATCTCGTTCTTCACCGAGCTTTACGGCGAATATCCGTTCTCGACCGGCGGCGGCATCATGGACTGGGCCCCTGGGGCCGCATATTCGCTCGAGTCGCAGAGCCGGGCGAACTACTGGCGGGTGGTCCCCGAGATCACCGTCGTGCACGAGGTCGCGCACCAGTGGTTCGGCAACGCGGTGACGCTGGCCTTCTGGCCCGACATCTGGCTGAACGAGGGCTTTGCCCAGTGGTCGGAGTGGATCTACACCGAGCGCCACGGCGGCCCGACCGCCCAGGCCGCGTTCGACGAGCTCTACGCCACGCCGGAGGACTCGGAGGAGGGTCAAGACCTCTGGTTCCCGGCGCCGGCCGCGCTGCCCGGGCCGGAGGCCCTGTTCCACACGCCCGTGTACGACCGCGGTGCCATGACGCTGCAGGCCCTGCGGGGCAAGGTCGGCGATCGGACGTTCTTCCGCATCCTGCGCCGCTGGTACGCCGAGAACCGGTACGGCCACGTGACCACGGCCGACTTCATTGCGCTCTCGGAGCGCGTCAGCGGGCAGCAGCTCGACGATTTCTTCCGGGTCTGGCTGTTCGAGGAGGGGAGGCCCGAGAGCTGGTAGGGACGGCGCCGCGCAGGCGACCCGTGCGCAGCGGAGCGAGGGAGGAGAGCGCGCCCGGGTCCGGGGCCCGGGCGCGCCGGTGTCTGGGGACTCGCCGTCCGGCCACGGGTCGCGAGGGGGTGCGTCAACTGGCGACTCGTATACGGTCGTGAATCGACACACCCCTGGCCATGGGGCGATACGCGAGCCGGCGCGGTCGGCGGGCTATCCTGACTGGGCGATGGAGACCGGCACCTTCAGAGTCAAGGCCGGCCTGGCGGAGATGCTCAAGGGCGGCGTGATCATGGACGTGGTCACCGCCGAGCAGGCCCGGATCGCCGAGGACGCCGGCGCGGCGGCCGTGATGGCGCTCGAGCGCGTGCCGGCCGACATCCGCACCGCGGGCGGCGTGGCGCGCATGGCCGATCCCACGAAGATCGCGGAAATCCAGGAGGCGGTCACGATCCCGGTGATGGCCAAGGCGCGGATCGGCCACTTCGTGGAGGCCCAGGTCCTCGAGGCCCTCGAGGTCGACTACATCGACGAGTCGGAGGTGCTGACCCCGGCGGACGAGGCGCACCACATCGACAAGTGGCGGTTCAAGGTGCCGTTCGTCTGCGGTGCCACCAAACTCGGCGAGGCGCTGCGCCGCATCGCCGAGGGGGCGGCGATGATCCGGTCCAAGGGCGAGGCCGGCACCGGCAACGTGGTCGAGGCGGTGCGGCACATCCGCCTGATCACCGGCGAGATCCGGCGCCTCGGGTCGCTCGACGCGATGGAGCTGCCCACGGCGGCCAAGGACCTCCAGGCGCCGCTGGACCTGGTGCGGGACGTGGCGGAGCGAGGGCGGCTCCCCGTGGTGCTCTTCTGTGCCGGGGGCATCGCTACGCCGGCGGACGCGGCGCTGATGATGCAGCTCGGGGCCGAGGGCAACTTCGTCGGCTCCGGGATCTTCAAGTCGTCGGATCCGGCGCGCCGCGCCCGGGCGATCGTCGAGGCCACCACCCATCACGACGATCCCGAGCGCGTGGCCGCCGCCTCGCGCGAGCTGGGGGATGCCATGCCCGGCATCGAGATCGGCACGCTGCAGGCCGACGGCGGCCTGCTGCAGGACCGCGGCTGGTAGCCGTAGCACCGGTGCTCATCGGTGTTCTCGCCATCCAGGGCGATTTCGAGGCCCATGCCCGGGCGCTCCGGGACGTGGGGGTGAAACCCCGGGCGGTACGCACAGCGTCCGATCTCGAGGGCCTGGACGGCCTCGTCATCCCCGGCGGCGAGTCCACCACGATCACCCTCGGGATCGAGCGCGAGGGGCTCTCCGAGCCGCTGCGCGAGCTGGTCCGCAGCGGTCGGCCGGTGCTCGGGACCTGCGCGGGACTGATCATGCTCGACCAGGCCCACCTCGGCGTGCTCGACGTCCGCGTTCGCCGCAACGCCTTCGGGCGCCAGCTCAACAGCTTCGAGGCCGACCTGGAGCTCGACGGCGTCGGCCCGCTGCGCGCCGTGTTCATCCGCGCCCCGTGGGTGGAGGAGCACGGCGACGACGTGGAGGTGCTCGCGGAGGTGAACGGCCACCCGGTCGCCGTGCGTCAGGGAAACGTCCTCGCGGTGGCGTTCCACCCGGAGCTGACCGACGACCGCACCCTGCATCGCTGGCTCCTCGACCGCGCCGGGGTGGCGTCGTGAGAGACCAGCGGGCCGACGCGCTCGCCCGGATCCTCGTCCGCTACTCCACTCGGGTACGGCCGGGCGACGTCTGCGTGATCCAGTCGACGACGGCCGCGGAAGTGCTCGTCCAGTCCGTGTACGAGGAGGTGTTGCGCGCGGGCGGGCTGCCGATCATGCAGCTCACGACCAGCGACGCCCAGGCGGCGTTCTTCGATCTGGCGCGCGACCAGCAGCTCGACTGGGTCGCCCCTCCGGCGCGCTGGGCCGCGGAGAACGCCGACGTGCGCATCGCGATCATGGCCGACGTCAACGCGCGCGAGCTCTCGAAGGCCGACCCGAAGAAGCAGGCGCGGGCGCAGAAGGCGCGCAAGGGGCTCATGGAGACGTCGATGCGACGGGCGGCGGCGGGCGAGTACCGCTGGTCGCTGACGCTGTGCCCGACGCACGCCTACGCGAGCGAGGCCGAGATGTCCCTGCGCGACTACGAGGACTTCTACTACGCCGCGTGTCTGGTCGGCGACCGGGACCCGGTGAGCGCGTGGGAGCGCCAGTCCGACCAGGTGCGCCGGCTCGCCGAGTGGATCCAGGACCGGGAGGAGGTCAGGGTCCGCGCGCCTGGCACCGACATCACGCTCGGGGTGGCCCAGCGCCGATGGATCCCGTGCGTTGGAGAGCACAACATGCCCGACGGCGAGTTCTTCACCGGCCCGGTGGAGGACTCCGCCACCGGCCAGATCGCCTTCAGCTTCCCCGCCAGCTACGGCGGCCGCACCGTCTCGGGGGTGCGGATGCGCTTCGAGGACGGACGCGTCGTGGACGCGTCGGCGGAGCAGGGCGAGAGCTTCCTGCTCGAGATGCTCGACACCGACGAGGGCGCGCGGCGCCTCGGTGAGCTCGGGATCGGCACGAACTACGGCATCGCGACCGGCACCAAGGAGATCCTGCTCGACGAGAAGATCGGCGGAACGGTCCACTTGGCGGTGGGGATGAGCTATCCCGAGACCGGCGGCACGAACGACTCCGCGGTCCACTGGGACATGGTCTGCGACCTGCGCGAGGGCGGCTCGATCACCGTCGACGGGGTCGAGCTGCAGCGCGACGGCCGCTTCCTGCTCTAGCGCGTTTCCGCCTGCGACGCGCCCCGGCGCCAATAGACTCAATGTCATGGCCGGTCACTCCAAATGGGCGTCGATCAAGCACCGCAAGAAAGCCGTCGACGCCAAGCGCGGCCAGCTGTTCACGAAGCTGTCGCGCGCCATCACCGTCGCCGCGCGCGAGGGCGGCGACCCGGAGGGCAATCCCGCGCTGGCGCTCGCCATCCAGAAGGCGCGCGACGCGTCGATGCCGAAGGACAACATCGAGCGCGCGATCGCCAAGGGGACCGGCGCCGATTCGGAGGCCGACGCCTACGAGAACGTCGTCTACGAGGGCTACGGCCCGGGCGGGGTGGCCATCCTGGTCGAGGCGCTGACCGACAACCGCAACCGCACCGGCTCCGAGGTTCGCCACCTGTTCACGCGGCAGGGCGGCAGCCTGGGGGAGCCGGGATCAGTCGCCTGGACGTTCGAGAAGAAAGGCGAGATCGTGGTCGACGGCACCCGCTACGACGAAGACGATCTGCTCCCGGCGATCGACGCCGGTGCGGAGGACGTCGCGATGGACGGCGACGTATGGGAGATAGTGACCGGCCCGGGCGAACTGAGCGCCGTCCGCGAGGCGCTGGAGGTCGCGGGCGTCGCGATCGATTCGGCGGCGCTGGCGCAGCGCCCGACCACGCGCACACCGGTCCCGGAGGACCGGGTGGGATCACTGATGCGGCTGATCGAGGCGCTGGAGGACCACGACGACGTCCAGGGCGTGCATGCGAACTTCGACGTGGACGCCGACGTGCTCGAGCGCATGGCGACGGCGTAGCCCGGCTGGCGCCCGCGGGCCGAACCGGGCTGCGTGACGATTTTTCCTCGGCAGTGGCGGCAAACTCGTCACGCACGGCTCAGGCCGCGTCCAGCGAGCCGAAGAACGCCGCGATGTCGCGGGCCAGCAGCTCCGGCTCCTCCAGCGCCGCGAAGTGGCCCCCGCGCGGCATCGCGGTGAAGCGGCGCACGTCGTAGAGCCGCTCGACGTACTCGCGCGGCGGCGCGCCCTCGGGCACGAACTCGTTGGCGAACCGGGCGAAGGCGGTCGGCACGTGAACGCGGTCGTCGACGGTCCGCCGCGGCGCATGCCGGCGCTGTTCCCAGTAGAGGCGCATCGAGGAGGCGATGGTCTCGGTCGCCCAGTAGAGCGTGAGCGTCGAGAGCAGCAGCTCGCGGCCGAAGCGGCCATTGACGTCGCCGCCCGTGTCACCCCAGGAGCGCCACTTCTCGACGATCCAGGCGGCGAGCCCGGCGGGGGAGTCGTTTAGCCCATAGCCCGCGGTCTGCGGCTTTGTCCCCTGCAGCTCGCGGTACCCGGCCTCGCCATCCGCCCAGGCCGCGAAGTGGTCCAGGTACGCGCGCTCGGCGGCGGACAGCGGCCGGGCCTCCGGTCCGGTCACGGGTTCCTCCTCGAGGAAGGTGAGGTGCAATCCGACGATGGGCCGCGGGTCATCGAGCGCCATGAACGTGGCCACCCCGGCGCCGAAGTCGGCGCCGCCGGCGGCGTAGCGGGAGTAGCCGAGCCCGCGCATCAGCTGGTGCCAGAGCCCGGCGATCGTTTGGGTGGTCATCCCGGGGCGCCGGGGGCGGTCCGAGAACCCGTAGCCGGGTAACGAGGGGATGACCACGTCGAACGCGGGCCCGTCGATCGCGTGGGCGGCGGGGTCGGTGAGGAGCGGCACCAGCGGCAGCATCTCCAGGAACGTGCTCGGCCACCCGTGAGTGAGGACGATCGGGATCGCGTCGCTCCGGCCGGCGGCGCGCTCGTGCACGAAGTGCACGCCCAGGTCGCCGACCCGGGCGCGGTAGTGCGCGAGCCGGTTGAGCTCCGCCTCCCGCGCGCGCCAATCGAAGTCGGCCCAGTCGCCGAGCAGCGACCGCAGGTAGCCCGGCTCGGCGCCCTGTTCCCAGCCGAGCCCGTCGATCGCGTCCGGCCAGCGCGTGCGCATTATGCGCTCGCGTAGGTCCCGAAGGGGGGCATCGGGGATCGCGATCTCGAAACGCTCGACGTCCACCGGGGCGACGATACCCTCGCTCGGGAACGCCTCCGGCCGTGCGCACCGCCGCCGCGGTGGCCGCGCTTCCGAGCGGCGAAGCCGCCCCCGCGCTGCCGCGCCGCGTCGCCGGGCACTGATCGCCGCTCGCGGGGAGGCGTCCGCCCCTCGGCGCAGAATCCCGGGTATTGGTGGTCGTCCTCGGCATCGATCCTGGCACCGCCCACACCGGCTTCGGCGTGGTGCTCGCCCGCGGGCGCGCGCTCGCGGCCCTCGACGGCGGGGTCATCGAGACGCGGGCCGGTACGCCGCTCGAGCGCCGGCTGTCGCGGATCCACTCCCGGATATGCGATCTGATTCGCGAGCACGCCCCCGACGCGGTCGCCGTGGAGGAGCTCTACTTCGGCCGCAACGTCCACACGGCGTTCGCGGTCGGGCAAGCCCGGGGAGTGGTGCTGCTGTCGGCCGGCCTGCACGGCGTGCCCTGCTTCTCGTACACACCCCAGGCGGTGAAGCGGGCCGTGTGCGGCACGGGCGCGGCGGCCAAGGACCAGGTACAGCGGATGGTCGGCGCGCTGCTCGCCCTGCCGGAGCCGCCGGCGCCGGACCACGCGGCCGACGCCCTCGCGGTGGCGATCTGCCACGCCAACGGGGCCCCGCTCAGGGAGGCGTTGGCGTGAGGCGGCGGCTGCGCCGCTGGCGCCGCGCCTGGCGGAGGGCGTTCGCGTGATCGCCTCGGTACGGGGCGAGGTCGTGGCGCGGCGCGCCGGGGAGGCGGTGATCGAAGCCGCCGGCGTGGGGTACCGCCTCGCCGTCTCGGCGGAGACGCTGCGGGCAGTGCCGGCCGTGGGGCGCGACGCCCGCCTGCTGACGCACCTGGTCCTCCGCGACGACGGCATACACCTCTACGGCTTCGCGACGGAGACCGAGCGCGAGCTGTTCTCGATGTTGATCGGCGTCCAGGGTGTGGGACCGAAGGTCGCCCTGGCGGTGCTCTCCGGCGGCGCCCCGCGGGAGCTCCTGAACGCGATCGGATCGGGCGACGCCGCGCGCTTCCAGGCGGTGCCCGGGATCGGCAAGCGCACGGCAGAGCGGATCATCGTCGAGCTGCGGGAGAAGGTGGCGGGGCGGGCGACCGACGCCATCGTCGTCCGCCGCACCGCGACGAACGATCCCCGCTCTCTCGCCCGCGAGGGCCTCCTCGGCCTCGGCTTCACGCCGCCGGAGGCGGACCGCCTGCTGGACGGGGCCGCGGGAGACACGCCGGAGGACCTGATCGCCGAGGCGCTGAAGGGGGCGCGGTGAGCGGTATCCGGACGCCCGCGGTGGAGCGCATACACGACCCGGCGGCGCTGCCGGCGGAGGACGACCTCGACCGCTCGCTGCGTCCCCGCCGCCTCGACGACTTCGTCGGTCAAGAGCGCGTCAAGGAGCAGCTCGCGGTGTTCATCGAGGCGGCCCGCGCGCGCGGCGAGGCGCTCGACCACGTGCTGCTGGCCGGCCCGCCCGGGCTGGGCAAGACCTCGCTGGCCCAGATCGTGGCCAACGAGCTCGGTGTCGACTTCGTGCTCACCGCGGGGCCGGCGCTGGAGCGCAAGGGCGACGTCGCGAGCTATTTGACCGGCCTCGAGCCACGCTCGGTGTTCTTCGTCGACGAGATCCACCGCCTGCCGCGGGCGCTCGAGGAGACCTTTTACCCGGCCATGGAGGACCGCCGGCTGCCGATCACCGTGGGCCAGGGGGCGGGGGCCAAGGTCGTAACGCTCGACCTACCTCCGTTCACGCTGGTCGGCGCCACCACCCGCGCCGGCCTGCTCACCACGCCGCTGCGCGACCGCTTCGGGGTGACCCACCGCTTGGAGCTGTACGAGCCGGCCGACCTGGCCCGGATCGTGCGCCGCTCGGCCGGCATCCTCGAGGTCGAGGTGGACGACGCGGGGGCGCGGGCGATCGCGTCCCGCTCCCGGGGGACGCCGCGGGTGGCGAACCGGCTGCTCAAGCGCGTGCGCGACTTCGCGGAGGTGCGCGGCGCCGGCGCGATCGACCTGGGCGTGGCGCGCGAGGGGCTCGACCTGCTCGAGGTGGACGACGCCGGGCTCGACCGTCTGGACCGCGACATCCTCCACGCCGTGGCCGCGAAGTTCGGGGGTGGCCCGGTCGGGCTGTCGACGCTTGCCGTGGCGGTGGGCGAGGAGGCGGACACGATCGAGGACGTCTACGAGCCGTATCTGCTTCAGCAGGGCTTTCTCATGCGCACCCCGCGCGGGCGGGTGGCCACCGCCAAGGCGTTTGCCCATCTGGGCCTTGAGGCGCCGCGCGGAGCGCCTGCGCGCCTGTTCTGAGCCGCGGACTAACCTGCGCTTTAGACGAGCGCCTACCCTAGAGCTCTCATGCCGATCTTCATCTGTCCGAACTGCGGCGATCGCAGCATGTCGACCGAGCGGACCGCCGGCTTCCGCGACCACGCCCGCGCCTGCAGCAAGTGCGGCTTCGGCTTCGTCTTCGAGCTCCTGGACGATTACTACCCCGCCCCGAACGCCGCTTTTTTCATCCTCGACCAGCAGGGCCGGCTGATCGGCACCGGTCGCGGGGCGCGCGAGCTGACCGGCCTCGGCGACCTGGATGTGATCGGCCGCCCGGTCCAGGACGTACTGAACCTCCAGTTCGAGAACGGCGACGACCACATCGGCACGGCCCTCGAGTGGGGCGTGCGGGTGCTCGACAAGCCGGTGGTGGTGCACGCCGAGGGCGACCGCCCCGAGCCGGCGAAGGCGGACATCTTCCCCGCCTATGACGAGGACGGCGGTCTCTTGCTGGTGCTGACCCCGAAATGACGAGCCGCACGCGCAACCTGACGATCCTGGGCCTGGTCGTCGCGCTGCTCGCGGCGGCCGGTTACATCATCACCACCAAGGAGACCCGGCTCGGTCTGGACCTGAAGGGCGGGGTCGAACTGGTGTACGAGGGCCGGCCCACGCCGAAGGTGCCGGAGGTCACGCCGCAGGCGCTGGACGACGCCATCGAGACCATGCGCAAGCGCGTCGACGCGCTCGGCGTGTCCGAGCCCGAGATCCAGCGCTCGGGGCCCAGGCAGATCACCGTGGGCCTCCCCGACGTCCAGAACGCCGACCGCGCCAAGGAGCAGGTCGGCACCACCGCGCAGCTCCAGTTCTACGACTGGGAGCCCAACGTGCTGGTCCGCGACCCCGACGCGCCGTTCGCGGGCGCCAAGGCGCTCTACCAGGCCGTCGAGGCGGCGTCGAAGCAGAAGCCCAAGGCCGAGCGCACGGACGTGCCGCCCGGCTCGGACCTCACACCCGAGCAGGCCGACGCTCGAAACGACACTAAGGCGACCGACCAGTACTACCTCTTCGGCCCCGACCGCTTCCCGATCGGGCCGGACGGCGAGCCGGCGCGCTTCGAGCCCTACGAGCCGTCGGGAAGCTGCAGGGAGCTCCTGTCCGACTTCGAGCGCCAGCCCGGCCCGGCCAAGGAGTACGCGTCCGGGACGGAGTGCAAGGACCAGCTCGAGGCGCTGGGCCCCGGCGGTCCGGCGGCGGGCTCGAGGGTCCTCAAGGTGCCGAAGGGCATCGTCGTGGTGGAAGCGGAGCCCGTGGAGGGCCAGTCCGAGCGGGTCAAGCGCTTCTTCGTGCTCGAGGACGACTCCGAGCTGTCGGGGTCCGACATCACCAACCCCGAGGCCAGCACCGATCCGCAGAGCAACCTCCCGAACGTCACGATGGAGTTCACGGATGAGGGGCGGGAGGCGTTCGCGCGCGTCACCAAGCGGATCGCCGACCGCGGCTCGCAGATCATCCTCCCGCCGGGGGCGACGCGCGAGCAGCAGGAGCGGACCTTCCAGCGGTTCGCGATCACGCTCGACGACCGCATCGTCTCGCTGGCGACGATCGACTACCTGGAGAACCCCGAGGGCATCGATGGCCGCACCGGAGCGGCGATCGAGAACGTGGGCGACTTCCAGGCCGCCAACGACCTGGCCGAGAACCTGCGCATCGGCGCGTTGCCCATCGAGCTCAAGCTGATCTCGGAGACGCAGGTGTCGGCCACGCTCGGCCAGCAGGCGCTCGACCAGGGCCTCCTTGCGGGCGCCGCCGGCCTGGCCCTGACGATCCTCTTCCTGCTCGTCTTCTACCGCGTGCTCGGCGTGGTCGCCACGGTGACGCTGTTGATCTATGCCGTGCTGCTGTTCGCGCTCGTGAAGCTGATCCCGATCACGATGACCCTGCCCGGCATCGCGGGCCTGGTGCTCACGCTGGCGGTGGCGGCCGACGCCAACATCGTCATGTACGAGCGAATAAAGGAGGAGGTGCGCACCGGTAGATCGGTGCCCGCGGCCATCTCCGCGGGCTACTCGAAGGCGCTCAAGACGATCATCGACGCGAACGTCGTGACGATCGGGGTGGCCTTCATCCTGTTCACGCTCGCGACCGGCGGCGTCAAGGGCTTCGCCTTCACGCTCGGCGTCGGCACCATCGTCTCCCTCTTCACGGCCGTGCTGGTCACGTCGGCGATCCTCGGATCGCTGGCCCGGGCGCGGCTGCTGCGACGCCCGAGCGCCCTCGGCGCGGGGCGCGAGCGCGCGGGCTGGAACTTCGACTTCATGGGGAACTCGCGCTGGTTCTTCTCGATGTCCGGCGTGATCCTGGCCGCCGGGGCGATCGCGATCTCGACGCTGGGCATCAACTTCGGCATCGACTTCGAGTCGGGCACCCGGATAACCACGCCGCTCCAGCAGGCGGCGAGCGTGGACGAGGTTCGGGACACGCTCTCGCCGCTCGGCTATGGCGACGCGAAGATCCAAGAGGTCGACGACCCGGAGCTGGGCCAGAACGTGGTGCAGATCTCGGTTGCCCAGCTCGAGCCGGAGCAGGTGACGGAGGTCGAGCAGGCGCTCGACCGCGACTACGGCGTGGCGGTGGACGAGCTCTCGTCCACCTCGATCGGCCCGACGTTCGGGGAGCAGATCGCCCGCACGGCGGTGATCGCGGTGATCGCCTCCCTGTTCTTGATCTCCATCTACATCGGGTTCCGCTTCGAGTGGAAGTTCGCGGTCCCGATCCTGATCGCGCTGGCCCACGACCTGCTGATCACCGCGGGCGTGTACGCGCTGACGGACCGCGAGGTGACGACGGCGACGGTCGCGGCGCTGCTGACGATCATGGGGTACTCGCTCTACGACACGATCATCGTGTTCGACCGAATACGCGAGAACGTGCCGCGCATGCCGCGGGCCACGTTCTCCCAGATCGCGAACCGCTCGATGTCCGAGGTGCTCACGCGATCACTGGCGACGAGCTTCACCGTGCTGATGCCGGTCGGGTCCCTGCTCCTGTTCGGCGGCGAGACCCTGAAGGACTTCGCGTTCGCCCTGCTCGTGGGCGTGGCGTCCGGCGCCTACTCGTCGATCTTCATCGCGACGCCCGTGCTCGTGGAGTGGAAGGAGCGCGAGTCCACCTACATGCGCCGCCGCCGGCTCATCCTGGAGGAATACGGGGGCATCGTGCCGGCCTTCCCG
>Ga0081538_10004567_pt1 | contig 12743 bp, 14 predicted proteins | sample TabmetS5T2R1_FD_71022 | JGI IMG/M metagenome (GOLD analysis project Ga0081538, IMG submission 71022) | Tabebuia heterophylla rhizosphere microbial communities from the University of Puerto Rico - S5T2R1 | ecosystem: Host-associated > Plants > Roots > Rhizosphere ...
GGCTGGCCGGCGTCCGCCTGGAACGCGCGGAAGCGGATGAGGTTCCGGTCGAACGTGAGCGTCGAGCCGTTCCAGACGAACCGGTCGAGCCGGTTCGCAAGCAAGTCGACGGTGGCGAGCGAGTTCGAGTCCGCTCCCGTGTTGCTCTCGCTCCAGAACAGGTACACGAACCCGTTCACCATGAAGTTGCGGTGGAGCGCGATTCCCAGCAGCCCGCGCTCGGAAGCCGAGTTGACAGCGAGGTCGAGGACGGGCCCCTCGACGACGCCGTTCCGCACGCGCATCACGCGGCCCGTGGCCTTCTCGTTCACGAGCATGTCATTGGCGCCGATGAACGCGAGGCCGGTCGGCTGGGATAGGCCGGTGGCCACCGTTCTCACGGCCAGGTTCGGGTCAACGACGGTCGGAGTCGCCTGCGCCCACGCCTGGGCGGGCAAGGCAAGCGTGGCGAAGATGGCCAGCATCAGGAGACGCCGGCCCGGTCGCGGTGTTCTCATATCAGCCCCTTCCCTGGGTTGGACTGCCTCCGCCCTTCCCTACGGGACGGGCGGAGGAGCGGTTTGTCGCCTAGTAGGGCGTGCGAAAAGCGCAGGAAGACGGGGCGCCCGGGCTGGTTCGGGCCTTGCGCTGGACCGGTTAGGGGACTGCCCTCAAGCCTGGGCTCGTGACTGCCGATACAGCGCGCGAGGTCCTCTCCTCCCGGGCTCGGGGATGACGGCAACCAAACTCGCGCCCGGTAACGCCCGGAGCGGCGGCGAACCCCCTTTCGCCGCCGCTTCTCTATCCCGGCGAAGGAGAGGGAACGAAGCTAGGCAGCGGGGTGGAGGCTCGGCCGCAGGTCGGCCGGGGCGCCGGCGCGGACGTCGGACTCGCCGTGCCAGCGCGCCACGCTCGTGGCCCAGCCCTGCCGGGCGTGGTAGGCGCAGACGAAGTACGTCTCGCCGTTCGCCGCGGTCACGTCCCGCGAGCCGCCGCGGTCACAACGGCGGTTCTCGAGTCGGTAGTACCCTTCGCAGCGCTCCATGTCCTCTTGACTTCGGCAGGGCGCGACATCTTCCTCAACCCTCGTTAACGGGTTTCTAACCGTCGGCGCCAGGCCTCGCCTGCGGCTCGACCTTCCGGCGTGGCCAGGAAGTGGTCGAGCGGGACGTGGAGGAAGGCGCCGCGCGACTCGGCGACGACTTCGTCCCCGTCGCGGAGGTGAGCGTCGATGTGGATCCGACGTCCGCGGCTGTCGGTGACCCAGGCAGCGAGATCGAGCTCGTGGTTGATGAAGGCTGGCCGGCGAAACCGGACGAAGATCCGGGCGGTGACCGCCGGGAAGCGATGCCAGGTCGCGAGCAGCCCCGACGCCTCGTCGAGGGCAGCCGCGACGAGGCCGCCATGGACGATTCCCGGCCCCGCCTGATGGTGCTCGCCGAAGGTGACGACGGCCTCGTAACGGTCGATGCCCTCCTCGAAGGGCTGCGGCAAGTGGAGCCCTGTCGGGTTGTCGCCGCAGCCCCAGCACGCAGGGTCGTGGTGAGGCGGGATCGCCGGGGGCACTGCCTCAGCGGAGGCCGCCGCGCTCGAAGTGCGCGCGGTAGAAGTTCTCCGAGCCCGCGGTCGCCATTGCCGCGCTGGCCGAGATCTCGAGCGAGAGCGTCGCGGCCGTGACGATCTGGGCGAGACGATAGACCTTGCCCGGCCCGACGCAGCCCATGAGCCGGAGCCACGAGCGGGCGTAGGGGAGGGTGGTCCCTCCCCCCACGGTCGCAACCTCGAGGCCGGCGAGCCGCATCGAGACGTGCAGGCCGCCGTCGACCCTGTGCGCCGTGCCGTGGGCCATCGAGCTCGTGCCCACCATGCCGATGTCCTGTCCGGTCGCGGTGAAGAGGGCCGCGATCGCCGTTGCCGGCGTGAACGCCACCGATTGCATCCCCGACGCAACGGCGCCGTGGGTGCCGACGAACGCAAGCTCCTCGAGGTCGTCGAGCGACGTCTTGAGCACGCGCCGGACGGCCTCCTCGGTGAGCGTGGCTTCGGCGACGACCGTCTTTCCGTGGCCGCCACGCTCGAAGTAGCGGGCCGAGGGCTTCTTGTCGCCGCCCATGTTCCCCTCGAGCATGCTGCGCCGCGGCTTCACGGGCGTGCGCTCGAGGACGAAGCCCTGGTTCAGCGCGTACGAGTTGCGGGTGATCATGTTCATTCCGCAGGCGTCGCCCGTGGTGAACGCGTACATCACGTGGCACATGGGGCCGACGACGTGCGTCTCGACCTCTCGCAGCTTCGCGTAGGTAGAGAGGTTGGCGACCGGCTCCGACGCGAGCCAGGCCTGCATGTCGCCGACCTGTGCCTCGATCCAGCCCGCGAACGCGACCGCCTCGGCGACGTCGGCGAAGAGGAAGGCCGACGCGCGCGTGATCCGATCCCGGAGGACGAAGGTTCTGAACCCGCCGGACTCGCCGACGGCGCGGGCGCCGCGGTAGAGCGAGATCGAGAGCCCGCCCTCGGTGTTGGCGAGCGGGACGAAGACGCCCTCCCGGGCGCGGCCGCGCTCCACGAGCCGGCCGTGCGGCTCCTCGAGCGCGTAGTCGCCGAGCTCGACCTCGAGCGGCCCGACGACCGCGACGGGGACGAGCGCGACCCCGGTGATCGCTTCGGTGGCCCGGGCGAACGGCGTGAGATCGTGCGCGAAGACCTCGCCCTCGCCGTCGAGGCGCGGCGCAAGCTCCTCTTGCCGCGCGCGGATCGAGTCGGGGTCGTTCTTCCGGGGCCAGCGCCGGAGCTCCACGGCGAAAGCTTAGAGCTGAACGTGCGGCGGCACAGCGCCTCAGTGCGTTCAGGGCTCTAAGGCTCCCATGGGTGGAGGCGAGGGACCCAGCGCGGGACGTTGGCCCGGTAGGCGTCGTACTCCTCGCCGAAGCGCTTGCGAAGGCCGGGCTCCTCGACGAGCGGGAAGTAGACCGCGTTGACGGTGAAGACCGCCGTGAACCAGAGGAGGAGCGGCGCCGAGGCGAAGAGCGCGGCCTCGCCGAGGAGGATCGCGAGGACGCCGCCGATCATCGGATTCCGCACGTGCCGATACGGGCCGACCACTACGAGTCGCGAGGTGGGATCCCAGGGAGCGAGCGTGCCGCGCCCGACCCAAGCGAAGAGCGCGATCGTCCAGGCGACGAGCGCAAGGCCAAGGGCGATCAGGACGACTCCGAGGAGCGCGAGCTGCCACGCGGCGAGATCGGCCCCATTTCGCCAGGCCACGAGGCCGGGAACGACGACGGCGACGACGAACGGCAGCATCCCGATCGCCAGGGCGTGGCGCCAGACGCTCATGTCCGGATGATGCCTGCGGGTTGGTTAGGCTCCCCGGCCGTGGCTGCAACCCTCATGGACGGCAAGGCGCTCGCCGGCAAGGTACGGGCCGAGGTGGCGCGCGAGGTGCAGGCGCTCGGGCGCCCGGTCGGGTTGGCCACCGTCCTCGTCGGCGAGGACGAGGCGTCCGCGCTCTACGTGCGGCGAAAGCAGGAGGCCTGCGTCGAGGTGGGGATCGAGCCGATCCACCACGAGCTTCCCGCCGAGACGAGCGAGGCCGAGCTCCTCGAGTTGGTCGCCGACCTGAACGCGGACGAGCGGGTGACGGGGATTCTCGTCCAGCTCCCGCTGCCTGGACACATGGACGAAGGGCGCGTGATCAGGACGATCGCTCCGATCAAAGACGTCGACGGCTTTCACCCAGCGAGTGCCGGTCATCTCCTCCAGGGCGAGCCCACGTTCGTCGCGGCGACGCCGGCCGGGATCATGGAGATCCTGCGCGCATACGAGATCCCGCTCGAAGGCGCGCGGGCGGTGGTCGTCGGCCGCTCGAACATCGTGGGCAAGCCGATGGCGCTCCTGCTCCTCGCCGAGAACGCCACGGTGACCGTGTGCCATAGCCGCACACGCGACCTCGCGGAGGTCGTCCGTGCGGCGGACGTCGTCGTCGCCGCGGTCGGGCGGGCCGGAATGGTGACCCGCGACATGGTGCAGGAGGGAGCAACCGTGATCGACGTCGGCATCAACCGCGTCGACGGGAGGGTCGTCGGGGACGTGGCCCAGGACGTCGCCGAGGTGGCCGGTCACCTCACGCCCGTGCCGGGCGGGGTCGGGCCGATGACGATCGCGAGCCTGCTTCGGAACACGGTTCGCGCGGGCCGGTATCAGGCTGGGAGGCTTGCCTTCCCCGGCGGCTGAGGGTACGCTGCGCGCGCCGCGGGACTTGCGGTTATGGCCGGATGCGGCGGCTCGAAGCCGGGCCGTCGTTGTTGTGTGAAGGAGGGAAAGGTCGTTGGCTGAGGGCACCGTCAAGTGGTTCTCGAACGAGAAGGGGTACGGGTTCATCGAGCGCGAGGGGGGAGACGACGTCTTCGTGCATCACAGCGCCATCGAGATGGACGGCTACCGTACCCTCACTGAAGGCCAACGCGTCCAGTTCGACGTCGAGCAGGGCGACAAGGGCCTGCAGGCAAAGAACGTTACGCTGCTCTAGCCAGCGAAGGTTCGATTGCCGCGACGGGCCCCGACGAGGGGCCCGTCGCATTTCTAGACTGGAGGCGGGATGGCAATCACACGAGATGATGTGCTGCACGTCGCTGGTCTCGCGCGCCTCGAGATCCCCGAGGCGGAGCTCGATGCCGTGCGCGACCAGCTCGGGGCGATCCTCGATGCGGTCGGCAAGGTCTCCGAGCTCGACCTGAGCGATGTCGAGCCGATGACCCACCCCCTCGACCTGGCGAACGAGTGGGCGGAGGACGAGCCGCGGCCGTCGCTTCCGCGGGAGGACGCGCTGGCCAACGCGCCTGATCCGTCCGACGGCGCGTTCCGTGTGCCGGCGGTCGGGGGGTGACTCCCCTGTATCTCCACACGATCTCGCCACACTTCCGGCACGGTGCGGCACACAGCCGCGCGCCTTTCCTCGTTACGCTCATAGCGGGTGGAGGCACGGGGTGGCCCCACAGGCGGCCGAGAGGGACGGGGCCGTGATCGACACCCTGAGGCTGACCGCGGAGGAGGCGGCCGGGTTGCTTGAGCGCGGTGATGTCTCCGGTGAGGAGCTCGCCGGCGCCTACGTGGACGCGATCGAAGCCCGCGACCCGGAGCTGCACGCCTACCTGCACGTCGTCGGCGAGCGCGGAAACGGCGTGCCGATCGCGCACAAGGACGTGATCACGACGAAGGGGATCCCAACCACCGCGGGGTCGAAGATCCTCGTGGGCTACACGCCGGTGTTCGACTCGACGGTGGCGGCGCGTTGCAAGGCCGCCGGCCTGCCGGTCCTGGGGAAGACCAACCTGGACGAGTTCGCCATGGGCTCGTCGACCGAGAACTCCGCCTTCGGGCCCACGAAGAACCCCTGGGATCCCGAGCGCGTGCCGGGCGGCTCGTCCGGCGGCTCTGCCGCCGCGGTCGCGGCCGGGCTGGCGCCGTGGGCGCTCGGCACCGACACGGGCGGCTCGGTGAAGCAGCCTGCCTCTCTCTGCGGCGTCGTCGGCCTGCGGCCCACCTACGGGACGGTCTCGCGCTACGGGATCGTCGCGTTCGCGTCGAGCCTCGACCAGGTGGGCCCGCTGACGAAGACCGTGCGCGACAACGCGCGCCTCTACGCCCTGATCGCGGGCAAGGACCCGTGCGACGCGACAACCGTCGAGCTTCCGCAGCCCGTGGCGATCCCGGAGGGTGAGGACCTGAGCGGAGTGCGGATCGGCGTCCCCGGGGAGATGAACGAAGCCGAGGGAATCGACCCGGGCGTGAGCGAGAGCGTGAACGCCGCGATTCGACGCGCCGAGGAGCTCGGCGCCGAGGTCGAGGAGACGAGCCTGCCGCGGTCCGTCGACTACGGGCTCGCGTGCTACTACCTCGTCGCCCCGGCCGAGGCGAGCTCGAACCTCGCCCGCTACGACGGCGTCCGCTACGGCTATCGGGCCGAGGTGGACGGCGACCTCACGGCGCTCTACGCCCGCACCCGCTGGGAAGGCTTCGGCGCCGAGCCGAAGCGGCGCATCCTCCTCGGCACGTACGCGCTCTCGGCCGGCTACTACGAGGCCTACTACGGCCAGGCCCAGAAGGTGCGCACGGTGATCGCCCGCGAGCACGCCGCCGCCTTCGAGCGGTTCGACGTCCTCGTCAGCCCGACGTCGCCGACGGTCGCATTCCGCATCGGCGAAAGGGCGGAGAACCCGCTGGCCATGTACCTCTCCGACCTGCTCACCATCCCCTCCAACATGGCAGGCCTACCCGGGCTCTCCATCCCTTGCGGCCTGTCCGACGGCCTGCCGGTCGGGCTGCAGCTGATCGGCCCGCAGTTCTCGGAGAACACCCTCTTCCGCGTCGGCCACGCGCTCGAGCGCGCGCTCGACTTCGACTACATCCCCGAGCGCCTGCGGTGAACTGGGAAGCCGTCATCGGCCTGGAGATCCACGTCCAGCTGAAGACGCGGACGAAGATGTTCTGCCGCTGCGAGAACGTCTGGGGAGAGGAGCCGAACACCCGCACCTGCTCGGTCTGCCTCGCGCACCCCGGCGCCCTGCCGGTGCCCAACCGGACGGCGATCGAATGGGCGATCAAGCTCGGCCTCGCGCTCGACTGCGAGATCGCCGAGCGGTCGCTCTTCCACCGGAAGAACTACTTCTACCCCGACCTGCCCAAGGGGTACCAGATCTCTCAGTACGACGTCCCGCTCGCGTCCGAGGGGCGCTTCGTCGTGCCGGGCCCCGGCGGGGACCGCGAGATCGGCATCGTCCGCGCGCACCTGGAGGAGGACGCTGCGAAGACGATCCACGTCGGCGGGACGGCCGGGCGCATCCACGGCGCGGCCTACTCGCTCGTCGACTTCAACCGCGGAGGCACTCCGCTCGTCGAGATCGTGGCCAAGCCGGACGTCCGCTCCAGCGATGAGGCGCGACGCTTCCTCCAGCTCCTGCGTCAGACGGTCGTCGAGCTGGGCATCTCTGACGCGGAGATGGAGAAGGGGTCGCTGCGCTGCGACGCCAACGTCTCCGTGCGCGAGGCCGGGGAGGAGGGCTACCGCACGAAGACCGAGCTCAAGAACATGAACTCGTTCAAGTTCGTCGCCGACGGAATCGCCGCCGAGGTCGAGCGCCAGATCGCCATCTACGAGGCCGGCGGCGAGGTGGTCCAGGAAACGCTCCACTTCGATCCGCAGGCCGGAACGATCGCGCCGCTCCGCTCGAAGGAGGAGGCGCACGACTACCGGTATTTCCCCGAGCCCGACCTCGTGGCCGTCGAGCCGACGACCGAGATGATCGAGCGCGCCCGGGCGGAGGTCGGTGAGCTACCCGGCGCTCGGATCCGCCGCCTCGAGCAGGAGATCGACTTCGACCTCGCGTACGGCCTGGTCACCGGCGGGCGAGACGGGCTATACACCCGTGTGCCGGGAGACGACCGCCGTGCCGTCGCCAACGTGCTCATGAACCAGCTCGCCGCGGCTGGGGTCGATCCCGACAAGGTGGACGGCGCCGAGCTCGGCAAGCTGATCGACGCGCGTGAGCGCATCCCGCGGCAAGCGTTCCTCGACGCGCTGGCAGCGAGCGCCGACAGCGACTTCTCGGCGGATCGCTACCTCGCCGAGACGACGGTCTCGGACGCGTCCGAGCTCGATCCGGTCATCGACGCCATCCTGGCCGCCAACCCCGGGCAGGTCGCGGCTTACCGGGGCGGCAAGGACGGCCTCCTCGGCTTCTTCGTCGGCCAGGTGATGAAGGAGACCCAGGGCAGGGCGGACCCGCGCGCGGTGAACGAGCGGCTGCGCGAGAAGCTGAACGCGTGAGCGGGATCGAGGTCCGGCACGCGGAGCCGGCCGACCATGCACGCGTCAGCGCCGTCCTCGACGATTGGTGGGGAGGAGGACGCCACATGGTGGACATGCTCCCCCGGTGTTCTTCGTCCACTTCCGCGGCACGTCGTTCGTCGCCGACCGCGATGGCGGCGTGGCCGGCTTCCTCGTCGGCTTCCTCTCCCCGTCCGAGCCGGCCGAGGCGTACGTCCACTTCGTCGGCGTCAGCCCCGAGGAGCGCCGTTCGGGCCTGGGGCGAACGCTCTACGAGCGCTTCTTCGAGCTCGCCCGGGCGAACGGGAGAACGCGCGTGAGCTGCGTCACCTCGCCGCTCAACGGCGGCTCGATCGCGTTCCACACCGCGCTCGGCTTCGAGCCCAGCCCTCCGAAGGGCCGGCTACGACGGCCCAGGCGAGGACAGGGTCGTGCTCACGCGGTCGCTCTGAGCCGCACGGCCGGGCGGGAGAGCCCAGGCCGTGATCGCCGCGGCGACAAGCGATCCGGAGAGACCGAGCGCCAAGTCGCCGAGGGTGTCCGTGTAGGCGGTCTCGAGCTCGGGTGAGTCGCGGATGAAGGTGATGTACTCGGCGAACTCCCACAGGATCGCAATGAGGGCGCCGAAACCGACGCACAGGCCGAAGGTTGTGAGCCTGCCCACCGGGAGCCGAAGAAGGAGCTGCCCGAAGGCGCCGACGAGCAGCGCCCAGTTGACGAAATGGTTGGCGTCGTCCCACCAGTGGATCGTGTCGTAGAGGTCGAGGGCGTTCCCCGCAGTGTCGATCAGGAACGGGAGCGTCCAGAGGATGTCGAGCGCGTACGGGTAGGGCGTCGGCCGGCGCCGAGCGACCAGCCACCAGACGGCCGGGACGACGAGTACCGCGATCGGGTACACGATCACCCGCGCGGTCATCGCCTTCCCTTCGAACTGGGGTGAGTCCGGGAAGAGGACCGCGAAGAGGAGGACGGCGAACAGCGCGGCCTTGAGCGCAAGGTCCAGCCAGAGCGGCCAGCGGCGCATTCCGGCGCATCGTCCCGGACCGCACGGCCGCCGTCCAGGCGCCGAAGTCGGCTCTCGTGGACGGCGGTCGAGTGCTACGACGCGAGGTTCGCCAGAGCCAACGCGAAGAGCGGCAGCGCGGCGGCGGAGTAGAGCGCGAAGAGCCAGAACCAGAGCCGCTGCAACATCGTCGTGCCTCCCTTCGGTGCGTTGACGTCGATACGTCCAGGCTGCCTGCGCGCCTGCGGCTCCACAATGGAGCGGGCTCGACCACCGGGGTTCGGTTATCCGAAGGACGCAGAGTTCAGGCCGAACGGCGAAGCTGCGCGAGCGCGCGGCGCGCAGGGGCGAGCGCCTGCGGGCTCTCGAGCACGGGCCGGAAGAGATCGCCGTCTCGCTCGATCCGCTCCAGCGCCTCGGCCATGCCGAAATCGCGCGGCGTCACGTCCTCGGTGAGCTCCTCCCAGCGGAGCGGGGTGGAGACCGGCGCCCCGGGCTTCGGCCGGACCGAGTAGACGCTTGCGATCGTCTTGCCCCAGCCGTTCTGACGGGCGTCCACGAAGACGCCGCGCCGCTTCGCCTTCCGCCACTGCGTCGTGACGAGGCCTGGGTGGCGCTCGGCGAGGACGGTCGCGACGCCTTCCGCGAAGTCCCGCGTGTCCTCGAAGGTCGAGCGCCGCGTGATGGGCACGAGCACGTGCACCCCGTCGGCGCCGCTGGTCTTCACGTAGCTCGACAGCCCCAGCTCGTCGAGGAGCTCGCGTACCAGGTGTGCCACCCGCACGCCGAGGCGGAACCCGCGGTCAGGCGGGTCGAAGTCGAAGAGGACGAAGTCGGGCCGCTCGGGCCGGTCGACGCGCGAATACCACGCGTTCATGTCGATGCAATGCATCTGCACCATCCAGAGGAGGGCGAGCTCGTCGTTCACGAGCGGGAAGTCGACGAGCCGTGACTCTCCCTCGCGCGGGTAGGTGCGGAAGCGGCGCGTCGGGATCCAGTCCGGCATACCTTTCGGCGCGTTCTTCTGGAAGAAGAACGGCGCGGCGGCACCCTCGCGGAAGCGCTTCATCGTGAACGGCCGGCCGCGCAGATGCGGCAGGAGCGTCGAGGCGACGGCGACGTAGTAGTCCCAGAGGTCGCCCTTCGTGACGCCGTCCTTTGGGAAGAGGACCCGGTCGGCGCTCGAGAGGCGCACCTCACGGCGGCCCCGCCGGACAGTCCGTTGGTCCGTCATTCGGAAAGCATGCCCGGAAAGACGGAAGGGCGGCCGTGAGGCCGCCCTTCCGCACGCTTGGGAGCGTTACCGATCGTTAGTCCATGGTCTGCGGATTCAGATGGTCGACCAGCCTAGGCTTGCCGGGCTTCTGGACGACTGCCCGGTACACCACCATGCCCTGCGCGAGGGCGTTGTTGATGACGCCGTCCGACGCGTAGACGGGGATCCCGGGTCCCGTCTTGAACATCGGGCCCGTGTAGGGATACGCGGACCAGGTGCCCGAATTCGGGATGGGATCGTAGTACGCGACCTCCTTCAGCCTCGTGGGCTGCGAGAAGTCGATCACGTCGACCCCACCCGTATACCAGGCGTTGACGAGCAGGTCCTTCTTGATGCCCATGACGGCCATGCCCATGTGCGCGGAGCAGTACTCGCCCGGCGCGGACGAGGGCCGCAAGTCTCCGACGTGGAACTCGCTCAGGAAGTTGCCCTCCACGTCGGTGAAGAACATCCGCCCCGTCTTGTGCGTTCCACCGGCCGGGTTCCACGGCCGCGGCTGGTAGGTCGTCATGGGCGGGCAGCCGCTCCCGAAGGACTCGTCGACCCAGTTCACGACCGTCCCCTCGTTGTTGAACATCACCGAGTGGAAGAAGTCGATCGCTCCGGGGAACTGGCCGGTGCCGCCCGAGGAGACCTCGTCGTCGCCGATCGAGATCGGGTTCTGCGTGTCCGGAATCCCGTTCGCGCCGATCCGCCACACCTGGCCCTGCTCGGCGCAGGCCCCGCCGGCGAGGCGATGTTCGATGTGGACGACGATGTCGTGGCAAGCCACGGCCGCCGGCTCGAGGACGGGCGGGGCTGGGAGACCTTTTTCGGCCCACTCCTGCTTCCCATCCGGATCACCCGGATAGCTGATCGCCGGCTGCACGTCGAGCTCCTGCGCCGCCGCCGGGTTGGCGAGCGGCACCTCGACGATCTGGATCACGCCGTGGAGCGGATTGGCCGGGCTCCCCGGGTCCTCGTCGTAGGGGTTCGCCGTGTTCAGGTACTCCGTGTCACCGCACGTGGGTCCCGCGCCCAGGGGATATGACGACACGTAGACGATCAGCCTGCCCGGCTCCTCGGGCCACAGCGTGATCGTGTGTGCGCCGCAGTCCGTGTACACGGACTTCACCTGCTGGATGCTGGTGAACGGATTCGCCGGGTCGTCGCTCATCGTGAAGACGCGGACGCCCTCCCAGCCGGTCGGGGTGCCGCCCGGCACCCGCGCCGCGCCACACTCGGGGCTGGCCATCGTTGTGTCCACCGCAAGGAGCATGAGGTCGGCGACCCCGTTGCCGTTGCGGTCCCACAGGATCGGGTCGTTCTGGGCTCCGTCACAGGCGAAATCCCTCACCAGCTGTGGAGCAGCGGGATTGGAGATGTCGAAGATCCGCACGCCGCCGCGAGGCCCGGTACCGGGCGGGAACCCGGTAGAGCCCGTGTAGTAGCCGATGAAGGCGTGGTTGCCCCAAAACGCGAGATCCGAGTGGGTCGCCTGGTACGGGGACGTGAAGACCCTGTCCATCTTCTTGCGGGGGTTCGGGTCGGGGTCGGGCTGGGCGCCGGCCGTGCCGGCGAGTAGACCCAGCGCGACCAGCGCGAGCACAAGTAACCGCAGGGAAAATCTCATGAATCCCTCCTCCAATTCGACGGGAGCGCGTGCAGCCGGGCGCCTCCGCGGACCGCGGATCCGCCGCGCCCCTCGATAGACCTGTTTCCCTGGAGACGCCCCCACGTCTCACCTCCCCTATCGGTGTCCGGCAGTCTTCTATCCCTGCGGCTCGCTGTCAAACGGATTGCACCACCTGCTCGGACGAAGCCGGCGTAGACGAGCGCGGCTGCGACCCCGACTGCACCCCCCAGGAACGGAAGGGCGGCTCTAAGGCCGCCCTTCCGCACGCTTGCGAGCGTTCGAAGTGCTAGTCCATCGTTTGCGGGTTCAGGTGATCCACCAGCTTGGACTTGCCGGGCTTCGGCAAGAGCGCGCGGAACACCACCGTGCCCCTCGCGGTCGAGGGCTCCTCGACACCGTCGGAGGCATAGACGGGAATACCCGCGCCCTTGAACATTGGGCCCGTGTACGGATACGCGGACCAGTTGTCCGAGCCGAAGGTCCCCCCGAACTTGTAGTACGCGATCTCCTTCAGGTTCACCGGATCGCTGAAGTCGATCACGTCGACTCCGCCGGTGTACCAGGCGTTCACCAGGAGGTCGCGGTTGATGCCCATGACAGCCATGCCCATGTGGGCAGAGCAGTACGAGTCGGGGCCCTGGGGCCGCCGGTCGCCGACGTGGAACTCACTGAGGAAGTTGCCTTCCAAGTCCGAGAAGAACATCCGCCCGGTCTTGTGCGTACCGCCGGCGGGGTTCCACGGCCGCGACTGGTAGGTCGTCATCGTCGGGCAACCGCTGCCGAACGACTCGTCGACCCAGTTCACGACGGTTCCCTCATTGTTGAACATCACAGAGTGGAAGAAGTCGATCGCTCCCGGGAATTGTCCCGTGCCGCCCGAGCTGACCTCGTCGTCACCGATCGAGATCGGGTTGGCCGTGTCCGGTAGCCCGTTCGAGCCGATCTCCCACACCTGCCCTTGCTCGGCGCACGCGGCTCCGGCCAGGCGATGCTCGACGTGAACGACGATGTCGTGGCAGGCGATCGCCGCCGGCTCGAGCCCGGTCAG
>Ga0081538_10004568_pt1 | contig 12740 bp, 9 predicted proteins | sample TabmetS5T2R1_FD_71022 | JGI IMG/M metagenome (GOLD analysis project Ga0081538, IMG submission 71022) | Tabebuia heterophylla rhizosphere microbial communities from the University of Puerto Rico - S5T2R1 | ecosystem: Host-associated > Plants > Roots > Rhizosphere ...
GACCCGGAAGGGGTTGCCGAGCTCGGGGTCGCCTATGCGACCCTCCAATGCTCCGATCTCCTGGCGCGGGGCGCGCCCGGTATCCACTTCTACACCCTGAACCGCTCGCCTGCAACGCGCGCGATCCTGGCGGCGCTGCGCGCCGCGCACCCCTGGACGCGCGCGACGGCGCGCGTCTAGACCCGCGCGGGCGCCAGCTCGGCGATCAGCTCGGCCGTTTTCTGCACGCGGCCGAACTCGGCATGAAGGTTCGCCGCCGTCACCCGCGCGAGCTCGTCGGCGCTCAGCGTGGCGCCGTCGGGAGCGACCAGGTCGAAGGTGTGGGTCGCGTCGATGGCGAAGCGCATCCCGAAGCCGAGGTTGGCGGCGACCCTTGCCGTGGTCTCGCAGCACATGTTGGTCTGGATGCCGCAGATCACGACGTCCTCGATCCCGTTCTCGCGAAGCCAGGCGGCGAGGTCCGGCTCGCCGTGGAAGGCCGAGTTCACGTGCTTCGTCACGACCAGGTCGGGCCTACCGCCGACGACGTCCTTGAGCTCGTTGCCCGGCTGCCCGGCACGCAGCGGCGACCCCTCCTCGACGGAGTCGTGGCGAACGAACACGAGCGGCTGCCCGTGCTCGCGCCAGGCCTCGATCAGCGCGCCGACGTTCCGGTCGAAGTCGGGATTGTTGCGAGGGCCCCAGTAGGCGGCGTCGTCGAACGCTCTCTGCACGTCCACGACGACCAGTGCGATGCGATCGGCCATGCCGCCGAGGGTACCCTCAAACGTCTCGAGGCCCGCCGGACACGTAGGGATCAGAGCCCGGTTTCCGGCAGGAGGTCTGTGTGAAAGGGACCGACGATCGGCGACGGCAGCGCTTCGACGCGCTGTTCGCCGCCTACAGCCCGAGCATCGTCGCCTACTGCGGCTGGCGAGCGGACTCGGCCAGCGATGCCCAGGACGCGGTCGCCGAGGTCTTCCTGGCGGCGTGGCGACGGTTGGACGAGCTGCCGGAGGGTGACGCCGCCCGGGTCTGGCTGTACGCGACGGCGCGGAGAGTGCTCGCGAACCAGCGCCGGTCCACGCGCCGCCGCGAGGCGCTCCGCGAGCGGCTGGCGCGCGAGCGCTCGCCCGCGGCCACCGAGTCGCCCGGGGCCGAGGAGGCCAGCGTCCGCGCCGCGCTCATGCAGCTCGGTCCGCGCGATCGCGAGGTTCTGCTCCTATCCGAGTGGGAGGACCTCGCGCCGGCACAGATCGCGGAGGTGCTCGGGTGCCTCACCGTGACCGCACGCGGGCGGCTGCACCGCGCACGACGGCGGTTCCGCAACGCCTTCGAGTCGCTGTGCGGGGGCGATGACGAGTGCCCGGCTCACAACAACGATCGCCTTCTTCGAGGAGAACACCAGCATGTCTGACGGCTTCGACGCCCTGCGAAGGGCCAACCCACGCGCTAGGACCGGCTTCGCCGAGTCGATCGAGGTGGCCGCCGAGGCCGTGCGTGCGCGGATCGCCGCCGCGCCACCCGGGGCCACATCACGTCGCCGGCGCGTGCCCAGGCGGCGCCTTGTCGGCATCTCGATGGCATGCGCATCCGCGGCAGCGGGCGCGGCGGTGATCGTGGCCCTGGGCTCCCTCGGAGGAGGCACCAGCATCGGGTCGGCGCACGCCGCGCTCGCAAGCGCGGCGGGCGTCACCGCGAGCTCCGCCGAGCGCTCGGGCACCGCAACCGTTCGCATCACCCGGGACGGCGAAGCGTGGGGCAGCACCACGGTGCGCTGGGGCCAGGGCGACGTCGCGATCCGGCGAGAGGACCGTCCCGAGCAGGCCGGAGCGCTGATGCTTCTCGTCGACGGGACCGTCTATGGGGTCGAGCATCGCGGCGAATGGCTCGATCTGGGCCATCCGGGCAACATCGACCCGGACAGCGGCACGACGCCGGCCGAGTACCTGGCCGCCGTTCGCGAGGACGTCGGCGGCGCCACACTTCGCCGCCTCACCGGCGCGATGAGGAACCTGAGCCGCAGCGAGCGCAACGACGGCTCGGTGGTCTACAGCGGCACAGTGTCAGCCGGGCTCATCGCGCGCGAGCGCGGGTTCAAGGCGGGACAGCACACCCGCGTGCTGCCGTTCGGCTACGTCGCCCACGGCGAGGCGGCCGACCCGGACTCCCAGCTGCGGACGACCGTGACGACGGGCACCGACCGCGTCGTGCGGGAGATCGCCGTGCGCTGGGGAACGTGGCGCTACACGGTGACCTACGACGAGCTCGGCACGACGCCCGCGCCTGTCGCGCCGGAGAACGCCAAGTCGCTTGAGGACCTCCGCCGGCAGCAGCTCCGCGGCGAGCGTTGATCGCCTGAACGGTCGCGGGCATTTCGTACCTGCGTTTTGACTCAGGGTGTCGCTGCCCAGCGCTCCGGATCGGCGTCGTCCACCCGCTCCGCCTCGCCGCTGTGCTCCATGTGGGTCAGGTAGCTGAGCGTCTCCGCGAGGCCCCAGCCCACCACCATCGGCGGGGGCAGCTCGGGGTCGGCCACCTGCGCTACGAGCTCGAAGGCGGTCCGCGGGCCGTCCGCAAGCGCCCGGCGAAGCCGGTCCAGCTTCTCGTTCACCGCGCGGCGGTTCGCGTCCGTCAGGGCTCTGGCGTCCCTCACCGGGCGGCCGTGGCCTGCCAGCACCAGCTGCACGTCGAGGCCGTCCACCACGTCGAGGCTCGACAGGAACTCCCCGGCGGGGTCCGGCGTGTCGCCGTAGTCGTAGTAGAGCGAGACGCGGCCGAGCAGGTGGTCGCCCGACAGCAACAGGCCGCGCTCGGGCTGGTGGAGCACCACGTGCGAGGGGGCGTGCCCCGGCGTCTCGTGCACGGTCCACCTTCCGAGGTCCGTCTGGATCTCGACCCCGGCGACGAGCTCCCGGTCCGGGAGCACGATCTCGGCGATCCCGAACCCCTGGCCTCGCCGCGCCGACTCGAAGGCCGCGAGCGGCGTCGCGGGAACACCGCTCTGGCGCGCCACCTCGATGCGCCGCTCGAGCGCTCGGTCAGGGTCGCTCGCGGCGCGCGTCATGTGCTCGTGGTTCGGGTGCATCCACAGCTCGCACCCGGTGCGCTCCATGATCGGCGCCGCCAGCCCGTAGTGGTCTGAGTGGGCGTGCGTGCAGACGAGCAGGCGCACGTGCTCCAGCCGCAGGCCGGCCTGGTCGAGTGCGCGCTCCAGCTGGAGCATCGCCCCCGGCTCGTGGAGGCCGGTGTCCACGAGCACCACGCCGTCCACCGCCGCGATCGCGAAGGCGTTCACGTGCGGAACGCCGGGCCAGGGCAGCGGCAGCCGCAGGCGCCAGAGACCGGGCAGCACCCGATCGGCCCGCGAGAGCTCGCGCTGCCGCGCGCTCATGGGTCGAGTAGCACGCCGGGGTTCAGCATTCCGCGCGGGTCCACGGCCGCCTTCGCCGCGCGCAGCGCCTCCGCGAAGGGGTCGGGGCGCTGGCGGTCGTACCAGGGGCGGTGGTCTCGCCCCACGGCGTGGTGGTGGGTGATCGTGCCGCCGGCGGCCGCGATCGCCTCTGAGGCGGCGGCCTTCACCTCGTCCCACTGCTCGAGCTCCGATCCGCGCCGGGCCGGGGCCAGCACGGTGAAGTAGGGCGCCGCGCCGTCGGGATAGGCGTGCGTCAGCCGGCAGGTCACGCGGCCCTCGCCGCCGAGCGCCGCCTCGGTGCGCTCGCGCACCCCCGCCACGAACCCGGCGAGCCGGTCCCAGGTGACCGCGGTCTCGAAGGTCTCGGCGAGGATGCCGGCCGCCACCAGCGTGTCGCGCAGGTAGGGGGCGCGCAGGAAGGCCTCGCGCCACGTGCCCTCGGACTCGCCGCGCCGCTCGCGCGCCTCGCCGCCGTGGTCGCGGCACAGCTCGATCGCCTCGACCATGGCGCCGCTCACGTCGTGCGGGCCTTCGAAGCCGAGCACCAGCATGGCCTTGCCCTCCGGCGCCGCGCCCGTGAGCGCCGCCTCGCCGGGGTCCAGCAGCCGGCAGTTCGACGGGAAGAGGCGCGACTGGGCGAGCTCGCGCACGGCCCCGGCCCCCGGGTCGAAGGCGTCGAACAGCACGGCGGCCGACTCCTTGAAGGCGGGCGGCTCCTGCACCCGCACCCAGGCCTCCGTGATCACGCCGAGGATGCCCTCAGAGCCGATCAGGAGGCGGTCGGGGCTCGGGCCGGCGCCCGAGCCCGGCAGGCGGCGGCTCTCCCACGCCCCGCCGGGCGTGATCGCCCGGACGGACTCCACGAAGTCGTCGATGCGCGTGTGGAGCGTGGCGAAGTGCCCGCCGGCGCGGGTGGCGATCCATCCGCCGAGCGTCGAGAACTCGAACGACTGCGGGTAGTGGCGGAGGGTCAGCCCGTGCGCCTTCAGCTGCTCCTCGAGCTCCGGACCCGCGGCGCCCGCCTGGATTCGGGCCGCGCGCGAGACCGGATCCACCTCCAGCACGCGGTTCATCCGCTTCAGGTCGATCGTCACCGCCGCGTCCTGCGGCACCCGCGGCTCCACCCCGCCCACGACGCTGGTGCCGCCGCCGAACGGGATGGCGGCGGCGCCGGCCTCGGCGCACCAGTCGAGCACCTGCTCGAGCTCGCGCTCGTCGCCCGGATGGGCGACGACGTCCGGCGGGTGGTCGAAGCGGCCGCGGAAGGCCCGCACGAGGTCGCGGTAGGCGCGGCCGTAGGCGTGGGAGGCCCGCGAGTACGCGTCGTGCTCGCAGAAGTGCGCCAGCCATGCGGGAGGCTCGATGCGCGGCGGCGGCAGCTCGATGTCCTCGAGGCGCGGTGCCGGCTCCACCTCGGCCGGCTCGAAGCCGAGGTGCTCCCGGGCGCCGCGGCCGGCCTCTTCGACGTCGGCCGGCCGCGGCTGCTGGTCCTCGAAGCCCCAGCCCCAGAAGTTGCGGCGCCGCTTGCTCATGCGGCGCCACGCTACCGGTGGATCAGACCTCGCAGTCGCCGGGCTCGTCCGCCGGGATGAGCAGCGGCGCGGGGGCTGCAGGCGCCTCGAAGAACGTGGCAACGAAGACGGTCGGAGCGCCGGTGCGGTTGTAGGCCGTATGCACGTGCCCGCGACCCGGGTCGATGAAGGCGGTGCCGGCCGGGTACGAGCGGTGCTCGCAGTCGTCGGCGGCCACGTAGACCAGCTCGCCCTGAGTGACGTTCACGATCACCGGCCCGGGGTGGGTGTGCCATGGAAACTGCGCGCCGGGCTGCACGGTGAACCGCGCCGTGAACGTACGCGACGGGTCCTTGGCGTTCACCACCACACGTTCCTGACCATGAAGCTTCACCTTGAGCTTCAGGTCGACGTCGTCGGTGAACACCGCGCGTTCGGTCAGAGGCTCGCTGGCGATCGGCTGGGGCTGCTGCTGCGCCGCCGAGGGCAGCGCGTTCGCCCCGATCACGGCGACGCCGAGCAGCGTCGCGCCGAGGACGGCCTTTTGGATCCTGGTCATGTCGAACTCCATTTCGTCGTTGGGTCCTTCTTGGATAGGGGGCGGGAGCTGCTACGGGCGCATGCCGGGGCCGTTCACGCCCGGCGGCTGGTCGCGCTCCGCGAGGGACGGCGGGACGGGCCCGGACGTCGGCGCGACGCGAATCGGCTCGGGACCGCCGCCCGACGTCGCGAGCACGATCACCAGCGCGGTGAGCGTGATCGCCAGCGCTGCCGCCAACGCGACGGTCACGGAGCGAGCGCCGAGTGGGATGCCGGGCGCCGGGAGGCGATGGGCGCCGCCTCGACTGGTTGTCATTGCTCCTCCAGGAATCGGGGACCGCAAGAGGCTCCGCCGGAGCGGTTGCAGCACGGTTGAGCAGTGGGAAAACGGCTGGAGCGATTCGCTTTACGCGGCCTTTTGCCATACGGTCGCCCGAACCCCAGACGCCTGCCGTGGAATTCCGGATCCTTGGACCGCTCGAGGTTCGCGACAACGGTCGCGAGGTCTCGATCAGAGGGCGCAAGCTCCAATCGCTGCTCGCCCTTCTACTGCTCCATGCGGGCGAGGTGGTGTCGCGCGACCGTCTGATCGACGACCTGTGGGGCGACGATCCCCCATCCACGGCCGCGAAGACGCTCCAGGTCCACGTTTCGCGGCTGCGCCGCGAGGTCGGCGGTGCGATCGTCTCGCACGGCGGCGGCTATTCGATCCGGGTCGGTCCGGGCGAGCTCGACCTCGAGCGCTTCGAGCAACTCGTGGCGGAGGGACGAAGAGCGCTGGCAGACCAGCATCCCGAGCGGGCGTTGGAGCGGCTTCGCGACGCGCTCGAGCTGTGGCGCGGCCCGCCCCTGCCCGAGCTCGCCGGCGAGCCCTTCGCCCGGGCTCAGATCGGACGGCTCGATGAGGCACGGCTCGCCGCGATGGAGGACCGGCTCGAGGCAGAGCTCGCGCTGGGACGCCACGCCGAGGCGATTCCGGAGCTCGAGCTGCTCGTCGACCGGCACCCCTATCGCGAGCGCCTCCACGAGCTGCTGATGCTCGCCCTCTACCGGTCCGGCCGGCAGGCCGACGCCCTGGCGGCCTACCGCGACGCCCGCCGGGAGCTCGTGGAGGAGCTGGGCCTGGAGCCGGGCAAGCGACTCCGGGAACTGCACGGCGCGATCCTCTCGCAGGACCCGGCGCTTGACGGCCCGTCGCCCGCCGCACCGCCCGGGGCCGAGCATCCGGCCGCGCCGCCCCGGCGGCAAGCGTGGCCCTTTGCGGCGGGCGTGGCCCTTCTCGCGCTGGCGGCGATCGCCGTGGTCCTGCTGGCGACGGGGGATGACGACCCGGCGGCCCAGCCGCTGTCCGATGACAGCCACGCCGTCGCGGTGATCGACCCGGCAACGAAGCGGGTGACCGTCGCCGCCCAGGCCGGAACCAACCCCGGTCCGCTCGCGTTCGAGCCCGAGTCGCGCTCGCTGTGGGTCGGGAACGTGGACGACGAGTCCGTTACGCGAATCGGGCTGAACCCTGTACGAACCGGCAAGACCATCCCGATCGGCGACCGACCGACGGGACTTGCAGCGGGGGCCGGCGGCGTCTGGGTGACCGCCGCCCCGGGGCGGCGCCCGTACGTGACTGCTCGAAGAATCGACCCGCGGTTCGACTCCGCCGGTGCACCCGTCAAGGTGGCCAGCCTGCCCGGCGAAGACGTGGCCAGCGTCGCACTCGAGCGTGACTCGCTCTGGGTAGCGCCGTCCCTCGGCCGCCTCACGCGCCTGGACGCAACCACGGGCCGCAGGCTCGGGCCTGAGATCGACCTCGGCAGCTCGCCGACCGCCGTGGCGGCGGGCGGCGGCGCTGTGTGGGCGGTCGACAATGGCTCCGCCGTCTTTCGCGTCGACCCCGTCACCGGCGTCGTTGAGGCGATCCGTGTGGCCGAGGGCCCCACCGACATTGCGCTCGCCGGCGGGTCGGCCTGGGTCACGCACGAGCTCGACGACTCCGTGGTGCGCCTCGACGCGTCGACCGGCACGGTGCGCGACAGGATCGCGGTGGGCCGCCGCCCAGCGGGCGTAACGGTCGGCGCGGGCGCGGTCTGGGTCGCGAACACCGGGGACGGGACGGTGTCGCGCGTGGATCCCCGCAGCGGGCGTGTGACCGACACCATCGAGATCGGCGGTAGCCCGCAGGACCTCGTCTTCGCCGACGGGCGGCTGTGGGTGAGCGTCCGGCCTCGCCGCCCGGTGCCGGAGGAAGCGCCCGGTGGAGTCATTCGCGCGGAGACGACCATCGACGTCGACTACCTCGACCCGGCGCTCGGCTATACCCCCCTGGCGTTCCAGATCCTGCACGCAACGTGCGCACAGCTCGTCAACTACCCCGCCGAGCCGGGCGCCGCCGGCAGCCGGCCGACACCGGAGCTGGCCGAGGGCCTCCCGGAGATCTCGCGGGGCGGCCGTGCCTACACCTTCACGATCCGCCGTGGCTTCCGGTTCGCGCCCACCGGCGAGCCCGTGACGGCCGCGAGCATGAAGTACTCGATCGAGCGCACCCTGACCCCGAGGATGGGGTCCCCCGCAGTGACCGGTGACATCGCCGGCGTCACCGCGAGCGGGCGGCAGCTGACCATCCGGCTCACCCGGCCCTCGCTCAACCTGCTCGCCCGCCTCGCCTTGCCGTTCTTCTGCGCCGTTCCGATCGGCACCCCGATCGAGCCGGCCGGGCTCCGGAAGGTCCCCTCCGCCGGGCCGTACTACGTGGCCACGCACGCGCCCGGTGATGAGATCGTCCTGCGCCGCAACCCGAGCTACCGGGGATTTCGGCCGCATCGCCCCGACGAGATCCGCATTGCGGTGTCCGCGGGCCAGGCCGGGTCCGTCGCACGCGTCGAAGCCGGTGAGATCGACTGGACGCCGATCTGGAGCAACGCCCGCACGGTCCGGCGCCTACGGGCTCGTTACGGACCCGGAAGCCCTGCCGCGCAAGCCGGGGGCCAGCGTCTCTTCGGAACGGAAGAGCTCCAGCTCGACCAGCTCATCTTCAATACGAGCCGAGCGCCGTTCTCGTCGGCTCGCCTGCGTCGCGCGGTGAACTACGCGCTCGACCGCCGCGCGCTTGCGCGCCAGGGCCTCTACACCAACCTGCCGGCGAGTCCCACCGATCAGTACCTCCCGCCGACCATGCCGGGCTTCCGCGACGCCCCGATCTACCCGTTCGAACCCGACCTCGCCAAGGCCCGCGAGCTCGCGGGCGGGGAGCGCCACCGTGTTGTCCTCTACACGGAGAGCACGCCCACGCATCTGCGCTATGCAGAGATCGTGAAGGCGAACCTGCGCGCCATCGGCATCGAGGTCGAGATCAGGGGGCTCGGCGTGAGCGTCTACCCGCGCGTGGCGAGGCGGGCGGAGCCGTTCGACCTGGCGCTCGTCGGCTGGGTCGCCGACGTCCCCGACCCATACGACTTCCTGCGCCAGCTGGACGGCCGGACGATCCGTCCCGACGGGAACCTCAACCAGGCGTACTTCGACGATTCCGACTTCAACCGCCGGCTCGACGCGGCCCTCGAGCTCCCGTCACCGGGTCGCGAGAACGCCCTCGGCCGGCTCGATGTCCACGTCGCCCGCACCGCCGCGCCGTGGGCGGCGCTCGCCAACGAGCGGGGATACGACTTCTTCTCGGCCCGCATCGGGTGCCAGGAGTACAACCTCGCATACGGCGTCGAGCTGGGCGCCCTCTGCATCCGCCGCGACGAGTAAGCCACACTGAGGGGCTGTGTCGTCCCGCGTCAAGCAGCTCGCCCGCATCGTGCCCGAGCTGGGCACCCTCTTCCTGCGCCTCTCGCGCGACCGCCGCGTGCATCCGCTGCGGCGTCTCACCCTGATCGTGCTCGGGGCCTACCTCGTCTCGCCGATCGACCTGATCCCGGACTTCATCCCGGTCGTCGGCCAGCTCGACGACGCCGCCATCGCCGCCGTGGTGCTCCGCGGGGTGGTTCGGTCGGCCGGTCCGGAGGTGGTTGCGGAGCACTGGCCTGGATCGACACGAACACTCAACGTCGTCCTTCGCCTCGCCGGGTATCGTTGACTGACGGGATGGCCACTCGCACGACGACCGTGCAGATCACGATGCCCCAGATGGGCGAGTCGGTCACCGAGGGCACGATCCTCGGCTGGCTGAAGCAGGTCGGCGACCACGTAGACGCCGACGAGCCCCTGGTGGAGGTGTCGACCGACAAGGTCGACGCCGAGGTACCCGCGCCCGCGGCCGGGACGCTCACGAAGATCGTGGCCGAGCCCGACTCCACGGTCCAGGTGGGCGCGGTGCTCGGCGAGATCGAGGCGAACGGGGACGGGGCGGGGCCGGCAGCGAGCGAGCCGAGCGCCGATGCGCCCGCCACCGAGGCCGAGCTCGTGGACGTCGCGATCCCCGAGATGGGCGATTCGGTGGCCGAGGGAACGGTGCTGGAGTGGCTCGTCAAGGTCGGGGACACGGTCGCCCAGGACGATCCGCTCGTAGAGATCTCGACCGACAAGGTCGACGCCGAGCTCCCGGCCCCGGTCGCCGGCACGATCGCCGAGATCCTGGTGGAGCCCGACGAGACCGTGTCGGTCGGAACCGTCGTCTGCCGCATCGCAGCGGGTGACGCGCCGCCTCCGCAGGCGACCGAGGGTCCGGTCCAGCCTGCGGCGGAGAAGGTCGAGCGGACCCCGGCGCCCGCCGGGAACGGGGCGGAGAACGCGACTCCGGTGGCCGCCCGCATCGCAAGCGCTCATGGCATCGATCTCGCGTCGGTCCGGGGCAGCGGACCGCGCGGGCGCGTCACCAAGGACGACGTGCTCGCGGCCGTGGAAGGCAACGGGGCCCCCCCGTCGCCCGCAGCTGCCGAGGTCAAGCCCATCCGCGGCCCCGCGGCCACTCTCGCCCGCTTCATGGACGAGAGCCGCTCCATCCCCACCGCCACCAGCTTCCGCACGGTGCCGGTGGACGCGCTCGACGCCCGCCGCAAGGAGCTCAAGGCCGCCGGCAAGCGCATCAGCTTCACGCACATCATCGCCTGGGCGATCGCCCGCGCCGCGCGGGAGATGCCAGTGATGGCCCATTCCTACGCCGAGGAGGGCGGCAAGCCGCAGCGGGTCATCCCCGGCACGGTCAGCCTCGGCCTGGCGGTCGACGTGGAGCGAAAGGACGGCACCCGCTCGCTCGTGGTCCCGGTGCTGAAGGACGCGAGCGAGCTCGGCTTCGCCAGCTTCGTGGCCCGCTACGACGAGCTCGTGGTGGGCGCGCGCGACAACACGCTGCCCCCCGACGCCTACCAGGGCGCCAACATCACGCTCACGAACCCGGGCGGCATCGGAACGGTCGCGAGCGTGCCGCGCCTCATGCCGGGCCAGGGCACCATCGTGGCCACCGGCGCGATCGGCTACCCGCCCGGCCTTACCGGCGTCGAGCCCGGGCGCCTTAAGGAGCTCGGCGTCCAGAAGGTCATGACGATGACCTCGACCTACGACCACCGGGTGATCCAGGGCGCCGAGTCGGGAACGTTCCTGCGCGAGATCGACCGGCTCCTCCAGGGCGAGGACGGCTTCTACGAGGACGTCCTCGGCGCGCTCGGCCTCGACGGCGTGGTGCGCGGCGAGGAGACCGCCGCTCCGGTCACGGCCGCCGAGCCCGCGCCCGCCGCGGTCACCCCGGCCGCCCCCGCCGTGGCGGACGAGGCGCTGCTGCAGGCGGTGCAGGCGGCCACGAGCGTCGTCAAGGCCCACCGCATGCACGGCCACCTGGCCGCGACGCTCGACCCGCTCGGGTCCGAGCCGGTCGGCGACCCGGCGCTCGACCCGGCGTCGGTCAACCTCACCGAGGACCTGATGGCCCGCATCCCCGCCTCGGTGCTCCGCGTTGCGTGCCCGGGCGACACCTTCGCCGAGGCGCTGCCGTACCTGCGCGAGACCTACACGGGCACGATCGCCTACGAGATCGAGCACATCTCCGACCACGAGCAGCGCGTGTGGCTTCGCCAGGCGATCGAGAGCGGCGCCTACCGCAAGCCGCTGGACGGCGAAGAGAAGCGCTTCCTGCTGCAGCGCCTGTCCGAGGTCGAGGCGCTCGAGACCTACCTCCACAAGGCCTTCTTGGGCAAGAAGCAGTTCTCGATCGAGGGGCTCGACGCGCTCGTGCCGATGCTGGACGAGTCGATCGACCTGGCCTCGGAGAGCGGCGCGCGCGAGGTCGTGCTGGGCATGGCCCACCGCGGCCGGCTGAACGTGCTGGCCCACACGGTCGGCCGGCCGTACGAGTCGATCCTCGTGGAGTTCGAGGGCGAGCAGACCCTGTCGGCCGACACCGCGGCGCCGGAGGGCGGCACCGGCGACGTGAAGTACCACTACGGCGCCTCGGGCACCTACCGGACCCGGGGCGGGCGGAGCGTGACCGTCACGATGTCGCCAAACCCGAGCCACCTCGAGTACGTCAACCCGGTGATAGAGGGCCGCGCCCGCGCGGATCAGACGAGCCGCAAGGCGCGCGAGCTGGTGCACGACCCGAACGCCGTGCTGCCGATCCTGATCCACGGCGACGCCGCCTTCCCCGGCCAGGGCATCGTGGCGGAGACGCTCAACCTCCAGGCGCTGCGCGGCTATTCCACCGGCGGCACGCTCCACGTGATCGCCAACAACCAGCTCGGCTTCACCACGGACCCCGACGAGAGCCGCTCCACCCGCTACGCCTCCGACCTGGCGAAGGGCTTCGACGTCCCGATCATCCACGTGAACGCCGACGACGTGGAGGCCTGCATCGCGGCGGTACGGCTTGCACACGGCTTCCGCCAGTGCTTCAACCGCGACGCCCTCATCGACCTGATCGGCTACCGCCGCTTCGGCCACAACGAGACGGACGAGCCCGCGTACACGCAGCCGCTGATGTACGAGAAGATCAAGAAGCACCCGCCGGTGCGCAAGCTCTACGCCGACGCTCTGGCCGGCGAGGGCGTGGTCCCGGCCGACGAGGCGGGGCAGATCGCCGAGGCGGCCTACGCCAAGGTCGGCGAGGCGCACGAGGAGCTGAAGCGGGCGATGGGCGGCCCGCCCGACACCGGTCAGCACGAGCTCGACCGGACGATGAGCCGCGAGCCGCGCACGACAGTGGCCGAGGACACGCTGCGCTCGCTGAACGAGCAGCTCCTGCGCGTGCCGGACGGCTTCGAGGTGCACCGCAAGCTGAAGCCCTTCCTCGAGCGCCGGCGCGAGGCGTTCGAGCAGCCCGACGGCCGGATCGACTGGGCCCACGCCGAGGCGCTCGCGTTCGGCTCGCTGCT
>Ga0081538_10004569_pt1 | contig 12739 bp, 15 predicted proteins | sample TabmetS5T2R1_FD_71022 | JGI IMG/M metagenome (GOLD analysis project Ga0081538, IMG submission 71022) | Tabebuia heterophylla rhizosphere microbial communities from the University of Puerto Rico - S5T2R1 | ecosystem: Host-associated > Plants > Roots > Rhizosphere ...
GAGGAGTCACGGCGCAAGCACGGCGGCGGTTACAGCTATCGGCTCGGGCGCTTCCTTCGCGGGCTAGTCGTGCGCTAGCCGCTACTACCGGAGCTCGAGCCGCCGGACTCGGTCGCACCACCCGCGCTCATCTGTTCCGCTTGCCCTGGACGGCACAATCCACGGAGAGCGCGTGATTCCTGGCGCAGCCCGGAATTTCGCTTGTGGCGCGGCTTCCAGGTCGATCCGCCCTGAGCCGCGAATGGGCCCGCCTGGATTCGAACCAGGGACCAACGGATTATGAGTCCGCTGCTCTGACCAGACTGAGCTACGGGCCCGCTCGGAAACGAGCTTAGCGCCGCCGTGTGCGGGCGGTTCCGCGCGACCGCTGACGGGATTGGTAAGAATAGGCCCCGCATGTCCCGGAGCTTGAGGGTGCCGTCCACTGGCCCGGCGCGGAGGGTCCCGGAATGAAGGTCTTCCAAGCGGAGCGGAGCCTGCGCACGCTGGGCGGGCTCGAGGTCCGCGACATCACCGAGGACGTGCGCGAGGCCGTCTACGAGAGCGGGGTCACGGACGGGATCGCCTGCGTCTACTCGCCGCACACGACGTGCATGGTTCGCGTGAACGAGTTCGAGACCGGTTTCCTCGAGGACTTCATCAGGATGCTCCGGCGGTTGGTTCCGAGCGAGAAGTACTACGCGCACGACGACTGGGACCGCCGCACCGAGAACATCTGTCCCGAGGACATGGACGCCGGGAACGGTCATTCCCACTGCATGGCCATGCTGCTCGGCCCCGCCGGCGAGTCGATTCCGGTGCGGGACGGCGAGCTCTGCCTCGGCACCTGGCAGCGCGTTCTCTTCCTCGAGCTCGACCGCTCCCGCGACCGCCGCTGGCTCGTCCAGGTCGTCGGCGAGTAGCCCCCACCGAACCGAAGCAGGGGCCCTTGCCGGCCCCGTCCTGAGCCGTGTCCGCCGTCCTCCTCGCACTCGCGTCGGCCGTCTGCTTCGGCGCGATGACGGTCGCGCTCCGCGTTGCGCTCAGAGGCCATCCCGAGACGGACGTCGCCGCCGTCGCGACCACCGTCGTCGCCGTTCTCGTCGCGCTCCTCGCGGCGGTCTTCGAGCCCGGCACCGGCGAGCTCGCTCGCCCGGAGGAGCTGGCGGTCTTCGCCCTGGCCGGGTTGTTGGCGCCGGGCGTGTCACAGATCTTCCTCGTGCTCGCGATCCGTGACGTCGGAGCGGGCCGGACGTCGGTGGTCGTCGGCAGCGCACCGCTCTTCGCCGCGACGCTCGCGATCATGCTCCTCGACGAGCCCCTCGAATGGCCGCTCGCCCTCGGCGCGGTCCTCATCGTCGGCGCTGGAATCTTGCTCGCGGCCGAAACGGCCCGGCCGGCTCACTTCCGCCTCCTGGGAGTCGGCTTCGCCCTGGCCGCGACGATTCTCTTCTCCACCCGTGACCTCGTCGTCCGCTGGTACTCGGAGGACGCGGCGCTCGGCTCCGTCGAGGCCGCTGCGGCGGCGCTTGCCGCCGGCGCCCTCGTCATGGCCGCCTATGCCGCCGTCCTCAGGCGGGGGGCCCTCGGCGCCGCCCTGGCGAGCCCGGCTCTCCTCCGCTTCCTTCCGGCGGGCGTCTTCTTCGGCCTCTCCTACGTCCTCCTCTTCGAAGCGTACTACCGCGGCAAGGTGACCGTGGTCTCCCCGCTCGTCGCGACCGAATCGCTCTGGGGAGTCCTCCTCGCAGCGCTGGTCCTCCGCAGGAGCGAGCTGGTCGGGGCGCGACTCGTTCTCGGCGCCGCCCTGGTCGTCGCGGGTGGGGCGCTCATCGGCGCTTCTCGCTGACGCAGCCCAGGCCCCCTACACTGGTCCGCGCCATGGCGCGGAAGCTGAAGTCGCTGACCCGCCGTCTCACCGGACGCGGGAAGCCACCGCCGAAGAAGCGGCGGCAGCGTGCCGACCGGGCTCACCGCATGCGGGTGGGCGGCTACTGGGACCGGGTCGGGAAGCTTCAGCTCGACTTCCTCGTCGCCCAGGGGCTCAAGCCGACCGACCGCTTCCTCGACGTCGGCTGCGGCGCGCTCCGGGCCGGGGTCCACCTCGTCGAGTACCTCGACCCGGGGAACTACTACGGGGTCGACATCGACGAGGACCTGCTCACGGCCGGCTATACGCTCGAGCTGTCTCCGGAGCAGCGCCTGAAGCTCCCTCGCGACCACCTGCGCCGCACCGACCGCTTCGACGCCGACTTCGGCGTCGATTTCGACCAGGCGATTGCGACGTCCCTCTTCACGCACGTCTCCCTCAACCACATCCGCCTCTGCCTGTACCGGGTCGCGAGCCAGATGAAGGTCGGTGGAAAGTTCTTCGTCACGTTCCGCGAGGCGCCCTCGGAGTTTCCGCTCGACGGAGTCATCAAGACGAAGAAGGGCGCGAAGCATAACGAGCGTGATCCGTACTGGTACTGGCGGAGCGACCTCGAATGGGCGGCCGGCTTCTCGCCTTGGGAGTTCCGCTACATCGGCGACTGGGGGCACCCGCGCAACCAGCGGATGGTGGAGCTCACGCGCACTCCCTGAGAAGCCCGCCTGGTCGCGGGCACTCCTCACTCCCCGGGTTGGACTCGAACCAACAACCCTCCGGTTAACAGCCGGATGCTCTGCCAATTGAGCTACCGGGGATCGCTCGGCCGCAAAAGTCTAGCGAAGCTCGCTTTCGACCTTTCCCAGCGCGTCACGGATCCGCGCGAGCACTCCCTGGAGCTCGACGGTCCGCGCCAGGTCCTCGCCGGAAAGCTCGGCGAGCTCGCGCCTGACGAGCCGCTCCTCCAGCCGGAGGACGAGCTCGCGGGCCACCCCTTCGTCGAGACCCTCGTCCGCGACGGTCGCGTCGAGCTCGGCTCGGAGCCCGACGAGCTCCTCGTCGCCCTCGATCTCCCCGGCGAGGTGCGCGCGCAGGCGGCGGTGGAGCGGGTTGTCGAAGTGGCGGTCGTCGAGCCCGCCCAAGTACCGCTCGGCGAGATCGGGCCGGGCCGCGCAGATTGCGAGGAAGTCACGCTCGAGCCGATCGCCGGCGCCGAGGAGCTTCCTGCTCGCTTCGCCGACGACGATCGCACTCTGGCCCGCCACCTGCACCGGCAGGCCGAACCGATCCGTCGCGTAGCGCGCAGCCTCGTCTCGCTCAGGGCCCGGCGGTGCGCCCTTGATCAACGCCTGCACCTCGTCGAATCCCTCCTGGCTCTGCGGCGCCAGCTGCACTCGGTGGATGAGGTAGCCGACCGAGGCCGCCAGGCGCGCCTCGAAGCCGTCGACGGCGTCGGCCGGGTCCTTGCCGGACGGCAGGGGCACGATGCGGACGTCGAAGCCCGAGCGGACTGCCAGCTCCATGCCGCGGATCGTCGCCGCCTCGCCCGCGGCGTCGGCGTCGAAGCAGAGGAAGAGGTGGCCGGTGAGGCGGCGGAGCTCCTTGAGCTGGGGCTCGGTGAGCGCGGTCCCCATGGAGGCGACGGTCGCCCCCAGGCCCGCCTGGTGGAGGGCCAGGACGTCCGTGTAGCCCTCGACGACGACTGCCCGGTCCTCCTTCGTGATGGCGGAGCGCGCCCGGTCGAGGCCGTACACGATGGAGCCCTTGCGAAAGAGCTCGCCCTCGGGCGAGTTCACGTACTTCGCCGGGATCGGGTCGTCCTCTCGCATGCGGCGCGCGCCGAAGCCGAGAACGCGGCCGCGCGCGTCGGCGAGCGGAAAGACGAGCCTCCCCGCGTAGTAGTCGTTGCCGCGCCGGTTGACGAGGCCGGCCGCGACGAGCTCCGCCTGCGAGTACCCCTTCGCGCGCGCCTTCTCGGCGAGCACCGTTCCGCCGGGCGAGAGCCCGAGGCGGTACTCGTGGCACACGGCCTCCGCGAGGCGGCGCCCCGCCAGGTACTCGCGCGCCCCTGCGCCGGCGGCGGAGTCCCAGAGGTTGCGCTCGTAGAACGCGGCCGCCTGCTCGAGGAGCGAGAGCAGCCGGGCCCGGCGCTCGCGCTTTGCCTCGGCCTGCGGCGACATCTCCTCGTACGCGAGCGTGATCCGGTAGCGCTCCGCGAGCCACTCCACCGCGCCGGCGAAGTCGAGCCCCTCGGTCTCCTTCACGAAGGTGATGAGGTCGCCCTTCATGCCGCAGCCGAAGCAGTAGAAGAGCTTGTCCACCGCATTGACGGAGAAGCTCGGCGTTCGCTCTTCGTGGAAGGGACAGCGCCCGCTCCAGCGCGCTCCGACCTTCCGCAGCTGCGTGCGTGCACCGACCACCTCGACCATGTCCGCCGCAGCCTTCACCTGGTCGATCGAGGCCTGCGCGATTATGGCCATGCGAGCGCGAAGCGGTCGGTCATGCCGGCGACGTAATCCGTGATCCGCTCCGGAAGGTCGCCGGGACGGCCCGGCGGCAGCTCGTCCGGGTGCTCGACCAGCCGGGCGAAGATCCTCCGGATGGTGGCGACGGCGAGCTCCCGCTGGCCCCGTGCCGCCGGCCCCAGGTACACGCGCTCGAACATGAACGCCCGCAGGTCGAGCATCGCTCGGCCGACCTGTTCGCTCTGGACGATGTCGCCGGCATCGGCCGAGGCCTCGACGATGTCGTGGACGAGCGTGTCGATCCGGCGCGACCCGCGCGAGCCGAGAAGCGCGATCTCCTCCTGCGGCAGCTCCTCGGCCGAGAGGACGCCCGCACGCAAGGCGTCGTCGATGTCGTGGTTGATGTACGCGACCCGGTCGACGAGGCGAACGATCTTCCCCTCGAGCGTGGCCGGCTCGCCGGCGCCCGTGTGGTGGAGGATTCCGTCACGGGTCTCGGCGGTCAGGTTGAGGCCGCGGCCGTCACGCTCCAACAACTCCACCACCCGCAGCGACTGCTCGTTGTGGCGGAACCGGCGGCCGAAACGATCGGCCAGCGCCTCGTCGAGCGCCTCCTCCCCGGTGTGCCCGAACGGCGCGTGCCCGAGATCGTGCCCGAGCGCGATCGCCTCGGCGAGATCCTCGTTCAGACGCAGCGCTCGGGCGACCGTCCGCGAGATGCCGGCGGTCTCGAGCGTGTGCGTGAGGCGGGTTCGGTAGTGGTCGCCCTGCGGGTCGATGAAGACCTGCGTCTTGTGCTTGAGGCGACGGAACGCCTTGCAGTGGACGATGCGGTCGCGGTCGCGCTGAAACGGCGTCCGCAGCCGGCATTCCTCCTCTTCGGGATACGCGCGCCCGCGGGTCTCGTACGAACGCACGGCAAGTGGGGAGAGCCGACTCTCCTCCTGCTCGCGGACGACCGCTTCGAAGGTGTCTGCCACCCTTCCTGCGAGATCGGGCACGCCTCCTACGCTACCGCTAGATGATGATGGGAACGGTGCCCCCGTCGGCGCTCCACGCGGATCCCGTCACGTAGCTGGCACGGTCCGAGCACAGAAAAACGATCACCGCGGCGATCTCCTCCGGCTCGGCCAGCCGTCCGACCGGCCGCCCCTCGGCCACGCCCGCGAGGATCTCCTCCCTGCTCTTCCCCGACAGGCTCGCCGCCTGGTCGGCAAGGCCCCCGGGCGCCAGCCACGCGGGCGAGCCGGTGGGGCCCGGCGTCACCGCGTTGCAGAGGATCCCGTCGGCTGCGTACAGGTCGGCGACGAGCCGGGAGAGCGAGAGCACCGCCGCCTTGGTCACGCTGTAGTCGGGCATCGACGTGGACGGCCGCTTGCCGGCGGTCGAGCTGACGTTGACGATCCGGCCCGAGCCGCGTCCGCGCATCCCCGGAAGCACCGCCTGAATCGCGCGCACGTAGCTCATCACGTTCAGCTGCCACATCGCTTCCCAGTCGGCCTCGGTGAGCCCATCGAAGCGTCTCTGCACGGCGATGCCGACGTTGTTGACGAGGCAATCCACCTGGCCGACCTCGGCCTCGGCACGCGCGATCAGCTCGCCCGGCGCCTCGGCCGCGCTGAGATCGCCGGCGACCCCCAGAGCCGCGCCTACCTCGGCACGCGCGGTCTCGACGCGCTCCTGATCCCGGCCGGAGACGACCACCTTGGCCCCTTCCTCGGCGAGCATCCGCGCGGTCTCCAGCCCGATCCCCGCGGTCGAGCCGGTGACGACGCACACGCGATCACCGAGGCCGAGCTCCACGGCGCCGTAGCCTACCGGCGGGTGTGCCTACGGACCTGCGGTGACCGAGCGGACCGCGCTTACCGTGCGGTTGCCGTGATTGTCCACCGCGACGACGCGGAACTGATCCACCTCGCCCGTCGCCCCGGCCGTGAAGGGAACGCTCTGCTCGCCGACGGACCCTCCGTGGTCGTGCGTCATCCAGGGATCCCCGCTCTGGTCGCGCTGCTGGAGCCGCCAGACGTCGACGCCGGACCTCCCGGCGTCCTTCACCTCGAAATCGAGGTTGTAAGTGAGCCCCGCCGACGGCGAAGGCGGCTGCGGGAAGCGGATCCTCGGCGCTCTCAGGTCGTGCAGCACCCACCGAGACCGGTCGGCGCATCCGCTGTTGCACCCGCCTCCCTGGAACGAGGAGAAGCCCTGCCAGCGATAGCCGGGCGGGTTTCCGAGGCGGCTCTTCGAGATCTTCACCCGCACGGAGCGCTGGTTGGGCCGAGATACGTCGGCCCGGCCGAGGAAGCTGCCGCTCGACGTGAGGACGCCGGCCGCCAGGCGGCCACGTGTAGTGATGATGAACACGAATCGCTCGACAACCCGGTCCCTGTCGGTGTTGATCAGCATCAGAAAGGAGTTCGAGTGCTGCTCATCGAGCAGAGACTTCGGCCACCTGCCGAAGGTCCTGATCGTGTGCGTGACCCTCGTGCCGGCGTGCCCCTGGGAGACCGACTTGATGTCGAGGCGCCCGCGGGTGTCGTTGCGGTCCGGCACGGTAGTGGTGCCCGCCCGTGCGACCTCGGCGCCGACGAGAGCGAGCAGCGCAACCGCGGTCAACGCGAGCGCACGAAACAAACGACCCCTGATCATGACCCTCCCTTGCAGCCGCAGTTACCGAACCTTCTTCTATCACACTCCAAGCTCACGCCCGGGGGCAAGCTACGCGCGCCGGGCCGGACCTCCTACCATCTCGGCATGGGCTTCGCGTACGGCTCGATCGACGAGCTCGGGACGGGCGTCTTCCGCAAGGTTCGCCAGGCGCTCGGCGTCACCGCCTTCGGAGTGAACGCGATGGTGCTGCCACCCCAGACCGGCTGGTTCGAGCACTTCCACGACGAGCAGGACGAGCTCTACTTCGTCCATCGAGGCCGCGCGAGCTTCGAGGTGGAGGGCGAGCGCTTCGAGCTCGATCCCGGCGGCGTGTGCCACGTCGAGTCGACCTCCCCGCGGCGCGTCTGGAACGCGGGCGACGAGACCCTCGTGCTCCTGATCGTGGGCGGGCGCGGAGGCTACATCGGCCGCGACGGACACATGGTCGACCCCGCCGACGAGGAGCGGCGCCGCGCCTTCAGCGCCGGCGAGGAGGCCGTTATCCGCCGGCTTCCCGAGTGACGACCGTCTACCTGGCGCGCCACGGCGAGAGCGACTGGAACGCCGCCAACCGCTTCCAAGGGCACAGGGACCGCCCGCTCACGGAGCGCGGGCGGCTGCAGGCCGAGGCGCTCGCCGCCGAGCTCGCCGAAGTGGCAACGCTGTCCGCCATCTACTCGAGCCCACTGCGGCGGGCGTTGGAGACGGCCGCCGCCGTCGGCGCGCGAACCGGGCTCGAGCCCGTGGCCGTCGAGGGCCTGCGCGAGGTCGACGTCGGATCCTGGACCGGCTTGAGTCGCTCCGAGGTCGAGCGTCGCTACCCGGCCGAGCTGCGACGCTGGCTCGACGGCGGCGAGGGCTGGGAGGACGGCGAGACCTACCAGGAGATGTCGTCTCGCGTGCTCTCTGCCCTCTTCGAGATCGCCGACGCCCATCCCCACGACGAGGTCCTCGTGGTCTCGCACGGTGGCCCGATCCGGGCGATTCAGGCCGCCGCGGATGGGCTCGACGTGCACGCCTATCGCAGGCTGCACCGGGTCGAGCCGAACGCCCGCCTGTCCCGGCTGGCCGTCGAGAACGGCAAGGTCTCGCGGCTAGACTGAGCCCGTGGAGGACTACACGAACAAGTACCGCGTTTGTGTAGCCATGCGGGTTTGCGGCTCCTTCTGAGCCGCGAGACCACACCGAGACCACACCGCGAGAGCCGCTAGCGGCCGAGGATTAGGGTCGACTCCGTCCACCGGAGAGACGCCAACGGATTGCGGATCAGGTTTCCCTCAGGCCCGATCGGGAAAAACAACTCCATGTTCAAGCGACGTTACGCGGTCCTCGGGTTCCTGACCTGGGTCCTCGGAAAGCGCTACGCACGCCGCAAGGTGCAGGCTCTCGGCCGATCGCCGAAGCACGCGCTGCCGTTCACCTGAGCCGAGAACCGTTCCATGCTCGGATCGCAGCTCGCGCGGCGAGGAGTGTTTTGGAACGCGACGTTCCCGGTTGTGATCGAGGTCGGCGCAATTTCATATCAATCCTCTAGCGCGGGATAACCGCCAGAACCCGCTCCTCCGGGACCTCCGTGGCGGGCATGACGTGGCTGTAGACGTCGAGGCTCATCGACGGGCGCGCGTGCCCGGCGCGCTCGGCCAGCTCACGGGCAGGGACGCCCGACCGGTGCCAGATGGTGATTCTCCGGTGCCGGAGGTCGTGTGGGTGGTAGTGCGGCACCTTCGCGTTTCGGCAGGCGCGGGTCATGGCGTTGTAGGCGGCCGCCTCGGTGATTCCCTGGAAGACGCGGCGGTCGGGCACCCGATCCTCGAGCGGGCAGGTCGCCTCGATCGCCTCCATGAGCCGTTCGGGCAGGTACACCCAGCGGGCCGAGTCGCGCTTCGTCGCCGAACGGGGAAGCCGAAGCCGCAGGCCGGCCGCGTCGACGTCGGCCCAGCGCACGCCGACCGCCTCGCCCAGCCGGAGGGCGACCTGCTCGATGGTGGCGAAGAGGAGACGGAAACGCTCGGGGAGGGCGGCAAGGATCGCCTCGAAGTGCTCGGCGGGCGGCGGCGCCGGCTCCTCCCGCACGCGCTTTGGGAGCTTCACCCGCGGATCGCGGGCCGGGTTCGGGTCGCAGCCCGAGTAGTCGAGAAGTAGCCGCAGCGCGATCAGGTAGAGCTGCACCGTCCCCGGCTTGTACGTCTCGGAAAGATCCGCGACCCAGCCGGCTATGTCGTCGACTGTGACGCTCGCGGGGTCACGGTCGCCGAACCGCTCCGACGCCTTGTTGTGCGCCGAGCGGTAATTCTTCGTTGTCCGCTCGTCTACGTCGAGCCGCGAGGCCAGGAAGCGATTCGCCCACCGCCGCACGGTGAGCACCGGCCGCGCCGCCCGCTCCGCCAGGTCCCTCAAGGCGTCGGCCGGGTTCCGTCCGGCGGCGAGCTCGCAGGCAATGAAGTCGCGGCGGGCCCGCGTGCGCACACACGGGCGTTCCGGTAATCGTCTCCTCTACTTCAGGTGGCGAGCCAAGACTGGGATCGAATCGAGCGCACGTACCTCGACGGGTGCTCGGCTACGAACTGCTCTCCGCCTCGATCTCGGCGCGGATCTCGTCAGCTTTCTGTTCCGCTCGCAGCATCGCATTGCTGGCGTTGCCCTGGGCCGCGAAGGCTCGGTCGAGCGAGCGGTTGAAGATGTCCTCCTCCGGCGTTCCCGCGATAACGGCACCGCTCACGTCGCTGGCGTCGACGGCCCTTTGGAAATGGCGAGCCGAAGCCTCGTAGCGCGCGCACGCTCTCCTCGCAATCTGAGCTGCCGGCCTGAACCGGTCGCTTGCGGGACCGGCTTCCTGGAGAGTCGCCTTGCAGCTGTGGAGCACGCGGATCAGCGAGTACATAGTGGCCCGAGTAATGGTCAATTCGCGCTGAACGGCCTTGTCGATCCGAGGCCGGATCCTGTGGATCCGGTTGGCCCATCTGCGCTCGTCGTCGCTGAGCGGCTCGACCGCGGGCTCTGTCGTGGTCGGCGCCGTCGTGGCCGTGGTGGCGGCGGCGGTCGTTCCTTCCGTTGGCGCCGCTTCGTCGTCTCCACCCATGCACCCACCGGCGAGAGAGGCGGAAGCGAGCGCCGCAATCACGAGCGCACCCCGGGCCGATCGTGAGAAGAGCATCGATGCCTCGCCTCCCGAGCTTGTGCTGAAAGTCTCTCCCGGTGCCGCCTCTTGTGTCAAGAGCTTCGCCCCTGGCTGCTGGGAGGTGTCGCTTTCTCGATAGTTCGCGACAGCCTTGAAGCAGACAATGGGCCTCTTTCGGGAGGGGTCGCTCGTGCAGCCCGTACTCAGCCGGTTAGCCAAGGCGTATCGCCCGGACGTGTCAGGGCAACGGCACGGCGGCGGACGGCTGCCGAGTCGATGGCCGCGTAGCTCGCTCCCTCTCTTCGAGCTTGGCGCATGAGGTCGAGCCACTCGTCTCTGGCCGCGTCCGCTTCGGTCGTCGCCTTCTCCAGGCGCTTCGTCGCCCCAGGTAGCAGGCATCAGTCGGCAACGAGTGGCCGAGCTGCTCAAGTAGCCCTCGGCTGGCGGGGAAGAGCCTGCGAGAGATCGGGCGCGCAGCAGGGATCTCCTACACCCCGCGTTCCTTAGATCCTCCAGGGCGAGTGACGGGTCAGAGCCCAGGTCAGACTTCCCGTCGGCGGCGCGATCCGGGGAACGCGGCCGGAGGTCGACGGCATCCGCGAATAGCTGAATCCCGAGACCACACCGGGACCGCATTTAGCGACTTCTACGGCCTTGGCGAACGGGATGGTTGAGCGAAAACCGCTAGGCTGAAAGCCGTGGAGGACTACACGAACAAGTACACCGGCGAGCAGGTCGAGGTCGAGCTCTTCGGCGGCGACTACCAGGACGGCACGCTCACCGCGTACTGCGCCGTCGCCGGCGTGCCTCACCTCGAGCTGAACGGACATATCCTCATTCCCCTGCAGAACATCGCGTCGCTCCACTGCTCGAGCCGCTGCGACGCCCCCGAGCCGGACTGGCCTCCGCGCGGCCTCGCCGAGAGCGAAGGCGAGCCGTAGAGCTCGCCCGGCGCGGTGCGCACCAAGCTCCTCGCAGCGCGCAACATCGCCAAGGCGTCAATTCTCTACGGGGCGCTGGCGGGCGGGCTCTTCGCGCTCGGCTGGTGGCTCGGCGGCCTCCGTCTCGGCAGCGTCTTCCTCGTCGTCGGTCTGCTCATGGCGGCGACCGTGTTCTGGTACGGCCCGCGCGTGATCCTCGCGTCGCTCGGCGCACGCGAGCTCCAGCTGGCCGAGGCGCCGGCCCTCCACTCGACGGCCGAGAGGTTGGCTCTCGTCGCCGGCGTCGAGCGGCCGAAGCTCTACCTGATCGCCGACGGCCATCCACGGGCCCTCTCGGTCGGGCGGGGAGCCGGCGCGTCCGGCATCGCTCTCACGCAGGGACTGGTGACGCTCCTCTCTCCGGCCGAGCTCGAGGGCGTCTTCGCGCACGAGCTGGCCCATGCTCGTCACCGCGATTCCCTGGTTCAGACGCCGGTTGTGCTGATCGCCAACTGGCTCGTCGAGGCGAGCCGCATCGGGGGCTTCCTCGAGCGAGCGCTCCTCTTCGTTCTCGGCCCCGTCGCCGCGAGCATCGTCCAGGTCTTCCTCTCGCCAAAGCGCGAGCTGGCCGCCGACCTTCGCGCCGCCGAGATCTGCGCCTCGCCGCACCCGCTCGCGGACGCGCTCGTGCGGATCGAGATGGCGGAGGAGCTCGTCCGGTTCGAGGGGAGCCCCGTCATCGAGCCGCTCTACATCCTCAATCCGTTCGAGCCGGTCGGCCTGGCCGCGATGTTCTCGACGCACCCGCCGGTGGGGGAACGGGTCGCGCGCCTGCGGGCGCTCGACCCCGAGTGGCGCGATCGGCTGCGCGCGGCCTAGCCGGGGCGAAGGACGTCCACGAGCGGGCCTGTGGGCTCGCCCGAGACCTCGCACAGCCGTGCCGTCACGACGACCTCCTCGCATTCCGCGATCGTGGCAACCCCGTTTCGGTCGAGGCCGTCGACGCGCGACTCCGCATCGAGCTCGAGCCAGACCTGATCGTCGTCTTTCTCGAGCTGCTCGGGCACGGGCTCGTCGACGCGAATCCGGAGGAAGTCCACCTGCGTGATCTCCCCGGCAAAGCGGAAAGACTCTCCGCACTGCTGTCGATAGTTCGGCTTGTTCGGCGAGCCGAAGATCGCTTCGTGGAGCGGATGGTCGGGGAGCGCCGGAAACGTGCCCGGCGCCAGGAATAACGGGGCGTGGGCCTCGGCTCCAGGTGCGGCGATCGCGATCTCCGGGGGGACGGCTTCCAGTGCAAAGACCGCGGTTTTCGCCTCGGGCGGTGCGCAGCTGCCCCCGATGCAGTCCTCGATCTCCCCCTCGCCGAGGCGCCTTCCTCGCTCCGGAGCCGGATAGCGTCCTCCCTGGCCGACGTACATGACGTCGTTCCAACGCACGGCCTCCGGGCAGCTGTCCCCGAGCGCGACGGACGTCAGCACCCCTGTGAGGGCGAGCGTCCCCGTCACCACGACCGCGGCCCGTGCGGGTGGGCTCATGATCGTTTGGACGGCTCGCAGGGCGCGATTGTTCCGGCCCGTTAACGAGCGAAGGGCCGCGCGGCGGCGACCCTTCGAGAAAAAACCGGCGGCGACCTACTCTCCCGGGAGGTTGCCCTCCGAGTACCATCGGCGCAGGCGGGCTTAACTTCTCTGTTCGGAATGGGAAGAGGGGTTTCCCCGCCGCCATGACCACCGGAAGCTGTGAG
>Ga0081538_10004570_pt1 | contig 12739 bp, 13 predicted proteins | sample TabmetS5T2R1_FD_71022 | JGI IMG/M metagenome (GOLD analysis project Ga0081538, IMG submission 71022) | Tabebuia heterophylla rhizosphere microbial communities from the University of Puerto Rico - S5T2R1 | ecosystem: Host-associated > Plants > Roots > Rhizosphere ...
GTCCCAGTAGCCGCGCGGCTGGTCGCCCTCGGGACCGGTCATGTGGTACTCGACGCGGCTGCCCGGCGCCAGGTCGTGCCTGGTGAAGGTGGCCGGGTAGGTCGGCGGGCCCCACCAGCGCTCGAGCTGGCGCGGGTCGGCCCAGAGCTGCCAGACCCGCTCCGGCGAGGCGTCGAACTCGGCGTCGATGGCCATGGTCAATGCCTGGGGGTCCTTGCGGACGGCGGTGACGGTCATGCGTCGGCCTCCTTTGCGTCGGTGACGAGTGCGGTCATCCGGTCGAGCCGCCCCCGCCACAGCTCCTCGTACTGGTCGAGCAGGCGTCGCGCGCGGCGGAGCCCCTCGACGTTGGTGCGGACGACCTTGCGGCGCCCGCTGCGCACCTTGGTGACCAGGCCGGCCCGTTCCAGGATGGCGATGTGCTTCTGCACCGCCGCGAAGCTCATCGGGTAGTGCCCGGCCAGCTCGGCCACGCCCTCCTCACCGGCGATGGCCCGGCGGACGATGTCCCGCCGGGTGCCGTCGGCCAGCGCCCGGAACACGCGATCGAAGTCGAGGGTCGTCTGCATTGATACAACCATACGGTTGTATGTAGATCGCTGTCAAGTGCGCTACCAAGGCCAGTGCAAGGTCCTTCGCCTGACCCTCGAAGGAGGCGCAGATGCCCAGCAAGGTCGCCATCAACGGGCTCGGCCGGATCGGTCGGGCGGCCCTCAAGCTGGCCGTCGAGCGGCCGGAGCTCGACGTCGTGGCCGTGAACGAGATCGGCTCACTCGAGAACATGGTGTACCTGCTCAAGTACGACACCGTGTACGGGCGCTACGAGCGGCGGGTCGAGGCGGTCGACGGCAAGCTGGTGATCGACGGCAAGCCGCTGGTGTACCTGAGCGAGCGTGATCCGGAGCGGCTGCCCTGGGCCGACCTCGGCGTCGACCTGGTGCTGGAGTGCACCGGCCGGTTCACCGAGCGCGAGGACGCCTCCAAGCACGTGCGCGCCGGGGCGAGCTGGGTGGTGCTGTCCGGCCCGACCAAGAGCCCGGACGTGCCGACGGTCGTCCACGGCGTCAACCGCCCGGACGGCCAGACCCAGATCATCTCCTGCGCCAGCTGCACCACCAACAACATCACCCCGCTGGTGGAGATCCTGGACCGGCACTTCGGCGTCGAGAAGGCCCTGCTCACGGCCGTGCACGCCTACACCGCGACCCAGGCCCTGGTCGACGGCCCCGGCAGCCCCAAGGACCTGCGCCGTGGCCGCGCCGCCGCCCAGAACTTCGTCCCCTCCAGCACCGGCGCGGCCACGGCCACCGCCAAGGCCCTGCCGGCCATGGAGGGTCGCTTCGACGGTGTCTCCGTCCGCGGCCCGGTGGCCGTCGGGTCCATCTCCGACGTCGTCTTCGTGGTGGGCCGGGACACCACCGTCGACGAGGTCAACGACGTGCTCCGCCAGGAGGCGTCGACCGACCGGTACCAGGGGATCCTCGCCGTCGCCGACGAGCCGCTCGTCTCGACCGACATCGTCAAGGACCCGCACGCCTCCATCGTCCAGCTCGACATGACCCGGGTCGTCGGCGGCACCCTGGTCAAGGTCATGAGCTGGTACGACAACGAATGGGGGTTCACCAGCCAGCTGATCCAGGTCACGGTGCAGCAGCTCGGCCTCGGCGCCCGGGCCGGCGTCTGAGGGCTACGCCCGCCACCGGTCCAACCGTGGCTCGGCGGACAGGATCACGTCCTGGCCGCCGTACCGGTCGAGCAGGGGGGCGTCGAGGATGTCCGGCGCCTCGAGCCGGACCAGGGCGCCGGCATGGGGCACGTAGCAGTGGAAGCCGTCGTCGCGGCAGAGCTCCGCGATCAGGCGGCGGAGCCTGGTGGTTCCCGGTAGCACCTCGACGAAGACCGTCGGCCGGCCGGCCCGCAGCTGCTCGCGGCCGGCCGCCAGCAGGGCGTGCTCCTGCCCCTCGACGTCCAGCTTCAGCAGGTCGACGCCGGACAGCAACCGCCGCACGTCGACGGCCGGGACGGAGATGGTCTGCCTGACGCGACGGCTCATCCGTGCCGGCAGCTCGGTGCCGGCACGGACGAAGGCGACGGTCGGGGTGGCCAGCTGGTCCCCGGGAACGTGCAGCTCGACCGCCGGCTCGGTGCCGGCCACGGCCGCCGCCGTGACAAGCTCGACCGACTCGACCCGGTTGAGCTCGAGGTTGGCCCGGCACACGCGGGCGGAGAAGGGGTACGGCTCGACGGCCGTGTAGCGCGCCCGCGGCCCCGCCCTGGCCCCTTGCACGGTGAAGTAGCCGACGTTGGCGCCGAGCTCGAGGATCGCCGAGGAGCGGCCGCAGAAGCGCCGCCACCAGGGCAGGAGCTGGGGCTCCCAGCCCTGCTCCCCGAACCAGTACAGCTGGTGGAGGACCAGCGACTCCACGTTGACGAACCTGAGGTCGCGGTTGTCGGGGAGGGTGAAGGTGGTCACCCCGGCGGGGATGCCACCGCGCCGCAGCAGCTGGAGCAGCGCGTCGTGCCCGCGGCGACGTCGGGACCGCGGCGGAGCGGCCACCGGGCCGCGGAGCCGGTCGGCGACCGCGACGGGAAGTCGCCGGACGACAGCGGCCGTCATCCGTCGCGTCCGCTCACCCCCCGGCCCAGTCCAGGTCCCCGGCGACCACCAGGTCCTGTCCCAGCTGGTGGACCGTCCGGTTCCCCAGGCGCAGCCCGTCCCGGACCAGGCCGGCGCCCAGGTCCCCGACGGCCTCCGTCCCCTTGCCGAGCAGGATCGGGGCCACGGCCACCACCGCCCGGTCGGCCAGCCGCTCCCGGAGCGCCGACGTGATGACGCGGGACCCGCCCTCGACCAGCAGGCAGCGGATTCCCAGGGCGCGGAGCCTGGCCAGCCCGCCGGCGAGGTCGATGCCGTCCGGCGCCTGGCCGACGACCTCCACCTTCACCCCGCGGAGGCGCAGGGCCGCCCGACGGTCGGGGTCGGACCGCTCCGAGGTGAGGACGATGGTGGCCGCGTCGGGCCCGAAGACCTGCGCGTCCGGCGGGACCCGGAGGGTCGAGTCGAGCACCACCCGGATCGGCGAGGCGCCCGGGACCATGCGCACGGTCAGCAGCGGGTCGTCGGCCACCACCGTGCCCGCTCCGACCAGCACCGCGTCGCTGGCCGCCCGGAGCGCGTGGGAGACGCTGCGCTCCTGGGTGCCGCTGATCCACTTCGAGTCTCCGCCGCTGGTGGCGATCCGGCCGTCGAGGGTCTGGGCGTACTTCAGCACGACAAAGGGGCGGTCGACGGGGGAGCCGACCTCGCCCAGCAGCGCGGTGGCGTCGACCGCCTGCCCGTTGCCGTCCAGCGAGCCGTCTCCGGTCAGGAGCGCTCCCCCCGGGGCCCGGTGGCCGAGCCGCTGCTGCTTGGTCTGCACATAGCGGCGGTTGCGGAGGTGGGGGGCGGTCTGCAGCGACACCTGGCCCTCGACCACGACGCCCTCCCGGGCCAAGGCCCTGACCTTGGCCGGGTTGTTGGTGAGCACGCGGGAGCTCCGGACCCCGGCGGCCTGGAGGATGTGGACGGCCTCCCGGAAGTCACGGCCGTCGACCGGCAGGCCCAGCCGGCGGTTGGCCTCCACGGTGTCGTGGCCCTCGTCCTGCAGCATGTAGGCCTTGAGCTTGGGGACCAGCCCGACGCCCCGGCCCTCGTGGCCGGCCGCGTACACCAGCGCTCCCCGGCCCTCGGCGATGATCCGCCGCATGGCCAGCTGGAGCTGGGGACCGCAGTCGCAGCGGAGCGAGCCGAAGGCGTCGCCGGTGAGGCAGGCCGAATGCAGGCGGACCAGGACGTCGCGGCCGTCGCCGAGCTCGCCGTAGACGAACAGCAGGTACACGTCGCCCGACTCGCCCTCGAACACCCGCAGGTCGAACTCTCCCGCCCAGGTCGGCAGGATGAGGCGAGCGACTTCCTTGGGTTGCATCATGTCCGCCGGGTTGCACACTTGCCAGGTGTGCAATCAAGCATAGGCGGTCGGTCCGACGACGGCCGATCGGGTGGATGGGGGAGAGGCGGCGGCCATGCAGGCCCGTGCGGTTCACTTCGTGGCCCCTCGACGGGTCGAGCTGCGGGAGGTCGAGCTTCCCGAGGTGTCCGAAGGCCACCTGCTGGTGGCCACGGAGTGGTCCGGGATCTCGAGCGGGACCGAGCTGCTCGCCTACCGGGGCGAGATCGACCCGGACCTGCCGCTGGACGAGACGCTGGGCGCCCTGGCCGGCACCTTCACCTACCCGTTCCGCTACGGCTACAGCGCGGTCGGCCGCGTCGTCCAGCCGGCCCCCCCGTTCGAGGAGGGGCAGCGGGTCTTCGCCTTCCACCCCCATCAGGACCGGTTCGTGGCCGACGCCCGTGAGGTGGTCGCCGTCGACGACCTGGACCCGCGGGCCGCCACCCTGTACCCGACGGTCGAGACCGCCCTCCAGGTCTGCCTCGACGCCTCCCCGCGCCTGGGCGAGACGGTCGTGGTCGTGGGCCTGGGCGCGGTCGGCATCCTGGTCGCGGCGCTCCTGGCCCGGACCGGGGCGGTGGTCCTCGGGTCCGATCCCGAGCCGGCCCGGCAGGCCGCGGCCAGGGCCTCCGGTGTCCGGGCCGTCGGCCCCGACGAGGTGCCGGAGGTGGTGGCCGCCGAGACCAGGGGACGCGGCGCCGACCTGGTGGTCGAGGCCAGCGGGAACCCGCCGGCGCTGGCGGGATCCCTCGGTCTGCTGGCCCACGAGGGGACGGCGGTGATCTGCTCCTGGTACGGCACCAAGCCGGTGTCCCTGCCGCTGGGGGCGGCGTTCCACCGACGGCGGCTGGCGCTGCGCAGCACGCAGGTCTCCACCCTCCCGGCCGCCCTCAGCGCCAGGTGGGACCGCCGCCGCCGGGCCGAGCTGGCATGGCGGCTGGCCCGCGAGCTGCCCCTGCCGGTCCTGGCCACCCACGCGTTCGCCTTCGAGCAGGCCGCCGAGGCCTACGCTTGCGCGGACCGGAAGGAAGGCGGTCTGATCCATGCCGCCCTCCGCTATGACTGAGGACGCCGAGTGATCCGGGAGAGGTCGATGAGTGTCGGATATGAGGTGGGATCCAGCGTCACCGTCCGGGCGCTGCACCAGATGCCGGTCGAAGGGCCCGAGGGGGAGCTGCACCCCCACGACTACCGGATCGACGTCGTGGTCGGGCGGCACGAGCTGGACGAGCACGGGATGGTCTGTGACCTGGATGCGCTCCGGGCCGCCCTCCAGGCGATCGTGGCCCGGATCGACGGGAAGGACCTGGAGGAGATCCGCCCGCCGGCCGCCGAGGCCGTGACCGTCGAGGTCCTGGCCCGCTGGGCCCACCAGAGCCTGGTCCCGGCGCTGCGGCAGGCCGGCGGGGACACGCTCGCGGTCCGGGTGTGGGAGTCGCCATCCGACTTCGGGGGCTACGCCGGCCCGGTGGCCTGACCGGTCGCGGCCGTCTCGTGGAGGGCGGCGAAGAACAGTGCCGCCGACTGCGCCCAGGTCGGCCGGGCGGCGGCCCGCCTCCCGGCGGCCGCCGCCATCCTCCGCCGCAGCTCCTCGTCACCGGCCAGGCGGGCCAGGGCGGCGCTCAGGGCGTCCACGTCGCCGGGGCTGGCGAGCAGCCCCTCCCGGCCGTCGTCGGCCAGGTGGGGCAGGTTGCCGGCCCGCCAGCCGACCACCGGGAGCCCCGCGGCCATGGCCTCCCCCCAGACGGTCCCGTACGGCTCCCGCAGGCTGGGGAGCGCGAAGACGTCGGCCGCCCGGTACAGGGCGGCCACCCGTTCCGCGGCCAGGGGGCCGTGGACGACCACCCGCCCGGCCAGGTCCGGACGGGACAGCCGGGCCCGCACGCGAGCGCCATGGCGGGGATCGGCGCGGTCGTCCCCGGCCAGGTGCAGGGTGGCCAGCCCGTCCGGCAGCCGCGCCACGGCCTCGAGGAGGTCGAGGAGGCCCTTGCGTTCCACCCAGTTGGCCACACACAGCAGGCTCGCCTGGCGGCCCTGGCGGAGGTCGACCGGCGGGCCGGCCGGAGCGGCGGGCAGGTCGCGGCCCGGCGGCACCACCCGGATCCGTTCCGGCGGATACCCCTGGCCGGCCAGCTCGTCGCCGAGGGCCTGGCTGGCCACCAGGAGCAGGCGGGCGCGGCGGTAGGCCAGCCGGTCCAGCGGGGCCTGGACGCCCCGCCGCAGCGGCCCGTGGTCGATCCCCCCGGGCGGTTGGTGCAGGCTGCCCACCAGCGGCGTCCTGGGCCGCCGGGGCAGCCAGGGCCCGAGGAAGGCGGCGGCGATGCTGTCCAGCACCAGCACGTCCGCCCTGGCCCGGCGCAGCACGGCCGGGCCGGACAATGCGGGCAGGGGGAAGCGGCGGTCGGGGAAGGAGACGAAGCGGACGGCGGCGCCGCAGTCCGGCGCCAGCTCGGCCATGCGGCGATGATAGCGGTAGCCGCCGGTCAGGCGGCCGGGGTCACCGAGGGTGACCAGGGAGACGATGAGCGTGCGGGTCATCCACGTGGCTCCGAGCGTGTTCGGGCCGGACGGGTTGTACGGCGGTGGCGAGCGCTACCCCCTGGAGCTGGCTCGGGCCCTGGCCGGCCAGGTGGACTGCGAGCTGGTCACCTTCGGCCCGCGGCCGGCCACCTGGCGAGCCGACGGTGGCCTGCGCGTCCGCGTCCTCCGGCCGGTGACCTGGCTGCATGGCCACCCGGCCCAGCCGGTGGCCCCGCTGCTCCCCGCGGCGCTCACCCGCGCCCAGGTCGTCCACGCCCATCACTTCCGGAGCGTACCCACGCGGATGTCGGCGGTCACGGCCCGCCTCCTCGGAGCGGGCACGGCCGTCACCGACCACGGGCTGCTCGGCAGGACCTGGGGCGGGCTCGTGCACCGGCTGTTCGACCGCTTCCTCGCCGTCTCCCGGTGCTCCGCCGAGCTGCTCGGAGCCCCCCCGGCGAGGACGCGGGTGATCTACGGCGGAGCCGACACGCGGCGGTTCACCCCCGCGCCCGGCGCCGACCGGGACGGTGTCCTGTTCGTCGGGCGGCTGACCCCGCACAAGGGGATCGACCGGCTGATCCGCGCCCTGCCCGCCGGCGCCGCCCTCCGGATCGCGGGCAGCGCCGGCCACGACCCCCGGCCACCCGAGCGGGACTATCCCGCGCTGCTGCGCCGGCTCGCCCAGGACCACGACGTCACCTTCCTCGGTCCGGTGCCGGATGCCGACCTGCCCGGCCTGTACCGGGGAGCCGCGGTCCTGGCCCTCCCGTCGGTCGACCGGACCTGCTACGGCCGCCACGTCCCCGTCAGCGAGCTGCTCGGCCTGGTCGCGCTGGAGGCCATGGCCAGCGGGACCCCGGTGGTGGCCAGCCGGATCGGGGGGCTGGCCGAGGTCGTCGTGGACGGCGAGACCGGGTTCCTGGTCCCGCCGGGCGACACCGAGGCGCTCTCCGAGCGCCTCGCGCGTCTGCTGTCGGACCGCCGCCTGGCCGCCCGGCTGGGCGCCAACGCCCGCGACCTGGTCACGGACCGGTTCACCTGGCGGGCCTGCGCCGATCGCTGCCTGGCCGCCTACGAGACGCTGTGATCAGGGCAACGGCGGCGCCGAGGGTGTCGACCACCGGGACCCCGGCCGCCTCCAGCGCGTGCCGGTGATGTGAGCCGCCGTCGTAGAGCACGCAGCCGGCGCCGACCGCCCGCGCCGCCGCCAGGTCGTCGAGCGCGTCCCCGACCAGCAGCGCCGCCGAGGGGGCGACCTCGAGCGCGGCCAGGTGGGCCACCAGGTGCTCGGCCTTGCCGCCGCCACCGGGCGTGCGCAGCCCATCCACGCGGCGGAAGAAGCGGCCGATCCCCAGCCGCTCGACCAGCGCCACCAGGTCCTGGTGCCGCCACATGGACAGCAGCGACTGGCTGAGGCCGGCCGCCTCGGCGGCCTCCAGCGCCGCCCAGGCGCCGGGCGCCAGCCGGAGGCGTCCCAGCCGGCCGGCGTAGCTGTCGTGGTAGCCCTCGTCCAGGGTGCGCCATTCGCCGGGCTCGATGGGCCGGCCGGCCACCTGCTCGTAGAACCGCTGGACCGGCCGGGTGAAGTGCGTGCGGAAGGTGTCGGAGTCGATCGGCCGCAGCCGCAGCAGCGCCAGCGCGTCGTTGATCGCCGCCACCACCGCGACGTGGTCGTCGAACAACGTCCCGTTCCAGTCCCACACCACATGACGGACGCCGTCGGTGGCCTCGAGGCGCGCATCATCCCGGTGCCCCACCATGCCGGTCAGTGTAGTGGCGCATGGGTCGTGCGGTAGCCTTGCCGGAGCCGTCGGCCCGACGGTCCGCCGCTCCTTCCACCGCACCTGGAGCCGCCCATGACCAGCGCCGAGTTGCTCGTCGATGCCTTTGGCAGGATCCGCGGGATCGTCCACCGGGTGGTCGACGGCCTCACGCCCGAGCAGCTGGCCTTCCGCGTCGACCCCGAGGCCAACTCGATCGCCTGGCTGGTGTGGCATCTGACCCGCATCCAGGACGACCACCTGGCCGACGCCGCCGGGACCGAGCAGGTCTGGACCTCCCAGGACTGGGTGGAGCGGTTCGGGCTGCCGTTCGACCCCCGGGACACCGGCTACGGGCACGGGTCCGAGGAGGTGGCGGAGGTGCAGGTGGGCTCCGGGGAGCTGCTGGCGGGCTACCACGACGCGGTCCACCAGCAGACGGTCCGCTACGTGGAGCGTCTTGCCGACGCCGACCTCGAGCGCATCGTCGACCGCTCATGGGACCCGCCGGTGTCCCTGGGCGTGCGGCTGGTCAGCGTGCTCGCCGACGACCTCCAGCACGCCGGCCAGGCGGCCTTCGTCCGCGGGATCCTGCAGCGCGGCTAGCTGGGGAAGCATGACGGTCCTCGATCTCCGCTCGATCGTCGTGTCCGCGCCACGGCGGGGGCGCCTGAACCCGCTTCCTCCGCTGCGCCTCCTCGGGGAGCTGCACGGCGACATCGACTGCACCGGGCTGGACGCGGAGATGACCCGCAACATCCGCTACGGAACCGTGGGCAGCGTGCTGCCCTACCTGCTCGAGGACGACTACACCCGCGAGCTCGTGCCCCAGGAGACCCGTGTCGCGACCCTCGAGAACGACCAGCTGGTCGCCACGGTCCTGCTCGACCTCGGCGGCCGGCTCTGGTCGCTCAAGGACAAGGCCGACGACCGGGAGCTCCTCTACACCGGCGACCGGATCCAGCTCGGCAACCTCGGGCTGCGAAACGCCTGGTTCCCGGGCGGGGTCGAATGGAACCTGGGCACCACCGGGCATACGGCGTTGACCTGCTCGCCCGTCCACGCGGCCTCCCTCCGGTTCCCCGACGGCGCTGCGGGCCTTCGCATCTACGAGTGGGAGCGGATGCGTGAGCTCGTCTACCAGCTGGACTTCCGGCTCGGGCCCGGATCGCGCCGTCTTGGCGTCGACATCACGGTGACCAACCCGAACACCCACGCCGTGCCCGTCTACTGGTGGTCGAACGTGGCCGTCGCCAGCGCCCCCGGCACCCGGGTCGTGGTCCCCAGCCGCTCGGCGTTCGAGTTCACCTACGCCCGACGGCTCCGTCGCGTTCCCGTGCCGGGGCCCGGCGGGCCCGACCTCACCTATCCGCTTGCCGCGACGCGGACCGCCGACCACTTCTTCGAGCTGGACCCCGGGACGCCCCCCTGGATCGCGGCCGTCGACGCGGCCGGCGCCGGCCTGCTCCAGGTGTCCTCCGGACGGCTCCGTGGGCGGAAGCTGTTCACCTGGGGCGACAGTCCCGGTGGGCGTCGCTGGCAGGAGTTCCTCACCGGCTCGACCCGGTCCTACTTCGAGATCCAGGGCGGCCTGACCAGGACCCAGCTCGAGCACGTCCCGCTCGGACCAGGGGACAGCTGGTCGTGGACCGAGGTCTACGGACCGGTCTCGGTCCCGGCGGAGGCGGTGCACGGGGAGTGGGCCGACGCGGTCGCGTGCCTGGCCCCGGCGGTCGCCGAGGCGCAGGCCGAGTTCGCGCTCGACCGGGGCGCAGCGGCCGGCGACGCCCGGCAGGGTGAGCGGGTGCACGCCGGCTCGGGGTGGGGAGCGCTCGAGTCGCTCCGGCGCGAGGTCGTCGGGGAGCCGCCCTCGCCCGTCATCGACCGCCTGTTCCCCCGGTCCAGCCTCGGCCAGGAGCAGGCGTGCTGGGTCGCCCTGCTGGAGACGGGCGCCCTGCCGTCGGGAACGCCGCGCTCCTACGTCGCCGGCAGGTCCTGGTCCGGCCTGCTGGAGGCGGCGGCCGACTCGGCCGCGTCGATGCTGCACCGGGGGGTCGTCCGCTGGAGCGCCGGCCATCGGGAGGCCGCCGTCGAGGCCTGGGAGGCGGCGTGCGCGCTCGAGCCGGGCTCCTGGCTCGGGTTGCGCAACCTCGCCGCCGCCAGCGGCCTCATGGGCGCGCCCGGGCGGTCGGCCGAGCGGTACCTGCGGGCCCTGGACCTGATGCCCGACCTCCCCCAGCTCCGGGTGGAGGCGATCGAGGCGCTGATCGCGGCCGACCGCCTCCCGGAGGCGATCGCGCTGGCCCGGACGGCGCCGCCGTCGTCGTTCGCCGGGAGGTTCCGGTTCCTGGAGGCGCGGGCCGCCGTGCTCAACGGCGACATCGGGCGGGCCGAGGCCATCCTCGCGGGCGGCCTGGAGGTCGCCGACCTGCGGGAGGGCGACATCTCGCTGTCGGAGCTCTGGCTCGCCGTCCACCAGGCGCCGCGAGGGCCGGCCGGCCCCCGGCCGGACGTGCCCTTCGGCTACGACTTCCGGCTGGACGGCGGAGCGGCCCCGCCCTGACCGAGCACCTCGACGACGCGGCGCACCTCGGCCGCCACGGCCTCGCGGGCCGGGCCGAGGTAGGTGCGGGTGTCGACCACCGCCGGGTCCTCCTCGAGGCAGCTGCGCACGGCGGCCGTGAACGCCTTGCCGAGGCGCGTCGAGACGTTCACCTTGGTGATCCCCGCGGCGACGGCCCGCGTCAGGTCGGGGTCGGGCACGCCCGAGGAGCCGTGCAGGACGAGCGGGACCGCCACGCGGGCGCCGAGCCGTCCGATGAGGTCGAAGTCCAGCGTGGCCTCCTGGGTGCGCATGGCGTGGGAGGTGCCGACGGCCACGGCGAGGGCGTCGACCCTGGTCGCGGCCACGAAGCTGGCCGCCTCCTCCGGGTCGGTGCGGGCCCCTGGCGCATGCACGCCGTCCTTGCCGCCGACCTCGCCCAGCTCCGCCTCGACCCAGACGGCCCGGGCGTGGCACCGGGCCACGACCTCGGCCGTTGCCGCGACGTTGGCCTCGTAGGGGAGCCTTGACCCGTCGAACATCACCGACGTGAAGCCGAGCTCAACCGCCGCCTGCACCAGCTCCGGGGTCTCGGCGTGGTCGAGGTGGACCGCCACCGGCACGGTCGCCTGGCGGGCGATGGCCAGGGTCGCCAGGGCCACCGGCTCGAGCCCGCCGTGGTACCGGACCGTGTTCTGGCTGAGCTGGAGGATCACCGGGGCGCCGGCCCGGGCGGCGCCGGACACGATGGCCTGCCCGTGCTCGAGCTGGACCACGTTGAAGGCGCCGACGCCGCGACCGTCGCGGGCCGCCGACGTCACGATGTCAGCGGTCGAGGCCAGTGGCATGGCGCTCCTCCACGAGGATGTGGGGGACGAACCGACGGTAGTCGCGCAGGTCGACGAGCCCGGCCGTCGGCTGGAGCACGGCCGCGGCCGACAACGCGACGGCATGGCGCAGCCGATCGGGCCATGGCGCGCCGGCGACCGCCCCGGCGACGAGGGCCGCCGTGGCGGCGTCGCCGGACCCGGTGGGGTTGCCGGCGAGCCGGGCCGGAGGCGCCGCCCGCCAGGATCCCTCCGGGGTGAATGCGGCCATCCCGGCCGCCCCGAGCGAGACCACCACGGCTCTCGCGCCCCGCCGCCTGAGCTCGGCGGCGCCCGCGGCGACGTCGGCGTCGCCGGTGGTGGCGCGCAGCTCGTCCGCGTTCTGCTTCACGACGTCGGCCCCGGCCGCGGCCGCCTGGAGGAGGGCCGGGCCGACGGTGTCGACCAGGGCCGTGACCCGATGGGCGGCGGCCAGGCGCACCAGCCGGGCGCAGGCGTCGTCGTCGGCGCCGGGGGGCAGGCTTCCCGAGACGACCAGCGCCGTCGCCCCGGGAAGCCTGGCCGCGAGCCTCGTTCCGAGGTCGTCCCAGCTGGTGGCGGGGACGCGGGGGCCGGCCTCGTTGAGGAGGGTCGCCTCGCCGTTGCTGGAGTCGACCACGGCGATGGACCGCCTGGTCGGCCCCTCGACCGCGATGAGGTCGTGGGCGAGCCCGCCGCGGGCCAGGTCGGCCGTGACGGCGCCGGCCGCCGCGCCGCCGACGAACCCCAGGACCAGGGGGTCGTGGCCCAGGGTGCGGAGGATGGCGGCGACGTTGACCCCCTTGCCCCCGGCCCGCTCCTCGACCGCTCGCACGCGGTGGCTCGACCCCGGCGTGAGCCGGTCGACCCGGTAGGTGATGTCGAGGGCGACGTTGGGGGTGACGGTGAGGATCACGGCGTCCGCCCGTCGACCCAGGACCCGCGGTACAGGACGGCCCGCACGCTGAGGTCCTCCTCGAGCACCACCAGGTTGGCCAGCCGCCCCGGGGCGATGCGGCCGACGTCGTCGAGCCCGAGGACGGCCGCCGGCGTGGTCGCCGCCGCCCGGGCGGCCGCGCC
>Ga0081538_10004571_pt1 | contig 12736 bp, 14 predicted proteins | sample TabmetS5T2R1_FD_71022 | JGI IMG/M metagenome (GOLD analysis project Ga0081538, IMG submission 71022) | Tabebuia heterophylla rhizosphere microbial communities from the University of Puerto Rico - S5T2R1 | ecosystem: Host-associated > Plants > Roots > Rhizosphere ...
TCCGGTGGGGAGCTTTCGCGCGTGATGCTCGCGCTGATGGCGGTCGCCGGGCTCGGGGAGTCGCGAACGCTCGTGTTCGACGAGGTCGATGCGGGAATCGGCGGCCAGGCGGCCCGCGCGGTCGGCGAGCGGCTGCGCGCGCTCGGCGCGGACAAACAGGTCCTCTGCATCACCCACATGCCACAGGTCGCGGCGCTCGCCGCCGGCCACTTCCGCATCGAGAAGTCGGCGGCCGACAAGACCGCCTTGACAACCGTGGAGGCACTCGAGGGGGAGGGGGTGGTCGAGGAGCTGATGAGAATGCTGGGGGCGGATGCCGCGGACGGCGGCGCCCGGAGGCACGCGGAGGAGCTTCTGGCGGCGGCGTGAGCGGACGGTCCGCGTACCTTGGCCGCCGATTTCGAGTCGTGCGGGGCGCCGTCCTGCCGGATCGGCCCCGGGGTCGCCCGACTCGGCTCGGCCGTGGGTCGGTCGTCCGCCGCTGCGCCCAGTACACTCGGTTTCCCAGAGCCTGAATGCCTCAAAGCCGTCTATACCGGTCACCTTCGCCCGCTTGCCCGCCCGTGGCCGGCCGCAGACCTACCTCTGAAGGCGTCCTCGGTTTCGCCGATCGCGCTGCCATCGGCGGCTCCCCGAGGTGGTTCTCGCTCGGCCACCAACGGACGGACGCATGAGGGTGGCCTCGGACACTCGCTTCATCTTCGTCACCGGCGGCGTCGTCTCCGCTCTCGGTAAGGGCATCGCGGCCGCCTCGCTGGGCCAACTGCTCGTCGCGCGAGGGCTGTCGGTGACGCTCCAGAAGTTCGACCCGTACATCAACGTCGACCCGGGGACTATGAGCCCGTTTCAGCACGGCGAGGTGTTCGTGACCGAGGACGGCGCCGAGACGGACCTCGATCTGGGCCACTACGAGCGCTTCACGGACGTCAACACCACCCGCGCGTCGAACGCCACGGCCGGCGCGATCTACAACTCCGTGATCCGGCGCGAGCGCCGCGGCGACTACCTGGGCGGCACCGTCCAGGTGATCCCGCACATCACGGACGAGATCAAGAACCGCATCCGGCTGGTGGCCGAGTCCGCCGACGTCGACGTCGTGATCACCGAGATCGGCGGGACGGTCGGCGACATCGAGTCGCTGCCGTTTCTCGAGGCGCTGCGCCAGTTCCACTCCGAGCTGGGCCGCGAGCGCTGCATGTTCATCCACCTGACGCTGGTGCCGTTCCTGGGCCATGCGGGCGAGCTGAAGACGAAGCCGACCCAGCACTCGGTCCAGGAGCTGCGGCGCATCGGCATCCAGCCCGACATGGTCATGTGCCGCTGCGAGGAGCCCCTCGGCCGCGACATCCGCGAGAAGATCGCGCTGTTCGCGAGCCTGCCGGTGACCTCGGTGGTGTCGGCGCGGGACGTCGACTCCATCTACAAGGTTCCGCTCGAGTTCGAGTCGGAGGGCGTCGACGCGGCCGTGCTCGCCCACTTCGGGATCGACGCGGCGTCGGCCGACCTCGCCGACTGGACGCAACTCGTCGACAACATCGAATCCGCCTCGACGCCCGTGCGGATCGGGCTGGTCGGCAAGTACACGCAGCTGGCCGACGCCTACCTGTCCGTCATCGAGGCGCTGAACCACGCGGGCACGCACCACGGCGGCAATGTCGAGGTGCGCTGGGTCGACTCCGAGCGGCTCACGGACGAGGAGGCCAAGCGCGAGCTCGCCGCGTGCGACGGTGTGCTCGTACCGGGCGGCTTCGGGGTGCGGGGCATCGAGGGCAAGATCCAGGCGGCCCGATACGCGCGCGAGCAGGGCCTGCCGTACCTGGGGATCTGCCTCGGCATGCAGATCGCCGTTGCCGAGTTCGCCCGCCACATAGCCGGCATGGATGGCGCCAACTCCACCGAGTTCGACCCCGAGACGCCCTACCCGGTCATCGACCTCCTCCCCGAGCAGAAGGAGGTCCGCGACATGGGCGGCACGATGCGCCTGGGCGCCGACCCCGTAAAGCTGCACGAGGGCACGCGCGCGCGAGAGATATACGGCGAGGCCGTCATCTACGAGCGCCATCGCCACCGCTACGAGGTCAACAACCACCTCCGCAAGCGCCTCGAGCACGCCGGCCTGGTGTTCAGCGGCACCTCGCCCGACGAGCGACTGGTCGAAGTGATCGAGCTGCGCGACCACCCGTTCTTCGTGGCCTCCCAGTTCCACCCCGAATTCAAGTCGCGCCCACTGCGCCCGCAGCCCCTGTTCCGAGACTTCGTCGGAGCGGCGCTTCGACGCGTGCGGGCCCGCGCACCCGAGGTGGAGCCAGAGGTGCACGCCGAGTCACGGGCGTAGCGCCGCCCACCTGGCGGGGCCCGACGGCGCGTTCGGTCGCATCGGGCCGACGCCCGTGGCGGGGATACAACCCGCCAATGTGCTCGGCAGGGGCGGCGTGTGGAGGGTTTTCGGTCCCAGGGACACACAATCCGCCAATGTTCTCCGGCGAGGCGTTGTTTGGAGGGTTGTGAACGCCCCGCTCAGTCGGCACCGGAGCCCACTCCCTAACCAGCCGAAGCGCGGCCGGCGGTACCGGCGACTCGGCGAGTGCCGGCCGCGACGGCCGGTGCCCTCGCGCCAGCACGGATCGCAGCAAGCCCGTGATCGCAGCTGGGGGGACACGCCAAGGGCAGGCGGGCTCGAGCTGGCGATCAGGTGCGACGTGCGTGTCCCCGCCTCGGGCTACGCATCGCGCCCGGGACGGGACGATGTGGGAAGCGAGGTGCGTATCCGAATTGCTGAGGTCTCGGGCCTCGATCCACGGCGGCGGAACAGCCACTGGCTCACGCAGGCCGCCTGGCTTCGGCGGCCGGTTGGCGGTTGCGCGGTCGGGGCCGGGGCTGGGTGAGGAGGGTGGTTGCGCGGGCGCCGGGACGCTCCCGCGGGTCTGCGGGCGTCCGGCCGGCGCCGATCTTCATGCGTTTGTCGTTTTGGGACCTGAGGACGCAAAGGGCAAACGCGTCGGCCTTGGCGGGACCCGGTGTCCGTCCGTCGCCCCTTTGGGTTCGTCATAACGACCGCGCCCGAAGGCGCCGGGTGGTCGTTCAGCCGGCCCCGGTTGGCCGAAAACCTGAGCCAACTGGAAGCGCTTCCGATGAAATGACCCAGATCGGGGACAGGCACGACCCGGATGGTGGCGGCGAAGCGCGCTGGGAGGCCGGGAACTCGGCGGCTACGCCGGCGCGGAAGCCTCGAGGGCTCGACCGCCGCGCATCGCGCCCGGGGCGGGCGACGCAGCTCAGCTACGCCAGAGCGCCCTGCCGATCGAGCTCGGCCACCAGGTCTCCCACTCGGCGGGCGATCTCGTCTCGGATGGATCGGACGGTGGCCGTGTCCTGGCCCTTGGGGTCGGTCAGGTCCCAGTCGATGTATCGCTTGCCGGGGATGTACGGGCACTCGTCGCCGCAACCCATCGTCACGACGACGTCGGCCGTCTCCGCGAGCTCGCGGGTCAGGAGCTTCGGGCGGCGGCCGCCCAGGTCGATCCCGAGCTCGAGCATCGCCTCGGCGACCTCGGGATGGACGCGCTCGGCCGGAGTCGTGCCCGCGCTCGAGGCGCTGTGGCGGCCGCCGGCCGCGCGCTCGAACAGCGTCTCGCTCATCTGTGAGCGGCCGGCGTTGTGTAGGCAGACGAACAGGACGCGGGCCACGCCCTCAGGCTACCGGCCCGGCCGGGCGCGGCCCGCGCCTGGCCGGGTGCCACCCGCGCCCTGCCGGTAGCCTCCCGGCCGGTGACCGCCGCGATCCTCCATCCCGCGTCCGACCAGGAGCGCGAACGCCTCGTCGCGGACTTCATCCGCTTTTGCGAGATCGAGAGCCCGTCCGGCCGCGAGCGTCGCATGGCCGACGCCGTCGCGGCGGAGCTTCGCGAGTTGGGCCTCGAGGTGGAGGAGGACGAGACCGGCCCGGAGACCGGATCCGACACGGGAAACCTGCTCGCCCGCCTGCCCGGGCCCGAGGGTGGGCGCGCAATCCTGCTCTGCGCCCACATCGACACGGTTCCGCTCGACGCCCCAGTCGAGGTGACCCGTGAGAACGGCGTTTTGACCAATCGCCACGACGCGATTCTGGGCGCCGACAACAAGGCCGCGGTCGCGACCATGCTCGGTGCGGTTCGCCGGCTCGTGCGCGATGGCTCGCCGCTCGAGGTGGAGCTTCTCTTCACGACCTGTGAGGAGCGCGCGCTGCGCGGCGCAAAGGCCTTCGAGCGCGGCCGGCTGCGCTCGGAGTTCGGCTTCGTGTTCGACCATGCGTCGCCGATCGGGGAGGTGGTTGTGGCGTCGCCGACCTACTACCGGCTCGAGGCCCGCTTCCGTGGACAGGCGGCCCATGCAGGCATCCGCCCCGAGGACGGCCGCAACGCGATCGCGGCGGCGAGCCGCGCGATCGCCGCCATGCGGATCGGTCGATTGGACGACGAGACCACGGCGAACGTGGGGCGCATAGAGGGCGGCACGTCGCCCAACGTCGTGGCGGAGCGGTGCACGGTCGAGTTCGAGGCCCGGAGCCTCGACGACGCGCGCGCCGGCGAGGTGGTGAGCGAGATGGTCGACGCAACGACCGAGGCCGCAAGCGACGCGGACTGCGACGTCGAGACCACTGTCGAGCGGATGTTCCGCGGCTTTCGCCTTCCGCGCACCGCGCCGCCCGTCGAAGCCGCCGCGGCAGCGCTGCGACGGACGGGTATCGAGCCGGTCTACATCGCCACCGGCGGCGGCAGCGACGCCAACGCCTTCGTCGCCGCAGGGCTGCCCGTCGTCAACCTGGCCAACGGGACCGAGCGCAACCACGAGCCCGACGAGTCGGTCACCGTCGAGGCGCTCGAGACAATGCTCGACGTGACACTGGCAATCGTCGCCGCGAGCGCGTGACCTTCGAGCGCATCGGCAGCGAGACCGCCTGGGAGGGGCGGTTCGCCGCCGTCCGGGTGGAGCGCTTCCGCTACGACGACGGGCAGGAGGCCGAGCGCGAGATCGTGACGCACCCCGGCGCCGTCGCGGTCGTGGCGCACGACGGCGAGCGCCTGTTTCTCGTCCGCCAGCCGCGCGAGCCCGTGGACGAGCAGGCGCTGCTCGAGCTGCCGGCGGGCAAGCTCGACGAGGAGGGGGAGGAGCCGCTCGACACGGCCAAGCGCGAGCTCGCGGAGGAGATCGGCAAGGGCGCTCGGTCCTGGGAGCACCTGACGAGCTTCTACACCTCGCCCGGCTTCGCCGACGAGGAGTGCCACGTCTTCCTCGCGACGGAGCTCTACGACGAGCGGGCGGAGGTCGACGAGTGCGAGCGAATCGAGATCGTCGAGGCGCCGCTGGCCGATCTCGACGACGTGATCGAGGGCTGCCGCGACTCGAAGACGTTGGTCGGCCTGCTCTGGTTCCGCGCCTACCTCCGCGGCTGACGCCTGCGTTGCAGAGTCAAGGGATGCCGGCCCAGTGGCCGAATCGGTTCGTTGATGGCCGCAATCGAACAGCCGCTTGCCCAGCAGCGCTTCGAGCACCTCATGCTCGACTTCCTCGCCTACCTCGAATTCGAGCGCGGCCTCTCCCGCAACACGCTCGACGCCTATCGGACGGACCTGCTTCAGTTCGGACGCTTTCTGGCGCGACGGGATCTCTCGGCGCTGGACGCCGGATCGGGCGACGTCGCCGATTTCCTGGCGGAGCTTGCCGCCGGGAACGTCGACAGGCCGCCGGCGTCCACGGCGACGATTCACCGCAAGAGCGCCTGCCTGCGCTCCTTCTACCGCCACGTGCGCAGAGAGGGGCTGCGCGAGTCGGACCCCACCGCCACGCTGAGCCCGCCGCGGCGCTCGCGCAAGCTGCCCCACGTGCTTACCCGCAAGAGCGCCTGCCTGCGCTCCTTCTACCGCCACGTGCGCAGAGAGGGGCTGCGCGAGTCGGACCCCACCGCCACGCTGAGCCCGCCGCGGCGCTCGCGCAAGCTGCCCCACGTGCTTACGCGCGGGGAGATCGACCGGCTGCTCGCCCAGCCGCGCGGCGCCGAGCCGGCGGCGCTCCGCGACCGGGCGCTGCTCGAGCTGATGTACGCCTGCGGCCTGCGCGCCTCGGAGGCGATCGGGCTCGAGCTGACCGACGTCGACCTGGAGGAGCGCGTGCTGCGGGCGCGCGGCAAGGGCTCGAAGGAGCGCGTCGTTCCAATAGGCCAGGCGGCGGTGCGGGCGCTTCGCACATACCTCGAGCGAGGCCGGCCGGGACTGGTGAAGGGAGCCTCCGAATCGCGGCTGTTCGTCAATTTCCGCGGCGGCGCGCTCACCCGCCAGGGCCTCTACAAGATCGTGCGACGCCACGCCGCGACGGCCGGGCTCGCCGACCGGATGAGCCCGCACACGCTGCGCCACACCTTCGCCACGCACCTGCTCGCCGGCGGCTGCGACCTACGCTCGGTCCAGGAGATGCTTGGCCACGCCGACGTCTCCACCACGCAGCTGTACACGCACCTGTCGAGCCAGCGGCTGAAAGACGTGTACTTCCGGGCTCATCCCCGGGCGACGGTCGACTGATCCAGGCTCAAGCCCCTGCGAAGATCAGGGGATGCCCGAGCTCCCCGAGATCGAGACGATCCGCCGCCAGCTGGCCCCGGCGCTCGAGGGTCGCCGCCTCGAGCGGATGGAGGTGCTGGACCCGCGCTGGTGCGAGCCGGCACCGCCGAGCGCGCTCGAGGACGCGGTGCGCGGGCGCACGATCGAGCTACTCGGTCGGCGCGGGAAGTACCTGATCCTCTCGCTCGAGGACGACGTGCACCTGGCGATGCACCTGCGCATGACGGGCAACCTGCTGCTGGCGCACGCCTCCGACCCCGACCCGAAGTACCTGCGCGTCCGCTTCGTCCTCGGTCCGGACGGGACCAGGGAAATGCACTTCACAGACGTGCGCCGCTTCGGAACCGGCAACGTCCTGCTGGGGAGCGACGCGCTCGCGGAGTTCTTTGCCTCGCGTCTGGGCGTGGAGCCGCTCAGCCCGGACTTCACCGCCGAGGCGATGCGCGCCCTGGCAAAAGGCCGCCGGGCGCCGGTCAAGGCGTTCCTGCTGACCCAGGAGCGGATCGCGGGAGTTGGCAACATCTATGCGGACGAGGCGCTGTGGCGCGCTCGCATCCATCCGCTGCGGCCCGTCGGCAGCCTCAGGCGCGGTCAGCTCGAAGCGCTGCGGGCCGCTGTTGTCGAAACGTTGAACGCCGGGATCGACGCCAGGGGTGCCTCGATCGACGACTTTCGCAACGCGGACGGCGCCCGCGGCTCGTTCCAGGACCGCTTCCTGGTGTATTCGCGCGAGGGCGAGCCCTGCCCGCGCTGCGGCACTCCGATCAGGAAGCTGCGCGCAGCCGGCCGCGGCACCTACGTCTGCCCGAACTGTCAGCGGCGGCCGCGGCGACGGCCTGCGGCCCGTCCGGCCTGACCGCCGCTCTCGGGGGGCGAGATCGCCCTGGTTCCGACCTTCTCATGCCATGGAACGCGTGCAAGCCCCAGATCTCGTCCAGTCCTCCTCGACCTGGCCAGCCTCAGCGAGCAGATCCTCGCCCACGTGGCGCGCTGGGAGGGCCAGAGCGCGCCGGATGCGCCCCCGCCGGACCAGGTCTTTCGGGAGCTGCTCGGCGGCATCCTGCGTCCGGTCATCGAGCGCTACCCGCAGTCGGCCGTCGAACCCGCCGGCGAGTTCCTGGCCGAGGCGGTCACGACGATCGAGGCCGAGATCCTGCTCGTGGAGCCTCCCGGCGCCGACCGCGGGCCGAGGCGTGGCTCGCGGCCGCCTCGGCGGCCCTGTTGAACGGCCCCGACTCAGGCGGCGAGCAGCGTCGCCAGGCGGCCGGCGCGGTCTGCCTCGAGCAGCTCCCGAAAGCCGCCGATCGCGCGCTTGCCGATCACGACCTGAGGGAAGGTCATCTGGCCGGTGAGGGCGACCAGCTCGGCGCGTCCGACCGGATCCTTGGCGAGGTTGACCTCCTGGTAGTCCACGCCGCGCGCTTGCAGCAGCGCCTTAGCCTGGCGGCAGAAGCCGCAGGGCTCGGTCGTGTACAGGGTGACCCCGTTCGCGTCCGTAGTAGGCATGGCGTAGTCGCTGATAGCGGTTTCCCAGTCTAGGGCCGGATCAACCCTCAACCCGTAGCGCCGTGGGCGGGTTTCGTAGCCTCGCCCGCTGCCAAGATGCTGCCAAACTCGGCCGCCATGAGGTCCATCCGCGCGAGGCGTCGCTTGGCGTCGTCGATCTGTTGGCGGTAGATCTCCTGCACTGCCTTCGGAACATCGCCGAGCAGGTCGGCCACCTCCTCGACCGTCATACCCGCCGCGATGTAGCGAGACGCCGCCGTGTGCCGGAAGGCGTGGAAGTCGGGGACCTCTCCGCGCTCGACCTTGCGGCCCTCGTGCAGCGCGGGGAACGTCGGGCGGCCGTCCGGGGTGCGGGCCTTCTTCTGCGCCCGCCGAAGCTCGCGCCTGACGTTGCGCTGGTCGAGCGAGCCGCCGGTCTTGGTGGAGCCTCACCCGGTGTCGGATCGTTCCGCTTACGCCTGCGCTCAGCGATCCTCTCCGGCGAGTCACCGGTCCGAAGCTGCTTCTCGCGCTTCCTCTCGCCCCTCCGGTCGAGCCAGCCAGCCTTCGACTGTTGCTCCTTGGCCATGACACCGCGACTTTACGGCTCCTGCCCGGCGCTTCGCTAGCCCTTCCGCGCAGGTCCTACTCGCCGCGCTCTTCGCGAACTGTGGCTATGCGTTCTGGGGCCGATGCCCGCGTCTCGGAAGTTGTCGTAGCGCGCGCACCTGACCCGCCCCAACCCCGCCCGCGTTTCTTGAGCGCAGGCTCTGGACATCGAAACGCAGGAGCCCCGCGCGCAGCGGGGCTCTCTGGTCGGACGGGGGATTGAACTCGCACTCGTTGACTGTGCTTGCCCGTCGCGCTAGGTCCGGGTACCCAGCGCCTCCCCTCTAAAGCCTACGAGGTCGGCAGGTGCTGTTGCCTACGCGACCGTCTCCTCGTCGCAGCCGTTGCGGTTCACGGCAGCGCGCGTGTTTTCCCGCTACGAGCGGCGACTTGTGATCACCAGAGCGAGGGCGGCGTTTGCACAGGTTTACCCGGGGAATCCCTACGTTTCTAGCTCGATGGCGTACGCCCCGAACGTGCGGCGCTTGGGGGGACATGAGAACCAGAGGCAGGATGCTGATGCCGACAGTCGCTGAAATCCTCTGCCAACGCTGCGGTGCGCAGACGCAATCGGCCATCGCTGACGGGCGCGCGTCCCTGCGCCCTTGCGCCTGCGGCGGCATGCGCCAGGTCGTCCGCGTCGTACACCACCGAGGCGGCGAGGCCTCGGCCACCCCAGCGCAGGTCGAGCGCAACGTTCGCCATCGCGCGGACGAAGAGGCGCTGCCGCACGGGCGTCGCAAGCGGCTGTAGACGCCGAGAGCCCGCGACGAGGCGTGTCCCCAAGTGCGCGGGCTCCCGGTCGGTGCCCTCCGACGAGGGAGCCGAACGCGCCCATCTCCGGGGGCCTAAGCCGTGTGCCCTCCAGGGAGGCGGCTAAACGCCGTCCTTCAGCCTGGGGCTGCCTGGGCGGGCGAGGAAGGCGACTGCGTTCGGCGAGGTGTCCTCGACCGACGAAGGGCCAGGGACCGCAATCAGTTCCTTGGCGCGTCGGCCTGCTGTGGCTCCGGCACCTGCTCTGCAGGCTTGGGCACGGGGGCTTCCTCCTTCGCCTGTTTCACCCGGGCTCTTGCCGCCATGCCATCGAGGTATTGAGCGACGTTCTTCGCCGTCGCGGCCAACCCGCTGAGCACCTCCGGGGGGGCGTGCTGCTCGGCCCTGTCTCGAAGGCCGGACGCCCCGTCCTCGATGCGTTTGCGGTACTGCTTGAGGCGCGAGCCTCGTTCGGCTCCCTTCTCCTTGGCTCGCGGATCTTCGGCTAGCTGATCCTCACCGGGCGTGACCTCGGCTCCCGTGTCCGCCATGGGCGCTGAGTCTACGCCTTGCTTTACGAGCTGGTCGCTTCGGAAATGCGGGAGGTCCAAGCGCTTGCTGTCTGCGCCCCGCTCGTGCGGGCGTTGTGGTGGTGCCGGACGGACGGGTAGTTGGCCATCCGATGCCGACCGTAGCCTCTGGGCCGTCAGCGACCGGCACGAGGAGAGGACCAACCCGATGACAGCGTCGAACGAGAACCCCGCCACACCCGACCAGACCGAGCAGGGCTTTGCCGAGGGCACGCGTCGCCGTCCGCCGCGACGCCGTCTCGGGCGCTTTAGCGAAGGGCTCGCGCGGCGGTTCAGCCGCCTGCGCCGCGGCCGCTTCAGCCGTGGGATGGAGCGCCGCCCGGAGGCGCCCGGCCGGGAAGCCGGTGGCCGCTTCAGCGAGGGCATGGAGGAAGCTCCCCCAAAGAGGTAGGAAGGGCCGCCCCCTCGTTGGAGGGCTCGGCGGCACATCCTTGGAGGTCCTGCTGGACGTGCGCGAAGCGGCCCGAGCGGCTCCAGAGTGAGCGCCCCCGGCCCGAACTCGCCGCAAAACCGGGGGCGCCGCCTGAAGGTCCTCGCGTGAACCCTCACGGTGAAACCTTTGAGCAGTTTCTACCGCGAAAGACCGACATTGTCGCAGATACTGGGTGCGGAAGTTCGCGAATTGCGCCTAGAACGCGATTGAGACGGTGCAATGCGGCGTAGGTGGCGGGACCGGCGCCCCGGGAGCGCGTCAGCCGTCGTAGTGGAAATGCGAGACGCCCCAGAGCTGTGGTCCGGGCCGCCGCTTCTTTGCATGGAAAGCAGCGATCTCGACCGGCGTCGATCAGGGCGCTGTGGGCCGGGCGGAAAGCGGCGACCCCGATGGTCCGGGCGTCCCGTTGTGCGCCCGCTGCCACGCCGAGATTGAGAAAGCCAAGTGGGGCGCTGCGAGCGTAGGATCGCGGCCATGCGGATTGGTCGCGGTGAAGAATCCCGCGCGAGCGGAACCTCGGGGGCCCACGCGTTGACGCTCAGGGCGTATTGCTGCTTGTGGGCTTCGTAGTGAACGCGATCCAGAGGATGATCTTGCACCCGGCCGGAGAGGAGGACGATCACGAGGCGATTTTCCGCGAGTACGCGGACAGTGACGCCTGGGAGGCGACTCACCTTGCAGAGTTCGTGCTCGTGCTCGTGGCCTTGGCGGGATTGCTCGTGCTCTGCCGCGCTCTGCGACCGGAGACGCCGTACCTCGCGCTGTTAGCCGGTGGCGCACTCATCGCGACCGGCGCGACCTGGGCCGTTTCCAAGCGGTGGATGGCGTCACGCTCAAGCAGGCAGTAGACGCTTGGGTCGCCGCCTCGGGGACCGAAGAGGCGTCCCGCTTTGGCGATGCCGAAACCGTTCGCTGGATCGAGTGGGGCCTCCAGAGCTATTTTCGGGTGCTGCTCGGCGTGGCCTTCCTGCTCTTGGCGCTGCGGCTGTCGTGAGCCGCTTCGTCCCTAGCTGGCTCGGCGTGCTCCTGGTGGCTGGCGGCGTGCTCTCCCTCGCCGTAGGGATCTCCGTCACCTATGCCGGTCTGGAGAGCGGCTTCCAGGACTCCGTGGGCATCGCCCTCCAGCTCGTCGTCCTCGCCTTCATCGTCGGCGTGCTCGTCGTCGGCCGCCGAGCCCGAGAGCCGGGCACCCGCGCGGCTAGCACCTAGAGACTCGCGGGGCGGGTTGTTGAGGCTGCCGACCGGGCACTCGCCGATCGCTATCGCGACGGACGACGAAAGGCACTCGTCCAGCGCACCTGACACAGCCCTTACCACCTGCCCTGCCTCGGTGCTGACTAGTACGGGCCCGCTGCCAAAACGCTGCCAAAACGACGAGAGCGGGGCTCTAGCCCGCATGGTTGAGCCAGATGCCCCGTTCGCGTCCGACATCCGGTTCAAAGTCTAGGTTGTGCCCGGATCGTTCAAAACCGAAGCGGTGGTGCTGCGCTCGATCCGCTTTGGCGAGGCCGATCGCGTGCTCCACCTCTTCACGGAGGACCGGGGCCGGGTGGGGGCGATGGCGAAGGGGGTGCGGCGTGTCAGGTCGCGGCTCGGCGGCCGGCTCGAGCCGCTCAGCCGCGTGCGGCTCGTGCTGCACGAGGGCCGCGGCGAGCTATGCACGGTGAGCCAGGCCGACACCGTGCGCGCCCACGCGGCGCTGCGCGACCGCCGCGCCTCGCTGGAGCGCGCGTCGCAGGCGTGCGAGGCGGTGCTGCGGCTGCTCGACTCGAGCGAGCCGAACCGGCCGGCCTACAACCTGCTCTGCAACGAGCTCTCACTGCTCGACGCCCACCCCGAGCTGGCCACCCGGTCCCAGGCTCTTGCCTTCCGGCTGAAGCTGCTGCTGGCGGCGGGCTTTGCCCCGGAGCTCGCCTCCTGCGCCGCCTGCGGCGACTCCGAGCATCTGGGGGCGTTTTCACCGAGTTCCGGCGGCGTGGTTTGCGCCGGCTGCGAGGCGGGCTCGTTCCCGCTCGGCGAGGATGCCCATCGCTTCCTCGTGGCGTCGCTGGCCCGGCCGCTGGCGGACGCGCCCGAGGCCCCGGAGCGTGCTCTGTCGCAGGCAGACCGGGCGATCGCAGAGACGGTGGAGTACCACGCGCACGTTCGGATGCGGAGGGTGGCCTGACGGCTCGGCCCACGCGCAATACGATCCCCGTATGGCCGTAGCGGCGGGCACGAAGCTCGTCTACGACTTCGCCGAGGGCTCGAAGGACATGCGCGAGCTCCTCGGC
>Ga0081538_10004572_pt1 | contig 12735 bp, 9 predicted proteins | sample TabmetS5T2R1_FD_71022 | JGI IMG/M metagenome (GOLD analysis project Ga0081538, IMG submission 71022) | Tabebuia heterophylla rhizosphere microbial communities from the University of Puerto Rico - S5T2R1 | ecosystem: Host-associated > Plants > Roots > Rhizosphere ...
GCGTCGGCGACGCGGGGTACACCGACGAAGGCTTCGTCGTCCTGCGGAGCCGCCACAAGTCGAAGGCCCGCGTGCTGATGCCGCTGGCCGACGTGGGAGCGCAGCCCGAGATCGTCTGCGAGCGCGGCCTCGCGGCGGTGCCGCTGCTGATCCCCGTGCTCAACCTGACGGTGCTTGCGAACGGCGCGCTTCCGCTTCACGCAGCGGCATTCGAGTTCGAGGGCGCCGGTGTCGTTGCGACCGGTTGGTCGAAGGGCGGGAAGACCGAGTCGCTCCTGGCCTTCGCGGCCCGCGGCGCTCGCTACGTCGCTGACGAATGGGCCTACCTGAGCGCCGACGGGCGCCGCGTCTACGGCATTCCGGAGCCGGTCCGGCTGTGGGACTGGCATCTCCGGCAGGCGGTGCAGTACCGGCGTCTTCTTGCCCGCGGCGAGCGCGCGCGGCTCGCCGCGCTGCGTGCCGCGGCAGCCACCGAGGGCGCCGCCCGCGCCCTCCGGGGTGGCCGGCGTGGCGGCGCAGTCGACCGCATCTACTCGCTTATTCGGAATCAGCAGCACGTGGACGCCGAGCCCGAGCGTCTCTTCGGAGAACGGCAGCCATCGACCTCCTTCGACCGGCTGTTCTTCCTCGTCACGCATGACTCGCCAGAGACGATCGTCGAACCGATCGAGCCGGAGAACGTCGCCCGACGCATGCTCTTCTCGCTGCAGTACGAACGGCTCGACTTCATCGGCGCGTACCTGAAGCTTCGTTTCGCCTTCCCCGAGGCTCTGAGCCCGCTCATCGAGAACGCGCAGGAGATCGAGCGAGGGCGGCTGCTCGAGACCCTCGCCGGCAAGCCCGCGTACATCGTTCGGCACCCCTATCCGACGTCGCTGGCCGGCCTCCACGACGCCATGCGGCCGTACTGCTGACATGCGTTCGAAGGCCTTCAGCGTCGCGTTGATCGGGCCCGACGGGGCTGGGAAGACGACGCTTGCGCGGCGCCTGGAAGAGGAGCTGCCGATGCCTGCGCACTACCTCTACATGGGCGTGAGCGCGGACTCGAGCGATCGGATGCTGCCGACGACGCGGCTTGCCCACGCCCTGAAGCGACGGCGCGGAGCCGCGCCGGACAACGCCGGTCCGCCCGATCCGGCCGCTGTCGACAAGCCTCGGCCCCGAAGCGCCGTCAAGCGGGCGAGAAAGTCCGTCCGTTCGGCGCTCCGTCTGACGAACCAGCTCGCCGAGGAGTCCTACCGGAACCTGCTCGCGTGGCGGTACCGCCGTCGCGGGTCGATCGTGCTCTTCGACCGGCACTACTTCTCCGACTACTACGCGTACGACATCGCGAACGGGGCCCGCCGGCCGCTCTCGCGGCGAGTGCACGGGTGGGCGCTCGAGCGCGTCTATCCGCGTCCGGACCTCGTCGTCTACCTCGACGCACCGGCCGAGGTGCTCCTGGCCCGCAAGGGCGAGGGAACGCTCGAGGCGCTCGAGCGGCGTCGCGGCGACTACCTCGAGCTCGCCCGGGTGACGCCGAACTTCGAGGTCGTCGACGCCTCGCGCCCGCTCGACGACGTCGCCGGCCGGCTCGTCGAGCTGATCTCGGACTTCTCGGCGCGGCGGGCAGCGTGAGCGCCCCCCGAGTCATCGTCACGGATGCAGCGCGGGGGAGTGCGGTCGCGATCATCCGGTCGCTCGGCCGGCACGGAGCTCACGTCATCGCCGCCGACTCGGAGCGACGGAGCCCCGGCTTCTACTCCCGGTTCGCGGCCGAGCGGTTTCTCTATCCCAGGCCGGATGCAAACCCCGACGGTGTCGTGGAGACGCTGCTTCGCGCCGCCGTCGAGCGCGACGTCGACCTGATCGTGCCCGTAACAGACGACGTGATCGTGCCCCTGTCGGCGGCGCGTACGCGTTTCGACGGGGTCTGCGCGCTCGCAATCGCACCCGTGGACGCGCTTGCCGCCTCGCGCGACAAGCTCGCGACGCTCGAGCTCGCCCGCAGCCTGGGCGTGCCCACGCCGCGCACGGCGCTCGTCTCGTCCGCGGCCGAAGCGCGGCACGAAGCCACGTCGCTCGGCTGGCCCGTCGTGCTCAAGCCGCAGGCCTCCCGGATCTACGGCGCCGATGAGGCCACGCTCGAGACGATGAACGTCACGTACGCCGACGGGCCCGAGCTGCTCGAGGAGCGGATGCGCCGGTTCGAGGGCCGCTGCGCCGTCCTGCTCCAGGAGTACTGCACCGGCGAGGGCCACGGGGTCGAGCTGCTCACCGAGCGTGGCCGCCCGATCGCCGCCTTCCAGCACCACCGTCTTCGAGAGGTACCGACGACCGGCGGCGCCAGCTCCTACCGGGAAAGCGTCGCCCTCGACCCGGTGCTCTACGACTACTCGGTTCGGATGCTCGAGGCGCTGGAGTGGACGGGCCTGGCGATGGTCGAGTTCAAGACCGGTCCGAGGGGGCCGATGCTGATGGAGATCAACGGCCGTGTCTGGGGCTCACTCCCGCTCGCGATCCGCAGCGGCGTGGATTTCCCAGCCGGCCTGCTCGACCTCCACCTCGGCAACGGACACCGGAACGGCAGGCCGACGAACAATGGCTATCGAGTCGGCACACGCGCCCGCAATCTCGAGCTCGAGATGCTCTGGATCGGCTCGGTGCTCCGCGGCAGGCCGCGCCACCCCTATCTCGCCCCCCCGCCGCGGCGCGCGGCGCTCAGGGCGATCGCGGAGCTGGTCTCAGGCCCCGGCGGATTCGACATGGGTGATCCGGAGGATCGGAGGCCTGCCGTCGTCGAGCTCGGGAGGATCGTGCGGAAGCTCGGCCGCAAGGTCCGGGATGGCGGCTAGCGCCGTCCGCAGCCTGGCGGGTCGGGCGGCGGCGACCCGCGGGTTCGCGCGCTGCGTCGATCTGCTCGAGCGGCTCGACCGGCCGCGTGACGGCTTGCTCGCCGTGCTGACGTACCACCGGGTCGCAGCACCCGGGGAGGAGCCGATGCTCGACCCCGGCCTCGTCAGCGCGACTCCGCGGGAGTTCGAGTTGCAGATGCGGCACCTCGCCTCCACCGACCGGGTCGTTTCGCTCGAGGAGCTGGTCGCGGCGCGGCGGGGACAGGCCCGCCTTCCGCCCGGGGCGATCGCGATCACCGTCGACGACGCGTACAGGGACTTCGCCCTTCACGTCTGGCCGACGCTGCGCCGGCACGGGCTCCCCGTCACGCTCTTCGTCCCGACCGGCTATCCGGACCGGCCCGATCGAAGCTTCTGGTGGGACCGGCTCCACCACGCGCTCTCTGAGACGAGGCGCCGCGATCTGCTGGAGACGCCCGCCGGCCGCCTGCCGCTGCGCTCGGTTGCGGACCGCCGGCATGCGTTCGTCACGCTCCGGGACCACCTGAAGGCGATCGACGACGCCGAGGCGCGTGTGATCGTCGACCGGCTCGCTGCAGAGCTTGGCGCACCCGCGCCCGCCCACGCGGTGCTCGGCTGGGACGAGCTCAGGCGCCTCCACGAGGAGGGTGTCGCGCTCGCACCGCACACACGGAGCCATGCGTTTCTCGACCAAGTCTCCCCTGAACAGGCTAGGGAGGAGATCAGCGGCTCTCGCGACGACCTTCTGCGCGAGATCGGCGTCTGCCCGCCCGTGTTCTCGTTCCCGTCCGGCCAGCACACGGACGAGGTCGTCGACATCCTCGTCGACGAGGGCTTCGAGCTCGCCTTCACGACAGGCCGCGGGGTCAACGACCTGCGCCGCCCCGACTGGCTTCGGCTGCGGCGGATCAACGTCGGCGGGCGCTCGTCGCTCCCGATGATTCGCGCCCAGTTGCTCTCGTTCGCCCCGGGGATGTCGGCGTGACCACGCTCGCGGCGCGGCCGCTCCGGATTCCCGATTCGGCCTCGCTGTTCGGAGGTCTCGTCGTCTCCGCCCTGCTCGGCGTGATGATCGTCCAGGAGCCGCTGCTCGGCTTTGCTGCGGTTTTCGGGATCGCGCTCGCATTCGCGGTCCTTGCGTTCCCGGACCTCGCGATCTTCGCGGTCACCTTCCTGATCTACACCAATGCCGCCGCGGTGGCCGTGAAGTACCACAGCGTCCCGTACACGGCCGGGATCCTCATTCCCGCCCTCCTGATCATCCCGGTCGCCTACCACTTCTACCGCCGCCGCCCGGTCATCGCCGACGCCGCGATGCTCGCGGTCATCCTCTTCCTCTTCGTCCAGCTCGTCTCGACGCTCCTCGCGGACGACCAGGGCTATGCGTTCGGCGAGATGAGGGTCTTCGTCGTCGAGGGCGTTGCGATCTACCTGCTGATCCGGAACGCCGTCCGGACCGTGAACGTCCTGCGGCTCGTCGTCTGGACGATGTTGCTGGCCGGAGTGCTGATGGCGGCCGTCGTCATCTTCCAGGAGGTGACGGCGAGCTACTCGCGGCCCTTCTTCGGCTTCGGGCAGGTGGGTCGCGAGTGGTTCATCGGCCACGCGTCGAACCCCCGGCTCTCGGGGCCGATCGGCGACCCCAACTACTTCGCGCAGATCCTGCTCGTGCTCGTGCCGATCGGTCTGCTGCGCTTCTTCGGCGAGCGGACGATGCCGCTCCGCCTGCTCGCGGCCGGCGCGACGGGAGTGATCGCATTCGCGCTGACACTCACGTTCTCGCGCGGCGCCGGCGTTGCGTTCGTCGTCGTCCTCGTGCTGATGACGGTCTTCCGTTACATCCCGCTCTACCAGCTGCTGATCGTCGTCCTCGGGCTCGTGCTGCTCCTGAGCTTCGTGCCCGCCTACAAGGAACGGGTCGCCACTCTCGGCAGCTTCGCGGGGAGCTCCGATCCCGCCAGCGAGGGCGTCGACCAATCGGTTCGCTCGCGGACGACGGAGATGAAGGCGGCCGCGCTGGTGTTCATCGACCACCCGTTCGTCGGCGTCGGTCCGGGGAGCTTCCCGCTCTACTACCAGGAGTACGCCAACCGGGTCGGGCTCGACGTCCACGAAGCCGCCCAGTCGGGCGCAAGGCGGGGCGAGGAGGCGCGACGCGAGTCGCACAACATCTTCCTCAGCATCGGCGCCGACCTCGGCATTCTCGGCCTCGCCTCGTTCCTGGCGATCCTCTATTTGACCTTCAGGCGGCTGAACCGCTCACGCAAGCGCTGGCTGAGGGCGCACCCGGAGGCGGCGAACCTCGCAGCCTCCTTCCTGCTCGGCCTCGCGGCCTACCTGACCTCGGGTCTCTTCCTGACGCTCGCGTTCGAACGCTACTTCTGGCTGCTCCTAGCCCTCGCCGGCTCGGCCGCGGCGCTCGACCTGAAGGACGAGGAGGCCCTCGAGCCAGTCCGCGAGCGCGAGACCGTCCGGCCCGTCCGGCGAGCGCCGGCACGGCGTGCGCGGCCGACCGCTCCTGTGCGCCGCCGCCCAAGGGTCGATCGTCCGGCACGGCGTCCGCAGCCCACCACCGAGCTGCCGCTCCGGGCACCGCCTCCTCCGGTCGAGGTCGTTCCGCCTGCGCCGCCCGTCGAGGTCGTTCCGCCCGCGCCGCCGGCCGAGATCGTTCTGCCAGCTCCGCCCGTCGAGGCGGAGCCGATCCCGGCGCCTGCCCCGCTGGTCCCGGCGACCGTCGTCATCGACGTGACGCTCGACGAGGCGGAGCAGGGCGTGACCAAGTTCGTCGAGGTTCCCCATGTCGAGGCTTGCCCGGTCTGCGAAGGCCACGGATCGCTCGCCGCCGGCCAGTGCCCGAGTTGCGACGGGATCGGCAGGCACGTCTCCTGGACGGCCGTGAGCGTCGAGATCCCACGGGACGTGAAGGACGGGCAGCGCGTCCAGCTGCCGGCACTCGGCGGCGACGGAGACGGGGGCTACGCGCTGCTCTGCGTCGAGTCGGACCCGAACGACAGGATCATCCGCTACGTCGCCTACAGCGAGCTCGCCGGCGCACTGGCCTTCATCGGCTACCTCTACTTCCTGGCCTGATCGGCCGCAGACCGGAGGAACTCGGCGATCCGGTCGAGCTGGGCCTCGATCGTCTGCTCCCGAGCATTGGCGAGACCGGCGGCGATCAGCCGGCGGCGCTCCGGCTCGTCCGCGGCGAGGCGCATCAGCGCCTCGGCCGCCGCCGCGGCGTCCTCCGGCGACACGAGCAGCGCGCTCTCGCCGCCGCCGACCGCTGCCGACACCCCGCCGACGTCCGTCGCGACGACGGGCAGGCCCGCGCCCTGCGCTTCGAAGAGCACCTGGGGGAGGCCTTCCGTGAGCGAGACGTGGAGGAACGCGTGGCTGCGCCGGTACTCGGACCAGAGCTCCGGCCCGTTCGGCACGTAGCCCAGGAGCTCGACGGCCTCGTCGAGCCCTCGCTCCGCGATTCGGCGCTCGAGTGCGTCCTGCAACGGCCCGTCGCCGGCGATCGCGAGTGACCAGCGGGAATCGCGCTTCCGCAGGAGCTCCGCGACCTCGACGAGCAGGAGCGGGTTCTTCTCCGGGTCGAGCCGTCCGACGCTGAGCACGCGAATGGGCCCGTCCCAGGACTTCGCGAGCGCCTCCTCGTCGGAAGCGAGCTCTTCGCCCCGGACCAGTGAGAACCCGGTCGTCAGAACCGGCGCGCCGCCCGAATAGTTCGCGGCGATCTCCGAGCCGAGCGCCACGGTCGGGGCGCGACGGCCCAGCCGACGAAAGGATCGCTCGAGCCCGTGGGCAACGGGGATCGCCCAGCTCCAGAGCCGGCTTGGGAGCCGGTTACCGATGTAGCTCGGATAGTCCTGGCGGACGCCGAGCACGAGCGGCGTTCCGTGCTTGCGGGCGATGCGGGCGAAGCGGTCCGAAAGCGGGTGGGGCCCGAAGATCCAGACGGCGTCGAGCCGGTCGAGCTCCGCCCGGAAGATCGCCGCCGAGCGCCTGACGGCGCCGACGAGCCCGCGGAGCGCCGTCACCTTCGGGTAGAAGGGCAGCGCAACGAAGCGAGCCCCCTCCGTCGGCAGCCCGTAGGGGTAGCGGCCCGGCTCCGGGTCGAGGCGGCCGAAGATCACGACCTCGTCAACGCGCGGCGGCAGCGACGTGACGAACCGGATGAACGCGCGGTCCGTCGAGAGACCGCCGGCGTCACGGCGGTACTTCAGATCCGAGTAGACCCCGAGCCGCAACTAACGGCTGACGATGAGCGTCACAGCGCCGCCTCGTGTGCCAGGAGCCGGCTGCTGGGCGACCACGCGCCCGCCCGCGCCCTTGCGCCGAACTTTGCGCACACCTGCGACGCGGCACTGCGCCAGCCGCACGAGCGTTCGAGCCTCCGCGAGCTTTCTGCCGCGCGCGTCGGGCGCGACGCAGCTGAGCGTCAGCACCCGGAAGGCGCTCACCGGGATCGGCTCGACCGTTTTCGACGAGACGGTCCCGCCCCAGCGGGCCGTTCCGTCGTCCTCCATCATCAGCTTCGGCCGGCCGGAGTTGTCGATCACGTACATGCCGTAGCGCTGGAGCGCTCGGGCGATCGTCAGGCACGCTCCGCTACAGCCCCAGCTGCGGATCTGGCGCGCGCTGAGCGACGGGTTGAGCTGGAGCCTCGTGCCTTCGGGGACGTCGGCGCCGACCGTCCCCTTGCCGTCCGACTTCGTCGCCGGGTAGACGATCTGGGCCGTCGGGAAGTCGTAGGCGAACGCCAGCGCATGGTCGATGCGGCCTCGCGCGATCTCACACGGCCGGACCAGCCCGGCGAGGTACGGCACGCCCGAGCCGCGGCTGCCGAACCCGCTGGGCGGCACCGCGCTCCAGCGCGTGTTGTAGTGGTAGCCGTTCGTCCCGCTCCAGCCGCCCGAGCCGCGCTTGAGCCGCCAGATACCCCACTCGTCACCGGTGCGGCGGTCGACGATCACGATCGAAGAGTCGGAGCCGGAAGAGGCTCGTGCGCCGCCCGGGATCGGCAGCATGATCGTCGCGTCGGACTGGCGGTCGAGGCGCCTCCCGCCGGCAGTGACGTTGGAGAAGAGGCCGGAGAGCGTGACGCGCTCGCGCGGCGTGTCCGGACCGACCTCGTACACCGGGTATGTGTACTGGGTCGGGTCGGACGAGAGGCGTGGGCCGAGGTTCGCGGCGTAGGTGCCGCTTCTCGAGTCGTAATTGGGGTTTCGGCCGATCGGCACGTTCCAGGGGCTCGAGTCGGCATAGGGCCGACCGCAGCTCGGAGGAGCCGCCTCCGCGCGCTCGCCGCTACGACCCTCGATGAGGGCGCCTGCTACGAGGGCGAGGAGTGCCCCGGCGATGGCGACGCGACGCATCGGAACTGACCGTAGCGTCCCGAGGCCGCGAGCGCAGCCGTTCGCGCCTGCCCTTTTGGGTAGTTGGAACGGACAGTTTGTTGGAGGAGAATTTGGCCCTGCGCGCTTTGGGGGAATGGTCACTGTGGCAGCGGTACTAGCGATATCGGTCGGGCTCACGGTCTTCGTGTTCGCCGGTTACCCGGTCCTGATCGGGATGCTCGCGCGCATCCGCCCGCGGCCCCTGCGCAGGCGCGAGGGCTACGAGCCGATGGTCAGCATCATCGTCGCTGCGTACAACGAGGAGGACGTGATCGTCTGGCGGCTCGCGAACCTCGCGGATCTCGACTATCCCGCCGACAAGCTCGAGGTGATCGTCGTCGCCGACGGATCCGACGATCGCACCGCCGAGCTGGCGCGGTCGATGGGCGACACGAAGGTGCTGCACAAGCCCGAGCGCGCCGGGAAGCGGGCTGCGATCGAGCGCGGCGTCGGCGCGGCTACCGGAGAGATCCTGCTGCTCACCGACGCGAACAACCGGTTCACCCGCGACACGATCCGCGAGCTCGTCACGCCCTTCGCGGACGGGGACGTCGGCGTCGTCACGGGGCGAAAGGCGATCGACGACGAGATGGGCAGGCCGCTCGACCGCGCCGAGGGCCTCTACTGGCGCTACGAGTCGCGCATCAAGGCCTGGGAGAGCGCGGTCGGCTCGACGACCGGCGTCGCCGGCGAGATCCTCGCCTTCAGGCGCGAGGCCTTCCAGTTCGTGCAGCCGGGGACGATGAACGAGGATTTCGTGCAGGCGATGCTCGCGGCGATCGAGGGCTGGCGCGTCGTCTACGCGCCCAAGGCCGTCTCGCTCGAGCGGGCCTCGGCGACGATGTCCGACGAAGCCACCAGGCGGTCGCGGCTGACCACCGGCCGCTGGCAGGCGCTGCGCATGCTGCTCCCGTCGCTCCTCCGGCGGCGGCCGATGCTCGCGCTCCAGGTCATCTCGCACAAGGGGCTGAGACCGCTTGTCCCCTTCGCTCTGATCGCGGCGCTCGCGAGCAACGTCGTTCTCGCGCTGGAGCACCGTTGGGCGGCGTGGCTGCTTCTCCTCCAGGCGGCGTTCTACACGGCGGCGATGCTCGGCTGGGCGGTGGAGGCGACCGGGCGCCGCAGCCGGATCCTCTACGTCCCGTACTACTTCTGCCGGATGCACGTCGCGGCGCTCGCGGGGTTCCGCGACTTCGCCGCCCGGCGGCAGGAGGCGGTCTGGGCCAAGGTAAGGCGAGGATGAGCTACAGCGCCGCGGGATACCTCGACCAACGTCCCCAGCGGACTGAGCCTTCGCAGATCCGCCCGTTCGGCGACCTGCTTGGCGATGTCGCCGGCAAGCGCGTGCTGGAGTACGGCTGCGGCGGAGGGGAGCTCGCCGTCCGCCTGGCACGAAGCGGCGCGCGCGTCTCGACCTTCGACATCTCGGCCTCGAGCGTCGAGAAGACGCGCCGGCTCGCCGAGTCGAGCGGGGTCAGGATCGAGGCGGTCGAGGCAGCGGCCGAGCGGCTCCCGTATGCGGACGAGACGTTCGAGGTCGTCGTCGGACGTTCCGTCCTCCATTTGCTCGACGTCGAGCGTGCGCCCGACGAGCTTCGGCGGATCCTGAGGCCGGGCGGCAAGGCGGTGTTCTCCGAGCCGCTGCGCCGACTCGATCTGGGCGCCTGGCGGACGGGATTCGACAGGGTCGGCAAGCGGGAGCTCGGGCTCGCCGGCAGGCTGCCCTTCCTGCGGCCCTACGCCAGGCAGGCACTCGTCTGGATGGTCAGGTAGTGGCGACGTATCTCGTGACTGGCGCAGCGGGTTTCGTCGGCTCTCACCTCTCAGAGCGCCTCCTCGAACAAGGCGACGCCGTTCGCGGCGTGGACGCCTTCACCGACTACTACGACCGCAGCGTCAAGGAGGCGAACCTCGCGAAGCTGCGGGACACCGCCGGCTTCGAGCTCCACGAAGCCGATCTGGCCGAGACGGTCCTGGAACCGCTCCTCGAGGGCGTCGACGGCGTCTTCCACCTGGCTGCGCAGCCCGGTGTCCGCGGAAGCTGGGGCGCGACGTTCGCGATCTATGCCAAGGACAATTTGGTTGCGACGCAGCGGCTCTTCGAGGCCGCCGCGCGGATCGGCAAGCGCGTGGTCTTCGCCTCGTCGTCGTCCGTGTACGGCGATGCGGAGACTTATCCGACGACCGAGGACCTCCGGCCGAAGCCCGTTTCGCCGTACGGCGTCACGAAACTGACCTGCGAGCACCTCGCTCGCGTCTACGGAAGCTCGTTCGGCCTGGACGTGATCGGGCTGCGCTACTTCACGGTCTACGGGCCTAGGCAGCGCCCCGACATGGCGTTCACGCGGATCGCGAAGGCGCTTGCAAACGGCGGCCGGTTCACGGTGCTGGGTACGGGTGGCCAGTCCCGTGACTTCACCTACGTCGACGACGCGGTTGCCGCAACGCTCCTCAGCATGGAGGAGGGCGCTGCCGGCGCGGTCTACAACGTCGGCGGGGGGACCGAGGCGACGCTCAGCCAGATCATAAAGCTGGGCGAACGTCTGTCCGGACGATCCCTCGAAATCGTCAAGGAACCGGCGGCCGCAGGTGACGTGAAGCGCACTTCGGCCGACACCGGCCGCATCCGCCGAGACACCGGCTGGATGCCGAAAATACCGCTTGAAGCGGGCTTTTTTGAGCAGTTGGCCTGGGCCGGCGCGCTCTAGGCGTTAGGCTCCCGCCCTTCGTTGTCGTCCGGTGGGGGGTACAACCTTTTCGCCTTGCGTCGATAACGGAGATACGCGGTCCTCTCTCGCCGCCGCACCGACAAGAGAGGAATATGCCCAGTCAAGCCGTCAACGTCGCCAGGATTCGCCTCGTTTCACCCGTAGCCGCTCGAGGCCAGGGCGGCAGCACCCCTCTCACTGACGCCTGCGACGGCTTGCGCCGGGCTGCGCCCTGCCCCCGGACAAGGAGACGTGGCTGATGAGGAGTCGCCTGCTCGCGCTCGGCTTTCTAACTCTGACGATGTCGACCGTCCTCGGTGTGATGACGTTCGCCGACAGCGAACGCGCGCTCGCCGTGGAGCCCGACCCTGTGACGTGCGCCGGCTACCCGGAGCCGCGCATCAAGTTGGAGTCGCAGGGCTGGTGGCCCAACGGGGCACACACAGGGAACCCCAAGCCGAACGAGCAGCTGAGCGGACGCTCCGAACACATCCACATCGCGATTTGCTTGCCCTACGACATCCCGGTCTCGGGCACGGTCCGTCTGGACCCAGTGCTCCAGATCCACGAGACGGCCGGGGCGAAGGTCAGGGTCGTGCGCGTCCAGGACCGCTCCAACACGATGATGACCGCGAACGTCGGTGGGCAAACGACGTGCTCCGGGTCGCAATGCCAGTTCTTCCACACCTGGAGCTTCAACACCAACTCGCTCTCGACCGGGCGCCACGAGATGCGCTTCCACGCCGAGCTCGAGCGGCCCGACGGCGCGCGTCACCTGGCGACGACGGGCTGGCACATGTGCATCCGTTCGTGCTCGCCGAACATCTCCCAGGCCGTCCACTATCCGGAAACCGAGGCGCGGAGCAACTGGTCCGAGCCCAACGGAACCGCCTACGGCTACAACAACGCCCGTCTCCGCTCGCCGATCCCGCAGTCGAACGGCGTCTACACGCCCGTCAGCGGTACCTACTGCCCGCACATTCGGACGCTCGCAGGCGCCGGTGGGCGGCCGGTCGTCCGCTCGTTCGTGAGCGTCGATCCGCGCTGGCACGACTATTCGGTGCCGGGTCACCCGAACGGCTACCCCGGCCTTGTGCTCGTCGACGAGGCGAATTCGATCAACCGGCAGGTCTGCTTCGACACGCGAGCGCTCCCGAACGGTCGCCACCGCTTGTTCATGCGCGGCGATGGACAGGCCGCGACCGGCAAGCAGTCGGGCATCTACGTCGTCGACTTCATGGTCTCGAACGGCGGTAGCCCGCCGCCTCCGCCGCCGCCGCCTCCTCCGCCGCCCGGACCGCCGCCACCTCCGCCCCCGCCGCCGGGGCCGCCGCCTCCACCTCCGCCGCCGCCACCCCCGGGGCCGCCGCCGCCTCCGCCGCCGGTTGGCGTGACGATCTCGGTCAAGCAGCCGTTCGAGGGTCAGCGGGTCCGCTCGTGGATCGGCCTGCGCTCGACGGTGTCGGATCCGTCGAAGGTGCGGAGCGTCGAGTACGTGATCGACGGGCGCTCATGGAGCCCGCCGCTCGTCGGCGCCGCCCAGCCGGACTTCTGGAAGCCGTGGCAGTCGAGCACGATCGCCGACGGCGCCCACACGATCTACGCCCGCGCGACGCTGACGAGCGGCGCCGTCCTGCAGTCGCCGCTGCGCAACTTCACGACCGCAAACGGAGGATCGGACTCAGGCGGGGGGGGCCCACCCCCCCCCCCCCCCCCCCCGGCCGCGCCCCGCCCCCCCCACCCACCGCCCGGCCCCCCCCCGGACCCCCC
>Ga0081538_10004573_pt1 | contig 12735 bp, 12 predicted proteins | sample TabmetS5T2R1_FD_71022 | JGI IMG/M metagenome (GOLD analysis project Ga0081538, IMG submission 71022) | Tabebuia heterophylla rhizosphere microbial communities from the University of Puerto Rico - S5T2R1 | ecosystem: Host-associated > Plants > Roots > Rhizosphere ...
GCGCGGCGACCGAGATCGCCGACCGCGTGGTCGACAGCGCGCTCGTGCGCCATGCGCTGACCCGCGCACTCGAGGGACCGCTCGTCGAGGAGATCGCTCGCGAGGTCGTGCGCCACCGCGTCCTCGAGCGGACCACCGACACCGTCCTCAGCGGCGACGCCGTCGATGCCATCGTCGAGCGCGCTCTGGAGCAGGGCATCGTCGAGCGCGCTGCCGGGCGGGTTCTGGACGGGCCCGAGCTGGAGCGCGTCGTGATCGCGGCGTTGGAGAGCCCGGCGATGGAGCGGATCGTCGCGCGTGCGATCGACAGCCGGCTTGTGGACGAGGCGGTCGCGAGACTGCTCGAGAGCGAGGACCTCTGGGTGGTCGTCGAGGAGATCGCTCAGAGCCCGGCGGTGACCGATGCGATCACCCAGCAGAGCATGGGCTTCGCGGATCAGGTCGCCGACGGCGTGCGCTCGCGCTCGCGGAACGCCGATGCCTGGCTCGAGCGAGCGGCGCGCCGCGCGCTGAGGCGCCGGCCCGCCGCGCTTCCTCCGGAGGCGGGCGAGGGGTGAGCCTCGCGGAGGAGAGGCCGCCTGCGGCCACACGGCCGGTGAGCGCCGCCCCGCGCGCACGCGAGGTTGCGGCGCGTGTGCATGCCGACCCCAGCGCGCCGGACGAGGCACCGCTCTACCAGGGCCTCGTGACCCGCACGATCGCGTTCACGCTCGACTGCGCGGCGATCAACTTGGTGGCGATCGGGGTCGGCCTGGCCGTGGGGCTGGCGGCATCTGTGCTCGATCTCCCGAGCGAGGTCGACAAGGGGCTCGTCGCGCTGGGCGGCCTGGCCTGGTTCCTTTGGAGCGCGGGCTACTTCGTGGCCTGCTGGTCCACCACCGGACAGACCCCCGGCGACCGCCTGCTGCACATTCGCGTCTGCGACGCCGACGACTTCACCCCGCTGTCGGGGAGGCGCGCCGTGCTGCGGCTCATCTTCCTGACGCTGGCCGCGATCCCGCTGTTCGCGGGCTTCCTGCCGATCCTTTTCGACGACCGTCGGCGCGGGCTCCACGACATGCTCGCCGGCAGCGTCGTGGTCGGGACCGACGCCGCCTAGACAATTTGGCGTAGTCCGGACGCCTCCGGGGACTAACATCGAGGGAAGAGAAAGATGGTTGAAGCCGGAGTGGCCTTGGTGATCGTCGGGGCCGCCTTGCTGGTGGCCGAGGCGCACCTGCCCGGAGCCGTACTCGGCGTTCTCGGCGGCGTGGCACTCGCCACTGGCTTGGCGCTGGCAGTCGCGGGTGCGGGGGCCGGCATCGCCATCGTCATCGCCTCGGTGATTGCCGCCGGGGCCGTCGCAGGTCTGTGGCTCGCGGTGGCGACACGCAAGGCACTCGCCACCCGTCGGCTGCGCATCAGCTCGGGCAGTGAGGCGCTCAGCGGGCGCCGCGGCATCGTGCGCAGCTGGAACGCGGGAACGGGTCAGGTCCTCGTCGACGGCGCGCTCTGGCGAGCGCGCAACAGCTGGCCCGACGAGGAGTCGGAGCTCGGCGTGGGCGACACGGTCGTCGTCGAGCGAGTCAACGGACTTACCCTGGGGGTACGCAGGGCAGAGGAGTGGGAGGAACAATGGTGATCGGGCTCTTGATCGTGCTGGGCGTCCTGGTGGCGACGGCCATCACGCTGGCGGCGGCCTCGGTGCGAGTGCTGCGCGAGTACGAGCGCGGCGTCGTGTTCCGGCTCGGCCGAGTCATCGAACAGAAGGGACCGGGCCTCGTCCTGCTGATCCCGGCTGTCGACCGGATGGTGCGCGTCTCGCTGCGGACGGTCACGATGCGTATCCCGCACCAGGAGGTGATCACGCGCGACAACGTCCCGGTCAAGGTGGCCGCGGTCGCCTACTTCCGGGTGATCGATCCGATGAAGTCGGTGGTCGAGGTCGAGGACCACATGAACGCCACCCTCCAGATCTCGCAGACGACGCTGCGCTCGGTGCTCGGCAAGGTCGAGCTCGACCACCTGCTGTCGGAGCGCGAGCGGCTGAACGAGAGCCTGCAACAGATCATCGACGAGCAGACCGAGCCGTGGGGCATCAAGGTCACCGTTGTCGAGATCAAGGACGTGGAGATCCCCGAGCGCATGCAGCAGGCGATCGCGCGCCAGGCGGAGGCTGAGCGCAACCGGCGCGCGAAGGTCATCAACGCCGAGGGTGAGTACCAGGCTGCCGACCGGCTGGCCGAGGCGGCCAACGTGATCCGGCCGAACCCCGTGACGCTTCAGCTGCGCTACCTACAGGCGCTCTCCGACATCAGTGCGAACCAGTCCTCGACGATCGTCTTCCCGCTGCCGCTCGACCTGCTCAAGCCGCTACTCGGGCAGTCCGCGGAGCCGGCGCAGAACGGAGAGGAGAAGGAGTCCGAAAAGACGCCGCCGGCCGTAGAAGAGGGCTCCGCGGCACCCGCCGTGGAGCCGGGCTCGGCGGCACGGCTGCTCAGCCGGCCGTAGCCGCCGCCTTCTTCGCCATGCGCGCCGGGTCGACCCGGACGACGTCCCACGCGAGGCCGACGGCCTCCATCGCCCGGATCACGAGCCAGGAGGGGTCGACCGGCCATCGGCTCATTCCATGCGAGGCGGAGGTCGGGAACGCGTGGTGGTTGTTATGCCACGACTCGCCGAACGAGAACGGCGCGAGCCAGAGCAGGTTGCGCGAGTGGTCGTCCGTGTTGAAGCGGCGCCGGCCGAAGAAGTGGCACAGCGAGTTGATGCTGTAGGTCACGTGGTGCACGACGAGCATGCGCACGCCCCCGCCCCAGAGCAGGCCGGTGAGCGCGGCCGTGAGCGTGCCGCCGATCGCGTAGCCGAGCGCGAACGCCACGAACAGGCCGGCAATCGCCCAGGCGAGGAACCAGCGGTCGACCCAGCTGATCACGGGGTCCTTGACCAGATCGGGCGCGTAGCGCCGCTTGGCGCCACGCTGCGTGTGGATGAAGAGCCAGCCGACGTGCGCGTGCACCAGACCCTGAAAGGCTCCCTTCCAGCCACCCTCGTGGCCGACGTGGGGGCTGTGCGGATCCCCCTCCTTGTCGGCGAAGGCGTGGTGCTTGCGATGGTCGGCGACCCACGAGATCACCGGGCCCTCGATCGCCGCCGAGCCGAGGATGCCGAGCACCGCCCTTACGGTCTTGCCGGTCTTGAAGCTGCGATGGGTGAGGTAGCGGTGGAACCCGACCGTCACGCCGAGGCCCGTGAGCAGGTACATGATCACGAACACGAAGACGTCGCTCCAGTGGAGCAGGTCGTTCCAGAGCTGCCAGCCGACGACGCCAAGGGCGATGAACGGCAGCACCGTGATCGCCGCCGTGGCTATCCGGTCCGCAGTCTCATGCTTGACCGGCTCGACGTCATCGGTCGTTGGCACGCATGGGTCAGCCGATGTCGTCGTCAAAGAACCGCCTCCTTGGTTCGATCTGAACCGCCGCTTTCCCCGGACCGCGCGCGCAGCAGCCTAACCGGTTCGCGCGCGTCCTGGTGTTAGGGGACCCTACCCCGGCGGGCCTGGTCGGTCACATCGGGAGCCAAGTCGCTAGTGTGGGCGGCGCGGGCGGCGCCGTCGCCCGCGAGGTTCTCGTCTCCGAGCGCATTGCGATCTGGGTCAGCTGAATCTCCCGGATCTTCCGCGGCCAGCGGCCGCGGTACTCGCAAGGAGCAGAAGTGTCAATGCAGTCATTCGCCGATCTCGGCGTGTCATCCGCCTTAGGCCGTGCGCTGTCCGCGCGCGGCATCAGCGCGCCCTTTCCCGTCCAATCGGCGGTCATCCCCGATGTCCTCGCCGGGCGCGACGTCCTGGTCCGCTCGCCCACCGGCTCCGGCAAGACGCTCGCCTTCGGTGTGCCGATGGCCGACCGCCTGGAGGCGGATAACCCCCGCTGCGCGGCGCTCGTGCTCGTGCCGACGCGCGAGCTTGCGGCGCAGATCGTCGAGGAGCTGCGCGACGTCTGCGCGGCCCGCGCGCTGTCGATCGCGGCGGTGTACGGCGGCGTCGGAATCGAGCGCCAGGCGAAGCTGGCCCGCCGTGCCCACATCGTGGTAGCCACCCCGGGCCGCCTTGAGGACCTGATCGGTCGCGGCGCGGTGCGTCTCGACCGCGTGCGGGTCCTCGTGCTCGACGAGGCGGATCGCATGCTCGACATGGGCTTCCGCCCGGCGGTCGAGCGGATCGTGGCGCGGGTCCCGTCCGATCGCCAGACCCTCTTCCTGTCGGCGACGCTCGACGGCGAGGCCGGCCGGCTCGCGCGCGAGCACACGCGCGACGCCCGCCGCCATGAGCAGGAGCCGCCGAAGCGCGACCGCGGCCGCGTCGAGCACCGTTTCGAGGCGGTCGCTCGCGAGGACCGGCTCGACCTGCTCGTCGAGGCTCTGCGCGCCGAGCCCGGTGCGCGCTCGCTCGTCTTCGTCCGTACGAAACGCGGCGCCGACCGGCTCGTGAAGCGGCTGAAGGCGCGCGGGGTCGACGCGCTCGCGATGCACGGCGACAAGTCGCAGTCGCAGCGCGAGCGGGCGCTGGCCCGCTTCGACGCGGGGGATCTCGACGCGCTCGTCGCGACGGATGTTGCGGCGCGCGGCATCGACGTCGACGGCATCACTCACGTGATCAACTTCGACGCACCTGAGGATCGCGACACCTACGTGCATCGCGTCGGGCGCACTGGCCGCGCCGGGCGAAGCGGGATCGGCATCACGTTCGTGATGCACGACCAGGCGCACGACGTGGGCCGGATCGCGTCCGAGCTGCGGCTGCATGCCCAGTTCGAGGAGAGCGGGCTGAGCGCCGCAGGCGGCCGCGGCCACTCGCGCCCGCGGCCGAGGGGCGGCTCACGACGGGCCGCGCACCGGCGAGCCGGTCGCGCCCGTCGCTGATACTCCCGCGGGTGGGCCTTCCGCACGTCCCCGGCGTCGAGCACCGCTACGTCGATGCCGGCCGACTGCGCATGCATGTGGCCGAGGCCGGGGAGGGCGCGCCGGTGCTGGCGCTGCACGGCTGGCCCCAGCACTGGTATGTGTGGCGCGCGGTGATCCCGCGGCTCGCGCCATACGCGCGCGTCATCTGCCCCGACCTGCGCGGGTTCGGCTGGACTGCGGTGCCGGGAGGCGGCTACGACCGCGAGACGATGGCCCGCGACGTGCTCGCGCTGCTCGACGCACTCGGCCTCGAGCGCGTGCGGCTGATCGGCCACGACTGGGGCGGGTGGATCGGCTTCCTCCTGTGCCTGCACCACCCGGAGCGCGTCGAGCGCTTCGTCGGCTGCAGCAGCCTCCCGCCCTGGCCCTCGCGCGACCCACGGGCGCCGCTCGACGCGTGGCGGCTGACCTACCAGGCAGCGCTCTCGCTCCCCTGGGTCGGCGGCTGGATCGGTCAGCGCTTCGCGCGGCTCGCGCTTGAGAGCACGCGCGCGCTGTCGCCGACGGAGGTCGACGCGTTCGTCGATCGCCTCGGCGGCGAGCGCGCCGGCGCGACTGAGCTTCTGTACCGCACCTTCCTGCTGCGCGAGACCGTGCAGGTGGTGCGCGGCCGTTACCGGGCCGGCGACCTGGCGGTGCCGACGCTGGTGCTGTTCGGCGACCGCGACCAGGTGATCCCTGTGCGGACCGTGCGCGCAGCGCTGGCGCAGACCGACGCCGCAGAGCTGGAGCCCGTGCCGGGCGCGAGTCACTTCGTGGTCGACGAGCGGCCGGAGCTGGTGGCGGAGCGGGCGCGGGAGTTCTTCGGGCTCGCGTAGGCGCTCGGCCGGGTGGCGCCGGGACGGTCTCGGGCTTGGGCTGGGGAAGGGGTGTGGATCGAACGTTCCTGACTTGTAGGGCCAGGAGCCACAAAAGTCAGCAATGATCGGGGTCCGGCCCTCGATCCCTTCCCAGCTGCCGTTAGGGCAGATCGGAACCCAGCCGTGTCCGCGGACGCACCGCTACTCAGGCCGCTGGCAGCGCACCTGATACACCGACGTGAAGCCCGTCTCGAAGCCGTTGCGGGCCGCGCGCAGGTAGACGCGCCACACCCGCACGCGCTCGGCGCCGCCTATGCGGATCGCGTCGTCGAGGCGCTCGTCGAGCCGGCGCGCCCAGTGCCGAAGCGTCTCGGCGTAGTCGGGTGCGAAGCCCTCAACGTGATCGGTCAGAAGGCCGGCGCGCTCCATCGCGAAGACGATTCGCGACAGGTGCAGCGGCGCCGCGTCGGGAAAGACGTAGCGCTCGGAGAAGGCGCCAGCCTCAGGCTCGCCGTGGCGCACGCGGGCAATGCCGTGGTTCAGCACACGGCCCCCGGGTTTCACGAGCCGCGCGACCTGCTCCGCGTACAGGTCGATGTTCGCGCTGCCCACATGCTCGACCATGCCGATGCTCGCTACGGCGTCGAAGGGCTCGCCCGCCAGGTCGCGGTAGTCCATAACGCGGATGTCGACCTTGTCGGCGACACCCGCCTCGGCCGCGCGTTGGCGCGCGAGCTCGGCCTGTGGCTCGGATAGCGTGATGCCGGTGACCTTGACGCCGCGGTTGAGCGCGGCGTGGATCGCGAAGCTGCCCCAGCCGCAGCCGATGTCGAGCACGCGCTGACCAGGCTCGAGCGCGAGCTTCTCGCAGACGAGCGCCAGCTTCGCCTGCTGCGCCTCCTCGAGCGTCGTCGCGCCGCGGGAGAAGAACGCGCAGCTGTAGGTCATCGAGTCGTCCAGGAAGAGTGCGAAGAAGTCGTTCGAGAGGTCGTAGTGATGGCGCACGGCGCGGGCGTCGCGCTCGCGGCTGTGGCGGCGACCGCGCGGGCGCAGCTCAGCGGCCGGGATCGCCGGCGGGCGCATGATCCCGCAGGCCCGTGCCGCGGCCAGCATCAGCCGGGCGCGCTCGCGGCCGTCGATCGCAGGCGGCTGCCAGTCGCGTAACAGCTCGAGGAGGCCGTCGATGTCGTCGACGTCGAGTGCCCCCGACACGTACGCCCGCCCCAGGCCGAGCTGGCCCGGTGCGCGCAGCACGTGCGCCAGCGCGCTGCGCGAGCGAGCCGTGAAGGTCGGACCGCCGCCGCCCGTCGACGGAAGACGGCTGCCGTCCCAGAGCACGATGGAGAAGGGGCGCTCGGGAAGCGCGCGCTCGATCTCGGTCAGCAGCGCGGCGGTACGGGAGGACGAGCTCTGTAGCAACACGCCCCGCAACCTAACGTAGGCTGGCGCTTATGCCGAGGCTCGTCGTCGCCGCCGTCGCCCTCGTCGGGCTCGCGCTGGCGCCCGCCGTGTCGGTCGCGTCGGCGGGCGACGCCGAGGCGGCGGCGAATAAGCGCCAGCAGCTCGCGAAGCTGGTGCGGCTCAAGGCATTCGGCTCGTGCAGGGGGATCATGCGCTACGGGCGCCGCCACGCCCGCCAGGGCCCGGGGGCCGCGCCGTCCCCGATCGCCGACCTCCCGATCCCGCTGACCGGCGAGCCGATACCCGTGCCACCGGTTGCGCCTTCCCCGATGCCGATCCGTCGCGACGCCGCCGCGCCTGAGTCACAGGCGGGGTCGGGCGACTCGGGCACGAACGTCCAGGAAGCGGGCGTCGACGAGCCGGACGTGGTCAAGGCCGGCGGCGGGCGCATCTTCGTGGTCGCCGGCGAGCAGCTGCACGCCGTCGGTGCGGACGGCCTGAAGCTGCTCGGCAGCCTGCGGCTGGAGGGCTTCGGTCACCAGCTGCTGCTCGACGGCGAGCGCCTGCTCGTGATCTCGCAGACCGGCGCGCTCGACGGCGACGACGGCGGCGGAGGCGGCGGGCGCATCGTCCCGAGCTACGAGGACGAGGTCACGCAGCTCACCGAGATCGATGTCAGCGACCCGGCCGCGATGCGTGTGCTGCGCACCGAACGCATCCGCGGCAGGCACGTGAGCTCGCGGCTCACGGGGCACACGGCGCGCGTCGTGGTCTGGACGCGTCCACGCGCCGTTGCCGAGTCGCAGCTTCGCACTCAGCTGCGGGGCTGGCTGCCGCGGCGTGTGCTGAGGCAGGCCGCCGGCGGGCGCCCGCGCATGCGGCTCGCCGCTCGCTGCCGCCGGGTCTTCCGGCCGGCGCAGCACTCCGGCATCGACATGCTGAGCGTGCTGACGATCGACATGCGCAGGGGGCTCCCGGCCGTCGACTCCGACGCCATTATGGCCGGCGGCCAGACCGTGTATGCGTCGCCGAAGGCGCTCTACGTCGCAACGCCGACCTGGACCGAGGACGGCCCACTGCTCGCCGAGCACACGCTGATCCACAAGTTCGCCGCCTCGGAGCCCGACGCGACCAGCTACCGCGCCAGCGGACGGCTGGAGGGCTCGCTCCTGAACCAGTTCTCGCTCTCCGAGCACGACGGGGTGCTGCGCGCGGCGACCACCGTGGGCGCCGGGACCGAGGGCGAGAGCCGCGTGACAGCGCTCGCCGAGCGCGACGGCGTGCTGGCGCGGCTCGGGATGGTCGGCGGGCTCGGCAAGGGTGAGCGCATCTACGCGGTGCGCTTCCTCGGCGACGTCGGCTACGTCGTCACGTTCCGCCAGGTCGACCCGCTCTACACACTCGACCTCTCCGACCCACGCAACCCCCGGGCCGTTGGAGAGCTCAAGATCCGTGGCTACTCCGCCTACCTGCACCCGCTCGGCGACGGGCTGCTGCTAGGGGTCGGGCAGGACGCGAGCGAGCGTGGCACGGCGCTCGGGACGCAGGTTTCGCTCTTCGATGTGTCCGCGTCCTCGCGGCCGCAGCGGCTGCATGCCTGGAGCGTGCCGGGCGGCTCGTCGAGCGAAGCCGAATGGGATCACCACGCGTTCCTGTGGTGGGCGCCGTCGAAGCTGGCGGTACTGCCGCTCGAATCGGCGCGGTTCTCGGGCGCAGTGGGCCTGACCGTGGAGCGCGCCGCTGGCATCGCCGAGGTGGGACGGGCCAGGCACCAGCTCGAGGGGCAGGAGTGGCCGGTACGTCGCTCGCTCGTCGTGGGCGGCCGGCTCGTGACGATCTCGGACGTTGGGATCGAGCGCAACAGCCTCACGGCTCTTGCCGAGGAGGCCTGGCTCGCCTTTCCCTGACGGGCGCGGGGGCGGGCAGGGGCGGGCGGGGGCGGGCGGGTACCCTCATCCCGATGCAGGTCGCGCGGCACGAATCGCCCGAGCTCAGCTGGGAGATGGTGACCCGCGAGGCCGCGGCGCCGCTGCGCGGCCACGTGCGCAACTACACCGGCTACGTCGAGCACACGGCCGAACCGCTGGTCCGGCGTGAGGTGCCCTCCGGCGACGTCACGCTGATCATCAGCCCGGACACCGAGTTGCGCCTCCTGGACGTGCGCGACGGTGCGCGGCCCCCCGCGCGGCGCCGCTCGTTCGTCGCCGCTTTGCACGACACCTACTCGCTCGTCGAGCACGATGGTTACCAGCACGGGATCGAGGTGCGGCTCACGCCGCTCGGTGCACACGCGTTGTTCGGGCTCTCGATGCACGAGCTCACCAACCGCGTCGTCGAACTCGACGACGTGCTCGGCCAGGGCGCGGACGAGCTCGTCGGGCGGCTCTGGGACGCGGCCGATTGGCCGGCCCGCTTCGACCTGCTCGACCGCCTGGTAGCAGCGCGGGTCGCAGAGGCGCGCCCGCCCTCGGACGGCGTCGCCTGGGCCTGGCGGCAGCTGCGCGAGACGCGCGGCCGCGCGGCGGTCGGGGCGCTCGCGACTGAGCTCGGCTGGAGCCACCGCCGCCTGATCGCGCGCTTCCGCGAGCAGGTGGGGATGCCGCCGAAGACGATCGGGCGTGTTCTGCGCTTCGAGAACGTCTCGCGCACGCTCATGACCACGGCCGAGCCGCGGCTCGCCGAGGTCGCGTTCGACTGCGGCTACTACGACCAGGCGCACATGGGCCGCGACTTCCGGGACTTCGCCGGCGTGACGCCCGGCGCCTTCCTGGCCGCCCGCCTGCCGACGGGCGGCGGCGTGGCGGAATAGGCGTCAAATTCATCCAAGACGGCGCCGGCGCGCGCTCCTACGCTGGCGCCATGAAGACGATCTATCCAATCCTCACGTACGACGATGCGCATGCCGCGATCGACTTTCTCGAGCGCGCCTTCGGCTGCGAGCGCCGCGAGGTCCACGAAGGCCAGAACGGCGGAGTCTCCCACGCCGTCCTGACCTGCGGCGACGCGTTTGTGATGCTGTCCTCGACGAGCGAAGGCGACTCGGTCTACAAGCAGGGCGCCGGCAAGACAGGCATCTACGCGGTCGTCGAGGAGACCGACGCGTTGTTCGAGCGCGCGCGTGAGGCCGGCGCAGAGGTGGTGAGTGAGCCGAGCGACCAGGACTACGGCTCGCGCGACTTCGCAGTGCGCGACCCGGAGGGCAACGTCTGGGCCTTCGGGACCTACGCCCCCTAGCTGTTTGGGCCCCGCGCACGCGGGCATGCGTTTGCAATGGAGCGTGAGTCCGCCGCACCCGAGGACCTACCTCCGCTCGAGCTGCGCAAGCTGCGAGATCTCGACGTCGAGGAGCCGTCGGCACCTGGGCGATCTGCGCACCTGAGCGCCGCGAGCGGAGTGGCCCGGCGCGCCGGCTACGTCTACGTGATCGGTGACGACGAGCTGCATCTGGGCGTCTTCGAGCTCAACTCGAGTCAGCCCGGGCGCCTTCAGCGTGTGCTCGACGGGGATCTTCCGGATAGCCATGCCGAGCGGACGAAGCAGAAGCCCGACCTCGAGGCGCTGACACTGCTGCCGCCGTTCGAGGGCAATCCCTACGGCGCGTTGCTCGGTCTGGGCTCGGGCTCGGGAAAGCGCCGCGACCGCGGATTCGTCTGCGCACTCGGCCCCGACGGCTCGCTCGCCGAGGAGCCGCGCGAGATCAGCCTCGAGCCCGTCTACTCGCTGCTGCGGCAGCACGTCGCAGAGCTCAACGTGGAGGGCGCGGCGGCGATGGGCGACCGCCTCTGGCTCCTGCAGCGAGGCAACTCGGAGCTCGGCTCGAACCTCGTGGCGGAGCTGTCGCTCGACCAGGTGATGCGCTCGCTGCGCGAGGATTTGACGATCGACGCCCACGAGCTCGAGGCCGTGCGCAGCTACGAGCTCGGCGAGATCGACGGGGTCGAGCTGACCTTCAGCGACGCCACGCCGATCGCCGAGCAACTGCTTGTGTTCACCGCGTCGGCCGAGGGCGAGGACGGAGCCATTCAAGGCTCCGTCGTCGGCACCCTCGATCGCGAAGGGAGCGTCCGTAGGCTGCGCACGATCGACCGGCGCTGGAAGGTCGAGGGAGTCCATGCCGCAATCGACACGGGCGTGCTCGACTTCACGTTCGTCTGCGACCAGGACGATCCGGACGCCCCGTCGCCGCTGCTGGTCGCGACGATGCCTGTCGACGGGCGGCTCGAGTACGAGCCGAGAAGCTAGAGAAGCAGGATCAGGATCACGATCAGCAGGATGACGATGATCGTTCCGACTCCGATGTACACGGCTTTCCCTCCCGTCGGTCGATTGCCACCTCCCTAATTGCCTATTGGCGGAGCGGCAAACAAGTTGTCCGGTAGAAATGGGGCATGCGCTGGCGACGGCCGGGCAGGAGCGGGGACGTCATCGACGCGCGTGGCGGCGGACGCGGCGTACCGGGCGGGCGCATGGCGATCCCGGGCGGGCTCGGCATCGCCGGCGTGCTCGTCTTCCTGCTCATCCAGCTGCTCGGCGGCGGTGGCGGCGGGCCGGCCTTCGGGGTCGACAGCCAGTTCGGCGAGAGTCCGCAGGCTGCCGACGCGCAGCAGATCCCGGCCGACCAGGACCCCGAGCGTGACCTGAAGGACTTCAGCTCGTACGTCTTCATCCGCGTGCAGGACACCTGGGAGGAGATGTTCCAGCGCGCCGGACAGCCCTATGAGCGCGCGAAGCTCGTGCTCTACCGCGGCGGCGTGTCGACCGGCTGCGGCAGCGCGTCGTCGGCGGTCGGCCCGTTCTACTGCCCGGCGGACCAGCGCGTTTACATCGACCTCTCGTTCTGGAACGACATGGAACGCCAGCTGGGCGCGCCGGGTGACTTCGCCTGGGCCTACGTGATCGCGCACGAGGTCGGCCACCACGTGCAGCAGCAGCTCGGCACATCCGACGAGGTGCGCCGCCTGCAGAGCCAGAACCCTGGCGACAGAAACGCGCTCTCGGTCCGGCTCGAGCTGCAGGCGGACTGCTACGCGGGCGTGTGGGCCAGCACGGTCTTCGAGGACCTCGAGCCGGGCGACATCGAGGAGGCGATCACCGCCTCGGAGGCCGTCGGCGACGACCGGCTCCAGAGCCGGGCGGGCGGCGCCATCAACCCGGACTCGTTCACGCACGGCAGCTCGGACCAGCGGGCGCGCTGGTTCAACCGCGGCCGCGAGCGCGGCGAGCCGGGTGACTGCGACACCTTCTCGGTCGAGAGCCCCTAGCGGGGCCGTGGGAAGAGCCGCGCGATGCCGCCGGTGCCGCGCGCGAGGCGCGCGCCCGGGCCGGGCTCCGGCGTCACGCTCTCTGCGCTGAGCGGCTCGCCGCACCCTGAGCACGTGACCTCAGGCGTCGCGAGCGCGCCGCAGGCGTGCCGCACGCGCATGGGCGGCCCGTCGTCCCCGGCGGTCCAGCGATCGCCCCAGGCCATCAGCGCGAAGAACGCCCGGACGAGCTCGTTGCCCTTCTCGGTCAGCACGTAGTCGTGGCGGACCGGGTTGTCCTGGTAGGGCCGGCGCCCGAGCCCCCCCCCCTCGACGAGCCGCTCGAGCCG
>Ga0081538_10004574_pt1 | contig 12731 bp, 15 predicted proteins | sample TabmetS5T2R1_FD_71022 | JGI IMG/M metagenome (GOLD analysis project Ga0081538, IMG submission 71022) | Tabebuia heterophylla rhizosphere microbial communities from the University of Puerto Rico - S5T2R1 | ecosystem: Host-associated > Plants > Roots > Rhizosphere ...
CCGGTCGTGGGCATTATACACGCAGGCCGAAAGGGGACTGCGGCACGAGTCGTACCCGCCGCCATCGCGCTCATGTGTGAGGAGTTTGACCTATCGCCTGGGGCCGTGTTTGCCGCCATTGGGCCGGGGATCGGCCGATGCTGTTACGAAGTCGACGAGGCCAGTGCCGAACCGTTCTTCACCCAGTTTACCGCTGACGCCGCGGTCTATCGGCCCAGCCGTCCGAGACACCTGTATCTAGATCTGCACCAGGCGATTTTGCTGCAAATCTGTGCTGCCGGCGTTCCGTCTACGCAGGTGTGGTCGGCCAACCTCTGCACGGCCTGTCATCCGCAGTGGTTCTATTCCTACCGTCGCGAAGGACCCCGTTCAGGACGCATGTTAAACGTCGTCATGATCGAGGCCAACACACCTCTCGCCTCGCACTAATCCCTCAGCGATACCCGCCCCGAAGTGCCAGGTGGCGGGCCAACAGGGAGGGATCGCGGCTTGAATAATCCCACGTTGGGTCATTCCTGCTCGTCGAAGCTGAGGTCCGAAGAGGCGATCACCTCGGCTCCCGCCTGGCGCAATTTCTCGAGGGCACGGTGGCAATCTCCTGGATTCACTTCCACACCGCGAATCGCGTCTTCGAGCACCAACACCTCAAAGCCTTCTTGAAGGGCGTCTTGCGCCGTGGCCTGCACGCAATAGTCTGTCGCAATGCCGCACACCACCACCCGGTGTACCCCTTTGTCCCGGAGGATTTTAGCCAGTTCGGTACCCTGGAAACCCGAATAAGCATCGTGATCGGGGTGCGATCCCTTGGTGATAACATGCTGGATTTTTGTGGCATCGAGTTCACCGTGCAACTGCGCTCCTGTGCTTTCCTGCACGCAATGCGGCGGCCAGGGGCCGCCACGGGACTCGAAGGAGCTGTGTTCAGCGGGATGCCAATCCATGGTCGCCACCGACAGCCAGCGATGCTCTAAGAGTCGGTTGATGACTGGAACCACCTCATCGCCGTTCGGGACCGCAAGGGCTCCTCCTGGACAGAAGTCGTTTTGCACATCGACGATGATCAACGCATCGGTTTCGGAGTCGACCGAAATCGCAGACATGATGTCTCCTCCTCTATAACCAACCGAGAACTTCAAAACGCGTTACAGATAGCTCACTCCCGCGAAGCTGTCAAGCAAGGCACGCCATCACCTCGCTCTTCGTCCGGTCCGAACCCGCATCCCGCAGCCGTCGGCGAGCCTTCCGCTGCTGCGAGTCCGCTTTGAGCGATCGGCGGTGCGTGAACAGGAACGAGCTTGCGTTGGACAAACTCAGGATGCATGAACGTGAGCGATGGAACACCTACGACGCCTTGCGTGTCAATATAGATGCGAACGAACCTCCTTCTTCGAATGTTGCGCACCAGGCCTAGCGGGAGCGCATGGTGTGGGATCCAAAAGCCGTTGACAGTCTCACTGGTGAGCAGATGTCCGATTGTTAAGACTCTATCAAGTGACCTCTATTTTCATTTTTCATGACAAAAATAGCTGTGGCTTCGGGCGTCAGCGCATGTTAAGATTATAAAAGTATATCTCGGAACGAGGTCTCTCCAGAGGGGAAGGGCCATGATGAAGGACTTGGTGACGACGATTGTGAAGGCTATTGTCGACTATCCGAATGCGGTGGAAGTGAAGGAGGTGGACGGAGAGCGGACAACGGTGGTTGAGCTGCGAGTAGCCAAGGAAGACGTGGGGAAAGTCATTGGCAAACAGGGGCGGATCGCGGAGGCCATCCGCGTCATTCTCGGGGCGTCCGGCGCCAAAATCAAGCGCAAAATCGAGCTCGAAATTCTGGAATGGTAAGGTGCCAACGAGCACGTCATGCGGTATCGCCGTGCAGAGTGCTGGGACGTCTTGAGCACGTGGAGGTAAGACGGTGCCGATTTTCGAGTATCAGTGTCAAGGGTGCGGACATATCTTTGAAAAGCTGCTACTGGCCCGGAACGGGGGGAAGCTACCGCCATGCCCCAGGTGTCAGGCTGTTCAAACGCACCAGTTGGTCTCTCGTTTCAGCTCGCCCTCATCTGAGACCGGTGGTTTCGCGTGTGCCCCCTCGGCTCTTGCGTGAGGGCGGCCCTCATAGGCTCGTCGGTGACGAACCCTAACGGTGCATGCTTCAGGGGTCTTGTCCCATCGGACAGGATATCCCTGAAGCGGGGATATCCTCCGCAAGCACACTCCTCGGTCAGATCGGTCAAAGAGACCCGTTTCACCTCTGCTCTACGCTTTCCCCTTCAACGGTAGAACCATCAACCTCCTCTAGGAGGCCCCTCGCGGTGTTGTAGGTCGTTCATGCGGGATTGCCCCCTTCGACCTCCTGGAAAAACGGGACTAACTGATCATAGGTTCGCAACAAATGCTGAGGGATGACCTTGGTCTCGGCGATGATCGGCATGAAATTGTGATCTCCGTCCCACCGCGGCACGACGTGATAGTGCACGTGTCCGGGTATGCCGGCGCCAGCCAGGCGGCCGAGGTTGAGGCCGACGTTGTAGCCAGCGGGATTCATCCCCCGCCGGAGGCAGCCAATCGCCCGGCGGAGCTCGATCATGAGATCCGTTAGCTCGTCAGGCAGGAGGTCGTCGAGTTCGCCTGTATGGGTGTAAGGCACCACCATCAGATGGCCCGGGTTATACGGGAACTTGTTGAGGATGACGAAGACGCGCCGACCACGCCGCAAGATGAGGTTCTCTCGATCCGCCTGCGCACGCGGGAGCGAGCAAAAAATACATCCATCTGAAGAGGGGTCCTCGGCCTCCAGGATGTACTCCATACGCCAGGGGGCCCAGAGATATTGCATGGTAAAGCTCCATCTCAGTGCAATGGGCTCGATTTTCAGCGCTCCGCCAGCAACCATCTTCCTGCAGTCCTCACCGCACGGTGGGGTCTGTGGATGACCTCAGAGAAGAAGGGCAGCCGGGTTACAGCAGGCACAGGAACTCGAACAGGAGGTTGGCGGCCAGCAAGGAGGTGATCTCGGCGCTATCATAGGGGGGCGAAACCTCGACGAGGTCTGCCCCGACGAATTGGAGGCCCTGTAAACCACGGATGAGGGCGATAATTTCTCGACTGGTAGGGCCTCCGACTTGCGGCGTGCCGGTCCCCGGCGCAAACGCTGGGTCAACGACATCGATGTCGAAGGTCAGATAACACGGGGTCCCCAGAAAGCGCTGAAAGCGCTCGATCACCCACGGCACTCCGTGGTCGAAGATCTCCTCAGTGGAGATACATTCGATCCCCTTACTACGCGCGAAGTCAAAGTCCTCCTCACCGTAGACTTGGCCTCGCAAGCCGACCTGCAGCATACGCGTAGGATCGATCAATCCCTCCTCAATGGCACGGCGGAAGGGGGTTCCGTGAGAATACTTTGAGCCAAAATACTCGTCCCAGGTGTCAGAGTGCGAGTCAAAATGAATGACGCTCAGGGCCGGATGATGCTTGGCCATGGCGCGCAATATCGGCAACGCAATGGAATGATCCCCGCCCACACTGATCGGTCGCACGGCGTGGACCAGCAATTCTTCAATGGCCACCTCGATGCGCCGGAAAGTGTCTTCGATCGACAGCGGATTAACAGGGATATCTCCGTAGTCGGCAATGCGATGACGGTCGAAGGGGTTGATTTTCAGGTTCGGATGATAGGGCCGAATGAGCGCCGATTGCACCCTGATATGCCGAGGTCCGAGACGGGCACCAGCGCGGTAGGTCGTGCCCCCGTCAAAAGGTACCCCCACGAGAGCGATGTCCAATTCCTGAGGGTCTGGGACATGGGGCAGGCGCATAAAAGTCGGGATCGCGGCAAACCTCGGATGAACCAACGCATCTAACGGTTGAAACTGAGTTCTCTCCATATCTGGCTGCTCCTTTGGCGCCTCGATGACGGGGGATCTCCTCCATCGTCGATGCCTTCTATGCCGCTATTATAATAGAACATCCGAGGTTTGACAAACTCGAACCGGCGTGTTAGATTTCCTCGCTCTAACAAGGAAGATCGCCTTCAAACAGCCTAGTACCATCCAGTTACGGGCATCAGGGTGGGCAGAGTAGTGCTTCGGTAGTATACTAGATTGGCGGACGCAGCGCATCGGCCGTTGTTGTGAAGGGTGAGTGATCGCCCGCCCCTTCTGGCCCGGGTCAGGGCTGGCGTTGGAAAGGAGGCTAGGAGAATAAGGAAGCATGATAGAGCGACAGCCTCAAGATAAACCCATCAAGCGAAACAAGGGGTTCATCTTTCAAAATGCCGATAAACGGCGCGCCCTTGACTTCACCGAGGGACGCGACCCGAAAAAATTCCTGCATCGACAGATGCAAGACTTCTCCGAGGTGGAACTGCGAGAGTTGCAACACAAGGTTGAGGCCTGGGTGAAATCGCCTCGGATAATGCCAACCTACCCAGAAACGGTCAGTGAGGAATACTAAGCGGTACGCCGTGAAGACGTCTAGCGCGGCTTGCGGCATACGCGCAGCGGCGCTGTCATCGCCGCGACATGAAGGGGGAGACATCGGCGGGACGTTTCCCCCAGCCGTACCATGCGTCTGAGACCGCCACGCAGATGATTCTCTCCAGGGCGCTCTCATGAAGTGCGACCGCGTCGCCGACAAGGCCGTTTCCCCGCGCGCCAACCCGCCACGGAGGCAGTGCATGAGGGGGTGCTTGTGCCGCGGAAAGGACTGTGGGCATGCGTTGGATTGCCTCGATCGTCTGGGCGCTGATCGCTAGCTTGACCACCAACGGCCTGATCGCCTTCGTGGTCGGCGGCCTCGACCACGCCTGGGTTATCGCGGCGGTCAGCTTCATATGGCTGGCCGTTTTTCTGCGCGCCTGCCCGATAATCTACGACATCTCCAGCCGCCCCACTCCTCCCGGCTAGTTCTTATCGTAAACGCGTTTGATTTCCCCCTCAGCCCAGGCCAATCGCATCTTTGGTGCAGGTTCCCGCAGCCGCCTTGGCGTACATATTGGTGATGATGTCCTTGTAGACGACGCTCTGTGCCTTCGGATCTGGGACAGCTAGCCGGGTGTCTAGATGGGAGGGGTGCCCGATCGTTTTGAATGGCTCGGATTGCGGATCAATGTTCCGGATTGGATGAGTCGCGAATTTCGTGCAGACGGGATGATTGCAGTTATCGCTTGAGGCGATGACCTAGTCGATATAACGTTCCTCGTTGAAGAGATGGCGGTTGAGGAGGGTGCCGAGTTCTCCGCTTTGGAGAATTTTTCCCATGCCCATGTCGCGGAGATTCACCACGGTATGGCGCCGGCGCGGACGAGCGTGGTGTGCTGGAAGTAGATTTGCTCCGCCCATGAGGGGGTCGCATGAGGTCATGCGAGGCCAGCCTCCGCCGCGGTGAGCAAGCGTTGCGATGGTCTTGCCGTTCGGCTTCACGAACCTAGCATCCGGGAGAATGATGCATGGAACGTCGTCTCCTGCCGCCAGCATCGCTGGACGAATCGACCTTTGAACGTCTCATCCGCCAGCTCGACAGTCCAGAGGGCCTTGGCACAGGGCAGGTGATCGTTGACCTGGAGCAGGTGCGCTTCGTCGACCCATACGGCATGGTAGGGCTGCTGGCGTTGGCCCGTTTCCTCCGCCAGCGGGATTGTGAACCCGTGCTCATGTTGCCGCGCGCCGAGGAGGTGATGAAATACCTCGATCGTATGGATTTCTCTCGCCACGCCGAGCGCTTATGCACGCTTGATCTGACGACGCTCTGGCCGGATGGCGAATACTCCCGGAGCGCGCACTCGGATGTGCTGCTGGAAATCACCCCCATCGCCCGCTCGGAGGACATTCACTACATCGTCGATTGCGTGCGCGAGCGTGCCCAGACGATTTTGTCCCAAAATCTGCATTACGAACAGGCAGCCATCGACGGGTTTGTCGTCGCCCTCTCGGAGGTCTGTCAGAACATCCCTGAACATAGTAAGGACGTGGGCTATGTGGCGATCCAAAAGTATTTTTATGGGCGCCGTCTAGGCAAGAATCTGGTCAAGATCGCTGTGATGGACCTGGGGGTCGGCTTTCGCGCCTCCTTGGCCCCGAAATACGCGGCCCAATCTGGCGCGTGGTCGGACCTGACCGCCTTACGGCTGGCGATATTCGAGGGGGCCTCGCGGTATGACGACCCCGGACGGGGCCAGGGGTTAAGCGCGGTGCGGCGTTTCGTCGATCGCTGGCATGGCAAGCTGATGATTCGCTCCGGTTCGGCGCGGGTGGTCCTGAGTCCTGCCTGGGATCGGAGTACTCCACGACAGAGCAAGCTGACCCTCTTCCCTGGGACCCAGGTAAGCATCGTACTTCCCGAGCTTTAAGCCCCTCACCCCAGAGCCTAAGGCCATCCGACCTGCGCCAGTTCAACCGCCCGGCGGGGCCAAACCGTGCTGGATGCGGCCCCCACCCTTCGTCGCTCACCGGCCCTCTCGCCAACACGCTTTAAATGGTTTATACTGAAAATCAGCGGAGATAGACCGCATCCCATTTTACAGGATTTTTTGCTTGACATCCGCGGCGCTGCGAGTAGAATTATGCTTGTTCAATTGAACACGAAAAAGGAATTGAGGCTATGGAGACGACCATCACGCGGGCGACGTTTGATTTGCGGGATCTAATGGACGAACATCTGGCCACAACCAACCTGGTGACGCGCGAAACCGGACGCTCGATGCGGGAGTTGATCGAGCTGCGGCTGGAGCGCGAACCCGAGGGGACCGTCGTGGCGCTCGACTTCTCACATGTGGGGATCATCGACTTCTCGTGCGCGGACGAGATCATCAGTAAGCTGGTGGCGCGCTTGCAGGGGTTGGAGTATGGCGATAAATACGTCGTCCTCCATGGCCTGACCCCGACCCATGAGGAGAACATCGCCGTGGCCTTGGAGCGCAAGAAGCTCGCCGTGTTGGTGAGCCGCCCCGATGGCTCCTGGCGCTTGTTGGGGAGTTTAAACCCCTACCTCAATGAGGCGCTCCAGTTCGTCATGCAGCAGAAAGAGATCACCGCTCGTGACCTGGCGGATGACACGCAAGTCGAGATCAGCCTGGCGAGCACGAAGCTCCTGAATTTGTTTAAAGCCCGTCTGGTCCAACGCGCCAGCGAGCGCCTACCAGACGGAGGCCGGCAATTCATCTACCGCTCGTTGTTCGTCGAACGATGAGGTGTACCGGTGACCACTGGATGGCTCCTGCACGACCGGCCAGGCCGTTGAGCCCCGTACACCCGTGTCTGGGAGGGGTATCTCATGAGTAAGACCTCGCGACCGATGCACGTCGGCCAATGGACAGAATCGGCTCTGAAAGTCATGAAGGAGCGCTACTTAGCCCGCGATAGCCAGGGGCGGCAGGAGACTCCCGAGGACATGTGCTGGCGGGTCGCGACCGCGGTCGCAGCGGCGGAGGAACAGTGGGGTCGAAGCTCGGAGGAAATCGAGGCCATCGCGGAAGCGTTTTACAATGTCATGGTCGAGAACCTCTTCCTCCCGAATTCACCCACGCTCATGAACGCCGGAACCGACAATGGCCTGGGGTACTCCGCCTGTTTCGTGTTGCCCATCGAAGACTCCATCGAGGGCATCTTCGACGCTATTAAGTATGCCGCCCTGATTCACAAGTCGGGCGGTGGGACAGGCTTTGCCTTCAGTCGCCTGCGCCCCAAAGGCAGTCAGGTGCGGACGACCGCCGGCGTGGCCTCAGGGCCGGTGTCGTTTATGCGCGTCTTCGATGCGGCCACCGAGCAAGTCAAACAGGGGGGGCGTCGACGCGGTGCTAATATGGGCATCCTGCGGGTGGATCACCCGGATATTTTGGAGTTTATCAATTCCAAGTTGCAGGGAGGCATCGCCAACTTCAACATCTCCGTGGCTGCCACCGACCGCTTCATGGAGGCGCTGTCCAAAAACCAGAGCTACGAGCTCATCGATCCCCGCACCAAACAGGTGACCGGCACCCTCCCGGCCGGCCAGGTGTTTGAACAGATCATTCGAGCGGCCTGGCAGACGGGCGATCCAGGTATGGTGTTTATCGACCGTATTAATGCCAGTCGCGCCAACCCCGTCCCGGACATCGAGCAGATTGAGGCGACGAATCCGTGTGGCGAACAGCCACTTGGCCCGAACGATGCCTGCAACCTAGGGTCCATCAATCTGGTGAAGTTCGCTCAGACGGGTGACCACGCCAATCGCAATGGCCACGGGCGTGGCGATCGAATCGATTGGGCGGAGCTGGAGCGCGTGGTGCGCATCGCCGTGCGCTTCCTCGACGACGTCATCGAGGTCAACCCGTATCCGTTACCGGCGATCGACGAGGCGGTCAAACGCAATCGGCGCATCGGCCTCGGGGTGATGGGCTGGGCCGACCTCCTGCTGGAGTTGGAGATCCCCTACGACAGCGAAGAGGCGCTAGCCTTGGCTGATCGGATGATGGCGTTCATCGAGCGGGTCGGCCATGACGAGTCAGCCCGGCTGGCGACGGAACGCGAGCCGTTCCCACGGTGGTCGCAAAGCATCTACCGCCATGAAAAGCCGCTGCGGAATTCCACCGTCACGACGGTCGCACCGACAGGAACCATCAGCATCATCGCCGGGTGTTCATCTGGCATTGAACCGCTGTTTGCCGTAGCCTATAGCCACATCGTGGGGAACCGCCATCTGACCTTCGTCAATCCGCAGTTCGAACGCCTTGCCAGAGCCCGTGGCTTTTACAGTGAAGCCCTGATGGCCAAAATCGCCGCCACCGGCATGGTACAAGGGTTATCAGAGGTGCCGGTCGACGTCCAACAAGTCTTCGTGACGGCCCATCAAATCGCCCCCGAGTGGCACGTGCGAACGCAGGCGGCGTTTCAGCGTCATCTCGACAACGGCTGTTCGAAGACGATCAATCTGCCGCACACCGCCTCCGTCGAAGATGTCAGCCGGGCGTACCTGCTGGCCTATGAATTGGGCTGCTTGGGCATCACGGTGTTTCGCGACGGTTCCAAGATGGATCAAGTCCTGCATGTCGGCACAGCGGGTAAGGCCGCGCACACGGTCGACCGGCCCGCCGTGCAAGGAGGCAGCGGGATGGCCGAGCCTCCAGCGCCCGAGGACGAGCGCCAGGTCGTCAAGCCCAGGCCGCGCAAGGTGCAGGGGGTGACGTATCGTGTGGCGACGCCGCTTGGCACGGCTTTTATTACGGTGAATGTCAACGGTAACGAAGAGCCCTTCGAGGTGTTCGCCAACGTCGGCAAGGCCGGCAGCGATACCGCCTCGGTTTCGGAGGCTGTGGGACGCCTGATCTCCCTGATTCTGCGCCTACCCTCCCCGTTGACGCCGACGGAGCGCCTGAGCGAAGTCGTGGGGCAGCTCAAGGGCATCGGTGGCGGGCGACATCTCGGATACGGTCGCGCCCGCATTCGCTCCTTGCCGGATGCCATCGCCCAGGTCCTGGCTGAGCACCTGGGCATCGCAGACAGCGAGGACGCGGCGCCATCGCAGCCCATGCCCGAAAGCGTCGGCGATCTGTGCCCCGAATGTGGCCAGGCCACCCTGATCTTCGAAGAAGGCTGCCAGAAGTGCTATTCGTGTGGTTACACGGAGTGCTGACGTGTGAGTACACACCATCATCGTGACCCGTTTATGTTCCTCCCACCTCCTTTCTAGGCGTCCCCCCCAACGGGACGCCTAGCTTCCCTACAACCAACTGAACGTTGCTCGTGGAAGTGTTGGTAGGCATCCAACGCGTAGGTTGTCGAAGGCAGAAGTTGTGTTCTCTGGAGGAGGGCAACATGGAAGGGCAAGACAGGGGTGATACGCTGACAGACCTGGCAGAAGCAGCAGCGATTCAGGATGAGCTCGTGCAACATCGGCTCGCGATTGAGTGGGCCAACACGCTGCTGGATCGACTGCTGCGCAACTGGATGCAACTGGAGACCTATGAAGGGATCGCCTACGAAGATAAGGTGAAATCTCAGGTCACCCTGGTGAATGAAGCCATGACCAGCCTCTCGGACCTTCACAAAACGCTCGGACGGTTCAGCCAGCAGTTAAAAAACCATCAGCGGCACTTAAGCTCGATAGCACGCCCGTTGAACAGATGACACACATATAACCAAGCCATACGGCGCAAGAATCTGATCTCCACACGTAACCGCTTCCTAGTAGCTGAGGTACTCACGACATGTCTCGAGAGGCCTTGCAAAAGACAGCTCCAGCAACCCAAAAGCGGGGATTGGCCCTCAACTTTTTCGAGATCCTCCTCAACAAGGATAAGATTAAGGTTTGGCGTACTGCTTACTCGAAGGACGCTTGCGATAGGTATAGACAGTGTGTCCCCGGCTTCTTCTTCTATAGGTATTTCGTAGACGATGAGAATTGGATATATGCTTGGCAGAGCAGCCCTAGTGATACAATTCTTCCACCGGAGTTTTCACTCGTTGATGTCACGGTTGAAGCAAGTGCGCCCGTCTTCGCCAAGGTAATCGAGGAGGCAATCGTCCAGTTTTTCAAAGGCAATGGGTACGAGATCTTCAAACAGAAGTACTCGTCGATTTGGGAGGTCGGACTTCGGAAGGAGGTAGCCGCGAGCTTCGGAGCGCTTCAGCTTCAGCCTACGCTGGCCTTTTCGGTACACATGCTCTACTCCAAGCATACACAGTCTCAGGTTTTTGCACTTTCCGTCCAAAAGAAGTACAAGCATCGCTTCACAGTATCAGAAAAACAGCTAAACGAGCAGAACATCGATACACGAGGCTGGACGCGGAAGAGCGACGGTGGGATTGTCGCATCCCCAAATAACCGCCGGGTATAGCTAGAGGCTACGACCCGTGCTGAGGACTATGACAAGTACTTGAAGAACATTTCGTCTCAAGAGAGGGAGTATACCCGTGTAGAAGGCTATCGCAACCAGTTTGAGCAGGTAAAAACCAAGCTTTTCCTTCCCGACGGATTAGAGGTGACGGAGTTTCTACTTGCTAATCTACCTAGCTCCAACTTTGACGCTACGGAAATCTGGAAGCCCCGGTACTACTACTACAACGAGAGGAGAAAGCCGGGTTATTACGACAAGATGATTTCCGAGCTACGGCCTTACTCTTATGATCTCTTCAGGGGGAAAACTGTAAATGTGCTCGTCCTCACCCCGAGTGAGCATGAGGGCATCATGGGGGAATACGTCTTCAAGCTTGAGAAGAAGCTGAAGCAGATCTTCCACCTTCACAACGTGAATTTTGATACCCACACGTTCGATGATCCACCAGACGGCTACGTACGGGTACTTCAAGAGCTAGATCTTCGGCGCTACGATTTGGCCCTCATGACGATGGCGGAAGCGTACAAACAGCTTCCGGTCGAGGAATCGCCTTAGCACCGCACGAAGGCTAAGTTTCTTAACCAAAGAGTGCCGTCCCAGGACATCTTGGTAAAGAACCTCCGGCACAGTTCTCACCCTATTGAGAATAATGTTGCCCTAAACGTCTACTCCAAGCTAGGTGGTACAGCTTGGACCATCGAGAAGGCAGAAAAGGACATACCCGAACTCGTTATCAGCATAGGTTCGACGATTGACTCGAGCGGTACTCGCATCATAGGCTTCGCGAACGTGTTCGATCATAATGGCACTTATATTGTCGGTGATTGCAGCCAGTTAAGCACGAAACAGAATTACGCCAACAACCTTGAGAACTATCTAGTCAAGGTCATCAAGCAAGCCATAGAGATTAAGGGAATCGCGGCCAAGCAGCGCTTACGACTTCTTTTCCATCTCTTCAAAGGAGCCGCGGAGAAGTACGAACTGACAGCAATCCGAAACGCTCTAAAGAAGTTCTCCGCATACTCAATCCAGTATGGGATTGCCCATCTGAGCTACAACCATAATCTCCGTATGTACCTCGACGGAGGCAAGAAGCAGCCCGACCGAGGCACATTCGTACAGATCTCGACGCTTCAGGGATTGCTCTACTTGGGTGGTTACGGTGAAACCCCACTGCTCGTCCGACTGGATAAGCGGGCCGACTACTAAGGATCTCTACGCGACTACGAAGCAGATCCTATTCTTCTGCCACTTGTCGTACCGGAGCTTCAAACCAGCGAGTAAGCCCGTCACGATAACGTACCCCAGCCGAATGGCAAAGATTGTCAGCGAACTGAGGCAGCTGAGCGAATGGGACCCAGATATCCTGAACACGCTAAGTGATAAGCTATGGTTCATATAAGATGATCCTTGCGGATGAAATAGTTGCCATCGAGGAAAAACTGGAGCAGCAGGCGAGCAGGAAGGAGATTGCCTTATATCAGAGGCTCATGGGCAAACCCCTGCCGTATCCAGGGGATGATGAGCTAACCGACATCGAGCAGGTGTGCTTGTCCGCCTTCTGTATTGGCGCTCCGACCAAGACCGATCTCGTCGAGCGTTTTCGGAGAAGCAAGCCGATTAGGGGGATTCACTACACAAATAATCTCGTTGATCTTGCGGCTTTTGCGATCTATGATCGTGATTCTGAAGCAGAACATTTGAAGTCGTTCTGTTCAAGAAGTTCCGCACGCGATCACCTTATTCTAAATCGCCTGTTTCCTGGCGTCTGCACGTTGCAACCTTCCATCATAAGGGGAGTAGATATCATAGCCACATGGCTAAATGATGGTAGCATCCCCGACGACTGGAATGCCGTCTTTATGGATGCTCTGCAGAACGCTAGCGACCTCCTTGACCTGTACGTCATCCAGCAG
>Ga0081538_10004576_pt1 | contig 12726 bp, 11 predicted proteins | sample TabmetS5T2R1_FD_71022 | JGI IMG/M metagenome (GOLD analysis project Ga0081538, IMG submission 71022) | Tabebuia heterophylla rhizosphere microbial communities from the University of Puerto Rico - S5T2R1 | ecosystem: Host-associated > Plants > Roots > Rhizosphere ...
GTGATATCACCAGCCGTTTTGCAGTGCCGTATCGGTATAATAGTTCTTTCTCGTCAATTCCTTCCCCCTCCTAGGGTATACAGCGTTGTCTTGCGGGCGTCCTTGAAAATAGTCCTGACATGTTTCATCTTGATGAGACAATGAGGTTCGCACTGGGAGGAGGGTGCACCCTTCGTCAACATATCGAGTGTTGGGATCGCCCCAACTAGATGAGAGTAAAACGATGCCCCTCATTAATCTGTCGGTGAAACACGGACGGACGCTGGAAGAGGCGCGGAATCACCTGGAAACAGCAGTCCACAAGGTCCACAGCCAGTTCAGGGCGTTGGTGCGCCAAGTGAGATGGTCTGCCGACCACAACCAAGTCCGACTCGACGGGCTGGGGTTCTGGATCGAGATGTGGGTCGATGCCCAGGAGGTCCATGTCTCGGGCGATCTCCCCCTGCTGGGCGCGCTCTTCGGCAGCTCCATGGCCACGGGCCTCAAGCAGATCGTCCAGCAGACGTTCCAGAAAACGTTGCCCGGAGGCTGAGGAGCCGGGGGACGGTCACTTCTTGCGCGCTCTCTACCCCTGTGTTCATGGCCTGCTTGGCAGGTCTGACCTGGATTGAGGGCAAGGAGTCTCGCCAAAGGCAAGGCGTATGCCGCCGCCTGAGGTGGAGGGCAACGTGGGCTGTCTTCTGTTTATGGTCTCATGGCCAGGTGCTGAGTTGGAACCGCTTGACCTCCGCTTCCGCTTGCACCGCTGCCTCTGGGTAACGTCCCGCGGTATGACCATAACCGGTGGCCCCATTCATCAGCCTCGCCGATCAGGATCAAGGGAGGGGCATTTAACAGCCACAGCTGCGGTAAGCGCTATGAGTAAAATGCCTCCGCGGCCTTGAAAGGAGTGGATTCGTCTGGCCCCCAGGGGTGAGACTGTCCACACGCAGCGCCACATATCCCCACTGGTGGAACGTGTGGGCTCATTGGTACGGATGGGGCCGAATGCCAGAGCATCCATGCAGCACCACCACTGCCGGAAACGGTCCTGCCAGGTTTGCGCTTCTGGTCGGTGGGCTTCGTTCTCCATTGGAGTAAACGAAATTTTGATACTGACTTGAGAGTAGTCCGGGTGTATTTTCATGCGTCGTGGTGAAGACTCTTCATGACGACTGGTGGCGAATTCCCAGGCCTGAATGCCAGCCAGCAGGAGCGATCTGCGATGATCAAGCGTTCCGCAGGCCGCTGGATGGCTCGGAACGATCTGGAGGAGAAGCCCTGTGTCGTGGTCTCCCCAGGAGATTTCTGTGTCCCTGGGGAACGGTTACCATGGGTCCTATCCGAGCCGTGACTTGTTCATTTTCCCACCGAGGGGAGGAGGTGCGTATGCCCCCGAATCCTGCAGAGGCGCCTCGCGGCCTAATTACAGAGCTGCGCGCGGCCCTGGACGCGATTCCGGCCGATGAACCCCGAAATTATCTCCGACAGTCCCTGCAGTTGCTCGTCCCGCTGTTGGAGGAGCTGCACCATCGCTTACAGGCCTTGGAGGCACGGCTGGAAGCGCTGGATTCCGGCCCTCGACCACCGGGCGACACCCCGCCGCTGGCGCCTTCCGGAGGCACGAGGCTACGGAAACACCTCCTCACGGCACCGCCGCCGGCCACGGTTTCCCAGTCTAACGCGAAAGAGATTGCGGCGATCGCGACGGTGCTGGTGACCTCGGAGGCGGCTGACGCCCCGATCGACCACGTGTTTGATCAGAGCCGCGGCCCCGGGGGCAGTCGCTGGGTCGCTGCTGGACCGGGGGAACAGCGTCTGATCCTGGCGTTTGATACCCCGCAGACCCTTCGCACGATCAGTCTGGAAGTCGAGGAACCCGAGGTGAGCCGCACCCAGGTGCTGCACGTGTCCGTCTCCTGGGATGGGGGCCAGAGCTATCAGGAGCTGCGGCGGCAGGAGTACACCTTTAGCCCGCCGGGCACGACGTTTGAGCGCGAGGTCTGGGCGGTCACGGTCGAGGGCGCCACCCACCTGCAACTGGTGATCACGCCGGACAAGGGAGGTATACCCTGCCGGGCGACCCTGACGTCGCTGACCTTAGAATAATACCCCATCCGACGCGTGGGCGACTGGTAACATCACGGTGGGGATGGGGCCTAATCACCCACATGCCTCAGTAGGAGTGGCGGGCGGTGCCGGACAAGGAGGCAGAGGGACGACCCGCTCAGCCCTCCCGTGTCGATTCCCCCTCTCGAAGGAGCAGCGGAGGGGGGTGATCCTCTACACGTCCCGATACGGCGAGACATCGTGTCAGCTGAGAATCATCAAGCGCTTGAGGTCTGAGGAGAGGATCACCAGGTAGGAGTGGACCAGTTCACAATGAGAGCGTGTGCTCTCAGTGCGGTTAAGTGGATGGCAGGCACAGGAGAAAACAGGCACTTCGGCTGGATCGTTATGAGAATGCCCGCCATCGCTTGCTCCGACCACCGACGTTCGAAGGTCAGATAGTGGTTGAGCAACGCCTCTCGCTTTTGCGTGCGCTCGACCCTCGCTATCAGAGCTCGAACTGCTTGGGGAAGGTCGTCAGGTTTTTATGGCCATCGCTGGTGACCAGCACCGTATCTTCAATCCGTACCCCCCCAGTGCCAAGATAATAGAGACCTGGTTCGACCGTGACCACGTGTCCCGGCTGTAAGGTATCGTCGATCCGGCTAATGCGGGGGGGTTCATGGATCTCCAGGCCCACACCGTGGCCCGTGCCATGGAAGAATCCCTGCACGCGCTCGTTGATGACGCCGGTGTGATAGCCCGCGCGTTCGAAGAGGTCCTGAATGGCGGAATGGATGGCTTTGCCGGAGGCACCCGCTTTGACCATCTGGAGGCCTAATTCCTGCCCTTGGAGGACTGTGTCATAGACCCGGCGCAGGGCATCGGAGGGTTGGCCTTTGACGACCGTGCGTGTGATATCGGCGTAGTAGCCGGTCTTGGACGATTTCGGGAATACATCCATGACGATCGGCTGGTGTGCCCGAAACGGGCCGCTGCCCTCGTTATGGGGGTCACAGGCGTCGTCCCCACAGGCCACGATGGTGTGTTGCGCGATGCAGTCGTTTTCCATCAACTTGACGTTGATTAGTTTTTTGATGAATTCAGAGGTCAGCACCTGCCCTTCGAAATAAAGCTGTCCCTGGTAAATATCAGCGGCCTTAATCACCTCGACGGCGTGCGCAATCGCTTCTTCCGTGGCTTGCATAGTGTGCAAGACATGCTGAACTTCCTCCGGCGATTTGATGGCGCGCTCGGGGTAGAATGGCTCCTTCCGAGTGCTGATGCGGAAGCCGCGCTCGCGCAGCGCATCGGCCAGTTCGATGCCGAAATTGGTGGGGACGACGAGGTCGGTCAGGCCAAACTCATCCAGAACCGTTTTGATGACATCGACCGCCTTCGGCTCGGTCATCCCTTGGTCCTTCAGCTTTTTGTCGTAGACTGAATAGGACAGTACCACGTCGACGGTGGACTGCTGCTTGGCGCGATCGATTTCCAGATCGCTCATCAGGAGGATCTTCTGCGTCGCCGTTTGAATAAACACGAAGGAATCGGGCGCGAGAAATCTGGTGGCATAGTACAGATTGGCATCCCGTTCACTGGCGGCAACGATGAGTATCGCGGTATGCGCATCCATGGTCCAGATATACTCCTTTCCAGGGTTCATCAGATGGCTGAGATGTCGCGCTGTTCGAGGTCGAAAACATCATAGCAGCTTTTAAGGGAGGGTCAATAGGAAGCCAGGCGCTGAAACTGCTCTCCCGTGATTCTGCGCCACGGTGCGGGAGTGCGATATAATAGCCCATCCACATCGCCCAGACATGGAAGGAGGGGAGTATGATCCTGATTACGGGCGCCACGGGCCGGGTCGGTGGCGCGACGCTCAAACAGCTGTGCAGCCGGGGCGTGCCAGTGCGGGCGTTGGTCCGTAATGCTGAAAAGGCCGCCCTGGTGGCCGGCCCACTGGTAGAAACCGTCATCGGCGACCTGGCACGGCCGCGCTCTCTGGAGGCGGCACTCGAAGGCGTCACGTCGGCGCTTTTGGTATCGCCGCTCGACCCGCATCAGGTGGAGCTGCAGGGCAACTTTATCGATGCCGCCAAACGTGCGGGTCGGGTGCATGTTGTGAAGATTTCGGGACTGGGGACGGCGCTCGATTCCCCGGTGCGCAGCGGACGCTGGCATGCGCAGACCGAAAAGTATGTGGAGGATTCAGGGTTGCCCTTTACGCACTTGCGTCCGCCGTTTTTCATGCAAAACATCCTGCGGTTTGCGCCGACCATCCGCGCCAGCGGAGAGTTTGTGGGATCCCTGAACCGGGGCAAAGTGGCGATGATCGACGTCGAAGATATCGCCGCCGTTGCGGCCACGGTACTGACCACGTCTGCACATGCAGGGAAGGCTTACGTCCTGACGGGGCCCGAAGCGCTTTCCTATCCAGACGTCGCTGAGAGGCTGTCGAGGTGCTTGGGGAGAGCGGTGACTTACAACGACGTACCGCTGGAGGTCATGCGGGAGCGGTTGCTCGCCTCAGGTATGCCCACATGGCATGTCGACGTGCAGGTCGACTTCAGCACGGCCCTCAGGGCCGGTCACGCCTCAACCATTACGGACATAGTGGAGGCCGTGACCGGTAGTCCCCCACGGACTTTCGACCAGTTCATCCGAGAGCACATAGCTCTATTCACCGGCTGACGTGGGTGCCACTTGCCCCTAACGGCTCCCCCGCCTCATGTTCTCCTGTCCATAGCCTGAGAGGAGTATATCCATACCCTCAGCGTCAAGACGGCGTTTCTTCTACGCGCATGAGGCGGAGTCGGATCTCATAACGCTACCTAGGCAGTTGGCGGTGGCGGAGGTAACACTCTGGCGATCTCGATGGACTGGAATCCACAGCGGCCATGCGTGCCATCGCAAAATGGCTTATTACTGCTCTGGCCGCATCGACACAAAGAGATATACTCCCGCCCTGGTGCGCTGAACTTTTCGCCCTTGGCGTCATACAGCTCAAAATCGCCTTCGATCCGCAACGGCCCATTGTCTCTGACGGTGATTTTCACAGGCATGCAGCTTTCTCCTCTACAAGGTATGCGCCCCTGAGACATAACGAGCGAGGTCAACGGGGAGAGGGGAGCCGCCAATCCCTTCTGACGCCTCACTGTGCCTCTTCCCTTGGATGGCTCACTATATCACGAATCGCTTCCCAGAGGACGGTGAAAATTGCCCTGGGACGTATCGTCTTGACCGCTGATAGCTCTTAAGCGAGTGCAGGAGCCTGGAAGAACAATGCCATCGCCCACTTAGCCCTGGGGCATGTGATATTTCACATAGGTTTCCCACAGTTCGCCAAAGAAGAAGTGTCCGAAGCGGTTTAACGCTTGCAGACCCGCTATAGTAGTGGGTGCATTGTGCACGCGGAAGGACGCCACTTGTTCGGCGAGGTCCCAGATGAGCACATGGATCACGCCGCGCCCCAAGACCGGATCGCTCGGCGTAGTGCCGCGATATATGGTGGTGTACAACGTCGTATTATCAGACCATGCCTCGAAGCCACGGTCGTCACGTACTTCTTTAAAGCCCGCCAGGAGGTTGGGCTGCCCATCGATTCCCGTGAATTGCAGGGAGTATCGCATATTTTTCGTGTCCGGTTGCGCAGTGTCCACGTACAGATTGAAGCGTCCTCGTTCGATGATCCGTTTGCCGCCCAAAGGCGGATAATCCACGTAGCCGCTCACGATTGCTTCATGGTCGGGATTGTCGAGAAATACATCCAGGTTTTCGATCGCAATCCAGAGCCAGACGCTTAAGCGATTGCCTGAGTTACGGCCGCGGAGCTCGCCCTCGCGATAATCCTCCAGGGCCTCCCCCTGAATGCCTTCCGTGAAATAGCCCTTCATCTCCTCGGTAAAATGCAGCCCCACCGGCGGTCGGACCTCCACGTAGGTGGTACGATTGAAGGGTTTGAGCGTCATATCTAGGGTTGCGTCGGCGTTGATCAGGGCCGCGATTCTCTCGGCCAGCCCCGAGATCGTGAGCAGGGGATTAACCCCGAGGGCGGTAGGAATGATCGACCCATCGGCGACGAAGAGCCCGGTATGAATGTCGTTGAGGCCGCGCGAGGGGTCATAGACCCGGCCGCGATGATCCACCACCCCCTTAGCGGCGTCGCGCCCCATAATGCAGCCCCCGAGCGGGTGCACGGTGACCAGATTCCGCCCCAGAGAGTGGTGCCAGCGTGGATTCGCGATGTACTTGCCACCCAGGGCGGCCGTATGGCCGCGCATTTCAGCGCTGAGGGTCTGGAAGCGCGGTTGCTCCGGCGCATTGCCCCACAGGAGTCGCACCTGGCCGTCGTGGCCGAGGACCAGCGTACCGTCGGCGCTGTCATGACCGACTCCGAGATAGATCATCGAATGATTCAGCGCTCCCTTTGGGTCATAATTCATCAGGTCGCGCCCGATACGCTGGCTTTCGGCGTGGTAGTCAGCCAGGCCGGCATCGGTGTCCTCCCCTTGAGTGAAATTGAGGATATGGAGCGTTTGGCGCAAGACGTCTACCAATCCGCGTGGAATGGACGCCTCCTCGATGATAAAGCGCTCCGCCAGTGTGGGTTTGGCCCGATAATCGGCCACGGAGAGAATGGTCGGGCCCACGGCAATCTGGGCCCGTTCGTCTTGGAAGTTGCCAAACCCGAGGACATCGGTTTGCTGATCGCTGTTGTAGCCCGCCCCCAAGAAATCCCCGTTGCCGGAAAAGTAGTGGCCAAGCGCCTCGGAGAGACTCAGTCCGGCTTCGCGCGAGCGCAGCAGGATCTCGGCGGAGCCCAGCGCGCCAGCGGCGAGGATCAGCACGCTGGCGCGGAGAACCCCCTGCCGGGAGGATCGGCCGTTGTCGTCATGGTGGGTGTAATGCACCACATACCCGCCGTCGGGGAGTTTGACCAGGTAATCGACCTCGACCTGCGTGAAGATCTGCGCTCCGTGCTGCTTGGCCAGTGGCAGGTAGTTCATATACAGGGTATTTTTCGCCCGTACATTGCAGCCGGTGATGCAGTCCCCGCACCGCGTGCACAGCCGCTGGTGCACACCGACATGGTTCGGTCGGTCAGCGTAGCGACGGAAATTGACCGCGACGTCGAGCTGGGCATAGCTTGCCCCGCGCGCGCGGGTGGATTTCCTGTGGGCTTCGAGCTTGCGCAACGCTGGCAGGTCATCGCCATAGGTCTCGATCTGCAGCATCTGCCGCACGGCGGCAAAATAGCCCTCCAGCGTGCCGGCATCGCGATCCTGGCGGATTTCGGCAGGCCAACGGGGATGGTCGAAGAGGTCATTATCCGGTTGGATGACCACGTTCGCGTTGATCAGCGATGTGCCGCCAAGGCCACTGCCGACGAAGACATCGACATCACGGTGGACGCGATAGTCATAGAGGCCGAGGGGCCGCTGGGGAGATCTGGCGGCCTTGACGATTTCCTCGAAGCTATCCGGAAAAGTTCCGGGGATCCACTCACGGCCTCGCTCTAAGATGCAGAGTGAACGCCCCTGGGCCAGGCGTGCGGCGAGAATCGCGCCTCCATAGCCGGAGCCAATGATAACCACGCCGTAGCTATCTCTCAGATCGCTGATCGAATCGGCGAGCGGTGCGTCCATCGAACTTCCCCCCTTCTCATGAGGACGATCGGCAGGTCATAGCTCGACCACGAAACAGGGTTCACCCAGGAAACCACTATGCCCTTTGACGACTTCGAGGAAGCCTTGCACCAGGCGAATGACATCAGTTACGGTTTGCAGGCTGGCGTGTTCTGCCGGGACGTCCGAAAGGTCTGGTAGGCTATCAAACGCCTGGATTTTGGTGGCGTGATCATCAATGATGTCCCCACCTTCCGCGCCGACCATATGCCGTACGGCGGGATGAAAGAAAGCGGCATTGGCCGAGAAGGCGTACGTCAGGCTATGGAAGAGATGACCCATAGCAAGGATGGTGGCCTCCAATGTAACCTAGGGGGGCTAAACAGTGCCGCGCCTCAACAGATGATCTTCAGACAGCGGATACGCAGCGCTATTTGCCCTCTCGTATGCACGTCTCCAGCAGGTCCAGCGCGGCTTTGGCGAAGGTCCACATGTTGGCCTCGCGGTCGGCCTTCGCCGTCTCCACGGTGATGGCGCGCTCGACCGGGCCGGTGACGGCGATACAGGCATGGCCAGCCGCGTCGCCGTAGCGATTGCCGGTGGGACCGCTGGCGCCGGTTTCGGCCAGTCCCCAGGTGGCGCCCAGTGCTTCGCGCACCGTGCGCGCTTTCAGGAGTGCATAGGGCTCCGTGCTGGCCCGCATGCCGGCCATCGCCTCATCCCCCACCCGGAGCAGGGCCCGTCTCGCGGTGGAGGTGTATATCACGCCGCCACCGATGTAGTAGGCAGAGGCGCCGGGAATCGATACCAGCGCCGCGGAAATCAACCCCCCTCCCGAGGACTCGGCGACGGCAACCGTCTGGTTGGCTGCCTTCAGGAGGGTTGCGACCGAGGAAGCTAACGAAGTCAGATCGGGCATAGCGTATTCCTTTCCAAAACCTCGCGTCCAAAACCTCACGATCGGGATGAGATGACGCAGTAAGCCTACCAAGCCGCTTTCAGCAGCCGGAGCATCTCATCAACATACGACTCAGACCGGGCTCCAGGGTTGGCGTTAAAGTTCTTGAGTGTGTCGCGCGCGAGCAGCGGCAGGTCATCCTCGGGAATCGCTAATTCGCGTACCCGAGTCGGCATGCCGATCGACCTGTACAGAGCCTCCAGGGCATCGGCCGTGGCCGCGGCGGCCGCATCGACAGACATGCCCTCCCGCCACACCCCCAGTGCTTCCGCAATCCGCTCTGCGGGCCTCATGTCCGGTGGTGGTGTCAGGCGAGTCACGGTTGGGATCACCGCCGATGTGGCTTCGCCCTGACGTACATGGTCATACCGGATATGCAGGGCTGTGGCCAAGGCGTAGGCCCGACTGGAGGTCTGATCCCGCTCGCGTCGACGGTCGGCGCCGTCGTCAGCCGCCCGGTTTTCGAGCAACGCCGCGGCGCAAAGATCAACGCGAAGACTCACATTGTCAGGTTCCAACATAATGCGTGGCAAGGCGCGGTGCAGGAGTCGAAACGCCTGCAAGCGATCGCCCTCAACCAGGGGATTCATCGCGGGAATGCCAAGGTGGCGCAGAGCGCCGCTGAACGTCGAGGTCGCTGTGGAGCGGGCGAGCTCAGGTGGGGCGGTGAGCAACGCCTCGGCATCCCAAAAGATCGCCGTCGGGCGTGTCTTGGGGTCATAGAATTCCATGCGGTGGTCGAGTTGGTCATTCTTCAATCCGGTCCCGGCGCGATTCATCGCCGTGGTCGGGGTGGTGACGATGTTGATGATCGGTGGCTTGGGGGCCATCAACCGTGGGCTCACCGCCGGTTGGCCCGGGGGGTACTGGGTCATGAGCGTATAAGGATCCCCCTTCTCGGCCAACAAAATCGCCACGGCACGGGTACCGACGATGACACTCCCGCCGCCGATGGCGATGAGCAGATCGGCACCCGCGGCCCGCGCCGCCTCAATCCCTTGCCGCACAGCCGGCCAACTGGAATCCTTATCCATGGCATCAAAGACCCCAGCGTAGAGCGACCCGAGCTGATCCTTGACCCGTTGGAGCAGATTGGTTTTATGCGCCACTGTTTGACCGCAGATGACGAAGGCATACTGGGCCTTCGTACGCCGCACCTCGTCGGCCAAGTGATCGAGGGCATTCACGCCGACGTGCAGGCGCCAAGGAAAGCTCACAGCTCGAAAGGTGTGTGATTCGAGGGTGTTCAAGCGCACCTCATTTCCCCCTTCTCGCCAAACCGATCTTTACCCCTATTTCCCACTCTTCCAACCTTCCTCAAGCAGGGGTGTACAGCTCTCCGCAGGAGCCGGCGAGCTTCATCGCCCGTCCTTATTCCAAGGGTGCTTGGCGATCTCTCGTTCGTTGAGGTCGGCCCCCCACCCTGGGCGTGAGGGAATGCGCAGGTAGCCGTCTTTGATGTCCAAGGGCTCGGTGACGATGTCGTCTTTCCACGGCACGTCATCGATATCGATTTCCATGATGCGCACATTGGGCAGGACGGCGCACAGATGCGCGCTCATCAACGTCGACAGATGGCTGTAGTAATTGTGGGGGGCCACGTTAAGCTCATACGTCTCAGCCAGGTCTCCCACCTTCTTGGACTGCGTGAAGCCGTTCCATGGCACGTCGATCATCGCAACATCGAGCGCGTGCTTCTCAAAGTACGGGCGATAGCCGCGCAGCGTGTAGAGGTTCTCGCCGGAGCAGATGCGGGTAGTGGTGGAATGCTTGATCTGCAGGAGCGCGTCCGGGTCATACATATCGATTTCCAGCCACAGCAGGTTGAATGGCTCGACCGCCTTGGCGATGCGCTGACACGCCTCGGTCTTAAAGTTGAAGTTTAGGTCCAGGCAGATATCCACATCTGGGCCGACGGCGCCGCGGAACGTGCCGATGAGATTCTCGATGGCGCGAATGATGGCGGGCGTGACCACTTGATCGGTCGTCCCTGCTCCACTGCCGAAGCCTTGCATGAAAACCTGTGCGGGGTCGCCTGGGATCACGATGTTGGTCTTCAGCGCAGTGAATCCGCGACTGACCACCTCACGCCCCAAGTCGGCGACGTCATCCAGCGTGCGTAGCGGCGGCGTGCCGAGGGCTTTGCCGTAACGCGCGCGAGTCGTCCCGCAGTGCGACCAATAAAGGCGCACCTGATCGCGTGTCGGGCCGCCGAACAGCTCGTACACCGGGACACCCAGGGCCTTGGCTTTGAGATCCCAGAGGGCGCAATCGATGCCCGCGATGGCTTTCGCCGCGATGCCGCCTGGGCTCTGGCGCGTGGCGCGATACATGTCCCAATACAGCCTCTCGATTGGGCGCGGGTCCTGTCCCAGCAGCAACGATTTGAGGTCCTCTACACAGCCGGCGATGGCGCGCGGCGTGCGGTTATCGCTGCATTCACCGTAGCCGGTGAGACCATTGTCGGTCTGGATCTTGACAAAAGTCCAGGGCCGCCAGCCGGCATCACAGATGATGGTTTCGACATTGGTGATTTTCATTGGCGTCTCCCCACCTCTATCCTCCCCCGCTACGGGCTGACCAGGGAAGGTCTGTTGCCCCATGGGTCATGCAGCATGTCCCCTCCCCCATCCTGACCTTCCCCCACCAGGGGGGAAGGGACCTTTACCTCCCTTTGTCAGCCCGCTAAGGCGGAGGAGAGCGAAAGTGCCCCCGTCACACCACTGGCCAGCGTGGCGGGAAGTGTACTCCCGTGCGACCCAACAGTCGCTCGCCGATATCCTGGACTTTTTGGATGAGCTCCCACTCGTCGACATACACCGGCTTAGAGCCTTGCACCACGACCCTGCCATCGACGATGACGGTGTGCACGCTGCGGCCGTCGGCGTTGTACACCAGGGTATTGACCGGGTTGAAGAGATTCCGCCATTCCGGACGCCTGGTATCGAAGAGCACCAGGTCGGCCTTCTTACCTACCTCGATAGAGCCCAGGTCCTGATCGAGCCCCAGAGCCTTGGCGCCGTTGAGTGTGGCCATTTCCAAGGCCGTCTCAGCCGGCACCATGCCGGTGCTGCGTCGGGCATCCTTGTAGAGCACGGCCGAGAGATACATCGATCGTTGCGTTTCGAGTAGATTCGAATTGTTGCCGGCATCGGTGCCAAGGCTGACGGCGATGCCCTTCTGCAGCATCTCAGGGAGTTTTCCCTGGCTACTCGTGCCTCGTCCCATCTTGAGCGCGGCGGTCGGGACCATCACGGCCTTGGTGTGCGTACGTGCCATGACCTCGACTTCGTTGTCATCGAGCCCGACCAGGTGCGCTAGCAGCACGTTCGGCCCGAGGACGCCGATACTCTCCAGGTATTCGATGGGGCGTTTGCCGTACTTCTCCAGCGAGGCCTTGACGCTGGGTGGGTCATTGCTCTGATGCAAGGTCAGGCCGGTCTGATATCGATCCGCCAGGCGTTTGGCAGCGACCAGCAGCTCCTCCGTGGCATAGTCAGCGGCGAACGGCATGGCCCAGGCGCGCACGCGGTCGTTAAGGCGATGATCATAGGTCTTGATGGTCTTCTCCATCGTGGCGATGGCGTCCTGCGTGCTAGTGACCGGGAGGTTGATGGGATTGGGCTGATCGACCACCTGGGCCCCGACGACGATGCGGCATCCCGATTCTTCATAGGCCTGCATGCAGGTGTCGAGAAACTTGGTGCTTCCGGGATCGAGGAAGCAGGTCGTGCCATACTTCAGAAGTTCGGTGATGCCAAGGAGCGAGGTGTAATACTCATCTTCCTCGGTCATCGCGCCTTGTAATTTGAAGACGTTGGCCAGGTACACGCCGGGGTTGAGGTCGTCCGGGAAAATGCCGCGCACGGCATGAGCATAGCTGATGTGCATGTGGTTGTTGCAAAAGCCGGGGATGACCACCATCTCATGCGCATCGATGACGCGGTCGGCTGGCACGCCAGCGAGTTCGGCAGTCTTGCCCACGCGGGTGATGCGTTGGCCCTCGATCAGTAAAGACCCATCCTGGATGATGCGCCGCGACGCATCCATCGTGATCAGAAAGCGTGCGCCTTCGATTTTGAGTGTTTGGCCTGGCATGCTCTACATACCTCA
>Ga0081538_10004577_pt1 | contig 12726 bp, 14 predicted proteins | sample TabmetS5T2R1_FD_71022 | JGI IMG/M metagenome (GOLD analysis project Ga0081538, IMG submission 71022) | Tabebuia heterophylla rhizosphere microbial communities from the University of Puerto Rico - S5T2R1 | ecosystem: Host-associated > Plants > Roots > Rhizosphere ...
GGCTCGGTGATTGCTGCCTCGATATACATTGCAAGCAGGCAGATGGGTGTGCTCAGAACACTCGACGACGTGTCGGAAAACAGCGATGTCAAGCCCAAGGACATCGGGCGGTCGTATAGGCTACTGGTGTCAAGGCTCGACCTTCAGGTCCCGATGATAGACTCAAACAAGTACGTTGTCAAGGTGGCAAATGGCATCAACATAAGCGAAAAGACAAAGCGCAAGGCGCTTGCCATAGTGGACGAGGCTCAGCGCAAGGGCGTGTCAGTAGGCAAGGACCCGATGGGGATAGCGGCGTCAGTGCTGTACCTAGCAGGCCAAGTTACCGGCGAATTAAAGACGCAAGCTGAAATTGCCAAGGCTGCTGGTGTGACAGAGATAACGGTGAGGAATAGGTCGCGCGAGCTTCGCGTACGCTTGGGTATGCAAGAAGTTGCTGGCTAGGCGTGTATTGCATGAAAAGCCTTATCTGCCATAACTCACAATATTATGACTAGCAAAATGTGCGACTACATGTTCTATGAGCACAAGCAAAGGGCGAGGATAAAAAACCCGCTGCCAGAGACCGAGCCGGAACTTGAACAGGTCGAAGAGAGGCCGATGACTGTAAAAGCCTAAGAAGCGACAAGACCTTTCCTTCTTCTTCTTCTTCTTCTTCTTTTTTGCATCTTTGAACTAATGTCTGCAAGCCTCAAGGGCTCAGGCGTGCCGCTTTTTGACATCTCTTTCACGATTGCCACGGCAGTCCCCAAGCTTATCCTATGGCCGACGCTGACATACAACCTTTTGCTTATTGCGTAACCAAGAATCTGGCCGCCATGCTCTACAATAACAAAGCCGTCGTCACGGACTATCCCGCACAGCCGGCTCTTTGCAACTCCTATGGTTGGCCTGTCAAGCGTCACGCCGACATAGCACGCAAGCCCGCACTTTCGTGGGTGCAGCGTGCCGTGGCCGTCGACAAGCAGCAAGTCAAACCCTCCCTTTAGCCGGTTTAGCGTATTGAAGATTGGCTCCGCCTCCCTTAGCATCAGGAGGCCGGGCACGTACGGATGCCTGGCGACGCTTTTGGAATTTGCGGATTCTAAAAGGTTCAGCTCTCTGTCCATCACCACCGCAGAGCAGTATGCGACGTTGCCGTCATATGCAGCGTCGACTCCGCAGACGCGCTTGATTTCGCCGCCAAAGTCGTCGCTTGCAACCACCTTTTTTGCAAGCTCGTTTTGAAGCCTGACGGCGTCGCTAAACTGAGTCATCATCATCATCATCATCAATGGTTCTGGCGTTCAGCCCGGCAGCGTCTGCCGCGTCTTCGATAAAGCTGTCGCCCATCATGATTATTATTTCTTCAAAGCTATTTCTGGCGACAAATTCCTTCAGCGAGTCGACAAAAGTGGGATAGTCTTGCAGTCTGTGGTACGCCCTTGCGACAAGGTTGTGAGAGGCAGGAAAAACGTCGGATATCTCGGCTGGCATGATGCCGAGGAACGGGTTGTAGCTGCATACCTGCGCATCTGGAAATTTCTTGGCAATCTCTTTGTACCTTCTGGTAGAATAAAACGGGTGGACCTCGCCCTCCGGGCAGAGCACCAGCTTTTTTCTTGATGATCTGTATTCTGACACCATGTGCCTGTAGCGCCGGGCCTCGGGCCTGTACTGGTCTATCGGCTCGTAGAAAAAGATCGCCTTTTCCTTGAAGAGCGGCGTGCCGGTTTCAAGTAGCTCGAGTTCCTTGAAGAGCTGGACAGCTTCCATGAGCTTTGGGTGCGCCCGGGCCTTCTGGACGACGTATTCCCACAGCCGGCCGTCCATTATGGCCTGCTTGACCGCGTCTACCTCTGCCTTGAGGATGTGCAGGTTGTGCTTGGCGACCTCTATAGTGCGCCCATTGCTCTGCATGCCGCGCAGCTCGTTCAGTGTGTGCGACGAGCAGACGGGGCACTGGCACGGCAAATAGGAGAGCTCGTTGAGCCTCACAGTTCCATTGGGCGTCATGTACCTGCCGGCCTTAGCGTACAGCATGTAGGACGCCGAGTCAAACGTGTCGCAGCCAAGCGCGATTGTCAGTGGGATCGTGAGCGGGTGGCCTGCACCAAAGAGGTGGATCGGCTTTGATGGGATTACACGCTTTGCGGTGACTATCATGTGCGCAAGCGCAGCAAACTCATACGCTTCCATCAGCTCGACTGGGCTTCCAAGCGCCATGAGCTGGAAGCCCATCCTGTCAAGCTCTTGTGCAGAGTGCTCGACCAGATCAGAGTGCTCGGCGCCCTGCACCGGCCCGACCCATATCGCATCTGTGTCGTCGCCTACCACGCGCAGCGTTTCCTGAGAGTTTTTCAGCGTTGTTGCGACGTACTCTTTTGCCTTTTCATAGGCAAGGCCGTAGCCTGTGGGCTTGTCAAGAGGGATGGGTATGTCGCTCCTGATGTCTTTCTCAAACTGCGCCATTGCCGCCGGCTCAACTTCGACAGAGCCATATTCCAGCACCTGGTAGCCGCCCGAGTCGGTCATGACCGCGCCGTCGTAGTTAATGATATCGTGTATTCCGCGACGTCGCGCCTCGTCGCCGTAATGTCTCAATGCAATGTAGGCGTTCGTGATGACAAGGTCAAAGCCCATCTTTTTCAAAAACTGGGTGCTGACAGTCTGCCTGACTGGGTGGACGACAGGAACAAAAGCGGGCGTCTCGACGACCCCGTGCGGGGTCCTGAGCTTGCCTATGCGGGCCGCCAGATCCGAGTACCGGACCTCGAATGACACAACTACCTCTTTGTCTCCCTCATGAACTCGTCGTAGATCTGCCTGACCCTGTCTGCGGCAAGGCCCGCGCCTTCCTCCACGCCAGCGTGCGTCACCTTTATCTTGTCCATGACGATTATTGCGCCGACATCCTCCCGTATCTTGACAAGGCCGGGGAAGACCCTTGACAGCCTTTCGGCAAGCGCTTTGAAGTCAAACGGCTTTTCCATCAACCTTATCTCCTTGACAAACGAGCCGTTCACGATCACCTTCAGAACACCATGCCCTTCCACGTTGTCAAGAACGACGTCGAGCTTTTCGTCTATGCCAGCAAGCGTGCCGTTGTAAATTTTTTGATCTGAAGTTTCCACGGAGACCTTTTTTCCAAGGAACTGGAGCGCCTCCTCTCCAAATTTGCGGGTAACAACCGCAGTCATGTTCTAGACGATATGCTATGCTTTCTGGTAATATATATATACGAATTTTTGAATTAGAGCATGCCTGCTGCCACGCGCTCAAGTGCCGACTCTCAGTGAGACCTCATTTGCTCGACCTGCTTCGAGTCGGCAAGCTTGGTTTGGTGTGCTGCACTGCCACCTGGCTTTTGACTCGCCCTTTTCATAGAAATACTATCAGGGAAACACTTGGAGGAGAGTACAGCGAAGCACACGGCAGGATTTTACCTGATGTGCAGGCAGCGGGAGGGCGATATAGGCACCTCACCGGGTAAGTAGGGGAAGGCTGTCGATTTTTTTGTATGGAGGACTCTATCAATACATACATATGCCTTTTTCGCAGCCCTCCGAAACGGTTTCAATACCCTCGAGGAAGATCTTCTATCTTTTCTTACGGCATTTACGCCCGCGATGTACTTTTTATCGCAGATGTGGGCAGAATCATCATCAAAAAATTCATGCTTTCTAAACCATTAGGATGAAATTTTTTGTGGCTCTATGTATAGAGTTCTAGGTGATTGGATAAGAACTATATTCCGGTTTTGTGTTTAGTCTCTCCATGTCACTTGCAATAAAATTGTGCTCCACTGTGCAGCACAATTACAACATCAGGCAAAATGAGGAGGTTGACATCGTCTGATGGCCAAAGCTGCTATCAAGGTTGGACATCATGTCTGCATTGTGTGCGGCCGGCCATTTACCAGGCCGTATTCCGCAAGAAGACATGTTGATCTCAAACACCAGGGTTATGGCCAGATTACCAGCCTTACCGAGTACATTTTGGGTCTAGCGCAAGGCAGGTATCCTACGCCTACCTACACACTGCCAAAAGCACAACAAATAATGATGGGGAAATGGTCTAGCAATTACAGGCAAGGCCGCAATTCTACCGAATCTTGGGTCAAGAGCTGGGCTGATTACTCAGACGACCTGCTTAGATTAACACGCAACCTCAAAATGATGTCACCAAACACCCTGCCCAATTCTTATTATTATTATTATTATTACGATCCCGCCAGACAAAGGACTACTACTATTCCTCCTCCCACTTCAGCTGCGACAATACCGGCGGCAACGTCACATCCTCACCGCGATGATCTAATGCCCCCGCCCCCTCCCTTTGATTCAGCCATGTCTGGTCTGAGGAGGACAACAACACCAATAAAAAATGCTTTCCAGAGCAGGAGCTACAGTTTCCAACAACAAAAGGAACAAGAAAAGCCCAAATGTGATTCTATCGATGGCACTACTACCGCTACAGCAGTAGCCACTAGTACTCGTAGCGTTTCCCAAAAGCCAGGGTCAAAATTCACGACAAGAAAGCAAGAGAAATGCTTTTTTGCACTCTATAGACATGAAGCTGACGAAAAAGGCAGTGCTATTGGCGTTCACTGGGTTCTCTATCTTGATTATGATATCATGAATATAGACTCCGAGGTGGAAGGGTGGTGCTTCTTACAAGACCCTACTCGATCTCTGACCAACGCTTCGCATACTTCTCCTATCCATCGCGGAACGGAAGACAAGCTACCGCCTCTGCAAGCGCGCCTTCTTAAGAACTTCAGATATCGACGGTCCCTATTTGTATTTATGAACAGTGATGGGCTCACTAAGTGCTGCAGAACACAGAGCCAAACACTATTGGACGCGGGGACATTTCGCTTAGAGGAGTTATCATTCAAGGACAGAAAGAGAGTGGTCGATATCAAAGGAAGAAGGTATTCTGCAAGATGCGAGATCACTCTGTTGTCTGGCAAGGGGCCCAACCTCTGGCAAGTTGTCGTCGTAGGGTTACCTTAGTGACAAGAATTGCACTGTTGAAAAATTGTGTGTTTAGCTAGTTCTTGCTTCACGATGTCACTAGCGAGCATCCGCAAATTCAACAGTGCATAATTTTTTGCGATGGTTGTCGCCGCATATAAGCTTAAGCTTAAGCTTAAGCTCCAGTTTGATCAATCAGTACCAGCTCCAATTACTTTTTCTTCTAGTGGGTTCTACCTATCTGGAAAGATCTATTGTGGACTATAAGCAGCTAAAAATTACATTGAAAACAAGATGGTGATGCAGTACATATACCAGCCAGTAGTATGCTAAAGACCCTGCTGCAGTCAAAAGGATCAGGGCATCTGTTGAGGAGAGATTGCCAGACGGTTTCTTGTGAACGATGATGAACCGCAGTTGCAATACTACAAATACAAAGGTGATGCTCGGCAGGGTTCCTCGCAGCCATGGAATTGTCACGGCCGAAGATGATGATGAATTTGTGCTCAATGTCGGGGCGAGGCTCACGCAAGAGCAAGTACGGGATCTAGTCCGGCTGTGTGACACAAGGATATCGCATGCGATTGGGTAGCTTTTTCCTTTTGGAGCTACTCAATTTTCGTCTTTTACATATACCGGTCCGGTCGGATTAACAAGGCTTAAATTAATTCCCGGTTCTCTGGAATCCAGTGTCCAGCGCCGCTGACGAGAATGATGCCAAGCGAAAAAAGGCCACAATAGGCAGAGTATATGCAATCAGCACCCTCTTGGCCGTCATTATAGCGATTCCGGCTGTCGCCGTGACTCTGATCATGCATTATGTAGTCAAGGCGGAATTCTTCCTGACGCTGATTGCAGGGTTGATAACGCTCTTTATTGCAATGGGTTTTGGGTACAAGCTGTCAAAGAAATTCGCCAAGATCCCGCAACCTGATGGCAGACAGTAAAAACGCTTCAAATTTCTTTAATCGCGCGCATTGCGCAGAAAAGTAACGCGTTAATCGAATACGTGGGATCCCCCAACGATTGCCATCAGCACAATCGAGATGAGAACTACCAGTCCGACGATCAATCCCATCACTGTCATATTAGCGAGGTCGCCGGTCATTTACTACTTTCCACCTCCTCGCATAAGATGAATGAATGAACTTACAGAAATATAAAAACCTGATCCAATGATCAATGAACTTAGAATAAATTATTCTTTCTCGTTTATCTGTACTATGAAGCAAGCTTTGTCATGCATTTTCATCAAAATTTTATATCTCTAATGATGCTATGAAGACAGCAACAAAACTTGCGAGGCGATCGGCAGAAATAGTCGAGATGCGAAAAGTACACTGTTGATCGACCTAAAGCATGTCGCAATGCAGCTTTGCACATGCACTTGGATAGAGATAATGACTGGCGCAGGCATCACGCTGTACATGCTATACCTCGGCAACTATACGCTTGCAGCGATAACCGTTGCGGTCTTTGCCCCGCTGATCATATTCCACTTTGCGATGACAAGGCTGCCGCGCAGCAACGTCGACTGGCAGCCAAAGCGGATGATGAAGTTGCGGGCCTAGGTGAATGCTTTGTCCAAGATTAAAATCGAATATTATTTGCAAAGATCAAAAGTGTTTTTGAATCATTATCACTGACAGCTGAAGCTTTTGGATAAGTAAACAATCAAGAAAGTATCCGCATAGTAGAAAGAGAGCTCATGTCTCTACCTCTCCAAGCAGCTACTTCCAAGGCTTGGCTATGAATTTGCCTAACATCTCTTCATCATCTAGCATATCCATGATTGAAAACTCGATTGTATTTTTTGCTGTATTCTTGCATCGATTGGTCCAGAAGGTTTGCAAGCTCTGTCACGAACTTGTAATAGTTTGGATTGAGCTTGATACCGTATCATATTATTATTGTTGTCTTGGCTGGCAAGAGAATGCCAAGATACCAGAAGCTCGAGAATGAAGGAGAAGCCTCAAATAATGTTGCTGCGTATATATTCATCATGAAAGCGAATTCAGAAATATTATTCAATCATCGCAGGAAAGGTGAGCAGTGATGGTTGAAGCAAGTACGATTATTGCGATCGTAGTAACTGCAATTACCATCGCGGCAATCGGGTTCTTCATATACAACCGCAGGTTCCGAGGCAGGGGGAGACCTTCTTTCGGATCACGCTCAGGACCATATGGAAGAAAGACTCCAGAGGGAGAACCACTCGAAGAGTACAATCAAGGAAGGAAAATAGGCTCATTCGCTAGAATAGCAATACCAGTCATAATAGGAATCATCGTGCTCGTAGTGGTGCTGTCAGCTAGCATAAAAATAGTGGAAGCCGGGCATAGAGGAGTTCTGCTAAACTTTGGAGCAGTTGATACCTCACTATCACTAAACGAAGGCATACATTTCGTTACGCCATTCCGTGATAACGTAATTCCCCTCGAAGTTAGAACACAAAAAATTGTCGAGGACGCAGCCTCTGCATCCAAAGACCTGCAGGAAGTCAGCACACAAGTGGCGCTGAACTATCATGTCAACCCAGACACCGCCCAAATTCTCTACCAACAATTGGGGCTTGAATATGCGGCTAGAGTGATTAACCCGGCCATTCAAGAATCGGTAAAGCAAGTGACGGCCAGATTCAACGCGGAGGAATTGATCACGAAAAGAGAATCCGTAAAAGCGGAAATTGAGCAGCAAATAAAGCAGAGGCTGGCAGCTTATAACGTCCTGGTGGAAACCATTTCCATCACCGAATTCCAGTTCTCAGATGTATTTGCTCGTGCTGTCGAGGCCAAGGTGGAGGCTCAGCAGAGGGCGCTTCAGGCCAACAACGAGCTCAGAAGGATAGAGATTGAAGCCCAGCAGGCAGAAGCAAAAGCCCTTGGCGACCAAAAGGCAAACGTCGCTCGTGCTGAAGGAGTAAAACAGGCAAACGTCCTGCAGGCGCAGGGCGAAGCGGAGGCCATAAAGATAATTGATCAGCAGCTGCGTAACAACCCGCGTTATCTAGAATGGCTCAAGACGCAGCAGTGGGATGGAGTCCTGCCACTTGTGACAGGAGGCGACGGAGCAACGCCTTTCATCGAAATTCCGTCAGGGGAGGACTCTGTCCAAGCCGCAACTATCAATCCCTCAGGAAATTCAACAAGTACTGGAAATGCAACTCAAGGCCCATAGGAGATTGTTGTGAGCAACTCCTCCCTCTTTTTTACTGCCAATTAGCGTGTCTCTCTCGAAAGTCCAATTACATAAAGGATAATAACAGTCCTAACATTTATCCGTAGTACAAGCATTGAAACAGCAAGAATGGCTGTAGCTACTGGAATCATTAAAAGCCAGTGTTGTGTAAAATCCAACTGACCAAGCCACCTCTGCATCATTCAGTTAGTCAGCTCGCGTTGAAGAAGATTTGCTTTGCTTGCGATTCTGCGGATAATAATATCCATTTCTCATCGGAGGTCTTCTAAGTCGGTCTTGTCCTTAAAATGTTCAGGATCGAGTCTGAATCCTCTGACCTTTTCCTGCGGCACGTCACTCAACTTTAGGTGAAAATCTAGATTCATTTTCTTCAGCTGCTTATTCATCCACAGCGCAAACCTCTCCTCTGTGGTGCCAGCTTCTTGCTTATCTATATCCGGATATATGTCGCGCAGTTTTTCTACAAACTTCTGATCCACTTCAAGAAGGAAAAAATCCCACCCCAGAGCTTTCTTGCCATCAGAGTAGCACTTGCACTTGCTTTTGCTGTGTGCGGCAGATTCTAGTGTGGTCATGAACGCCATCAGCTTCGGCCTCTCTTTTTCAAAGTCAATGCATGAGCCTGACAGGATGAATATTAGCGAAGCAACACTGGCTGTAGTTTCATCCGCTCTTTCTGAAGCGATGTTATTGTTGTTGTCTTCCGGTGATGCCGCGTATTCTTCCGTGGTATCAGTTTTTTCAGTTGCCGGTTCATTCCTTGCAAAGTTTTCAGCAGGCACAGGAGCCAGGTTTCTTATAGCAACGGCATCTTCGACTGAAACGCCTATTATTTTCCTAATTTCTGGGTCAATCCTTGTAATGCCCAGATCCTCATCTGAAGGCAGGAGTGGATAGCATCTCGCATCGATCCCATCCTTCCTGCCTATGATCTCTATAGTATCTCCGGCGGTGACGCCCAAGGAATCCATAGATTTGTGGTCTATCCGTACCACGCCAGTACCTATGTCGCGTGCGTAAGCGGCGAGCACTTTTAGCGACAGTGGCTGCCGGTTCATCTTCAAGAAAGAATATGAGTAGATATCTAATAAGATTTGCTGAGACCGAGCAGATCCGTCGGTAGACCATTGAACTTTTCTCAAGCTTTAACCATTACGACTCACTCTAGCATGTTCTGTAAGCTCTGGAACTCTGCCGTATGCGGCGAAGGTACTATGAAAAAGAACCAGAAAGGGGTACTGTCAAATCTTCGGTTGCTGCCGCTTCGAGCTTATGACCGCACAACCGACAACTTGACAGTATAGAAAAACAAGACAATAATAGGAAGAACGCTGTATAATATAGCCATGAGTGAATTTGCTTTCATTAGGTTTTTGAGCAATGGCCTTCTCACAGAAGAAGAGCGTAAAGATAAAAACGACATTATCCAGCTAACCGAAGACGTGCTTCATGCTCAGGGACTGGAATGCGATACCTCAATTGCCAAGGTGTCAGCGGATCAACTGAAAGACATATTAGAACAGGTAAGGGTGCTAAGAAAGAAAAAGGCAAAAGAAAAAGAGGCAAGAGAGGAGGAGCAAAGTGTGCAAAGTCACATCCAGTAAGGTGTTGCCGTAAAGTGGTAGAGGCTCTATAAAATGGATTTTACACAGCGCTGGTTTGTAATGATCGCAATTGCGACAATTCTGTTTGCCATTGCATTACTTATCTTACGAATCAATATCAGGTCGCTCCTTATCTTTTTTGTAATTGGCATATCTGCTGTTACTTTGTGGATGGTTGTTGATGCAAGATTTTTTGCGCCCCAGAGCAAGAGGAGTGGCAATGCAAAGAGCCAGCCCTGCACCTGTCCCGTATGTAATCATGACCGCGAAGAATTGTGCTTCCGGAACAGATGTGCATGTTGTTTGATTACAAAAAACGACAAAGTGGTAGGGCACTCAAGCAGTGCCCTGCAATAGTGAACCGGTATCAAACGGCTGGCTGCTCCAAGAGAAAGTTGATAGGGTTGCTCATCAACCGAAGACTTGACAGAACCTAATAGTAAGGCTCAAAAGCACTCAAGTTATTTTGCAAGCACTTTTTGCTGTAGACCTTGACGCTCTTGCCTGCTGCAGGCTTTTCTTTTGGTACCATAACGTTGGCTTTTAGGGTTTTCAATATTGGACATAATCTTGGACGCATGACTACTGTCCAGAATTGACACTTTTCACGCTCGTATTTCGGGGTTGCAAGGTTCTAGAACACAAGCTCGTCTATTGACAGCGTCCTGGCACAATAGCGGCACTTTAGCACCACTTTTTCCTTGTCGATGATGTCTATAGTTGATCTAATTTCTTCGCCGCTGTTTGTAATGCATTTGAGGTTAGGACACTTGAATATCCCAACGATCGAGTCTGGCAGCTGGATCTTGCGCTTTTCCACCAGCTTGTAATCGCGGATAATGTTGATTGTCGCACGCGGCGCAATGAGCGCCAGCTTGTTGGTCTCGCTTGTTTCGAGAAACCTATTCTCCACCTTGATAATGTCCTTCTTGCCGTGCTTGCTGCTGGGCACGTTCAGTGCCGCGGTGATCACGTTGCCCTCCTTGCCCGTGATGCTTAGCGCACGCAGGACCAGAAGCGCCTTGCCTGCTTCGATGTGATCTATGACGGTGCCATCCTTGATCCTCCGCACAAGAAGCTGGCTCGTGTCAGACATAATTTTTCCCGTTGTTGTTGATGCGGTGCTACTAAGTATATCAGCGTATCGATACACGGAGCATCGATACATTGATTATTCCGCAGCGCTAATGGGTATTTGTGGGACTATTCAGGCGTTGGAAACCAAAAGGCAAAATGTACAGTCTGAAATGCACGCAGTGCGGTGCCGGCTTTCTTTCAAGCTATAACCTAGAGGCTCCCATATGCGGCAAGTGCCTGCAAAAGGCCAAGTCGCTTGACTCGACCATAGATCATGAAAAGGTGTGCGTCAAGTGCGGCAACGCCGGAGTGATCTATGGCAAGGAATTGTGCCATTCTTGCTATTTTGGATTCCAGAAGAAAGAAGAAGAATGAGAGCTGCTGTTACGGCGGCATTTTAAGGGATAGGTGTGGTTTATTTATTGCTAATCTGCAACTGCACGGCGGACAGCACTCTCTGGTCTGGTGGCGACGCTGTTGTTGTTGTTGTTGTTGTTATTGCAATAAAATGACAGATCCAGCATGAAGAATTTTGTGAATTTTTTCTACTAGAAAAATTCAGCGGAAGGCCAGCAATGATTGTCAGGACCGCATTAATGTTTCAAAGGAGAGAGAGTAGCGGCACCGCCAAGAGAGGACAGGATGCTCGGGAAGCTTTAGTGCCTTCTCCTTTTGATCATCCAGGCAAGCTCTTTTGACTTAAGGAACATAATGATTTTTGCCTGTATTAACCAGACGACGGCAATTGACGGCGTTCTGTGTCTTTTCACGAAAAATTGAAAAATTTACAAAAGAAATTGTGGAGCTCGACAAGCTTTAGCCAAAAGTGAAAGTGTAGATCCGAAATCCCTTGCCAATGGCGTCGATCTGCAGCCGGTGCTCACCATAGTACTGGTGAGCAGCCAGGTTGTACAGCTTTTGTCCGTCTATCGCAACTGTGCCCTGCTCTGAAACGTCCTGGCCGCGCGACCCCTCTTCTAGCGCAGACTCTGTCACGCGCAGCTCTCCGCTTCCGCCAGCGACGATGTTGACTGCCTTGGCAGAATAGACCAGCACAATGTGTCCCACTTCGCTCTGAAGCTCCATGCTGTCCGCGTGGTTCTTCCACTCTCCTTCCAAGTATATGGTGTTGGGCTTGAGCTCGCCTTCTGGGATCGTGTATTTTACAACTTGGTCAGGCTTGAAGCCCTCCGGATTTCCAAGCTGCGCCCTTGCAAAGCTGTATCCGAAATAGAGCTCAGGCGTGTTTATCCGGTAAAAGTCGACGCTCTGCGCGTTTTCCGGTCTGCTTATCGATCCATTGATGGTGACGTTCTGGCCGGCAGCAGCGGCGCGCTCTGTCAGGAGCGACTGGATCACTTTTTCGGTTTCTGCGTAGGCCCCTTCGCCGATATGGTCGTACCGGATATACCCTTCATCATCGATCAAATATTTTCTAGGCCAGTACTGATTTTCGTATGCCTGCCAGGTTCCCTTTTCATTGTCCTGCACCACAGGGTACTTGATTCCGAATTTGTCCACCGCGGCCCTGACATTGTTGTAGTCTTTCTCGAATTCAAATTCCGGCGTGTGGACGCCAACTATCACCAAGCCCTGATCCGCGTACTTTTCTTGCCACGCATTGAGATATGGAATAGTCCTGATGCAGTTGATACAGCTGTACGTCCAGAAATCGACGAGCACCACCTTGCCTTTCAGGTCTGCAAGCGTCACCGGCTCGGTATTGATGTAGCCGTTGATTCTAGCAAGCTCAGGCGCCAGCTTGAACTGCGACTTGTCTATCTGTACTTTTGTTATCGTGCCATTATCTTCCACTATGGCGGCAGGCACAAATTCTCCCTGCTGGCCAGAAGCCGCTTTGTTGAGAACCGGGCTGTTAAAGTAAACTC